>ENA-ORBV01009339-ORBV01009339.1-microbial-mat-metagenome-genome-assembly--contig:-NODE-9339-length-16141-cov-5.430839_pt1 | contig 16141 bp, 15 predicted proteins | sample MGYA00237777_ERZ505514 | MGnify/ENA primary metagenome ERZ505514 (study PRJEB26160, sample SAMN06269048) | microbial mat metagenome | isolation source: Oligotrophic lake microbial mat | place... | reverse complement strand
CCTCCACCGGACCCAACTTCCGGTACGCCGCCGTCGACCTCGCCTTCTGGAACGCTTTCAGCGCCTCATCCAACCGCTCCGGCCGCCCATCCGCTGCGGCCACCTCGTACACATTCCGCCCGAAGCAGATCAACATCGCCTTATCCTGCGGCTTTAGCGTCGTCTGCAAGAAATCCCGTAAATCCCGCCGGTGCTCCTTGAGAAAATCCTCCTGAGACCCCGACACGTCCGCCAAAATCGCCAGAGTTAAGGGCGAATTAGCCGCGCGAGAAAAGAATCTTACCTTTTGCGCCACTCCGTCCTCGAAGACCTCGACGTCCTCCGCGCTCAGGTCTCGTACCAACTTGCCGCTCGCGTCCGTCACCGAAAAGGGCACATTCACCAGGTTCACTTCCACCCGGATCGGCGCTGGATCCTGCGCCCAGGCCAAAGAAGAAAAAAGGAAGTAACGCCGCTTCATCGGAAATAGATACGCACCATTCACCCCAAAGGTGCCAAGCTTTTTTCGTTCCGCCCGGAAGCCAGCCAACGCACCAAATCGCCCGGATGATCGGTCTGAATGCCGGTGGCACCGCGCTCGATCGCATCCCGCCAAGCCGCCTCCGTATCGTCGCCGCCCAGCCGATCGACGAAGACGCCCTTCTTCGCCGCCACCGCGAGGGCGATGATTTCGTCGCGAAAATCTCGCCGGTCGAAGGCGATTACCTTGGGCGCAAGCTCCTTTAGAATCGTGTCCCGCAAGACGGTCACCGACACCGCCTCCGGCATGCTCAGGTGCGCGTAGCCCAGCGCTTGCAATGCCCGGTGCAAACCCAGCCCGCCATAGACCACGCAACGGTCCAGCATCTTGTGCCGCCGTAGGTGGTCGATGATCGCGGGAGCGTTGATTTGCTTGGCGTCCAGATACAGCCCGCAACGCCCGCCGATCGCTTCTAAGGCCTGGTCGAACGAAGGTACCGGCGTGCCGGCGTACTTGCGCTTTCGCGCCCCGGCATCGAGCTTAACGATGTCCGCGAAGTCCATCTCCGCCACCGCGCCTTGGCCATTCGTGGTCCCCTCGACGGTATTGTTGTGCATCAACACCCACTTACCGTCGCGCGTCGTACGAATGTCGAGCTCCACCCAATCGACGCCCAAGGCGATCGCCTTTTCTATAGCCGGCACAGTATTCTCCGGGCATTCGATATGTTCGCCTCGGTGCGCAATCACCTCCACCTTCCGTGGGGCCGCGAATAAAGGCATGGCGAGAGTGGGTAAAAGTAAGCGACGAGTCATGATGAAGCTAATGCGTGAGCGCGTAAATTGCATAACTCAAACCGGTCCGGATCGCCTCCTGCGAATACATCTCCGGATAGTCCGGATCGTCGGCAAACTCCCAGCCGTCGCCGATGTCCATGTTGAAGCAAATGGCCACCACGATATGGCCCTTCGGATCCCGGATCGCCCGCCAGTGCGGTACCTCACCGCCGCGCTCAATCTGCGAGTCATGCACCACGTTCTGGCCCGGCACCCGGGTTAGTTTCTTAGTGTCGAAGAGCGTGTGGTAAATCGGGTCTGAGGCTTGTAACTCCTCCGCCTGGGCGTCCGGGTAAATCCGATGCATACCCACCATGAAGCGCGCCCACTCCCGCTCGTTGTGGAAGTCGTCCACCATCAGAAAACCACCCTGGTCAAAGTACCGCCGCAGGCGCGCGCCTTGCGCCTGCGACAGTTCCCAATCGCCCACGGAGATCGCAATGGAAAAAGGATGCTCGAAGATCTCGTCGCTATCGAGCTCGACGATCGTTTCGATCGGCCCCGCATCGAGCCGGGTCAGGCGGCTCATCAGGCTGATAAAGAGCCGGTCGCCCTTATTAGCGTCGATACCCCAACGGGCGTAGCGCCCACCGCCTCGGTCAAGCGGCGAATAATAACGCAAGCGGCCCAAGGCAAACTCACCCTTCCGCCTCGCGTCCGGCGGATCGTCCACCGGGTCCTGCATCTCGCCCTCGTAGCGCTGCCACACCCGCGTCTTGTATTGGGCGGTCAACAGACTCGCCAGCAGACCCGCCAACAGCAACACGCCGATGTTCCGCATTCCTCCAGAGTACTCCTCACTGGAGGGGCATCAAGGCCCGGTAACTTTCGTACATCCCGCAGAAGACCGCATCCCAGCTTTCGGCCACCGCTGTCTGTCGCGCCGCGCGGGCCAATCGGCCGCGCAATTCCGGCTCCTTCGCCAAGCGGGCCACCGCGTCAGCGAACTCGGCCGGCGTCGCCGCCACCAAACCATTCACGCCGTGATCCACCACCGACAGCGGTCCACTCGACCCAAAGCTCACCACCGGCACGCCCGCCGCCATCGCCTCCAGCACCACCAGCCCAAAAGTATCGGTGAGCGACGGAAAGAGAAAGACATCCATGGAAGCGAAAGCGGCGGCCAATTCCTGTCCTCGCAAAATACCCGTGAAGCAGGTGTTCGGTGGCAGCCTCTGCGCCAGCCAATCGCGCAGCGGACCATCGCCCACAATCAGAAAGCGCACCCGCTCGCGAATTACGGGCGGTAACCGGTTGGCCACCTCCACCAGTTCCCGCACGTTCTTCTCTTCCACCAGACGGCCCACGTGGCCCAACGTGATCGGCTCACACCCCGGATCGATTGGCGCCAAACGCGGGACAAACAGCTCGGAATCCACCCCATGCAGCATCAGACAACCTGACTTCCCCGTCGCCGCCGTCAGTTGCCCCAGAATCTCCGCATTCGGGGCCAGTATCATTCGGGCACTCTGATAGAATCGCGCGATTAGCCGAAATGCCAAGGCCTCAATCTGGTCACCCACCGCGGCGGCGGCCTTATCTGGCAGCGGCCGCAGCAAAGCCCCCGCTCGCAGTTTCGCGTACTGATGCAGATTCGTATGCCAAGCTGCCACCAGCGGCGGCTTCGGCACCCGCAGCACGTGCGACAGGCGCGCACACACCATCCCTACGTCACCCGGACCCGTAATGTGCACGATGTCCGGGTGAAAGGCCATCATCTGCTCCCGCAGCCACGCCGCCCGGCGATGAATCAAAAGATCGAAGCTGAGGCCCGCCGATAGCGGCAGACACAAGCCGCTCTTGGCCACTTCCACCGTGGTCACCGTGCCTTCGGTAACCGAGCGCGTCATCTCACCCGGCCGGATAAAGAGCACCGGCAACTGGTGCCGGCGGGCAAAGTCAGCGAAGGCACGACTCAGCGTAGCTACACCGTTAGCTTCATCATAGGTGTCCGTGCAGTACGCAATGCGCGGCGTTACTTTTTCTCGCAACGTTCATCTTAATCGACTAAGTTGCCGGCCCGCAATAAAATTGTCCTGCAGATGAATGTCATTTTGAAAACGGAAGATGTAGCTTCTTCGCCAACCGCCGGAACTCCGGCTTGAACTCTTCCGTTAGGTTGTTACCGACAAAGGCTCCGAAGTTGATCAAGGTCCACTGCCCAGCGTGGACGGAATCGTTGAAGCCCCGCGGCATGTAAGTCTTGGTCACGAACCCGCTCGCCAAGGCGCCCGCCCAGGTCGACACCGCTGGGCGCAGTTGGCCGCTCCGCGATCGATCGACAAAGGCAAACCCCAACGCATGCCCGATCCGCTTCGCCACTTGAGTCTCCGTGGAAGGGCGGTATCGCGGATCTTCGCCCAACAACTCGGCCACCCCATACTTCACGGTGTAACCCGTGACATTCATGGCGGCATAATTACCGTAATTGCGCCCCCAACCGCCCGCACCTTGACGCCATTCGCGGGGATAGGCGCGCGGCGGAAAGGCCATAAGCAGCGACGCGCCGACGGCGCTCCCCGCCAGCGGACCAGGGCCAAAGGCATGCTCCGCCCACCATTTGGCACGCTCCGAAGCCGTCGGCAGAGTCGCCGCTGGAGTGCCAGACTGAGCCAGCAATGGGCCGGCCAGCAGCAAACCGAGCGCCAACCACAGTTTCGTTCGCATACTCTATCCTACGCAGAACGCTTAAGGCCCGGTTTGCTGAAGTTTCCGCTCAATCCGCCGGTCCGGCACAATCCACATCAGAGCCACCAACAGATAGAGCCCATTCGACAGCCAAGGATTAAGCCACGCGTGCGGAATCGCGAGGAAGTAAATGGAAAGACTCACATGCCAACGGCGACCCTGGCCCTTGCTGCGCCACAATGGCGTATTGCAGTACGTAGTAGCCGACACCAGCCATCAGCAGGACCACGCCGTAAACCGCGGTCGGAATCACCGCCATCCGCGTTTGCCCCACCCACGCGGTAGTGAACGGCAGCAGAGAAAGCCAAAAGAGTAAGTGTAGATTGGCCCACAAAGACTCGCACTCACCCGCGTGGCGGCGTGGAACAAGTGATGATGATTATTCCAGTAAATGCCCACGTACAGAAAACTTTGGACGTAGCTGACAAAGACGGGCCACAAACCCTGGAGGACAGACAATGACGGTGAAGTGGGCGCCTTCAACTCCAGCACCATGATGGTGATAATGATGGCCAATACGCCATCGCTAAAGGCTTCCAGTCGATTCTTGTTCACTAGTTGAGGCGTTTGAGCTTTAACGCTTGAATGCGGGACGTATTCAAGCGTCGGCCATCGCAGGGGAAGTTCAAGCGCATCCCAGGGCTGAGATAGCCTTCACGAAAAACACCCGTCAAGTAGCAAGCACCCAAACCGTCCACGGTAATCGGTTCCGGGCAGTATTCCGGATGACCCCAAACGGTCACCTTGCCGTCGGCTTGCGCAATCAAAATGTAGGCGTTGTTGCGGGTGAGCACTTCGAGCATCGTTCCGGGAGGCAGAGACCGCAGTTCAAGCCCACCGTCAGAGTCGAGAAGAAGAGGCGCACCGCTGGACATCCCACTAGCGGGGCCTTGGCTCGTGCGGAATATGCTGGAATTTTTCACCCCGCTCCCAAGTCCAGTATAGATGTTTTTCCCGAAAGGAAGGGAGGGCCGGCACGGGGTGTGATATATCTAAACCCCATATGATCCCCGATTCTCGCCGCGGCTTCCTTAAACGCTCCATGGCGCACCTCTTCACCGGTGCCGCCCTGCTTGACCAAGCCATGCTTCGCGCCACCGCCGCGCGGGCCCAAGCCAAAAACGCAGTACTCCCGGTCCTCTTCGATCTACAGAAGGTAGCCCCCGGCGTCTATGCGGCCATTGCCAAGCCGATCCCGCTGCTCAACTGCAACGCCGCCATCTTCGAGAATGAGAAGGACCTCCTCATCGTCGACTCGCACGCCCGGCCCAGCGCCGTCGTCAGCCTGATCCAGCAGTTAAAGCGCGAGGTGGGCCCCAAGCCCGTTCGCTACATCGTCAACTCCCACTTCCACTGGGACCATTCCGAAGGCAACGCCGCCTACAAACAGGCCTTCCCCAACTCCCAAATCGTCACCACCGAAACCACCCGCAACTTACTACGTGAATTCGGCGCCGCCCGCGCCAAAGCCCAAGTGGAGCAAGCCCAAGCCGCGGTCCCCGGCTATCAGAAGAGCCTCGCTGCGGCCAAAACTGCCGAAGAGAAAGCTTACTGGCAGTTGATGGTGCAGGATTCGCTCGCCTTCGCTAGCGAAATGAAGACTTACTCGCCGGAGTTACCCAACCTAACCCTCGAAACCGACCTGATTATTCACGACAAAGCCCACGACTTACACCTCGCCTTCCGCGGCAAAGGCCACACCGCCGGCGACGTGGTCGTTTATTGCCCCCAAAAGAAAGTCATCGCCACCGGCGACCTCCTCCACGGCTTCGCCCCCTTCATCGCCGATGGCTTCCCGCGCCTGTGGCCGCAAACCCTCCGCACCGTCGCCGGCTTCGACTACAACCGCGTCATCGGCGGCCACGGTGCGGTGCAGGAAGGCAAGCTTCGAGGCTTCCAAAAGGCTGCCTATCTTGAGGAGCTCTCAGGCGAAGTGGCGAAACTCAAGGCCCAGGGGCTTAAGGTCGACGCCATCCAGAAACAGCTCCCCCCCGATAAGCTGAAGAGCCTCACCAAAGATGGCTATGGCGAGTTCCTGATGACTTCGCTCTCCACGATGCTGCTGCAAAAACCGGGCGCCAATCGAGCGCAGAGTTTGGCCAGCGCGGTCGCGAGCAACATCGCCGACATTTTCGCCACCGTGGATCGCGCCTGAGCGGCCACTGCTATATGATGTGGCAATGTCCTTGTATCACCGAATCGTTCTCTGCCTGACCCTCGGCGCCGCCCTCGCCACCGCCCAAGCGCCCTTTCCATCTCGCCCCGCGCCGCGCGGCATGAAGATGCCGGAGGCGCTGGTGGTCGACGACCGTACTGGCTTCGAGTCCATCTTCGACGGCACCTTGAAGAACTGGGACGGCGACCCCAAGATCTGGCGGGTGGAAGCGGGCGCGATCGTGGGCGAAACCACCAAGGACAATACCCTTAAAATCAACACCTTCATCATCTATCGCGGTGACAAACCGAAGGACTTTGAGTTAAAGCTTGAGTTCCGCATGAATAATACCAACAGCGGCGTGCAGTATCGTAGCGTTGAATTGCCCGAAGTCGGCAAGTGGGTGCTGAAGGGCTATCAGGCCGACATGGACTTTGTCAATACCTACACCGGTATGCTCTACGAAGAGCGCGGCCGCGGCATTGTCGCCTTGCGCGGGCAGATGACCCAGATTGAGAATGGGAAAAACTCCCGGGTTATTGGCCAGTTACAGGACGGCGATGAACTGAAGGGATATGTCAAGATCAACGGCTGGAATCAATTCCATGTCATCGCCCGCGGCAACTTACTCGTCCATATTCTAAACGGCCATGTTACCTCGGTGATGATCGACGACGACACCGAGAAGCGCACGATGGAAGGCCTGATTGGCCTGCAAATGCACGTCGGCCCACCGATGAAGGTGGAGTTCAAGAACATCTACCTCAAGAGGTAAGCAGAGCAATCTTTAGAAGGTGCATGCGATCCCCTACACAAATACTATCTCGTCCCAGCAACACGTAGACAACCCTGGATATCTTGAACGGTCAAGTCCGGAAGCTCTTCGAGGATCCGAGTCTCGGAGTAGCCACCCGCGAGCAATCGCAACACTGTGGCCACCGGAATCCGCAGGCCTCGAATGCAAGGCGCGCCACCCATTTGCGCCGGGTCCACCGTGATAGTCCTCATATTCTTTCCTTGCTCTCAGTATCCCGCATTTAAGCCACAATCTCTTTTACTACGCGCCCATGAACATCCGTCAACCGGAATTGGCGGCCTTGAAAGCGGTAGGTAAGCCGCTGGTGGTCGATGCCGAGTAAGTGCAAGATAGTCGCTTGCAGGTCGTGGACGTGGACGCCGTCTTCGGCGACGTTGAAGCCGTAGTCGTCGGAAGCGCCGTGGACGTGGCCGGGTTTGATGCCGCCGCCGGCCATCCAGAGGGAAAAGACGCGGCCATGGTGGTCGCGGCCGTAGCTATTGGGTTTGTGGACGCCTTGTGCATAGGGCGTGCGGCCGAATTCCCCGCCCCAGATGACGAGGGTGTCTTTGAGTAAGTCGCGTTGCTTCAGATCCAGGATCAGGGCCGCAGAAGCTTGGTCGACGTCGCGGGCGAGGGCGGGTAACTTCTCGGTGAGTCCGCCGTGATGGTCCCAGCCGCGGTGATAGAGCTGAATGAAGCGGACATTGCGCTCGGCCAGCCGGCGGGCGAGTAAGCAATTTGCGGCGAAGGTACCGGGTTTGCGAACGTCGTCGCCATAGAGGGAGAGGACGTGTTCTGGTTCTTTCGAGATATCGGCTAAGTCCGGCACACTGGCTTGCATACGAAATGCCATCTCGTATTGGGCGATGCGGGTCTCGATCTCCGGGTCGCCGACGCTCTCGTGTAAGTGCTGGTTAATCTCCGCCAAGCCATCCAATTGCACCCGCCGTAAGTCGCGAGTAATTCCGGGCGGATTAGTGAGGTGTAACACCGGATCGCCAGCGGAGCGGAATTGGACACCCTGGTAACGGCTGGGGAGGAAGCCAGCGCCCCATAAACGAGAGAGTAAGCCTTGGTCGGCCATGCCGTTGCCGGGCAAAGAATTAAGGACGACAAAGGCAGGAAGGTTCTGATTCTCGGCGCCGAGCCCGTAGTCGATCCAGGAGCCCATGCTGGGTCGGCCCGGTAACTGGCTGCCGGTTTGGATAAAGGTAATCGCGGGATCATGGTTAATGGCTTCGGTATGCACCGCATTCAATACGCAGATCTCGTCGGCGATCTTGGCGTGATAGGGGAGTAAGTCGCTTAGCCAACGGCCGCTTTTGCCTTGCTGCCGGAAAGCGTACATGGACGGAACCACGGGAAAGCGATCTTGCGCCGCCACCATGCCGGTAATGCGCTGGGTACCGAAGATGGATGGAGGGATATCCTGGTCGTAACGGTCTTTGAGGGTGGGCTTGTGGTCGAGTAAGTCGAGGTGCGACGGTCCGCCGGCCTGGAAGAGAAAGATAACCCGTTTGGCGCGGATAGGCCGGTTGAGAAACGGCTTCGCCTCGTCGGCCAGGGCGAGCGATTGGAAGGCCGCCGCGCCCAGGCCGTAGGCGGTGCGCGTAAGTAAGTCGCGACGGGTAAGTGGTCGTTTGTAATTTCCGCAGTGCATGGCAGTTATCCCTTCGTGATCGCTTCGTCGAGATTGAGAATCATACTGGTGATGGCCGTGTAAGCAGCCAGTTCACTCACCGGAATTGAGGCGTTGCGGGGCGCGGCACCTACCGAGAGTAACTGGATGGCGACCTTCTCATCGGCCTGATAGTTCGAGCGCATTCGTTCGAGGGTCTTCACCAGAACGGCAAGATCGCGGGCTTCCGGTGCATGGCCGATCGCCAGGCGGAACGCGTAACTGAGCCGGGCTTCCGGCGTAGCGCCCCCTTCCAGGATGGCCCGTTCCGCCAGCTTCCGCGCCGCCTCGACAAAGATGGGGTCATTCAAAAGCGTAAGTGCCTGCAGCGGCGTATTGGTGCTTGAGCGGCGGACAATGCAGAACTCGCGGTCCGGTGCGTCGAATACGGTCATGGTAGGGTGGGGCACGGTGCGCTTCCAAAAGGTATAGAGACTGCGCCGATAGAGATTCGCGCCTTGGCTCTCGGTGTAAACGGTACCCGGGTAAACCGCGGCAACGACGATTCCTTTGTAAAGGCCGGCCGGTTGATAGGGGTAGACGCTGGGCCCGCCGAGTTGCTCAGCAAGTAACCCCGAGATCTGCAGGGCCGAATCGCGAATGGCTTCGGCCGGAAGGCGGAAGCGGGGACCGCGGGCGAGTAACCGGTTCTCAGGGTCACGAGCGAGTAACTCGGGCGAAGTCGCCGAGTCCTGCCGGTAGACTGAGGAGAGAACAATTCTTTTCCATAGGCCTTTTACGTCCCAACCGGAGTCGATAAATTCGCGTGCCAGCCAGTCGAGTAACTCGGGGTGCGAAGGCGAGTCACCTTGCACGCCGAAATTCTCACTGGTCTTGACCAAGCCTTGGGCAAAAGCCTGTTGCCAGAAGCGATTGACGACCACGCGCGCGGTAAGTGGGTGATCGGGTTTGGTGAGCCATTGCGCCAAACCAAGGCGGTTCTTGGGCGCGCCGGCGGGCCAAGTGCCAAGTAACTGCTCCGGTACTTCGGGAGTTACTACTTCGCCCGGCAAATCGTAAGCACCGCGATTCAGCACGTGCGTTTGGCGCGGCGCGGGTAGTTCTTCCATCACCATCACGAGGGGCGAAGCTCGCCGAACGGCCAGCAGTTCCGCTTTGGCCCGGGATAGTTGGCCAACTAACTCCGCATATTTTTTGTCCTGTAGTGGGAGCAGTGCGTCACGGAGCCAGTGATTGGGGTGTGCGGCAGCGTAGGGCAATGCGCGGCTGGCAAATAGGGCGGAGATATTGGCTTCGTCGAGGGCATTGGTCCAAATGGCTAAGTCGTCGAAGCGTCCGCGATAGCGCTTGCCACTGGTGTCCCAGCCGACTCGGAAGCGAGTGGGCGAGGGCTTATCGCTCTTAGCGTCGGGCAGCGCGCAGCCGTCGTTCAGAATGCGTACGGGTAACTCCCGGCCATCGACAAACATGCGGACCCAGGCGGCTTCGGCGCGCATCGACTGCGGCGTGGCCCCGGCGTAGAGCAGCGCGACGTGACGCCATTGGCCGGCAGTGAGAGCCGCGCCTTCGGAGCGTACACGGATCGAATAGGCGGGAAAACGCTGGCCGGAGCGGAACTCGAGTTCACCATCGATGAGGCGAAACTCCATGCCGCTGCCGTAGCCGACCGAGGCGGGGTTCTTCGAATAGTCGATGGCGGAGAGCAGCGGAACATCGGAGTCGCCGGCGCCGGGTTCGAGCCACGTGCTGAAAGTCAGCGGCTGACGGCGGGAGATGGGGACGTTCACGAAAGGCTTGGCCTCGGCACCTACCGTACAGGCTTGGCCAGCGATGCCAGCGGTAAGCGCGTAGTCGCCGGGGGATTCACAATTCAACTGCAAGGCCGCGCCGGTAGGCGGGGTGATCGTAGGCAAGGTGAAGTTCTTCGGTGCGTGCCAACGCTGCTGGCGGGCTTCTACCTGGGGAGTCAATTTGGCGATCGTTTCGCCTAACTCTTTCTGGCGGGCCTGTTGGCTGGCGGTGGGCGCGGGCATCAAGGGTACGGCATTGGCGACGCGGCCGTCCTCGCCCACTTCGGGGATATTGTTAAAGAAGGCGAAGAAACGATAGTGGTCGCGCTGAGAAATCGGATCGTACTTATGGTCGTGGCAGCGGGCACATTCGAGAGTAATCCCGAGCCAGGCCATGCCGAGGGTCCGGACACGGTCTGCCACATATTCGACACGATACTCTTCGTCGATGATGCCGCCTTCGGAGTTAATAACGTGGTTGCGGCCGAATCCGGTGGCGAGGCGTTGGTTGAGGGTGGCGTTGGGGAGTAAGTCGCCGGCTAATTGCTCGGTAATAAACCGGTCGTACCGCATGTTTTTATTGAAGGCCTCAATCACCCAATCGCGCCAGCGCCACATGGAGCGTTCGGAGTCGTTATTGAAGCCATGGGTGTCGGCATAGCGGGCTACGTCGAGCCAATCCATAGCCATGCGTTCGCCGTAGCGGGGCGAGGCGAGTAAGTGGTCTACTGCTTTCGCATAAGCGGTTTCGCTCTTGGCCGCGGCAGCGACGAAGGCTTCGACTTCGGCGGGTGTGGGCGGTAAGCCAGTGAGATCGAAAGTAACTCGGCGCAACCAGGCGGCGGGCGCTGCGGGCCGGCTTAAGGATAGGCCTTCCGCAGTCAGCCGCTGGCGCACGAGATAGTCAATCGGCTCGCGGCCGGCAGGCACTGCGGGTCGCACGGGAGGCACAAAGGCCCAGTGTTGCGAGTACTGCCCGCCCTCGTCGATCCAGCGTTTGAGTAACTCGATCTGCTGAGGCGTTAGGCGGCGATTCGAAGAGACGGGAGGCATGCGGCGGGCGTTCTGCTCGCTGGTGATGCGCTGGTAGAGGCCGCTTTCTGTGGCTTTACCTGGCACCAGGGCGTGCTTCGCCGTGGCGCCTTCGAAGGTGTCGAGGCGCAGGTTGGCCATCCGCTTCTGGCTATCCTGCCCGTGGCAGTGGAAGCAGTTCTCCGAGAGAATCGGTCGAATGTCACGGCCGTAGTCAAGGCGGGGAGCGGACAGCCCGGCAGCGGGGGTGAGCAGCGCGAGATAGAGAAGATAACGCATCGGATTATCCTCCCATTGTGTCGCAGAGTAGACTGGCAAAGTGAACGCTGATCTTGTCTTGGCCGATGATGCCACCGGAGCGCTGGAGTGCGCGTCACTCCTGGCCGGTATGGGCGTCGCGGTGACGATTGCTTTTGGAGGGCCAAGAAAGGCTCCGGGAATGCGGGTGGTCGATACCGAAACCCGACATCTCTCCGGGGAGGCCGCCGGGGCAGTGGTGCGGGGTTGGGCCATTACGGGCCTCTTCAAGAAGACTGACTCGACGTTGCGGGGCAACATCGCCGCTGAACTGCTGGTGCTTCCGGGTCCGGTGGTGTACCTGCCAGCGTATCCGGCTTTGGGGAGGACGGTGCGGGAGGGCCGGCTTTTCGTGGATGGCGTTCCGGTGCACGAGACCGATTTCGCGCGGGACAGGCGGCACCCGGTGACGAGTTCGTCAATCGCGGCGCTGTTCCCGCCGGGGACAACGCGGCTGGTTCCGGAGGCTTCGGCGCTGTCGCTGGAAGATGGGCGGGTGCAGATCTGTGACGCCGAGACGGACGCCGACTTGGCCCGGTTCGCCGAGTTGCTCGCCGGGCGGCGAGTGACGATGGCGGGCCCGGGCGGGATCGTGAAGCTATGGGCTGGCTTGCGTGACTTTCCGCGGGCGGTGGCGCGGGTGAGGCCGAAGATCCGCACGTGGCTGGTGGTGTGTGGGAGCTTGCATCCGCAGTCGCGCCGGCAGGCGGAGGCGGCACACGGCATGACGGTGCTGGCGACACCGGCTGGTTTCGGATCGCCAGAGCGGGCGGCTGGCGAGTTAGCCTTGCGGGCGGTCGAGTGGATCGGCCGGCATGAGCCGGAAGGCGTCATGATCATGGGCGGCGATACGGCGATCGCGCTGTGGCGGGCGCTGGGGATCGATACACTGGAGCCATTGCCCGAGGTATTGCCCGGAATCGCGGCGTGCTTCGGGCAAGGCCGGTTATTCGTGACTAAGGCCGGCGGCTTCGGCGGTGAGGGCTTAGTACAACAAGTAAGAGAAAGATTCATATGATTGGCATCACCATGGGCGACTCGAGCGGCGTCGGCCCGGAAATTCTTCTAAAAACACAGATCTCAGTTCCCTTTCTCGTTTATGGCGATTTAGTTCCATTGCAGTTACTCAATACCCGGCTAAACCTAGGCCTCGACTTAGTCAGTATTGACAAGCCAGCGGATTATCAGGCCGGGCGAATCAATATTCTCGACGCCCAGTTACTGCGGGAGGAAGCACTTACTCCCGGACAAATCAATGCGGCTTCCGGCCATGCGGCGCGCGAGTATGTGGTGCGCGCGACGCAGGCCGCTTTGGCGAAAGAGATCTCCGCCATCGTGACGCTGCCCATGAACAAAGAGGCGACGCAACTGACCGATCCGCACTTTACCGGCCACACCGAACTGATCGGCGAACTCTGCGGCAGCGACGATGTCACCATCATGCTGGCTTCGCCGGACTTGATTGCGACCCATGTGAGCACGCATTGCTCCTTACGGCAAGCGATCGAGCGGTGCCGGGAGCCGCGGATCCGGCGAATCATCGAACTGACGTGGCACGCGGCGCGGCGGTTGAAGCCGAACGCGCGGGTGGCAGTGGCGGGGCTGAATCCGCATGCCGGGGAGAACGGGCTCTTCGGCGAGGAAGAGATCACCGATATCCGGCCGGCCGTCGAGTGGGCGCGGGCGCAAGGGTGGGACGTGGAGGGTCCTTTGCCACCGGACACGCTCTTTTACCTAGCGGTTCGTCGCAAAAAATACGACGCCGTCGTGTGCATGTACCACGACCAGGGACACATCCCCTCGAAATTGCTCGACTTCGAAGGCGGGGTGAATATCGCCTTAGGGCTGCCGATTGTCCGGACCTCGGTGGACCATGGGACGGCGTTCGATATCGCCTGGAAGGGCGAGGCATCGACCCGGAGCTTTGAGGCGGCGCTCGAGATGGCCCTGCGGCTGATCGGGTAGGGTGACGAAACGAACCCGGGACTTGTTGATTCTATTGGGGCGGGCTAAAAATTACCCCCGATGGGCATCTGGGGCTTTAATCCCGCAATCGTACGATAGCATGGCGAATCAAGGATTTCGTGGTGAATGGGGAGTAGGGTTTCCCGAAAGCGGATACTTGGCTTGGTTGGGGGCTTGGGGAAAGTGGCTTTTTTACAATGGGTTAAAGGGCGACATGGCCTAGGCCGTGGGGGGCGACGCTCTGCGGCAATTTCTCTGTGAACGGTTACGTCGGGCATCGCGCATTGAGCCGATGCAGGCGTTGCCTGACGAGTAAACTAAGGGGCGTGCTGTGTCGCCGGGATTTTCTTTTCTCGCTCGCTTCGTTTTCTCTGCCGCAGTTACTGGGCCGGAAAGGGCAGCCACGGGAGTTGATTTACTCGTGGTACGATCCGCGGCCGGGCCACGATGAAGAACGTTGGACAAAGACCGGTCGCTACCTGTTCGACCAGCGCTGGAAGCTTTATGAAGATGGCCGGCTGTATGATTGGGCGGCCGATCCGCGGGAGACGAAGCCGGTGGAGAATCCGTTGGTGCGGGCGCGGTTCGCCAAGGCGCTGGCGCATTACAAGAAGCAGGAGCGCCCCGCTTAGGGAACGTGTGCTAATCTCATCGGACAAATGCTTTCACGACGTGCCGCCATGTTGACCTTAGCCGCTACGCCCTTGCCTGCGGCCAATGACTTGTGCTTTCAGAGTGCGCAGGAGTTGGCGGCGCTGATTCGGAAGAAGAAGCTATCGGCGCGGGAGTTACTGGCGGCGCACCTACAGCAGATTGAGCGGGTGAATCCGAAACTGAACGCGATCGTGACGATAGTGGCGGAGCAGGCGCAGAAGTCCGCCGCGGCGGCCGATGAGCGACAGGCGAAAAAGCAACCGCTCGGCGTGCTGCACGGTTTGCCGATTGCCCACAAAGACTTAGTGAATACGAAAGGCATTCGCACGACTTACGGATCGCTAATCTTTAAGGACCACATCCCGGATACGGACGATCCGATGGTGGAGCGGGTGCGCGAGGCGGGTGCGATACTCCTGGGCAAGACCAATACTCCGGAGTTTGGCGCGGGGTCGCAGACGTTTAACGCGGTGTTTGGGGCGACGCGCAACCCCTATGATGTGACGAAGACCTGCGGCGGGTCGAGCGGTGGGGCGGCGGTGGCGCTGGCGGCGGGGATGTTGCCGATGGCGGATGGGAGTGACTTGGGCGGGTCCTTGCGGAATCCGGCGTCTTTTTGCAATATCGTGGGCTTTCGGCCGTCGCCGGGGCGGGTGCCAGGGCCGAGCTTTTCGCCGCTGAGCACCGGTGGTCCGATGGCGCGCAATGTCTCTGACGTGGCGCTGCTGTTGAGTGCGATTGCGGGTCCGCACCCGGACGCGCCGTTGTCGCTGCAGGAGCCGGGGAGTACTTTCCGGCAGCCGTTGGGACGAAGTTTCCGGGGCGTGCGGGTGGCGTGGTTTAAGAACCTGGGCGGGTTACCGTTTGACCCGCGAGTGACGGCGGTAGTGAATGCGCAGCGGAAGGTATTCACCGATCTGGGCTGCGTGGTGGAAGAAGCGGAACCTGACTTTACGGGCGCGGACTTTGCCTTTAAGACTTTGCGGGCGTGGGGTTCGGCTGCCGGGCAAGGCGACCGGTTGAAGACGCATCGCGCGCTCTATAAGGACACTTTGCTGGCGGAAGTGGAACAGGGGTTGGCGTTGACGGGCAGCGAGGTGGCGCGCGCGGAAAAACTACATACGGAAATCTGGCATCGCTTTCAGCATTTTCTGACGACTTACGAATATTTTATCTTACCAGTTACTCAGGTGCCACCGTTTGACGTAATTACGCCCTATCCCAAAGAAATTAACGGGACGCGGATGGAGAGTTACATCGACTGGATGAAGGCTTGCTGGTATATTACGCTGACGGGCAGCCCGGCGATCAGCGTGCCGGCCGGATTTACTCCCGAAGGGTTACCGGTAGGCGTGCAGATCGTCGGGCGGCACCATCAGGATTTCGCGGTGTTGCAGTTAGGGTATGCCTTGGAGCAAGCAACGCACGTCGGACGGAAGCGGCCGTCGGTTTAGCCTTCCACCAGCACCCGAAGGTCGCGCGCGATGGCCTTCATCGATTCAGCTTGGGCGGCCAACTGCTGACTGGCGGCGGCATTCTCTTCTGAGCTGGCGGCGTTGCTTTGGGTGACGACGTTCATCTGCTGGATGGAGCTTGAGACCTGTTCGATGCCGCGCGATTGCTCGCGGCTGCCGGCGTTCACTTGGTCGACCAAGACTTTTACCTTACCGGCGCTATCGCTGATGGAGTGGATGACCCGGACCACTTGCTCGAGCTTGAGGCTGCCTTCGTTGGACCGGGCGATGGAATCTTCAATCAGGGGAGCGGTGTCCTTGGCGGCCTGGGCGGAGCGCTGGGCCAGGTTCCGGACTTCGTCGGCCACCACG
>ENA-ORBV01009336-ORBV01009336.1-microbial-mat-metagenome-genome-assembly--contig:-NODE-9336-length-16146-cov-5.135167_pt1 | contig 16146 bp, 18 predicted proteins | sample MGYA00237777_ERZ505514 | MGnify/ENA primary metagenome ERZ505514 (study PRJEB26160, sample SAMN06269048) | microbial mat metagenome | isolation source: Oligotrophic lake microbial mat | place... | reverse complement strand
CAATGCTGTCAGGCCCCAATGAGGTTGAGGTTGCCTCTGCTGGCATCGCTGGCACGTCGTAGCAATTGAGGGTAAGAGCGGGTCTCCATGGGGTCAACCCTAACCCTAACGTCACCTCGGTCACCGGCAAGCTCAACCCTAACCACCTCGGTTACCGGTAGGCTCAACCCTAACCCTAACGTCACCAGTGTCCTCCGTCGCGCTTAACACACATCGATCGCTTTGGGTTAGGGTTAGAGTCAACCTGTACAAAAATTCATGCCGATCGAAAAGATCCTTCCGAAACATCCTTCCGAAACAACTGTTCAGACCATGTGTTTCGTGCGACAGCCAACACGACCGGTGCAAACCGGTGCACTCGAGTGCTGATTTGCTGTGGGAATCAGCGATGTGACTGTTACGAACATTCTTCATTCCACCAAAGCGGTTGAACCATAGACAAAGAGAGCGAGCGGACACGATCCCCTATGATCTGAAAGGCAACGGTGAACGCACGAGTGCTCTTTGGCCCATGCTAGCGCGCGTGGTTTGTGTTTGAATTCTACACTCACACTCTCTTCCTCAACGATCTCCAATGAATAGGAGACCGAATCACGTAAATGACAAACGTGAAAATTGTCGCACATAAATTCTTTGGCATCTTGACCCGATCATTCGTGACTGGAAAATGACAAATATCCTGTACGTCGCACTAGCTAGTAGTAACCCCCAGCCCTATCTGGCCAGCAAAGTTCGTGCCGACAACATTTTGCAGACGAGTTTGCGATTGATGAGTGAGTGATGAGTGAGTGAGTCAGTCAGTCAACGTTAACGAGGAATGACATGCGATCAGGAGGATTATCGTGTCAACGAAAGATACGAAAAGACACTGATCTATTCTATCCGCTCGTTTCGACAACGCTGGCTATTAGCTGCAACTATCTCTACTAGCTAGCTAGCTAAACACAATTTGGTCAGAACTTTGCATCATTGCCAGAATCTCCAGATTTCACTAGAGCAAATTCGACGACAGTGCACAATGACACGATCTTTCTCCGCCGCTGCCCTTCTCTTGCTGGCTGTCGCAAGCTGCCAGGGCCTTGCACCACAAAAGCAGGCTTCTAATTCGTACAAAAATAACAATGTGCAGCCGCCTTCTCGACGTGCTGCCCTTGGTTGGTTGGGCCAGGCAGCCGCATTTGCAGTCATGGTGCCCCCTAGCTTGGCCGACGAAATGAACGTGGAAGACTTTCTCAAAAAGGGAGGTGTATCTATGCCCATGGGAGTGAGCGGACAAGCTGGTAAAATGAGACCTGAAACGGGAGTCGTTTTGAGGTAATTCAATATAGGAACTTCGTGTTCTAAAAGCTGTTGGCTTGGCTCTTTCGATGGCTGACCATTTGTTTTCTCTTCCTACTTTCAGAGATGGTAGCGAGGTGTCCCGTGATCCTCGCAACGGCGATGTCTTGGCTGAAATTGTACTCAAAGCTAATGGTGCTTCAGAAGTTCCAGTTGTGGCTACTTTCTCCTCTCCGTGGCCTCTTGGTACGTTTTTTGGAGATTTCTATTAGTATTGTACTACAAAAATGGCAACTAACTTTTCTGCAATACACATGCTTAAAAATAAAAAACGACAACAACTTCAGCTACTGGATCTGTCTATGGAATCGAGTGCCGAGACGGTACTACCGGTGATGGAGCGTACTTGGCTATTAGTTCCGATGTCAAGGGCAAGAAAATTGCTGACCTCAGCAGTCAATTTATTCAGGAGCAACTTTTCTCTCAGACGGGAAGATTTAGTTTTTATGGTGTGCCGACGGATATCAAGTTTGGAAAGGGTGCTGTCAATGGAAATTACAAAACCTTTGATATCAATTTTTCCATTCTTTCGCAATCTACTGGAGCCGAGATTCCAAGGAAGGCGCGTGTTATTGCCACTATTCCTGACGGGGCAAATCAAGCCGTCATGCTGATTGGCAGTGCCTCGGCGGCTAGATGGAAGAAAGGAACGGATCAAAAAATTACTTCGACGATTGAGTCCTTTCGTGCCATTCCTGCACCTAAAACAAATTTGCGCATGAGGGCATCGGCGGAATAAATCAACAGCTTGGAAAAAATGAGTCCAACCATCGGGTGAATAGCTAGCCAACAATAAATTGGGTGGCACCAAATCTCATTATATCGTTTTATGAACTACGTACTCAAGTAGCAATTTTTGCCTCCCAGTATTTTGTGTTGTGTTGTCTAATCTATTAATCCTCATTATGCGGTCCTGCTCTGGCACAGGACGTGGAACAAAATTCATTTCCAAACTTCTCAAAAGGGAATCCAATGATCCCTCCCTGACATGCCGCGCATCGTTTGGTACTGGATTCCTTTTGGGCCTGTAACGCAGCCTCTTTATTTCGCTTTTCGTGCTCTTGCTGGTCTAGTGCCTTTTGCGCCTTTTTCCGGTCCCTGGCCCGTTTTCGTTTGGCCGCCTTGGCCTCCTTTTGTTTTTCTTCTTGTTCCAGAGCTGCTTGTTCTTGCTCTTCTTGTTGTTGCTTCTCGGCCAGTTCTTGTGCTTGTCGTTCCCTTTCTAATTGTTCTTGTCTCTCTCTTTCTTCTCTAGCCTTTTCCTGCTGTTCGGTTTGTTCCTTTTGCGCTTGGGCCATCCGCGTCATTTGTTCCCATTGTTTCTCTCGCCATTTCTCTATTTCCGCACGTGCCTTGGCAGTTTCTTCTGCTTCTTGTTGTCGTTGGAGAAGCGTGTCCTTGGCTTGTGCCATGGCAATTTGTTTTTCCTCTTGACGTTGATGTTTTCGTTGCAAGGCTTCTCGTTCCAATTGTTGTCTGGCATATTGCAAGGCGTGTTGTCGCACGATTTCTTGTTGGCGATCCAATTCGGCCTGTCGTTTGATGAATTCCAATTTGGATGGATCTGGCAGTGCTACTACAGGACCTGTGGTCGTATTAGAATCAGTGTTGTGTTCCTGTGTCGACAGTCGTGGAAATGCTTCTTGCAATTGCTGATAGGTGTGCTGGATGGATTCTTGTCGTACTTGATCATTGTCATCAATAACAACCATGCCGTAACCATCATCATCACCATCGACCGTGTTACTTCGACTAGGGTCGCTAGCATTCAAATTGAAACCAAACACAGGAGGTGGTTCTTGCCGCTGATTTCCAAGCACGGACGAAAACGACGTGGCCGTGGTTGCGGTGGCTTGTGGTTGTTGATTTTGGTTTTCTTGGCGCCTATTACGCCTTCGCCGGTGTCCAGCACCACTGCCATTGTTGTCGCTTGAATGATGATGATTGTTGTAGGTAAAGAGACCTGCCAGGGCAGAGGTAGCTTCACTTCGTAAATAATCTGAGCGTCGTTGAAGAGCTTCTTGATGAACATTATTGTTGTTCGTAGCAGTGACACCACCTGGGTTTTTGATTTGAATCGATTCTCTCAAAGCAAAAGCTTCCAAGACCTGTATACGCTTTTGACCTGACTGTGCACCCCCCTTCATTAAAGACTGGCCATAGTCGTCCAAATACTGATCGAGACGCCGACAGTCGTCCCACGTCAATGGTTCTCGTGTCAATGGATTTTGAAACATTCCTCGTGAAACAATATAAGAGGCCAAAGCTTTGCCATCAAAGTAGTAATCATCCTCAGCGTGGCCAGCACTTTTTGGTTCACCCGCATTGTGTCTGTACAAAACAAATGGTGGATAGGGGAGCTCATTGATGGGTTCTAACGTAATGGCACATTCACAGTCGTCGCCCAAAGATTGCCACCAAAGAGATGGAGGGGACTTCGATTGCTTCATCGTGTTGTTCTTGGGCCATGGATCGATCGGCACATTCGCCTGCCTTGTCGTGAAAATCCAAAAGCTCTTCGCCAATCAAGTTTCCGTAAGTACATAAAGGCCCTCAGAATAAAAACTAAGTAGCTAGCTAGCTATTAGCGTCTTCCGCCTTCACAATCAACACTTCTAAATTAGTGTTCCCTCATTCAGATCCTCGCAGCTGGATAACCAAAAGCTATTAGTACCACTTTAACAAACTAAAAAAGCACCATTGATTTTCTTGTGAGAGGTGTCATTCAATCTGAAGCCGTTATTTGGGTGCTAAAATAATGGGATGGACGCACAAAGTCTCCTTCGTACTATACGAGAAAGAATCGAGTTGCCACGGTCGGCTAGAGAAAATCAGGGTTTGCCACGGCCAAAGGGGAAACAAGTGTCGGAGAGCTGCAAGGTATCCTTGTCAGGGTAATCGAGAATGCCCCCGCCGCGCATACCACCAATGAGGTTCACAAATGCTTTCGTCTTCTTGTCTTCGTATCCAAGCTTCTTGGCAAGGTCCTCCTTTTTATACACTTCACCATCCATCACAAGCTCAAAAAGCTCGACCTCTTTCTTCTTCAACTTTTCTTTGATGTGCTCATGACGCTCGGCATTGGTCTTGGGAACTTTGATCAGGGATCCACAGGCCTCGATCCCCGCCGGGGTAAGCTTGAATGTCTTGGGGTCGGGATACTCAATCAAACCTTCGTTTTTGAACTTGCCAAGGTTGTTTGTTGCCGTCTTTGTTGCTAAACCCGTGCCCTTTGTAAGCAGAGAGCGGTCGATCACGTCGCGACCAGCGTTGAGTTCTGTAGCTGCAATCTCGAGGATGATTTCCTTGGCACTCTTCTTGTTTTTACCTCCATTGCCGCCACCGCTCTTCTTCTTGACAATGGTGGCACCAGCCTTGGCAGGGGATGACTTATTGGTGGCCTTGGTAGGAGACGATTTCTTGTTGGCTTTGCTGGTCGTCATGGTCAATAAAAACAACTGTTGTAGCTAAAAGGTTTCGTGTAGATCTTCACGGCAACTGCGTTTTGTGATAGCTTGTCAATTTTTTTGTGGCGATTTCGTTTTGTTTCAAAGGTTTGCACAAGAATGTGAAGCCGGTTGCCCACGCCGTTTTTTTTCTTCGTTTCCACGCTGGACACGCTGAACACGCCGCGATGCTGACGTCGAGAACCCCGTCCATACCTTTCTATTGATTCACCCTCATAAAGTGTTGCTAGATTCGTTCCTTCCGTTTCCGTTAGCTCTTCCACGCTATACATTCTCGTATGCTCGGTGTTGAAGACAATCACAAGAGGTCCAAAGCTCTCTCGTCGCTGGGACGTCGGACCGGTTTGTGGTACCCCGCGGACTGGCGTGATCATCTTCCTCGTTTCAAAGAACTCTTTAATTACTGCATTTATTACCTTTCAGTACAGTAGGGGCAGGTGCAAGGTACACCGTACGATACTGTACTGTAGCAGCTACCTACTGAACTGAGTGAACTCCCTTCATCATCGAAATAGCTAGACTAGCAATAATCGGGACGCGCACTTGAGCTTTGCAAAATTTGATCTTTGGACGCTCATAGCTCCATATTGCGATTATAATTAAATCCAGATTCGAGCTCGCGGATTGATTTGAAAGAGAGCTATTCCTACGTTTTGATTGGCTAATCGAAGTGTGTTTGGATCCCTCCGAGACTACGTGGTAACATTTTTCAAAAAAAGACATCTGTTGGACCGTGATGTGGCAGAAAAACTGTTGGACGAACAACATTTTAGAACAAATCAACCAAGATTGTCTTAGTTTAGGACCAAACATAAATGCTGGAGTAGACATACATTTTGTTGAAATTAAAGAAACTGCAGATCAAAGCAAGATTTCTGGTTAAGCTTAGGCTGCTTTCAAAGGTTACATCCTCATATTTTCTGTCGACCAGTCCAGTATAAGTTACTCCCAGCTTACTCTCAGCTATGGCAAAAATTTCTGGACTTTCATTTCCGTTTCAATCATGGTGTATTATCGCTATATCACTGCTGTTACACCTGTGCAATGAGGGGGCTTGGGCCTTTTCTTTTTCTTCTACAAGAAGTACACGGCTTTGTGCTCCCTACAGTGTCTGCAGTCCAGGAAGAAGTCTAAGGCAATCGGCAAAAGTACCTTCATCAATACTATCAGCATCCGTCCAAGAGGATACGGAATCAACAACCAATGATTTGACGACGACAAGTTTCGTTGAAGATCAAGATGAGATTGTGGTGGAGGTTGTTGCTGAACCAATAACCTCATCAACCACACCGACTACAACTGAAGCCCAAAAAGCCAAACCATCGGTATCACCATCCTCCCCCATCGATGCCATTTCGTCTCTTGTATTTGGAAATTCCAAAAACAACGACCGTGCTTCTGTAGAATACCAAAAAGGACTGATCACAATTGGATTCATTACGCTGCTCTTCTCGTCCAATTCGCCGGTATTGCATGCAGCCTTTACTGCGACCACCACCGACAGTGTCAGTGGAGTGGTGGCATCGGCAGCTCCGCCCGTGTTGTTGCTCAATGCTGCCGTCAGTGCGGTAGCACTAGTGGGTTTGTTGTTGGGAGGTTCAACACTGGAACAAAATACAGATCTCCCATCTACCTTGAAAACGAATGAAGCAACACCAGAAGATTTGCTGGGTGGTGGTGTTCAGGAACCACAAGAAAATTATTTGGAACAACAACCAACAAAACAACAACGAGGAATAATAGCATCACTTCTAGGAAGTGATGGCAATAGTCAGTTGGAGTTGGGCCTGCAAGGTGGCATGGAACTCGGGCTGTGGAAGTTTCTGGGTACGACAGCCAACATTTACGGCTTGTCCTTGACGACTGCCGCGCATGGAGCATTTTTGATTCAATTGACGACCCTCATCGTTCCCGTCGTTCAAGGCATCATGGGTGTCCCGATTCCCAAGCGTATTCAATTTTCCGTCGTATTGGCTTTGGCTGGCGTTATTTGTTTTACTCAAGATCCTACAGGAACGCCGTCGTTGACGGGTGATTTGCTTTGTGTCGTGGCGGCCGCGTTTTATGCAACGTACGACTTACGACTGTTTTCATGGGGGAAACAAGTGGCGCCGCGTCGTCTAATTACAGGAAAAATTGCCACGCAAGCTCTGTTGTCGCTGGGACTGCTCTTTTCAGCGGGCAGTACCAGTGGTCTCTTGGGTGGAACATCAACAGCAGCTGGTCAAGCTGTGTCGGACTTGTCCGCATGGCAAGAAACGTTACAATATATCTCCAACAATCCACAGTGGACTGTATTGATACCTGTTGTATTATGGAGTGGCGTTGCCGTCAATGCCATTGCTCCCTTCCTCCAAGTTGGGGGGCAACAAGCTGTGGGGCCAACTCGTTGTCAGACGATTTACGCATCCCAACCACTATGGGCGGCCATCATCAGCTTTTTGGTGTTTGGAGAAACCATTGGCTGGCAAGGATTTGTGGGCGGATCAGCATTTCTCACTGCGCTCTTTCTAGCCGCAAACGCCGAACCGCCAGAGGCAGACTGCGGAAAATCGCAGTGCGAGGTTTAGGTCGCACATCTATTTGGTAATGGTTGCATTTGGAAGAAAGCGAGGTTGACTGGGGAATGTTGGTCCTCACGGCTCTTTCTTGCGCATCCTTGCAAGGCGAAAGCCATACAAAAGCTTCGGATGCTATGTGACAAACACTATAGCTTCTTTCAAAAGTTGATTTAATGCTACTTTCTGCGATCGACGGTCAACGGCAGGATTCTAGTTGTAGACAATGACAAACATTTATTATTTCTTTTTAATTTTTACTATGTTGCTATTTTTTCCCTACATGAGCTGCTGCTTGGCAGGGGCTGATTGCATTCTCTAGCAGCAGTTGCCCTGGCGCATGAGGGCCATTACTTTTTTGTTCTAATGTGTGCCCCTTTTTGCTTGGAGATGTAACTCCAGAAGTTTTGTTTGTCTGCCTCCGTCATCGAGTTCAGAGACTCCACTCCATTGTGGACTAACTCAGCATTAGACTCGCTCCCATCCGACGTCGAAGCGATATGAATGCCGTAGGCAATGGCGATAGCGAGCTGAGACGAGACGAGCCCAGCAGTCGCGGGTGGTGGAGCACTAAAATGTGGATTGATACCTTGCGAGCAGCGATAGATTTGATTGAATTTATCCGCCCCAAGCAAGCGGATAAGCCGTTCCATTATGGTCCCTGGGAGGTTTTTGAATTTTCGGTCGCCCTTGTGATGTTTCTCTTGGCACTCACGAACAATTTCTTCGGCCTGCCAGACGACTCGTCTATCAGGTTCTGTGTGATGGAGAAATGTCATGATACGCGAAATGACATCCACTTCATGATTAGCCATCCCTGATACAACTTCTTGCGGTTTTGCTTCGCGACGACCGACAGCAGCTGCAATTGGCTTTTCATCCACAAGCTCGGGCTCCAACAAGTCTCCTCGCAACAGCGAAGAGATATAGGGATCCTCGTCCATCAATGTTCCAATTGTTTCCCGAGGACACACCAAAAGTTGCGAGACATTTGTTGCTTTCGAGTGTGGGGCGCATGGTTTTCCATCGTCGGTGTCAAATAGCATATTTTCAATGTCAGAAAGTGGCTCAAGGAGCTGGTCGAGAACGTCAATCTCGTCCTTCCCGGAAACCTCGATTGTCATTTTGCCTTCCAACGAAGAATCATCCTGGAGGATTTTGTCCAAAAAAGAAGCCGAGTCCTTAGAAATCCACGAATCATCATCGTCGAATGAGATGGCCGGCTTCATTGCCTCTTCATTTCGCTGGCTGTGGGAGTTCATATTTTTAATTCGCGATTGGTGCTACGATTAATGAGGCTATATTTGACGCCACAAGTAAGTTATGAGAATGATACATGAGTTCTGTGTTTTGTTCGTGAGTGTAGATGCACTGTAGGTAGTTTTCGATCCGTTTTCGAAACGATTTGATGTTTTTTGAAATTTCGAAACGAAAACTCTGATAGCCGTTTCTTTAGTGCCGTTTGCGCTATCGAAAATAAGTCCCGCCGCACTGGCGGAGAAGGAGCCATAGGAATCAATCAGCTTACTTACACTAGTAGTACTGTGCGTGTACCAACTAGCTAGCGACCTTTGACTTTATTACTTCCTGGTAGCAAGATTGTCAGGTGCTTCTACAATAGAGTTAGAGTAGTGTTCTACTTGGACTACTGGCTTTCTCTCACCTTTCAATTGTACATATGGCAGACAATCTCTCAACCACCTTGCGCTTTCGACGCGCAGTCAGTCGGTTTGGGCTAGGCGTGGTTGATGAGCTTCTTTGGAAAATATTCCTGACGGCTGTACGGAGGGGGGCAACTATCATAATAGCCCTAGACGCAGGTTCGCCATTCTGGAAGTGAATAGGCATTTGGTGTCGTATACTATCTGCGTGAACTACCAAATAGCAACATCCGTATTGGGTCTTCTATTTGTTTCTGAAGAGCTTGATATCGCCTAGGATTTCCCTTTTGAATGTCGCCATCCGACGCACCAACCACTGTAATGCCAGCAATGACGCCACCTGTTAGATGGTGGAGCCTCGGCCTCAATCCATGAAAGTGTGCGTTTGCCCCCCCTCCAGCTTGTGACAGGTTTCGTTTGATTTGTTGCTGAACCGCTGCCGATAAGATGCTCCCTTGTTTGCTGGAACATTTTATACATTGTGGATAAAATCGAAAGTTGACCTGTCGATTGAGTAGACGATTGTACCATCGTGCATTGGCTTGGAGGGCCACGCTTTTGGGCGGCATGTGGTCGCCCACAAACTTTGCTTTTCGAGAAAGCGGAGAAGAAAGCCATCGATGAGATCCACACGTGTGACAACCAAAGATAGAACCCATTCGTTCCAGAGTAGATCTTTGAGCTGCCGTAGCATAATTTTCTGTGGCTGGGATACTGCCTCTGGCAAAACTTCCAATGTTGGTAAAGGATGAAGGAGCAACAGCCCAGAATCTCCCACCCAAAAGTTTGAAAGCGATCATTCCCACCACGCAGCTAAGCAAGCATCAAATCAATGTATATGAGCGATAATAGAAAAAAGCGAATAAAGTGAGCAAATAAAGAATGAATAAAAAATATCGATATTCTTGAGCAAGTCTCTTAATTGTGTACGTACATTCGTATAGTATGCATTGGAATTTGGACAACGCCTCCAATATTGAAATGTTCTTTTCTATACCAGTCGTTGAAAAGATGAGTTGAGCTGCTGCTGCTGCTGCTTCCAATGCGAATGTCCATGGTACATCGACGTCTCGTTTCGTCGGGTAATTGTTCGAGTATGGATCGGGATCGGATTCGTCGCTTGGCTCGGAAATCTTGCATGTAGCCATGTGCAGCCATGGCTGCCTGGTGACTTGCTATCGAAGCAAGGCACACGGATGCTGCCCCCAAGGTTGATGGAATGAATGGAGGTCGTGTGCCTGTGGAAATGCCGAGAATCTTGAGTTGGGTGGCAGTCGATAATGCCAATGCTGTTGCAAAAGTGGTGACTCCCGCAAAGATGGGCCACGTTTCGGTAGGGCTCTGGGATACAATAGCGCGTATCTTGTCATCAATTACGTTATCTTTCTTGGGGGTCCAGAAGGGTGTCATGGTGCTTTTTCCTTTTTTGTTTCAAAAAGAACCATGGAAGAGCAATACTATACTAGTACAATTGTACCAGCTCGACAAAAAAATGACGATCGGAGAAATCACAAAAAGGAAATCTAGTCAAGAAAAGAAAATGCGGTAATGTGTGCTCGGCAATAATAAAAGGTCGAATATAACTGTGCGATTGGCTTGTAGCTTAAACAGTTCAATGACATGCAGGTTCTCAAGAGTTTTGGGAGTCTCAACAATTGAATGCATCATCATCGTGAAAAAACGCCATCTCAAACACTAAATAACTTACTGGGCTGAGAGGATCTTTCGACTTCAAACCGAAGCGATGTGCGATCTTGCGATTTAGATCACGAATACGTTTTCATGCCACCCGGCAGCAACATTCACAGACGAAGCGACTGCGATAGAGTACGTCGTACCAGATAGCTAGTCGCCAGCTATTTAGTTCTATAGTAGCTACCCACAGGCAGTACAATGTGTCATAAAAGGAGGTTTTAAGAGCTGAGGCGTGGTTTTGTTTTCTCCAGCTGATCTTCCTCATCGATTAGTACATCCTTGGCGATAGGATTGGGTCAGGTGGCTGCAAACAAAATTTCAAGGAAAGCCCGGCAATTTAGGTCGGCATTGTCCATATTGCAATCTTTTCCATATTCTGCTGATCCAAGGAACATGATATTACCATCGAGGCTTGACAAGCTGGTCTGCAACACCTTCCAAAGCTTGGGTGCATCCTTGTTTTGAATCCAACTCCACCACGGGAGGACCGTGTCCCACCAAAATCGCAAATATATCGTTGCCATAATCCTTGGCATAGTTTCGGTACCATGCTTCTGCCTTTTTCCAGTCCCGTATACCAAACATTCGAGCCACTCGGGAAACCTTGGGAATCATCAATTGTTTCTCGTCACTATCATTGTCACAGCTTGGTTGCTCGACGTAACTATCAAAGAGCCACTGGATGGCTCGTCCAAAAATACCGGCATCTTTGTCGTATGGCACCGTAAACAACAAGTCGGCCAAAATAATGGCTTTCTTATTGTTGCTCTTGTCTAATCTGACCTCGATGACATCTTCGAAATGCCCCCATCCATCAATTTGCTTGACTGTAATATAGTCCTTCCATTCTGCTTGATCTGCAAGCTCAGCTGTGGTCATGTCCACGTCGACAATTTCCTCCACCAAGGACCGAGAATTGGCAGGACAATTGCCTCCCACACAAACAACTTTCATTTTGGGAAATCGACGCTGCCAAACTCCCGCACAACATTTGTGCATATGATTCGGAACCACACAGATGTGAGGTTCACCCAATGTTAAGATTTCTTCCAACAAATCTTCCCGAACGGCAATGGCATTGACAATGACCAATCTCTTTTGTTCGTCGACAAAGGAAGATGGTGGACGGTAAATCACCATGTTCCGAGTGGGTGGCCCATACTCACATCCGGGAGCTTCTACTCGGTACAAGACACCAGGACGAATTTCTTCCAATGGTCCATGGTCCGGCTTGACATGGGACTCCCACGTTTCGTCGGCAATCTTCTTCTTCTTCTTTGTTTCAGTGCTTGTGGTGGACGAACCACGAGACTTTTTGACCATGACAAAGCCAATCGCTGCCGCGGCTCCGCCAGCCGCCACGCTCCAAAATATCTTACTCGTGGATGAATCTGTCATCGTTTCGATAAGAATCTATTGGATGTCAATTCTTGTTCAACTTTTAGTCCTGCGACTGTGAAGGTATTTCTCGTTCTCTCGAGACTTGTTTGGCTTTCGGTAGTTTTCTGGGTATAGTAGCTATCTATATACTGTCTGTGTCTCTGCTTACCAACTCTTAACTTGTCCATCGATCAAAAGGAACTTCTGATGTTCTTTTCGTTATTATGTATGATGTTTGGAAAGATAATTCTGGCTGTTTATTTGGATCATTGATTTCCCGGAAGGTTGATTTGATTGTGTTTTCGTGCTTCTCTCAAATATAGGTCGCACAATGGCCCAGAGTCATGCTTGATGGAGTCTTGATGGTATCTTTTGGCATTCTGGCTGCAAACAAGATCTTAATAAATTACTCTAGTAGTGGAGTACTGTATTTAATCGTATCATGGCCATGACTCTTTGACAACAAACGTGCATATAAACATAGAAACCCCAAGCAGCAATTAATGCAAAAAATGTATAACAGCCATTTGTACTTGCGTGTTCTTGTCTTTACCACCTCTTGTCTTTACTCGAGTCTTACCTACGGTTTTTCTTCTAGTAGTGACAACATTAACATGGCCCCGACACGGGTTGCCGTGGTAGGCAGTACGGGACAGCTGGGAAGACGGGCGGTCGACCAATTGTTGGCACGAAAGATTCCTGTCAAATGTTTGATTCGTCAAGCCAATCCTCCAGAATTTTTGGCAGAAAAACAACAACAATTTCCTGATTTGATAGAGTTTGTCACTGGAGGAGATGTCACCAACCCAGACACCGTGAAGCAACTCTTGGATGGATGTTCTCACTGCTTGGCACTGCATGGAGCCACCGCGCGATCCTCCTTTGGGGAAGTTTTGACGGCCGCCGAGGCTCAAGAAGATTCGGATCCCAGTCACGCCAAACAAATCAATTATAAGAGCATGCAAACCTTTGTCCAGTGTGCGCAAGATACGGATTGTCGCCATATTGTAAGAATAACGGGCAAGGGCGAGGAACCATGGAGCTTCTTTTCCGTTCTCATCAATGGACTAGGGAGAATGGCAAAGGGTTGGAATTACGAAGGCGAACAAGTTTTGCGCAATCAACCCACTTCCAACAAAAAGCATTTGGATTATTCAGTAATTCGACCAGGCATTATGAAGACTGATTTTGATCCAAAAGAGGCAAAGGTTCACTTGCAGCTGGCAGATAATGGAGGTGACTTGGCAGTGAGCGTTGTGTCGTACGATCAGATTGCTGAATTGTGTGTGGAGTCTCTCTTTCAGCCAGAAGCAAGAAAGACCACCCTCACTGCCATGAATGTGGCAGATGACACCGAAAATAGCTCTCCCGGTTTGACCATTGCCCAAAGCTTGAAACGGGTCAAGCAAGACACGCGGGACTTTCCAAAATCACTCATCAATGAGCACAAACGAGCCGTGAAGACTGTCTTTACTTCTTTGTTGGCTTCCTTTTTGGCGGTGATTTTAGGGGTCATTCTGAAATTGCTTGTTCGCTAGATGGCCGCTGCGCCCTCGTACAACCTGACAATAGAAGGAACATTCTCGCTACCAATCTTTATTTGTCTTCAATTTTATGTAATCCATCTTCAATCCGTAAAAGAGACTCCAAGGGCTCTGGCAGCGTCGATGTACGTACGGTACATGGCTCCAACCCAAAAGATTGTCTGGAGTACAGCCAGAACATCCGCATGCCACGTCCGGGCCAGGAACAGACAGACACCAAACAGGCCCATACTCCATAGTGCTTCTCCTACCAAAATACCTGCTGAATAATCTGTTGAATGGTTCTTTCTCGGCTGCGACGTATATGGTTTCAGTGCAAAGAGTAGGCACTGTAACAGCTGTGCTTCGCTGCTTCCTACTATACGTAAGCTTCATTGGGAAACAAATATTACACTCCAATGGGTCCCGTGGTGCGTACGACAGAATCGTCACCGCTATTGCTTTGGGTATATGAATTGCTACTGTTGCACAGTACCAGAAAGTATTTCTCATTATGTTTTGATTAAATGTATGGTTAAAGTGGCACTGTGCTTGCCATCTCCAAGTCTTCAGAAATCTGCACATCATTGATGCAGTCCTCCATCTGGTTTCCCCAATGCTTGCAAACTTCCATGGCCTGAGCTCTTGTGATGGAGGATTCACCCAGTCGTCGGCCACGTTTACGGCGATCCTTGAGAGCTTGTAAAGGCGCACAGGATGAATCCAAAAAGGGACCAGGGCCAAGCAAAGATTTATCAGGAGGCACTTGCCAATCTTGGCCAAAGTCATCATAGCTGGTATGAACTGTTTTGCCATCTCTGCCAAGCATGGCACCATCCGGAAAGCGACCCAACAGCCCCTGGCTCTTGCCCAAGTTGGCAGCACTAGGGTGAAGAAGAGTAACGGTGATCCACTTCTTGAATTCTCGGATATCAATTTCTTCCTTTCCATGAGGTCCGTGGCTGAGATGAATCTTGTACACATGCCGACCCTTCTTGGAGACTGAAGATTCAACAGGATACTGATGTAGATCATCCAGAACCATTGCTTCTGTCTTACCCACAATCTGGGGAACTCCATCAATGGCGTGTTGGCCACCATGTCCAATCGTCAAGACCCGATCGCCAATCTGAATGGCTGCTTCTGAAATGTAGGAGAATATCTCTTTGTAAGGACTACTACGCACCTGGATGGACAAGCCAGCACCATCTGCCACTGTCGGGCTTTCCAGCAAGAGCAAATCACAATGACCATGAAAGTCAAAGCTTTTTCCCGAAAATAATTTAAAATGGGGATCTCCGCCGGCTCCAGCGGAAGCAGGGTTACATGCACCAAAAATTTCGACTTCGGGCAGAGTAAGTTGATCAGCACCAGCACGAGATCTGTAGATGCGAACATACCGGGCACCCACAGTGGGTGGAAAGTGAAACGTCTGGACGCTGTCTGTATTCAAAGGACCTGCAGAGGTGATGAGAAAGCTACCAGGGGCATCGGGAGTTCCATCCCAAATTTCCACATCAGAACCTGCCGCACGATCTCGGCAGCAGTCCTGCCTGAGGGTCACCTTAATTTGATCGACACTGCATGTCTCGGAAGCGCTGGCAAGTTCAACTTGCCACCAAGCATGCTCTTCGGCCTTAGTTGTGGAGAAAGTACCTATGTTGCCATCAACTGCATTCGAGGCAGGTACACTAGGGTCATCATTATAATTGCTGCTTTGTGCTGCTGTCTTGCCGAGAGCAATGTTGTTCGTCTGTGCTGCAATCAAAGTAATTTGACTCGGCAAGAGCAACAGAGCTGTGAAGCAGAAGATTGATTTCATTTTGCTTAATGTAATGGCTTTGCGAGATCAGAGGAGATGCTTAAATGGCTTTTGCGAGATCAAAGGTGATGAAGCGACGTTCTTCTTTCTTGCAAAATACGGTACGATTTATGTTTTCGATGTAGGATGGGGAATGTTTTCAATTTTATGAAAGCCAAAAAGGGTTGTTTTTGTTCGTTGCCTCCTTTCAACTACTACTCGTACCATGTGCCACAAACAATTGAACCAACACCGTGCGTAAAATTTTACAGACGGTGGAACCCGCGCAAAAGACTGCATGGATTTCATTTGTGCCACTTTTGACTACTGTGAGTCTGTGACCGACGCTCTATGCATGGTCGTGGAAGTCATGATCACGAATATGTTTAACGTCCTACCGGTACAGGAGTGAGGCATCAACCCTATCGATCGTACCGGCGCTTCTACTAGACTACAGTACCGGTACTTACTAAGTCGTACCTACCGACAGTTCTAGCTTCTAAATCGTACCGACAGTAGCTAAAAGGAGGTTGCACTTTAGCAGCTGCTTCTTTTAGGTCTCTGGCTGACTTCTCTTTGCCTCTCTGGCTTCTCTTTGCGTCTCTGGCTTCTCTTCGGTACAGTCTTTGTGGGCGAAATGTCTCTCTCTACTAGCTTCTCTAGCTAGCTAGCTAGCTCGCTACTAGTAGCTCGCTACTAGTAGCTCGCTCGCTAGCCCTGTAGTAG
>ENA-ORBV01009332-ORBV01009332.1-microbial-mat-metagenome-genome-assembly--contig:-NODE-9332-length-16148-cov-5.703877_pt1 | contig 16148 bp, 17 predicted proteins | sample MGYA00237777_ERZ505514 | MGnify/ENA primary metagenome ERZ505514 (study PRJEB26160, sample SAMN06269048) | microbial mat metagenome | isolation source: Oligotrophic lake microbial mat | place... | reverse complement strand
GTCTATGACCCTCTCGCCGTCGCGATCTACATCGGAGGCACTCGGAGAGGCGTTGGACGCCCTTTCTATGGCGGCACTAGCACACAATGTTTTTCCAGAATCCCGCTCCATGAATGATTGGGAGAAGCAGGTTACGGACGATTTTTATCTATCATATTTCCGGTAATGGATCGGGAAGAAGTGGCGAAGCATGCTGGGGTGATTCCGACCGGAAAGCGGAGGGCATTCTTGGAGTACTTGGTCAGGAGCCCCGAGCTACCCGACGTGCTCGACGCTCCCCATACCACGGAGGAACGATTGCAGGGCGATCTCTTGAAAGAATTGCCCTGCGTGCATCTCGATGCCGAGGGCAACGCCAAGGTGGCCACCTTCACGGTGGCCGTTATCAACAACACCTGCGATTTGCAGCCCCGGCGCTCGAAGTTTGTGAATGTCGCACCGGTGTTCGATTTCAGAGAGTATCGGGAACACATCGTCCAGGCCCGGGGAGAAAAAAACGCGCAAGGCTTTCTCGGTAGTCTCCAGAGCAACAAGATCAGCGAAATTCTCTACGTTTCAAAATGTCCGGAGTATCCTGAGGGGGTAGTGATTTTTCTCGATCGGCTTTCCTGCATTAGTTCGGCGCTCTACGAACAGGCCCTCGCAGGCAAGCGTCGCGTCGCGTCGTTTACGCAGAATGGTTTTTATATCTTTCTATTGAAGATTACGCGGTTTCTCGCACGGGCAGAGACGCCCGACGTGGCACGTGTATAACGTCTCTTCATCAGGTTCGAGACAATGGGTGGACACCGGCCCGCACCAGCAGTCCTCTCCAACAAATCATATCCCCTCGGCTCTCTTCTGGAGATTGAAGCCATCGCATCGGCCGGAGTTGAAGCGTGACTACTGAGATTCGCCCCTGACGGTTGCGAAAATGGGAGCCCCAATCACGAGGGCCGCGGAACAATCAGTGTCCTTTGTAGTAGCTGATCAACGCAGGGAATCTCGGATCGTTTGGAGCCATTTGCCGTTCTGTGAATGAACGGGTGAATCCGGCGCGAGGCGCCTGGTGTTCTTTGTCCACGATGATGAACTGGGTGCGTTTGAGTTCGGTCTGCGCCAATTCGTAAAGCATGTCGTTTCCATTTTAGCTGGCCAGATATTTGCCGGTTTCTTTGCTGTTTGTTCGTTAAAATTACCTTAGGATGCGTTGGGTTGAACGCGGGCGACGGGCTCTTTCGAAAACGCGTAAGCTATTAACAAAGAAACCCTCGGAAGTGTTTCCGACGGTCTCAAATTGGGTGCAGGGGCTGGACTTGACCCAGCGACCTTCCGGCTATGAGCAGGAAGGTTAAGGAGGCATCGACAATCGAACGATTACATTATTTGTGACATTCGCCTCGGCACAGATGACCGGAGCAGAATTCATCGCGTCAAACCTCCGTCCGCGACCTCCCTGCCATGCTGAATGTAACGTTACCGGCAAAAACCTCCCTTCGCCCGAAGCCATTTCCAAAGAATCGGATAGATCACCGCTATCTTGGAAAATGGCCGCCCGCTCTCCCCTCTCCCACTCCTAGGAAACCTCCGTTCGTTCGGCGCGCCGGCTCGGAAGCCGGGGTGTGCTACGCCGATGGGCAGCGGGAGGCCCTGCAACGACCGCGGGTGCGTCGGCGTGGAGCGGATGGCAAGGAACGGGAGCACGTCTTGTCAAGCTACCAGGCGATGAATGATCCGGCCAACAACGCTGCCGCGGTGGTCACGGCGTTGCGGGCGGGGATGAGCACGCGCAGCCACGCGTGGGCCAGCGAAAACGCGACGAGCAAAAGTGCCGCCTCGCGCTACTGGATCGAAGCGACGGCGGCGAAGATCGCCGAGTTGCGCGAACGCGATCTGCGAGGCACGGAGTTTTTCGGCGTCATGCTCGATGGCGTGGTGCTGACGGCAAACGCCGTCGTCATCGTGGCCTTGGGCCTGGCCCGTAACGGCCGGAAAGTGGTTTTGGATCTCGAGCCCGGGGCCAGCGAGAACATGGCCGTCGCCAAGACGTTGGTCGCCCGCCTGCAAGCCCGTGGTTTCGGGCCGCTCCCCGGCCATCGCCTGCTGGCGGTGCTGGACGGCTCCGCCGCCTTGCAGGCCGCCGTGCTGGCCACGTGGCCCGACACGCTCGTTCAGCGCTGCCTCGTGCACAAAGAGCGTAATCTCTACGGCTACCTCCGCCAAGGTGACCACGCCGAAGTGAAGCGCTTGTGGCGTCGGCTGCGACTCGCCGAGGGCGCGACTGCTGGCGACGAAGCGTTGGCCCAACTTCGGGCCTTCGTGGCCGCGCGGAATGCCGCCGGCCTGGCCAGCCTCGACGAGGCCGGCGATCAGCTCAATACCCTGCTTCGACTCAACGTGCCGGCCACGCTGCACGTCTCACTGCTCTCCACCAATGCCATTGAAAATGTCATGCGCAATTACCGCGACCAGACCGCCAAAGTCACCCGGTGGGACCCCGCGACCAACCAGATCTCCCGCTGGACCGCCACCGCCCTCCTCCACGTTGAGGCCGGCTTCCGTAGTCTCAAGGGGCACGCCGACCTCCCCAAGCTCCTGAAAAACCTCGCCCTGCCGGTCGCTCACTTCCGGTGGTGGAGGGAGCTCCCTCCACACCTCCCCGAGTCTTATGACTCTTGCTCAATCCACCAATCCCTGAAACCAATCCATCAAGCCATCATCCACTCCGGACTTTTAACGACACCTGGGGCATCCCCAGATCGTCGGTGGATTCGTGCAATTAAATTTTCTCCGCCGGTTCGGGCGGCAGATAGGTGATAAGCCGCGCGCTGCGTTTGTAGGAAAAATACGAATAGGCCCATTGCATCAGCACGGCGACTCGGTTGCGGAAGCCGACCAGAAAAATCAGGTGGATGAACAGCCACGCCAGCCACGCCAGCAGGCCGGAACATTTGAAGCGGCCCACCCACGCGACCGCCGCCGAACGACCGATGGTCGCCATCGAGCCTTTGTCCCAATACTTGAACGCCGGACGCACGGCGTGCGGCGCACCGTTACGAGTTTCGCTGCGGATGATCTTGCCGACATGAACGCCCATTTGCATGGCGGCAGGCGAAACTCCGGGCACGGGTTTGCCGTTCGCCTGCGGCACGAACGCCATGTCGCCGATGGCGAAAACATCGGGCTGGCCGGGCAGGCTCAAATCGGAATTCACCATCACGCGGTCGGCGCGATCCAGTTCCACGCCGAGTTTTTTGGTCAGCGGCGACGCGGCCACACCTGCGGCCCAGAGAATATTTGCCGCACGGATGATTTCGCCGCCGACCAGTTCCACTTCGCCATCGCGAATGGTTTGGACTCTGGTCGAGGTGCGGACTTGCACGCCAAGTGCCTCAAGCTGGCGTCGGGCGCTGGCCGAAAGGTCGGGCGGATAAAATCCGAGAACAGCCGGCGAACCTTCGAGGAGGATGATCCGCGCCTGGGTAGGATCAATCCGCCGGAAGTCGCGGTTCAGCACGGTGCGCGTCAGTTCGGCGAACGCTCCGGCCAGTTCCACGCCGGTCGGCCCGCCGCCGACCACGACGATGGTGAGCAACTGGTCGTGCTCGGCGGTGTCGGCGGCGTTCTCCGCCTGCTCGAACGCCAGCAGGATTTTGCTGCGGATGCGCAACGCGTCGTCGAGCGTTTTCAGGCCGGGCGCAAATTCCTCCCATTCCGGATGGCCGAAATAACCGGTCTGGCCGCCCAGCGCGAGCACGAGGTAGTCGTAGTGGAGGACGTGCTTGGCGAGGAGAACGTTCTTCTGCGCGAGATCGAACCCGGTCACTCGGTCGAGCAACACGGTGATGTCCAGACGGTCTGAAAGGATGGCGCGAATCGGCTGCGCAATATCCGGGGCGGAAAGGCCGCACGCCGCGACCTGATACAACAGCGGCTGAAACAGGTGATGATTCGTGCGGTCAATGAGCGTGATCCGCACGTCGTCCGATTGGAAGTTCTGGCAGAACGCGAGTCCGCCAAAACCCGCGCCGACCACGACGACATGTTTTTTTAGCGCAGTCATTGGGTTTGTCTCAGGCAGAAACTTTGAGGAGGAACCCGCGCTGCCGGAGCCGTGGTCACTCCAAGGCTGCTGATAACGCAGGAATGGAGCCCTTTTATTGTCAGCCGTTTCCACGTTCTTATAACTCGATGACGACTTTGCCGTCGAGGCGTTTTCCCTGTTCCAGTGACGCCAGCACAGCCGGGGCTTTATCCAGAGAGATGGTTTGAGCGATGTGGATCGCGAGCTTGCCGGCTGACGCGAGATCGACCGCGGGTTGCAGATTTTCCGCCGCCCTATCCGCGAATACGACCTTGCCGGAACGGGATCCGAGGGCGCGCAAAAATTTCCACCTTGTCGGTGCGATGTCGAAAATCTTGCCGCCACGTTTGATCGGCCGGTCGCCTTCCCGCCGGGATAGGCTTCCGTTGGCGTCCAAGATGACATCGAAGATTCCGTCGAGCGGCGTCGGCAGCGGTTTCGTGTAGTCCACGGCAAGGCCAAGCCCGATTGATTCCGCCCGATCGACGGATTGCGGAACCACGCGCCCTGTCACCTCCGCCCCTCGCTCCCGGGCGATCGCGATGGCAGCCCGGCCGACCGCACCCGTGGCACCGTTGATGAATAATTTTCGGCCGCGCTTTAAGCGGGCGATTTTGATCGGCACAGGCCAGGGATTCACGCTTGCAACAGGCAGGCAGGCCGCCGCGGCGAATGACAGATTCGCCGGCTTCAATACAACATGATCTTGAGCTGTGATGAGCGTGGGCGCAAATGCTCCGGAATTCTTCACCGGCACCGCGCCCGGAACGGCATCGCGCGGCTTGAGATTTGAAACTTCCGAGCCCACGGCCTCGCCCGTCCCGGAGAAATCCGTGCCCATGGTTCGGGGAAGCTTCGACCCGACGAGCAGCTTCATAACGCCTCGGCGGATTTTCCAGTCCAGCGGGTTGATAGAAGGCGCCTCTACGCGGACGACCGCCTCTTTCTCCTGCGGTTTGCGCAGGGTGTGGGATGCAAGGTGCACCAACTCCGGCCCTCCATGCCCGTCGTGTTCAAGTCGCCTCATAGTTTGAAGACGCGGATCTGGTTTTGGCTGCCGGCAAAGCGGGCGGAGAGTTTTTGCCCTCCGCCCGTGGCTGGGATTAATTCGGCATTAGCACGCTATCGATGACGTGGATCACGCCGTTGCTCGCCGCGATATCGGTCTTGATGACCTTCGCGCCGTTCACGGTCACTTCACCATCGGCAACTTTGATGTCGAGTTCCTGACCGTTCACCGTTTTGGCTTTCATCGTCTTGACGTCGGCGGCCATGACTTTCCCGGAGACAACGTGATAGGTCAGGATGCCGGTGAGTTTGGCCTTGTTTTCCGGTTTGATCAGGTCTTCCACCGTCCCTTTCGGAAGTTTCGCGAAGGCTTCGTCGTTTGGAGCAAATACCGTAAAAGGTCCCGGGCCTTGGAGGGTTTTGACGAGATCCGCCGCTTTGACGGCGGCCACGAGGGTGTTGAAAATGCCCGCGCTTGAAGCCACGGCCACGATGTCGTTTGTGTTTTGTGCTGTCATAATGTTTTCGTTTTTTTTCCCAGTCGATTTAGTTCGGGAGTAAAACGGTATCGATGACGTGGATGACCCCGTTTTTGGCGGCGATGTCCGTCTTGGTGACATTGGCTTTGTTTACGGTAACGGCACCGCCTGAGACCTTGATGTCGAGTTCCTGGCCGTTGACGGTCTTGGCCATCATGGTCTTCACGTCAGCCGCCATGACTTTTCCGGCCACAACGTGATAGGTGAGGATGCCCGCGAGTTTTGCCTTGCTCTCCGGTTTGAGCAGGTTTTCCAAAGTGCCCTTGGGCAGTTTGGCAAAGGCTGCATCCGTTGGCGCGAAGACCGTGAACGGGCCGGGACCTTGCAGGGTTTCAACCAGTCCTGCGGCTTTGATCGCCGCCACGAGGGTGGTGAAGTTTCCCGCGCCGGATGCGACGGCGACGATGTCTTTGTTGGTGGAGTGGTATTCCGCTCGGGCACAGATGGAGCAAGCAGCGGTTACGACGAGTGCGATCACAGGGATGATTCGATTCATTTTCATGGTTGGTATTGTTGATTTGTTTTATTTCCCACGACTGGCGTGGGCCGACAGCATCGGGCCTGACGATAAATCCCGCCATGGGGTCTAACCCTGCCGAATGTCAGAAAGCGCGATCGCAGCCACTTCCGGCCTGGCTGCGGTCAACGGGGCAACTCAAGTGCCGGCCTCCGCACCGGCCGAAGAACTTGTGCCGACGCGCGTGAGTCTGCTTTTACCCGGCGTCATCGACACACCTGCATTTGATCGGATAAAAAGCGGGAACGGGAGGGAAGCCGGAGCGGGTCGGCTTTGCGATTAGCGGTCGTGAGCGAGAACCTCAACTTCGGCGACGCGTGCGAAGTCAGCCGGAAGAATGACGGCCGACTGCGCTGACCAAATTCGGTGAAGGCCGGGGAATTTGGTCACAAGGTTGTTTTAGCCGGGCCGGGCGTTTTCCCCGCTTTGGTCTGCGGGGCATTCCGCGAATCAAGTTGCCTGACCGTGATCTGATACGTCACCGCGTCCCAAGCATTTTGGATACCGGTAAAGAGCAGCATAAGCGACGCCCCGGCGACGAGGAGAAGAGCCGATCTTTCGTGGAAGAAAGCCGCGCCCGGCGATAGCGCCAGCGCGCCGTAGGCCGCCAATGGAAGCAGCACATGATTTTAGATTCAAATATCCCGCTCCCTGCGCCGCACCTCCCGACTTATTCCCGTTCGGGTGAGTGGCAGATCCCGTTTCAATCATGAACAGACGACAGGCATTCATCGCCGGAAAAGGCACCTTGGTCCTCGCATGCGCCGGCATGGCGGTCTCGGCAAGTTGCAGATGGACTCCATGGACAGCTTCGACCACGCGACCGCAGGGTCGCGGGACGCTTTGGCGAAGAACCGCGCGCTCAAGGATCTCGTCCGCTTCGCTACCCTCGCGGCGAGCGGCCACAACACCCCACCGTGGTTTTTCCGCCTCGGCGAAGGGTGAATCGAAATCCTCCCCGATTACTCGCGCCGCACCGCCATCGTCGATCCGGACGACCACCCTCTGTTCGTGAGTCTCGGTTGTGCCGCCGAAAATCGGACCGGCGCGGCCGTCGCGGCCGTCGCATCCGGCCGTCCCGGCACCCTCCGCTTCAACCCGGCGAACGACGGCTCCGTTCTGTTCGAGTTCGCAGTAGGTCCCGCCACGCCTTCGGCGTTGGCCGACGCCCCGCGCGGCGTCAATCGACCCGCTCCGAATACGACGGCAGGCCGATCCCGGTTGCCGACCTGAAACTCGTGGCCGACGCGGCCCCGGTGGCCGGTATCGATCTCATTTTGTTCACCGAGCGGCGGAAGATCGAGCAGGTGACGGATCTGGTTGTCGCCGGCAATACCGCGCCGATGGCCGACGCCGCGTTCCTGCGCGAGCTCAAGACTCGGCTGCGCATCGATCCGCGGCGCGCGCTCGCGTCCGGCGACGGTCTGTTCGGCGCCGCGAGCGGAAATCCAAATCTGCCGACGTGGCTTGCGCCGCTCGTCTTCGACCGGATCTTTCGCGTCGGCGCGGAGAACGAAAATATGCGCGGCGACTGCGCTCGTCGTCGGGTGTGGCCGTCTTCGTCTCGGAGCGAACCGGCCGTGACCGCTGGTTTCTGGCGAGGGGGCCTGACAGCGCTTCGCTCCGCAGGCGACCGCGCCCGACCCGATGGTCGCGTTCGTCAGCCAGTCCGTCGAAGTCGCCGGCCTGCGGCCGGAACTCGCGGCGCTCATGGGCCTGCCCGGACGCCGGCCCGATCTCGTGATGCGTTTCGGCTAAAGGGCCACCTCTTCCCTTTTCGCCGCGGCGGCCGGTGGAAGCAGCGCTGGTGTAAATGGCGATTCGGTCAAATTTAGGCGTTGTCGTCGCCGGGGCGGTTCCGGCGCGAAAAGGCCGGCGAGATTTTCAGGCGGCGCATTCCCAGGGTCGGGTAATACTCCATAGCCGTAACCGGCCCGACCAACTAGTCTGGCCGCCAAATGAAAACCCACGTCGTAAGGCCGGTTGCCCTGTCCGGAAACATCAGCGATCAAAAACCGGCAACCCACATCAAGGTGAACGAACCATCCCATAGACCCGCAGCACCGGCGCGGCGCGTCTCGCCGCCGACCGTGCCGGCCGACTACGATCGGGCCGAGCGCAACATGACGGGCGAGTCTGACCTCGACAGGCAAGACTCGGCGCTGGGCTCGCCGCCTCCCGCCGATCCCGGCCTGGGCTCGACCCGCCGCCAAGTGCCGGACGAAACCACCGACGAGGAAGACCGCGAAGGGCGAAGCCTCGCGGAAAGGGCGGTTGGAGCCGGCGCGCGAAAAGCGGAACAAGACAAGGTAAACGAAGCCGCCCATGCCGCCGCCGAAAGCGACCGCATGGCACGGTGAGCGTCCCGCGTTCCCGTCCATCGCCGGAAAACGTGCGATGACGAAGCGCGACGGCGGCCCGCAGGGCCCCTTTTTGCAGCGGATCGCCCAACGGGAGATGTCGGAGGGGGCGCTCGCCCCGGATATCCCTCTCTGATCGCCACTCTCCGGCCCGCGCCGCGCGGCGTCACGGGCCATCGTTTTCGTGCGACTGAATCCAGAAGCAGCGTCCACGGCGGTTCTTATCCCGTCCCATGCGTTCGGGTGTTTTTATCGAACTCGGACGCCGGACATCGATGCGTCGTGCCGACTCTGTTCGGACGAAGCGGCGAATCTTGGAGACGACCACCATGCGGACGATTCGCGGCTTGCCTCGGCCTTTGCTCCCACGGTGCAAAGGCTCAAGTCCTCCCTCTCCGCCAGTTTCACCAGGCTGCGAATCTAAAGAAGGGAGGGGAGTGTCTTCGCTTCGGTCCACGGGTTGATAAAGACGGTCCATAACTCCGGCCCCGCTGCCGCCAAATGGCCGCTATTTTGGCGTCCTCCGGGCCGACCTCAACGCGAAGGCCTGCCGCATTACCACGTAATCCGATTTAAAACCTGATATGCGTGATTCCGGCCTTGTTCGGAAAATTTTTTAAAGGCGAGAGCTGTCGTGTCGGCGGATCGTAGATCAGCATCCCCGCATCCGTGGCGAAGATCACATAGGCGTCTTCTTCGCCGTCGCCCGGTAGTTCGCCCCACGCCGCGTCGCGCCGGCACACCAGCACCCCGATCGGCATCGCCAGCTTGATGTCCTTCTCCCGGAGCGCCGCCAGCGAGGTGCCGACCGCGAGCAGCCGCGCGAACACCGCGCCGTCATACGGGAGTCCACGCGCCCGCCGGACCTCGAAGCCCACCGCCGTGCAGGCGGACTCCAGCCACGCCGCGAGATTCCCCAGCGAATCTCCCTCCAGCAGCGCGTAGTCGGCGTCCGCCGCCTCGAAGTTGTCGGACGCCCTCACCCCGCCCCGAAACAGGTCGCGCAGCAGCCGTAACGAGCTGATCTCCTTCGGGAGCCCGCCTTCCCGCACCAGCGCCGGCGCGGGAAACGCCGGCAGTTGGAAGCCGGCGGGCGTAGCCGCCGCGCCCGTCGTGGCCGCCAACCACCCCCAAAGCAAAAATCGCGCGGGGTTCATCGTCCTAGAAAAAGACCTCCTCGATCGTGTCCCGGTTGGGAAAATTCTTCAGCGCGACCATGGTGCCGTCCTGCGGCTCGAGCACGAACAACCCTTGGCTCGTGCCCACGATCACCACCGCGTGCGCGCCGCCCGCCCGGATGCCGGCAAAAGCGCGTTGGTAGCTTACCGTCGCCCAGCCCACGCAAAACGAGCCGCGCATCTCCCCGGCTTTCAAGGCCAGCAGGTTCGCGAACGCCACAAAACCGTTCGCGTAGTTGTCGCAGTCCCAGAGCTGGTGCTGGTAGTGCATCTTCAGGGGCTTCTGCGCCGCGAGGAACCACTTCTTGAACGCCACCGCCCAAGCGTGATCCGCCCGCAGCAGATTGGAACGCACACTCGTGATGCGCGGCGGCGTGTCGGTGAGCCGCGCGAATTCCACTCTCACGTCCTCGACCGTCCAGAACGAGCTGATCCGGTTGAGTTCCCAACTCGGCGGCGGCGGAAGCGACACCAACGCGTTGCGGGTGATGGCCGCGAAGTCTGGCACGATGTTGCCCACCGGCTCGGCGCGCATGCCCGCCGACCACCCGAACATCCCCGCGATCGCCATGGCCGCAGACACCACGCCCCGTCTCCACCCGGACGACGGTCTCGGAATACGGGAGCGGGGACGGGGGTAATTCACGTTGGTGCGGAAAAGGGACTTCAGTCGTCCCGAAACGGACGGACCATAAGGACGATAACGAGGGATTGCCAGCCTCCCGCACACTACCAACATGATTTTACATCCCTTCCGCTCGGTTGCTCCGGGTGCGACCGGCCAATATCTTCATGCGCTTAATTTTCCTCAAGAGCGTGTCGGCACGGCTCGCCGGCATCATTTTGGTGTTGAGCGGGGCCACGTTGCTTATTCTCACCGAGGTCAATCGCCGCGCCGTCGAGCGCATCCTTCTGGATCAGGCCCAGATGCAGGCCGCCGCGTCCACCGCCGCCGTGGTTGACGGCTTGGACGCCATGATCGGCTCCGTCGAGCGCCTCGTGAAATATGTCGCCCGGGACCTTGAGGGCCGCGTCCTCGATGCCGCCGTGGCCGAAAAAATCGCCCGCAACGTCGTCGTCGACAATCCCAACATCTACGGTTGCAGCCTTGCCTTCGAACCCGCCGCCCTCGCCGATCCTGACGCCCGTTTGGGCGTTTACGTCCACCGCTCCGCGAGCCCCGGCCGTTTCGTCGCCCGCGACCTTGCCGCGTCGGACCGCACCTATTGGACCGGCGACGACTACCGCGCTATCCTTGCCCGCGCCCAGACCGTATGGAGCGAGCCCTATTTCGACCGCGGCGGCACCGACCGCAACGTCGTCCGCGTGTCCACCCCGGTTTTCCGCATGGTCGGCGAGGACCGCCAGCCCGTCGGTGTCGTCTCCGCGTTCATCGACCTCGACTGGCTGCGTCGCCTCGCCAACGTTCACGAGCTCGCCGACACCAATTTTACCATCATTTTTTCGCGCAGCGGTCGGATTATCATCCACCCGAAGCCCGTCTACGCCATCGCCGAAACCGTCGAGAGCCTCGCCGAAAAGGACAACATCCCCGAGCTGCTCAAAATCTATCAGGGCATCGCCGCCCGGCGGCAGGGTTCCGTGCGCTATACCGAGAGCTTCCCGACGCGCGTGGTTCACGCCAAATACAAACCCGCCAAGGTCGCCGGCTGGGGCGTCATTGTCGGCTACGAGGAAGCGGAGTTCCTCAAGTCGCAACGGCAGTTCCGCCTCATTGCGGCGGCGTTTCTCGGCTCCACGCTCCTGCTCCTCGCGGGTATCGTCATTTTGGTCACGCGGCTCGCCTTGCGCCCCCTCGGCCGGCTTGCCGCCGCGGCCGATCAGATCGCCCTCCGCAATCTGGACGTGGAGATCGCCCCTCCTCTCCGCGACGACGAGATCGGCCTGCTTGCCGGCTCTTTCCGCGCCATGCGCGATGCGTTGAAAGCCCAGCTTCTCGAACGCCGCTGGGCCGACCAATCCCTCGCCCACCAGCTGCGTTACAACCAGCTCATCATCGATTCGATCAGCGACCTCGTATTTGTGCTCACCAAGGCGCTCAACGTCTCCCGCATCAATCCGGCCGTCACCCGTGCCACGGGCTTTAACGCCGTCGATCTCATCAAATCACCCTTAAGTCGCGTCGTGCGCCTGACCGCGCCCGCCGGCGCCGACTTCCTGCTCCTCGCCCTCCGCGAGCGCCGCACCGTGTGCGACCACCCCGCGATCGTCACCGGCGCCGACGGTGCCGAGACGACGATGCTTCTCTCCCTTGTCCCGCTCTGCGACGACGGCCGCGTCGTCGGCGGCGTCGTCACCCTGCGTCCCGCTCCCGTTCGCCCTTAAACGCCCGCAATCTTCTTCCGCTCCGCGCCCATGCAAGCCTCCCATCCCAAGCATATCCTCACGATCGACGACGAATCCGGGATTCGCGAGATATTGAGAGAAGTCCTCGTCGCCTCCGGCTACCGCGTCACGGGGGCGGACTCGGAGGAGGAGGCCATGCGCATCATCCGCAGCGATCCGCCCGACCTCATTATCACCGACCTGCAGTTGGAGGAAGCCGACGGCTTCGCCCTCATCGCGCATGCCAAGGCCGTGGTCCCGAAGACGCCCATCATTTTGCTCACGGGCATGCTCTTCGACCCCGCTGTCGCCCTCGGGCCCGTCGGCGACATGATCGCCGCCTACCTTCAAAAAACCGTCCCTCTCGAGCGCGTGCTCAAAGAAGTAAAACATCATTTGGGCGACTGATTTTGCGCTGGCCCCCGCGCCGCCAACACGCCGGCGCGTCGGGCTTTGGCCGGATTTTCGGGCCGACCCCGACCGGGCTCCCGCCGATCCGATCATCGATCACGGCCGCGCCGTCTGCGTTTCGACCGACGACGGCGTGCCGGCTTGCCGGTGGAACGCCGACCAAGCCCGGCCGCTCGGCCTCGAACGTCTTCCTTGTGCGAGTCTTCGTCCGCTTTGGAAAAGCACGTGCGCGGGGGTTGCGGTGATCGTGACCGGTCTTGCCGTGCTGGCGGCGGCCTCGTTCGTCGGGCAGCGCCTGATCACGCAGGTGGTCGGTGGCGCGCAGGTGGTTGAAAGCATGATCAGCTCCGGGGGAATGGCGCCGGTCCTTCCCCGCCGACTCGCGCCTCGCGCGCTTGGCCGATTGGATCGAACCGCAAGTCGACCTTCCCGGAATCGTCAAAGATCTGGCGTCGTGGTTGAGCACGGCGGCCGGGTCGGTGCTCAAGGGTTCGGTGTTTCAAGCCGCGATGTTCATGCTGACGTTTTACTTGCTCTTCTTTTTTCTGCGGGATCGGGAACCGGCGCTGCGTGCGCTGCGGACGATGAGCCCGCTGACGACCGGTGAGATGGACCGCCTGCTGCTCCGGCTGAGCGGCACGATTTCCGCCACGATTTACGGCACGCTGGCCGTCTCCGCGGTGCAGGGGCTGCTCGGTGGCCTGATGTTCTGGTGGCTGGGGGTGGCGGCGCCGCTGCTGTGGGGCGTGGTGATGGCTCTGTTGGCCGTCGTGCCGTTGCTCGGGGCGGCGGTCGTGTGGGCTCCGGCTGCGCTCGTGCTCGCGGCGGAGGGACATTTGGGCAAGGCGCTCGTGCTCGCCGCGTGGGGAGTGTTGGTCGTCAGCACGGCCGATAATCTCCTTCGCCCGGTTCTGGTGGGGTCCCGGCTCAAGCAGCACACCGTCCTGGCCTTTCTTTCGGTCGTGGGCGGTTTGTTGCTCTTTGGCCCGGCCGGACTGGTCCTGGGCCCGATTACGCTGACGATCACAACGGTCCTGCTCGAAATCTGGTCCGAGCGGGCACGGGCCGACGCGGCTGACGACTCTCCGTGAAAACCTCCTCAACGTCGTCGCCAGGAAAGCCCGGACCAGCCCCGAATTTACCGGGGCCGGGGAGCGGTCCCACGGCGCCGCCGTGGACCACGCCGGCCGGACTCTGGCAGCGGAAGACCACGATCATCGTCGCACTCGCGCTGGTCGGGATCTTGTTGCACCTGGTGCTGCGTATTGGCTTTCGCACGGAGCCGAGGGTTTACGGCATTCCCCTGCTGATAACGCTCGCGCTCGGCGGCGGACCGCTGGTGTTTGAACTGGCGCGCAAACTTCTGCGGCGGGAATTCGGGTCCGATCTGCTCGGAGGCATTTCGGTCATCACGTCCGTCGTGCTCGGGGAATATCTGGCGGGCACGATCATCGTGTTGATGCTTGCAGGCGGCGAGGCGCTGGAGCGCTACGCGTTGCGCAGTGCATCCTCTGTGCTCGCGGCGTTGGCCAAGCGGCTGCCTACGATCGCTCACGCCAAGAACGGGAACGCGATACACGATGTGGCGTTGGCCGATATCGCGGTGGGCGACACGTTGGTGATCTACCCGCATGAGATTTGTCCCGCCGATGGGGTGGTCCTCGAGGGGCACGGCACGATGGATGAGTCGTATCTGACCGGCGAGCCGTTCCAGATCACGAAGACCTCCGGTTCGACGGTGATCTCCGGTGCGGTCAACGGCGAGGCGGCCCTTACGATGCGCACCACGCAGCGCGCGGCCGATTCGCGTTACGCGAAGATCATGGAGGTCATGCGCGAGTCCGAATCGAAGCGGCCGCAATTGCAGCGGCTGGGCGACCGGCTCGGCGGCATCTACACGCCGATCGCCCACGCGGTCGCGGTGCTTGCCCTGGTGCTGAGCGGCGAGTCCATCCTGTTTCTCGCCGTGTTGGTGATCGCGACGCCGTGCCCGTTGCTCCTGGCGATTCCCATCGCGATCATCGGATCGATTTCGCTCTGCGCGCGTCGGACGATCATTGTGAAAAGCCCGGCTGTGCTCGAGCAGATCACGGGCTGCCGCAAGGCGATTTTCGACAAGACCGGCACCCTCACCTACGGAGAGCCGAAACTGACGGAGCAGCTCACGGTGCCGGGGTTTGACGCGAAGGAAGTGCTCACGCTCGTCGCGAGTCTGGAGCGATATTCGAAACACCCGTTGGCCCGGGCCATCCTCGCCGCCGCGAAGGAAGCGGGCATCACGTTGCCCGAAGCCACCGCGGTCGGCGAACAACCGGGCCGCGGGTTGCAGGGGACCGTTTCCGGGCGCGCCCTTCAGGTGACGAGTCGGAAAAAACCGGGAGAGCAGCGCACGCCGGGCGCCGAGCAGCTACCGCCCCCGGCCGGTGGCCTTGAGTGCGTCGTGGTGATCGATGGCCGCTATGCGGCGGCGCTGCATTTTCGCGATGCTCCCCGGTCCGACAGCCGTTCCTTCGTGACCCATCTCGGGCCGAAACATCAATTTTCGCGGGTGATGCTTGTCTCCGGCGACCGTGCGACGGAAGTTGCCTGCCTCGCCGGGGCGGTGGGGATCAGCGAGATCTTCTCCGAACAAAGCCCGGAGCAAAAACTCGCCCTCGTCCGCGCGGAGACGGTGAAGGCGAAAACGCTCTACGTGGGCGACGGGATCGACGACGCCCCGGCCATGATGGCGGCGAGCGTGGGAATGGCGATCGGTCGGAACAGCGATGTCACCGCCGAAGCCGCCGGCGTCGTCATGATGGACAACTCCCTTACGAAGGTGGACGAGTTCATGCACATCAGCCGCCGCATGCGGATGATCGCCCTGCAAAGCGCGGTGGGCGGCATGGCGCTGAGTTTGATCGGTATGGCGTTTGCGGCCACAGGCCACCTCAGCCCGGTGAGCGGCGCGGTCGCGCAGGAAATCATCGACGTGCTCGCCTTCCTCAACGCCCCGCGCGCGGCCTTCCCGCCCGAGGTGATTTCGGATCTCGACGCATGAATGCTCCCGACACCACGCCTTGGCACCACCTGCCGACCGCCGCTGTGCTGCGGCAACTCAAGGCCGAGCCGACGTCGGGCCTCGCCGCCGATGAGGTTGCTCGCCGTCAAAAGGAGTCCGGTCCCAACCGCGTCGCCGCGCGGCCCGGCCCGCCAACATGGCTCACATTTCTCCGCCAGTTCAACCGGCCGCTCGTCTACATCTTGCTCGCAGCCGTCGGCGTTATCGCGGCGCTCGGCGAGTGGATCGATGCGTCCGTTATTCTTGGCGTCCTGCTCGTCAACGCCGTCTTCGGTTTTCTCCAGGAGTCCGGAGCCGAGCAGGCCATCGCCGCGCTCGCCCGCATGGTGGTCGGCGAAAACAACGTCCGCCGCGACCGCCGCACGCAGCGCTTCCCTTCCGAAGATTTCGTGGACGGTTTCAAAAATCAGTTGCGCGGTCAGGGCATGCCTCCCCTACTGGTGGAATCCTACAGCGCGGCCGCCGAAAAGCTCGCACTCAATGCCTTCCGCGCAGGCGACGTCAACGGCCTGATTCCCTGCAAGCCGGTTTCCGCCGCCGACACCAGATGCCGCGACCAGTTCGTGCGCGCGCAGCGCCCACCTCGTCGCGCCCGCCGACCTGGACGCTCTGGAGGCGAAAATCAAGGGCATGAACGCGGCCGCGATGTCGGCGCACTGCAACAA
>ENA-ORBV01009331-ORBV01009331.1-microbial-mat-metagenome-genome-assembly--contig:-NODE-9331-length-16148-cov-7.007840_pt1 | contig 16148 bp, 18 predicted proteins | sample MGYA00237777_ERZ505514 | MGnify/ENA primary metagenome ERZ505514 (study PRJEB26160, sample SAMN06269048) | microbial mat metagenome | isolation source: Oligotrophic lake microbial mat | place... | reverse complement strand
GGGTTATCACGTACCCACCCTACCCACCTCTAAATTAGTGAGGCGGGAATCAACACTCAGTGTCTAAATTTTAGACACCCAATTAAACAGGCGCTCGTAGGCATTTCTTACGGCCTGAAAACATGCGACAGACCCACCCCGGTCGGGGTGTGCGTGTGCGGCAGCCAGCCGGTACGCACGACGGAGAGCTGCCTTGTCGAAGCCCGGGGCGAGGCCCAGGAGGCGCAAGGCGGCCCCGTTCACCCCGTCTGGGTCCATTGGCCGCCTGTGGTGGTCTGTTCGCGTCTGGGGTGCTGGCTCGCGCCAGTGCGCCAGCCCGCGGATGGGTCGACGGAAGTAGTCAGGCCCTACCGCCGGGTTGTTCTGTGCTGCAGCGACCTCGTCGATGCGCCGGCGGATCTCCAGCTCGAAGGCATCCAGCTCGGCTTCGAGCTGGACCTCGAACGGGGTGAGGTCACCCACCGGCCCGGTCTTCTGCGCGCCGGCAACGCTCGGCGAGGCGATCGAGGTCGGCAGCCAACCCGGCCACTTTCGCCTCGGCGTCGTCTGCCCGCTTCTGGGCGGCAGCCGTCTGCTCGCGGACCAGGTCGACTTCCTGGGTGAAGCGGTTGAGCAGGTGGCGCGGGGTCACCCATGCACCCTCATACACAAAGCTGGCGGGCATCAGTGTGCACGCGCCGTGGTTCTCTGGGTCCGGGTGGGCCAAGGTGATGATCGCGCCGTCGCAGGCCTGGCGGATGTGCTGCTCGAACCCAGGCCACCGGTGGTTCCAGGCCTCGTCAGCACGGTCGTAACAGTTCGGGCCTGCCACGGTCGGCCCCTGTGAATCACAGGCCGAGCAACGCACCGCGGCCATGGGGTCGGACGCGAGCGTGCTCACGTCCTCGTTCAGCGCCGAGCCGCCGCAGAACGGACAGGAGACTAGTAGGGGCATCGGCTACCCTTTCGTGTGGGTTTGGAGTGTCTCGTATGCGACCAGCACCTCTTGAAAGGCTGCAGCGGTACCTCCCGTGTCGGGGTGGGTCTTCTTCGCCTGGACGCGGAACTGGCGGCGGAGCTCCTCCATGGTGAACGGCCAGGTCAGCTCCAGGCGCGTGACGAGCGTCACCAGGTAACTGGGACAACCCGTCGGTGCCGGCGGTGGGTGGAACCAATTGTGATACGCGGGTTGGGTTGGTTCGGTGGCCTTGGCCTTCGGCTCAGTACGGGCGTTTGACTTGAACTGCTGGTCGAGGAAGTCGGTAGTGCGTTTTGTATTATATCGCGCTGCGCGATCCGCCTTCCATTGGCGTTCCATTGCCTGCGCCCGGATATGGTTCGCGCGCATCTGGGGAAGGTCCCGTTCCTGGAAGAAGCGCCAGCCTGGCTTCCACCCGAACGACAAGCGGATGAGCTCGAGTTCGCTACGAGAGAAATCGAAATCGAACTCGACACAGAGCTTCTCGTAAATCTGTATCGGTGGGGTGTGCTGGCTGCGGTACTGGGCGAGACGGGCAGCGAGGTCAGGTCGGAGTGGCACGACGACCGCGCTTTGGTTTGACCACCGTCGGTATGCGACTGATGCTCACATAGACGTAGCCACCGGCTGCGCGATACACGCAACTGAACACGCTCCCTTCCGTCGTGATCGTCTTGGTCGCATCTCTCGCCTTCTTGCCCCACTGCGCCTCGAACCATGCCGTGCAGATGTCGAAGTGCTGTTTGAACACCACCGACATCTCGGTGGTGTTGGTGACATCAGACCACTGGTCGCGGCGGTTCCAGACATAGTCCAAGGGTGCCCCGGGTTGGGTGATCGCCTGTGCACCCCAGGCTTCGGTGGCGTCGGTTGAGATTGCAGCGCCGTACCCCAGGCTTTTCACGTGCGGGGCTTCGCGCGCTTGGGGGTCACCTGTCGCAGGGGCTTGCCAGTCCAGATCTGGTCTGCCGGGGTGCCGAGCTTCTTGGCCAGCACAGCGTGCCAGCAGAAACCCCAGGCTTTGCCGTAGATCATCTGGTTGAGGGTACCAGTCGGCATGCCGATTGAGGCACTCAGTTGGTCAACGGTCTGCTTCGTGCGCTGGCTCCAGGTGTGGACGCGGGCACGGAGGCGCTCAGTAGACTCCATGTGCAGGGCTGCGCGGGATCGAGTCATAGGTGTTTCCTTAGAGAAAATCGAGGGCCGCCGTAGTGGCCCACAGGTGGGGGAGTTCATCGCCGAGCAGCGCGATGAGTTGTGTGCTGGTTCGGTTGATGTGTCGCGCCAGCAGCGCGACCACTTTGCGGTCATGGTCGGATGCGTAGGTAAGGCCGACGCGGGCCGCGAACTGCACAGGGTCGTGGACTTTGGCGAGATCGACGTCGTCACGGACAGAGGACAACACGGTCGCCGGGGTGACCTCGCCCTCGAAGGCAAGGTAGACCGTCATCCGTGCTTCCGTCTTCGCCCGCTTCAGCGTCACCTGCCAGGCAGTGACATGCTGGCCGCGGACGAGGTAGGGGTGGTACGTTGCTGGTGCAGCGAGAATGGACATCTGGTGTGCGACCAGGAAGGCCTCAACGGCCGGGTACGGTGCGGCACCCGCCGGGCGTACGGTGATGGTCGGGTGAGTTGGCATCATGATACGATCCGTATGTAGGCTACCTCGGTTTCGAGCCGAGCACGGGCGGCGGCATCGAATTCTTCGCCACGGATCAACCGCGCGATCCATTCGACCTGTATCTGGTTGAACGCCAGGTCGTAGTGCTCGCATTCCCGGTTCTGGCCCTGGCGGCAGGTGCGTGCCAGGAACTGGGTGTACGGGATGGGGCTGTTCGCCGCATCGACGATTATGGAGGTCGACGCCCGTACGAGCGAGATCGACTCCGAGCCGGCCACCTGCTGGCAGAGCATGACCCGGAACTTTCCGGTGTCGAAGTCAGCCTCGAAGGCCATGCGGTCCCTGTAGTCCACGCCGCCACGGATGATGCGGTGGTCGATGCCCCGGCGGGTGAGCTCGTCGCTGCAGGCCTGCACGGTGGCACGGCCGTCGGCGGCGAGCACCAGGGGCTCGTCCGGGTGCTCGTCGAGCCACTGGAAGACCCAAGCGAGCTTGGGGCCGATCCCGGGGTTCTTCCGGTCGTGCCCGGGGCCATAGCGGAACCGGTAGGTGGTCGACTTGGTCTCGTCCTTACCGATCGTGGTGATCTTCTCGATCACCTGATCGAACCGTCCGAACCGCAGGGACGCCGGCAACAGGCGGGCCATGATCGGCATGCCGCGCAGCTTAATGAGCCGCACGTACTCCTTCATCGCTGTCGGCTCCGTGAAGGGGTCGTTGAGTCGCAGGGTGAGGAGCTCGACCGCTTCCGTGACGTCCTTGGCCTCCGGGACGGCCTCGAGCAGTTCAGCCTCACCCTCGGCCTGCATAGCGACCGCCAGGGCCCCCATGAAGAGCGACAAGGACGCGGTGGGTGCCCAGAGGAACGTCCCCTCAGGGACCGTAGCCTCGCACTCCCGCAGCCAGGGTGGCTTCTCGAAGGTGTCGATGAGCGTCTTGGTCTGCCCAGGGAGCGCGATGGTCGCGGTGACCTCAGGGGACGCGAACGACAGCGAGCGCACCCCGCGTTCCAGGTACGTCACGAATGCCGGCTTGGCCTCTTCGGGTGGGATGGTCAACGAACGCCGGTGTATCCGCCCGATCTTCTTGCGCACGATCGAGGCGAAGGCCCGACCGTACGCCCACTGGTCGGTGTACCGGGAGAGCCCGGGGCAGGCCAGGTCGAGCACACTGAGCACACCGCCGGCGCCGGTGTGCAGGAACGTACCAGTGAGGCCGATGCTCCACTCGAAGCATCGGCGCACGCGATGCGCCATGCGGGTCCGGCGTGCCCCGTCCTTGACGCTGCCATCACCGCCGTTCTTGAGCCGGTGCACTTCGTCGACGATGAGTGCCCCACCAGGGGAGGGGTCAAGGAATTCGTAGTGGTGGAGGCTGTCCACACTGATCAAGACGACCTGCTTGAACACGGCTTCAAGGTCAGCGCGGTTGCGTTCCCATGAGCCCATGGCGTTGATCGGAGCCACGATCGCGCAGCGGGTCGTCGAGCACTGTCCGGTCGCCGCTGCCGTTACCGCGGCGGCGATGGCCGTGATGGTCTTACCGGTCCCGCACCCAAGCGCGAGCACGCTGCCCTTGCGGAAGGCCGACCAGGCCGCGGTCTCACGCTGGTACGGGTGCAGCGTAAAACCGAGCGAGGAGTGCGTGGGTACGAAGTGCAGGTCCCTGGGTGCCAGGGTGGCTTCCGGTGGGATGAGCAGCGACTCGGCCCACCCGAAGACCCGGTCGATGTCGACGTTCAGATCCTCACAACCAGCGAGCAGCTCCTCGTGGATCTGCGCCGGGGGCATGTCGGCAAGCACCCCAGGTAGGCGCTGGCCGGACAGCAGGTAGGCGACGACCAGGGTGAGTGCCGCGATCTTGCGATCGGCGTCGACTGTACTCTGGCGCGTCTTGTGTGGTCCGATGCCGTAGATTTCCGGGAACACGAGCCCGGGATCGAAGACATAGACCGGGTAGCGAGACAGGGCACCAGGCATCAGGACCCTTTCGGGATGAAAGGGTTGTCGTGGTCGGTGAGCATCGACATCCGGTGGGCTGTGAGGACCACCGGGGGGTTCCGCAGCACGTAGCGCGCAACCTGGCTGTCGAGCACGGAGATCTCATCGTCGTCAATTTCCTCGTCCATTAACGCACGGTGGCTCAGGGTGCGCGCCAACGCCTGGACGTACCACTCGATGAGACTCGGGTCGATGTGGCGCCGTCCGCATGCCACGCGGACGGCTTCCTCGTAGGTCATCGGGACACTTTCGGGGGTGTCACGACTCGAACAGGCTGCGGCGCTTCGGTGGCGCCGCCGCCTCCGTTCCGTCCTGGTTCACGTGCCGCTCGGTGAGCAGCTCGTGTGTGGGGATTTCGATGGCTGGCCCCTTTGCCTTCTCCTCTGCCTTCTCCTCTGCGGCAGCGGCGACCGCCGCCTCGTGGATGTGGCGGACGAACGCATCGGCGGTGTCCTTCTTCGCCGTTTCCGCGACCTCGTCGTAGCAGGCGAAGCAGCCGGTGAGCGCAACCTTGGGGTCACCCTTGGTCGCGCGGGAGCTGAGGCCGATGAACGGGAAGTTGATGCCGAAGGTGCGCGTAGCAAAGCTACCGTCCGGCTGGGGTGCGTTCACGGTTACCTCGGCTTCACCGAGGAACTCGCGGAAGTCGGCCGGCGGCACGCCGGCGATCACCTTGCGGCGGATCACCCGACGCTGGTTGCAGCAGTAGGTCTCTTCGCGGTAAATGAAACTGTCGTCCATGGAGTGTCCTTGTGTGAGGTGAGAGGTCGTAGTGCGGCCAGGCCCCGGGGCAAGCGCCCCGGGGCCGTCCGTTGATCGTCAGGGCAGGTCAACAAACATGGTCGGCTCGCCGCGCATCAGTTTACCCCAGCGGTCGTTGCCGGGGCCGAGAAGGCCGGTCGTCTTGTCGAGTGACGGAACCTGCACGTCCTCTTCGGATTCGTACATCGATTGTGTCACCGTGATATCTGCAGGCTTGACGAGCACCGACCACTTGAATGGCAGCGGCCCACCCGGACCGAAGACGTCGATGATCGCCTGTCGCGCGGCGAGCACAGCCCCCCGGTTCTTCGGGACGATGAGCAGTGCTTCGTCGTGGACGTGGATGCAGTCCGGGAAACCCTTCTTGTCGAGCATCGCGACACCCATGCACATGCCGTTGCGGGCAGCCGCCTGGGTGAGGTTCTCGATCGCGAGCTGACGGGTGAAGGCCTTGAGCTCACCGCTGGCTTTGCGGATCGTCAGCCGCGGCTTGGCCCCGCGGTCGAAGTTCTCGCTGTAGCGCATGAAGGGCTCGCGCCAACATACCGTCCGTGGCCAGGGGCCGCAGCGTACGCGGACAGACGAGGCGACCCCGTTCGGGTCAATCTCGTCGTCGATCTCCAGCCCGATCATGTCGCGGTCGGGCGCTGACGAATTGGCATAGGCCATGTCGATGTAGCGCTTGGCCCGATCCGCACCAACCCGGCCACCACCGGCCGTGCTGATCGCCTGTATGGTGCGCACCAGCCAATCCGCGGTGCGGATGAACTCAGGGTGTGCCGCGTTGAACAGGCGGTGGATGTGGAAGGACGCGAGTGCGATGATCTGCGAGCACCCGAGCTCATCGGTGATTTTCGACACCCCATCACCATGTGGCATCTTCCAGCCGCTCTCGATGATGATCACCCTGAGGCTGGCCTCCGTGACCTTCGACGTCTTGTCTGCCGTCACACCCATCAGAACCTTGGCATAGCCAGTAGGCGACATGGCAAAGCCAAGACCAAGCGTCGCTGATTTACTGACCTGGCGGACGGGGCTCTTCTTGTCGATGGTGACACCCGTCATCGCCTTCCAGCCCAGGCAGTAGGGGTCGCTGAAGTAGTCGCCACCGACCGCAGGGTCGAACATCCTGCGCACGGTATCGCAATTCGTCAGGAGCCCCTCGACGCGGTACTCGACGTTGGCGAGGTCCGCGCGCACGAAGCAGAGGTGATCCGGGAGCCGGAAGATCTTGCGGATCGGCTCAGCGACTGCTTTGTCGTGCTTCGGGCAGTTGTGGAGGTTCAACCCACGACCGACCGACGGAGAACTGAACCGCAGGGTGTGTGCGCGAGCATACCCAAGCTCGCAGTCGACCTCTGGCACACCCTTGAAGATCGCTGACCGGCGCTTGTGGCTGAGCATCTTGCTCGCACGGGACGTCTGCGCGAGCACGGCCGCCACATCCGGATTCCGCTGCAGCTGCAGCGGCGAGATCTTCTTCAGCGACACGCTCTTGAACTCTTCGGAGGAGAGCCGTTCGTTGACGATGTTCTTGAGTCGGGCGTGACGAACCGAGCCCAGTGTGCCCTTCTGTCCCGCTCGGTTGAAGACATTGGCGATCTCGTCGTCGGTCAGGTATTCGCCGGCCTGGGTCTCGGCGTATTCAGCACTCTTGTCGAGCGCCTCAACGAGCTGGGTGAGGCGTTCAGGGTCGACCATGAAGTGATGCTTGCGCTGCTGATGGGTGCGCAGCGCCACTTCCTGTTCCAGGCCCGGGATGCGTGGGATCTGTTGCTGGTAGATCAGACGCATCGCGCTGACGTCGCGGTTATTGTACAGCGCGAGGATCTGACCGCAGAGATCGAAGGTGATCTCGTTCCCGATCGTGACACCACCGGACTTGGCGATCTCGGTGAAGCCGAGCAGGGTCTGGGGGGAGACGTCCCTGCGGGGGACCGGGCGACGCTTCGCCCGGTTGCGGAGTACGAGGAGGTCCTTGATGTCGAGTGTGAACTTCCGCTGCCCCTTGGGTAGGCGGGTCGCCGACAGGTTGTGCAAACCATAGCCGCCCGGCCACTCGGGCCAGGCTGCCATGGCACCCTCCATCGAGCACCAGACGTTCTTCGGCGTCGGTACTCCCAGCATGAAGCGGAGGATGCGAATATCGAATGCGGCGTTGTGGCAGACGAAGACGTAGGCGGGATCATTAGCCGCATAGATCAGGGCGTTGATCGTCTCCTGCGTCAGCGTGTTACACCCGGGTGGGCCGGGGAATCTCTCGGTGAAGAAGACGGCTGGTTCGTCCGCGTTACCGATCGCGATCGAGATGGTCGTCAAATACGAGGCTGCGACGTACTGTCGCAGCGTCATGCTCGACAGGGACACGGTCGAGGACATGAACGTCTCGACGTCCACATAGACCGGGGTTAGCCGGCAAAGTGGCGCGAGCTCGTCTGCAGCGACCGCGACCGGTGCCCCATCGGGCACCGTATCGGTGGCGATCATGCGCAATGATCCTTACTGGTTCTTGTTGGGTGTGAACTTCACGCGCGCCTTAGGGCGTGCGCGGTCATCCTTTGCTGTGGCATCCCCACGGGGGATGAGGGAGATGATCCAATCCCTCGTGACGTACTCTTTCTCGCTGAGCATCCGGGTGAAGCGAACGACCGCTGCACGCTCCTGGATCCGGACGGCGCGCAGGACATCGTCGAAGCGGCGCTTGCCCTGGTCTTCGATGATCTGCCGCAGGGTCTCGAGGATGCTGAGGCCCTCGGGCCGGGAGGCCGAAGTCGCCAGCTGTTCGAGCGTGAGCGGGTCGACCTGACTGAGGTAGTAGCGCGGGTCGAACGTCGGTGACACGCCGATGTCGTCGTTGAGGCCCGATTCGTCCGCCGCACTGAGCTGATCCGAGCACTGGAGCGTGGCCGCGGCGAGGTAGCTCTCGATCTCGCTCTTGGCCGCGAACAGGCAAGCTACCGACAGGTGACCATTGAAGCGCCACTTGCCGCTGACCAGACCCAGGCGGCACATGCGCACGACGGTGTTGTTCTTCCGCATCCAGAGCAGGTGACAGAGACGCGCGGTCATGCCGGCCTTACCGGACATGATCTCGTGCATCTCCTCGTCGGTGAGCATCGACCGCGCCGACAGGACGTCGAGGAAGGTCGCGGCCATGCGATTGGTGATGTCCGGTGGGACAGCCGCGACCTTGGAGATGAGCACCAGCGGGTGCGCGAGGCGGATGCCCGGGGCGTTCTCCATCGCCTTGCCAACGTTGGTCGCTCCGCCGGTGGCTAGGGTCTGCAGGCCGGCGGCGTTGAGGAAGTGCTCAGGTGACGTCGACATCTGGAATTCGTCGTAGATGGCCGTTCCGTACTTTTCAATCGGGAGCGACATGCCACGCATCGCCGGCGGCGAGGTGGTCCGGTTGGCAACCTGGACGCTGTTCTGCATCCCAGGGACCATCGCGCCCCCGTAGACGCGCGCCAAGGTTGTCTTTCCCTGGTTGGTCGTCTCCTCCAGGGTCGCACCGGTCGGGAGGATGAAGAGGAGCGGGTACTCGTTCTGGATGACCGACCCGACCGTGGAGCCGGCGAGTTCCCGGCGGGCGAAGTCGATGCTCATCACGGCGTCCAGGACCGCGTCCGCGCCTTCCTGTTGACCGAGGACGTTGCGGTTGCGCACGACGCTTTGGACGTAGTGGCTGAACCGCATCGGTGTGACGTGCTCGGGGATGGTCGAGCGCCAGTTCTCGAGGTCTGCCGGCTTGCAGGTGTGCTCCGGCCAACGGTAGATGATCGTGTTGTGGTCGTTGAGGTAGCCGCGGGCGTTTACCGCACCGCTGTCGAGGTCGATGGTCGCCAGGTTGCGGACAATCAGCCCCGGGTCGACCCAGCGGAATTCATTCTTCCGGGCCTTGTTGGTACGGATGTCGACGGCCGGCCCCACGAGGATGTCCATGCGCTCGTAGACCTCGCGGGCCTCGGGGATGTGTGTCGGGATCATCAGGGCGAGGACGCGACCGACAGCGCCTTCCAACCAGTTGTCCTGTTTCGCCCCGAAGGAGCACGGCAGGCTCAGGGTGTCGCAGATCACGCGCGCCACCGACTGGTTGTTGCGCGACCCCAAGGTCATGCCGAGGTTCTCCCCGTCAACGGGGATGAGGTTCGACACACCACGGTAGGCACAGAAGATCTTCGGGCCGCTCGGCGAGTGGCGGATGCGGCAGTGCTTGATGATGTGGACCGCGATCAGCGCGTACACCCACCACGGATGGCGCGGGATGCCCTGGGCATCGGTGAAGTCCTCCTGCATGAGGATGTGCTTGACGCGCCACCATTCGAGACGCAGCAGACCGATCGGGTAGCCGGTGATGCGGTGGGCTTCCAGTGCGTCACGGGTGATCTGCCCGTCCTCGGCGTGTGCCCAGTGCTGCCAGTCCGGTTCATCTGGCATCTGGTTGGCGATGACGCGCACGGCACTGGAACCGAGGCCCATCAGCATGCACAGGGTCGCACCGAAACGGAACTCAGCAGCGAGGCCGTCGTTCTCGCCCACGTCTTTGACGAAGAGCGTGATCAGCTTGCCCATGCTGTCGACGACCTCGCCGAGCATATCGTAGTCAGCGGTGGGTGGGTGGGTGAGGATGTCAGAGAGCTTCGCGTTGAGCGCCGGCGACGCGAGGCGCAGCGCGATGGCGAACTGGAGCTTGAATTGATCGCTCACCGTCCCGGTGTCACTGACCCACATGTTGGGTCGGTCGTCGGTCTTGGCGAAGTACTTGGCGAGGTAGGGGTTCTGGGCGTCAAGCTCCGACTCACCGCGCCGCTTCAAGCGAGCGACGAGCCCCGCCCAGTCGACGTCCTCTTCGCTGTTGAACCCTTCCACCATGGCCGCAGCCATGGCGTCTTCGTCCGTTACGTTCGCCGGTTCAGGAGCACCGGGAACCTTATGATAGAACTCGAAGTAGGCCTTCTCGTAGTCGTCGACGTCTGAATCGTGGATGAGGGTGTAGGTGCGGCGGATGATCGCGCGCACTGACGCGGGAAAGCCCGGCGTGGTCATGTGTTGGAACCTTTGTTGAGTCGTCGCAACCGGCTGCGGGGCCACCGTAGCTGGCCCAGCTGTGGTGAGCTGGGCCGGTCAACCTACCCACCACGGGTGGCGCCGCAAGCCGGGCGTTGAAGCCTACCGCTGGTGGTCGGGGGTGGTCCCGACCACAAGTCAAAGTTTTCAGTTGCCTCCGCTGTTTACCTGGCCTACGCGGCAGAGTTCGTGCTTGTTGTCCGCGAGCCAGCGCAAGCCCTTGACCGTACCGCGCGTGTCCGCGAGGGCCTCGTGGGCATTGACGAGGTCGTAGCCCGCGGTCTTGCAGAGGTCGACGAGCTTCCAGCCCTTGCGGGCCTTCGGGTCCATCTTCTTCACGTAGCGCTCGAACGAACGCATGGTGCAGACCCACTGCGGGTGCATGTCGTTGAAGAGGCCCGGCATCCACGCGCGCACAAAGCGCTGGTCGAACTCGGCGTTGTGGGCGACGACGACCGGTGCGACGTTGAAACACTGGCGCACATAGGTGCGCAGCATCGTCTCCCCGGTACCCAGCTCGTAGGCACGGCGGTGCCAATCATCGGGCCCTACCGGGAAGCCGGTGGGGTCCGTCAACCAGCAGGTCTTCTCCGCGTTGGTGAAGCGCACGTAGCCGTTGACCTCCGCGGCACCGGCCGAAATCACCGGCGTGTTGCCGGCGTCGGCAAAACGCTCCTTCGTGTAGACGTCGACGTAACCGACGACGCGTTTGTTGAACTTGCCTGCGATCTGGTCGGCAGCAGCCACGATTTCCAGTCGGGTGCCGACCGGGGGTTTCACCATGACCGAGAAGCCGTCGAGCTCTTCGAGCCTGGCATTGGTCGCCACAAAGGCGACCGAGAGCAGCGGGTTGATGCGGGCATCGAGGCCACCGGTTTCGGTGTCCGCACCGAGGAAGCGGGGCAGGTCAGCCGTCTTGGTTTCAGCGTCGGGGGCCGGTGTCACGGTCATACTTTTTCCTTGGGTGCGTTCGGGTTGTTCAACCAGAACAGGTTATTGGCTGAGAGGTATCGCTGTATCTGCTGTTCGTCGAAGGCAAGGACGCGCAGCCCCAGCTGTGGCCGGTGGTCTGCTGTCAAGAGGTCCAGCGTGTATTCCGTGGGGAACGGTGTCTCGCAGATCGCAAGCGCTCGTGTGAGCCGGGTGATGCGCGCGGACACGGCCGGGCGCAAGTAGTCGATGACGTTGCAGCCGTACATGGCCTGGAACTCGGCGAAGGTCGACAGGACACCGCGCTGATCGCGGACGAGGCGGCGACCGTCGAGGAGACAGAGGAGCGTCGTCACGCGGTTATAGTCGACGAAGAGGCTCTCGAGGATGCTGGCCTTCGTCGGTTCTGGCCAGGCGCGGGTCTCTGGGTTGGCCACGCCAGCAAAGTCTTCCTTCAACATGTGGTACAGTGAGACGTACTGTGCGTCCTGCTGGACCGCGACCTCGAATGACGCCCGGGATGGTGCGTCGAGGCCCTGGAGCATGTGCGGAAGCGACGGCCCCGGTGCATGGGCCGCTGCGCTCGGTGAGCAGCAGAGGACAAGGGAGGCGAGCCTCGGTGTGAACACAACCTGGTAGGGCGGTTCACCGACCACGGCGACGCGCCCACGGTCGGCTACAATTGTACCCATTGGTCTATTTTCCTGCTTTCTTGCGTTCAATTAGTTCTTCGATCAGGATGGGGTAGTAAACCCCGAGGGCGTCTACTGTCGCGTCGATGGCTTTGTGCTGCCATGCGGCGATGGCCGGCGGGTGCCGTCCGAGTCCGTGCAGGTGGCCGTGGATAAGCCAGTCGGCCCGTTCGGCCACCTGTCCGACGAATCGGTCAGGGATGTGCCGAGCCGCGATCAGGCCTACCGGGTGGGTGAAGTCCAACGCCCACTCCACCCGCTCGATACCAGCGGACAGCATGGCACCGCGTGAAGCGTCATGGTTCCCGCGCGTCAACCAGATGCGGCCGTTGAGGCGCTTCACCAACGGGGTGAGTGTCTCCCGGGAGGCGAAGGCCATGTCGCCACAGTGGAGCACGATGTCGCCAGGTGCGACGCGTTCGTTCCACCCGGCGATCATCTTCTCGTTCATCTCCTCCGGGGTACTGGCCCAGGCCTTCCGGCCGGGGCAGTACTCGAGGATGTTGTCGTGGAACCAGTGGTTGTCGCTCACCACCCAGCGGGGGATGTCGACCATCAGAAGCGACCCGGTCCGAGCTTCGGTGGGACAGGGCGACCGATGTGGTCGTCGTTGTAGGCGCCGGCGTACTTGTGGTGGTCCTGGAGACCGGGCGTGGTCGTCTGGAAGTAGACCTGGGCGATCCGCATCCCCGGCTTCAAGCGGATACCGAGCGGTCCCTGGTTCTTGATCTCCAGGGTGAAGTTTCCCTTGAAACCGACGTCACCGAAGCCGGCAGTGATGTGCACCGCGATACCCAGCCGCGCAAGGGTGGAGCGCCCTTCGATCATCGGCGCGACCGAGTGATGGGTCAGGATGGTGTGCCCGTGCGGCTCTGTTTCGGTGGTCTGGTGTTCGACGTGGACACCGGCGTCCACGTTGAACCGTTCCTGCACATAGCCAAGGCAGAAGTCACCGGGGTACAGGACGAACCCCCACTCGTCGTGTGGCTTCCGTTCCTCCCAGGTCAGACCTGAGTCCTCCACCGTCGGGTCCAGCAGGTGTGCACACGTCGGGTAGAGGAGGGTGCTACCGAGCGTCACATCGATGCTGTTCGGGCCGATGGTGAGGTCAGCGGGCCACACGCGGTCCTGTCCGCGGTAGGCCTTCCAGGCGTGGCAGGCGAGATGGTCGACGATGGTGGAGCGATCAACCAGCATCGGGCGCCCCCGGCTGGTTCGCGCGGTCGGCCCGCGCCAGGGCCACCTCGAGGGTCTCCGTCTGCTCCTCTGGTGCCGCCGCCTCCGGCATCGCCGGTGCGGCCGCCATCGCCAGTCTGCGCCAGAGTGGGTGCAGCTCCTTGTGGAGCTGACCGACAATTTCCAGCCCCATGTAGATACCGGGGAGGTCACCGAGCGTGAGGAAACGGGCCAGGTGCGCGTCAGAGATGCTGAAGGTGTCCCCGTCGGGTGCAGCCGTCAGCAGCTCGACGGTCAACCGCCGGATCAGGAACGCCTTCCGCAGGCTGACGATGCCAGGGGCCACGTCGTCCAATCGGTCTTCGTCCAGGTGGTCCGTGATCGCGGCTTTGAGCGCGACGACCGCCTCGTCGACGTGGCCTACGTAGTCGTTGAGCGCATCGAGGATGACACGCATCTTGGTGTTACTCATGGGCGGGATCCTTGTCCGTTTGCTCGGGGCGCAATCGCCATTCGTCCATAGGTTCGGCCACATTCCCCTGGGCGTCGATCCTCCGGATGCGGAAGGGGATGTTGCCGCCGATGTAGGCGTCCTCGTCAGCGTACGTGTCAGGTGACGGGGACAGGCAGGCGCGACCTGCCTCGAATGGGCGAGGCGAATCGAGGTCACCGGCGTTGGGCACGCAGGGGCTGCAGGGGGCGGCCCAGGTGATGTATTCCGATCGCGTCACCCAGATCAGCGGCGCACCGCCGAGGTAGTCGAGCAGATAGCACATCGTGCCATCTTGGTACTCGTAGGTGTCTTCCCCGTCGCAATCGCGGTGTTCGCGATAGTAGTCGAGCGCGCGCTCCTGGGCCTCCGCGATGTCGATCGTCCCGGAGTCCATGTCGAACAGCTCGAGGATCTGCTCGGCCAACGTGGTACCGCCGTCGACGTTCTTGGACACCAAAGCGGCCGCTGCGGTGCAGTGGGCGAGGCGTTCGTCACTGGTCAGACCGGCCAGCATGTCATCGAGGTCACCGATGGTGTCGCTCACGAGACGGCAGACTTCCTTGTCCGCTGCCTCGGCCGAGAGATTGACTCCGTTGCTCAAGATCATGTCGTAGATAAACGGGATGTTCCGTGCAGCGGTGACACCGTAGGCGAACCCCGTGGTGGGGTCAATATTCGCGGGCATTTCGCGCGTCCTTTCAGGTCGAATGTGGGTTGATGCGGAGCAATGCGCTCAGCTTGTAGGATTGTATTGCGGTCATCATCTGTGTGCGCCCGTCGGCCATGACGACCTGCGAGATCGTCTCACCACGGCCGAATGCCGGGGGCGCAGGCCTGGGGTTGGACCGGTTGGCCGTGAGGTATCCGTACCAGGGGCCGATGAGGGCGGCGAGGACGGTATCCGCGAACACTTTATTCGCTGCGATGGAATCACAGAGGCCGTAGTAGTCGATGTAGACCGGGTTGATCCCGGCTTCACTTGAATGGGCGACCTGGGTAGCCGGCAGGTTGGTCCGAACCACGTGCGCGACGGCGCCTCCGAACGAGCGCGCAGCGTAGGCCTCGTTGTCATAGCGCACATCGGCGAAGACGATGAGATCCTCCGGCAGGATCTCACCCGAGTCGTAGGCACAGAGAATGCGGAGCTCGGTCGACATGACCCAGAAGTCGAAGTCGACGAGGTTACGGAAAAGCTCGGTACCGAACGCTTGCATGCCCTTGCGGTAGGTCGCGAACAAGGGACCGAGCCGGCGCTCCCAGAAGGCCATCACCTCGTTCTTGTCTGCGTCCGATCCGTAGTAGTTACGCCGCTCTCCACCGAAGATCGGCAGCATGCCGTCTTTGAGTGGATTGGCGAAGGACATGTGGTGGCAGCGCACCTGCTCCTGCAGATGTTTGAACACGGTGTCCTTCCCGTGCTGCATTTTGGCATGGATGCCGAGGATCCGCGGCGTGAAGGGCAGTTCAGCGATACTGAGGTGCATGGGGACGTTTTTCCGGGTGTACGAAGACCGACAGCGGGAGGTAGTCGCTGACGAACGTGTGGAGGCTGCCACGGAACTGGAGGAAAGCGACCCGGTTGGCCACGACGACCAGCCGGTGCTCCCGGGTCGGTTCAGGGAACGCCATGGTGTGCCAGCTCCGCAGGTCAGCCCACTGCACCCCGATGGGGTACACGGGGAGCTCCTGTTCGACCTGGGACAACCCGCAGAGGCCGTACAGCTCGGCGTCGATCGCGACGACGGCCGACTCGAGGCGAAGACGGTGCACCGCACCCGCGGTCTCCTGCACGCGCCGGCGGAGCGACGGCGTGCTGCGGATCTTGGTGTAGCCGACCACCGGCATATCGTCGCCGGGGAGGCGAACCACGCAGACAATGGTGGCCTGATAGGGGAGGACGGTATCGATCATGGTTGTGGGTTCCGGATGATGAACACCCAGCCCCGGCGCACACCCTGCTCGGCGGCCCAGGCGTGGTTGCGGTAACGGAGGTCGATATGGAAGGAGCCACGCGCGTGGCTGCGGTTCATCGCCGAGCCGGTGTCGTCAGGGAGCCAGGCGTGACCCGGCCAGCTCTTGTTCATGTACCCAGGCACGTGAATAGCCTCGCCTGCTCGGCGCATGCGCCACAGGCGAGCGCTCGCGACTGCCACCCCGCGGTCGACGGGGTCTGCGCCGGCGGCAGTGCGCCCAACAGCGGCCCACTCCCCGCAGCAAATACGGCACGGGCAGTACGCCGTCAGGGTTGCCCATTTGCGGGTGATCGTCGCCCCGGGGTGGGCGCCGGACGCGCTCGAGCAGTTCAGGACCCGCGAAAACCTGCGGATCCTGTCGGTCCCCGAGGACTGGGCGGCCGGGTGTCCTCCCGGCGTCGACGGCCGACGCGTGATGGGCGGCTGGCTCCTGCAGGACTGGGACCTCGACGTCGAGCCCGGATGGAGCGTCGCCT
>ENA-ORBV01009326-ORBV01009326.1-microbial-mat-metagenome-genome-assembly--contig:-NODE-9326-length-16151-cov-5.329103_pt1 | contig 16151 bp, 3 predicted proteins | sample MGYA00237777_ERZ505514 | MGnify/ENA primary metagenome ERZ505514 (study PRJEB26160, sample SAMN06269048) | microbial mat metagenome | isolation source: Oligotrophic lake microbial mat | place... | reverse complement strand
ATCAGAGTTCTGGTTTTCTGTCCCACAAGTCACCACTGTGACACTTTTCCAATGTGATGGGCTGCCACTGTGACATGTCCCTTATGTGACATGTCCCTTAAGTGACAGACAGAAAGACAGACAGACATACAGACAGCCAAACAAAAATTGCACAGACACCACACTTACAGTTTAGGGCAATTTTGACTTCAGTAGTACAGTACAGTAGTAGTATTCATGTAGAGTTGCCGTTTTTCACAGGCTTAACTTGGCACTTTGGCAGTACTTAGTGCAGTGCACCGGTACAATTTACAGCTTTCCCGTGCCTTCCAGTAGATTACCGCTATATTCCAGTACTGTTATTCAGTTACTGTACGAATTAGACTTCTGTAAAAGTGAATTACTTTTCCCATATTCGGGTAGTGTAGTTTAGAAGTAGACTGCAGTCTGGTATATATGACGTAGCATTGTCGGACATTTTGTGAAGCTCGCTATACTAGTAGTAGAGTAGCTCTTGTCATCGGCGTGTTTGTTTCAAGACATGCCTACGGTTCGTGATTCGCCTGGAATCGAGGCGTTGTCAGTTTGGTGAGCCAAGTTCACTTTCTGAGAGATGTGCATCTGGTGAGATAGAACATTTACACGTAAAAGCCAACTACGATTTCCTCTAGTCGAGCTGATAATAGAATCCCCACATGAAATAATTGATATTATGGTACACTGGCAATCAAAAGATCCCACTCTACATCTCTTCCTCCCACGCAAGCATCATGACCTCCCAACGCTCTACATGTCGTTGTCGCTCTGCTGCCGTGTCCTCTGTTTGCGGATGGTCAGGCTCGGCAAGGGCATGTTTCCTGGTCCAATCCAGTGGTGTTTGACCGCGTCGGTCCACTGCCTGGGTGAGCGACTTGCCTCCATGTTGCAACATGAGACCAGCGACCTTGAGTAAGGTAGGCCTGGGATCCAAAGCAAGCCAATGCAGAGCCGTGGCATTGTATTTTAAGTCCCGCATTTGGAGAAGGCGCTGGATAGTGGTACGATTTTGACGCGACGACAATGCCTTGCCATCATCATGGTTGTCATCCAACCGCCTGGCAGCGTTCAAAATCAATCGAACGGTTGTCAAGATGTGTGGAGGACATAATTTCACAGACTTGGCACACATGTCGAGCAATGGTGTACACCCGGAGCCTTGGTTGAAAATAAAGATTAGGTCTTCCGCCGGGGGGAGTTGTTGAAAGTGGGGACTCGATTCGTTTGGGCGGGGAAAGCTCCCTGACGTATTGGATAAGAGCTCTTGCACTCGTTCTGTGTCACCGACAGTGCACGCCAGGGCCAGTTTGTAGCCATGGTCGTGTAAGGATGTAAAATATGCGCAAACAGGACTAGTGGGGTGGTGCTTTTTAGTCACGGCCAGAGAATTGGTCCCGTTGGACCATATTCGTAGCCACGGATAGACAAATTTGTTGGTGGGAAAGATTGCTGGCGCTGTCTGCATGCAAGCGCGCACCAAATAACGCGCTGTTTCCAGATCACAGGAGCTCTTGATATTGCACAAATCATCCAACGGTGTTCGGCCAGGTGGGCTCAGCTGCCATGGATTTGCACCATAATCCAGCAACGTTTGAACCACTTGCACCCTACCCTTGGCACTGGCAAAGTGCAAGGCAGTCTCTCCTCCTACCGCGTCGGGTATAACACAAGGGATTCCTGCTTCCAGCATTGTCTTTACCATGGGCAAGTCTCCTGTGTGTGCAGCGTGCAAGAAACGGACGCGCATTTCCTGACAATACTGTTCCCATTTGTCATTTTCGATTTCCCGCCGCAATTCTGTCATGTTCTGCTTTTTTTCATCCTCTGCGCTGGTCGCCGTGATACTTTCGGGAGGAATCTGTAAATTGTTGCAGACACTGTCTCGAATGTCCTCTGGTACACGCTTAAGACGCAAGGCAACCCTCCTTAAGAATTGTTGTTCATGATAGCGAGCCAAGTTTTTGCCGGAATGCATACTCCCTTTCCCGGCTGTCAATTTACAATCATTGTTGGCCACATGCTCATGTGCGTCCCCAATGAGGCTGCTGCTCTTGGCTGTCTCGTCCGTTTTGGGATGGTCACCACAATCCGTCAGACAATAAAGACACAAGGCTCTCCCACAAAACTCGCACCATGCCGCGTCGCACCCTCGGTCTTCTGGAATCGCAATCTTGTAATGGCATGAGGGACACTTGAGCAAACGAAGATCCTCCAGCTCTTCGGTTATCCGGCGAATTGTCTTGTCCTTTTCGTTTTGATTTGACAAACTGCCATTTACAGTATTGTCACAGGTGCCGTTTTCGGTGGTTGCAATTCCTTCTGCTTTGGCGGTTGTCCTCATGGAAGATTGTTGAAAAATGGCAAAGGCTTTGGATAAAATTTGTGGCGAGACTCGTTCCAAAGCCTCCTCCATTGACAGGCTCCCGTGGATCGTTGTTTCATCAACTTGAAGGTCGGCACGGCATTGTCCACAGGCGTGTCCCAAGGGACCCCGAGAAAAGCCTTGATGAGCCTGACCCAAACCAGAATAAATTCCCCAATGATACCGCAGAAAATGTTCCCAACAATCGGGGACACAGTAAAAGGAACGCCCATTGTAATTCGTGTTCAAGCTTTGTGTGGTTGCCGTGTCATTCTTCTTTTCCTCTTGTAGTGGCTTGGAAGAACATTGGCCCGTGCAAGCCAGTGTAATAAAGGCTGCCGGAGTGGTTGTACTAGTGATTTCGTCGTCGTCTAGAGTTTGTCTTCCACTAGTCGATGATGATCCTTTCGCCTGTGGAGTTGGCAACTCTCCAGGATCCAATGCTCTCAGGCTATCGCCTTTTTCCAGATTTTCGTCTTTGGAAATGGCGGTGCCTTGTTCTGTGCCACTACTTGTATTGGAATGGGGCTTTGAGTTGTGGGGCAGTGGAACCCACAACAGGGAAGCACAAACGGTGCAGCGAATTTCCTCCAAATGCTGAGGTTCCGTAGTATTATGAATATTATCGGCAGAATCAGACGAGGAAAGGTCATGATCGTCATCCCTGTCCTCCACAACGTTGGCTGACGACGACGAAGCTTCCATTTCGTTTTCTATTAGTGGCATGGAGGTTTCTCGTTCGTCGCATGCATCATTATCGACCTCGTCATTGTTGTCACTATCATGTTTGTTGTCACCACTACTCTCGGCGCCATGCAGTATCGGAATGTGCCCATTGTTGGGTGGCATGACGAGTACGGAAGAGATGCTGCTATGGAGCTTTGGTGCTAGACTCTTTCTCCTTTCCTATTCTCTTCCGCTGTCGAGAGTACAAGTAATGGTGCTTCTGATAACGACAAACAACCATGGGCAGCCGGACCCAGATCATTGATAGTATTGGTTCTCATCTGATCTGTTCGGCTGATCGATCAACAAATCAGACGAGACAGCTGCCGCCCAAATCTAATGACGCACACTGTAACTGATTACTACCCCAGTAGCAGTGCAGTGTAGTTCATGTCTTTGCTGGGCCACAATGCTGGTGTGAGCATGCCAACCTGATAACTAACTACAGTGCTGTATGCTATCTTAATGGATATCTACTACCATTCTATGTGTTATTTGTTGTCATCTGGAAGACTTTACCACTAGTGAGTGTTTGCTAACCCTTCATCTGCACACAATCAATTCCAAAACAACTTCTAAAAATCCCATGTTGACTCCTCTTGGGAGACACTGCAACCTCTTAACCTCTTCGTGTCATTTTTGTCTTTCATGCTTGAACGTACAGTACATATTGGGAAGATCCCATGAAGTACATGGCCAAAATTATTCCCTTAATCCAGGGAGGCATGTTGTTCGTTGGGGTTTGTCGATGCAGGACATGACATTGATGTTCCATCGCATTCATCAAATTTATAACTTGAGACTGTTCATAGTGCATTCCATGCCATCAATACATGCATTCAGGAATAACAACCCAAAATGCAAGCATGACTAGGAACAATCAGATGAATTTTGAACAGTGCTAGTGTTTTGAAGAATCACTTGCAAAGCAGTTTTGAATTCTTCCGACTAGTAGATCTCCAGAACATTCAACAATTACAGGAATGTGTGAACATTATTGAAACCATACTTCCTGAGCTGTTAGCCAGTCAGTGCTTGTGTTGTGGTGGAAATCATCAAAATGTCAATGAGGAGGAATGCAACAATGACTAAGGAGACACACGGATTTGATGAGTTCATTTTGTTACTAACACTAAACGAGACAACATCACTCTCACATAGTTACCACAGATTTTACTAGGTACAATGTTTGCCTAGCCGATGTCTAACTGGAAGCACTGTGAGGACCAACAAAAAGAAATTATTTTTTATTAAATCGAAAACACTAGCCTTAGAAACAACTCCAACAATTTACTATAAATCAGTCACTCTTTGCTGTTTAGTAGCATGATCTCTTCAAATGAAGACATAGAGTCTGAGCTTAGCCAACATTGAAATGAGCACCATGTTCTTGTCTATTTGGAGCAAATGGGCTTATAGTCATGTGTCAGCCCACAAACACAGGATCTAAAGAAGAAAGAAGACTATCCAACACATCCTGTGTGTCACGGCTACATGTTCTTTATGCTGCAAGAGGAAATAAGTTACAGCTCTTAACAAGCATCATGCCCAAATTAACATTTAGTTTCACTCTATTCTAAAGTGTAAAATTATAAGGTATCACCCATCACAGTTCTCTGATTGAAATTTCACTAACCATGCCGACTTGAGTGTTATGGTTGGGCTTGTGCCAGAACAAGTGTAACTACATTCACAGCCTCAATACTTATTCTACCAAAAGATGTGCAGCTTGTATAACCATGTTATCTTAAAAACAAAGCTAACCTAGCCACAGCCTACAAGCAATTTGAGTTCCAGAAGAGTTTGGAGATCCAGCTCCACTCGCATTTGAAAAAAGGATCGGTGATGGAATAAAAAGTAATAACTGAACTACAACTTGCCACAAGAAATAAGTGGACTTCCCTTTCATTGTGATCAACCATGGGATCTAATGTACAGTAGTAGCTACAATCAAAAATGAGGGTTTGCTGGATAATGCGTGCCTAAACTGTTACTCCAACTCTGCCCGCCATTAGTCCAATATCAATCACCTATATCTTGGCGGCGGTCGGTACTCCAATTTGTGCTGGCAACGAGCAATGATGTCTTCAACTGCGGTTGACTCAGAAGAAGACTCAGAACTGCTGCTGTGAAGGACACAACTTGCAAGGTTGGGCTGTTCACGAATACTACTCAAGGCTCTTCTGTCACGGCGGTCACGTTGCGGGCTCGGCGGAACCAATAACCCTTTGTCGTGGGTGTCCCATGTGGAGAAGCTTGCAAGGGAACGGGATCCCTGGAGCGTAATTGGTTCATAGGTTTTATAAGCCTCGTTTCCTCTCGCTTTGTAGTAATTCCTCTTTTCCTTTCTGGTGCCAGGGTGAGACCGTTGTCTCCTTTTGAAGTCTTCTTCGTTTGCGGAGAGAGACGAAATAGTTGACCTGGAGCCACAGCTATCTAAGCCTGGCAGTGCCAACTGTGATGTTGTTTCTCTCATCTGGGAGCAAACGACGGCCGTAGTCGTATTGGTTTTTTCAGTTGTCCCCATGGACTGAAGCAGCTCTTCTTTCCGAGACGCAGTATCTTCACCGGGGGACGCAACTCGATAAATCAAATTCGGATCGGATGTTTGGGCTGTCATTTGTCTAGATTCTGACTCCATACTGTCGTTGTGGCGCTGAGGCCGCTGATGATGTTTAGAGTTGGATGTGGTTCGTCTTGAATCCGAGTCGAAACTTTCGCGGTGGCGCTCGTCTGGGGATTGCCAAGATTGAGATTGAGATTCGCTATTGAGTGGTATCCTCAGAATTGGAATTCGAGTACCATCCAATGTATCGGAAGTGTTTGTCGTAACTGGTTCACTGTAATATGAATCCTCCCTGATGGAATCGATTGCGCTGTCGACCTGTCCTATTGCGTCCTTCATTCTGGTCCTATGACGACGAGTATGGTGACGGTGTCGATCACTGCGAGCCTTTTTCGTTTGCTCTGACTCCATCCTTATGTTCTCGGGAACATGGCTCGATCGTACCTGCAGCTCTTGCGGTGGAGCATCTTGAGTGATCTTTCGGTTGCTGGATTTATCCGCTAGGCGTGGCTCCATTTTGATGCTTTTGGGAACATGGTCCGATCGTTCCCGCACTTTTTTCGGCGGGGCATCTTGCGTGCTCTTTCTGTTCCTGGGACTATCCACTGGCCGTTTGTTGGGCTTGTGCAACACTTCTGGTGACCTTCTTGATTTTTTGGGGGTTGTTGTTTTATCTCTTACCCTCTCTTCGCTTGGATCCGCTGTAACCTTCGAGCAGCTTATCGATGCGGGAGGGTCAGCAGCTATTTTGCGGCGATTATTGTTTCCCTCCTGCTGGGCATGTTTGCTGATCGATTCTTTGATAGAATTGATCAAAGTGCTTTGAGATCCTTTCGACCGGGCATCGTGATCTTCCTGTCGGGGATGATTGTACATTGATTCTTTGATGGAATTGATCAGCGTGCGCCGAGATGGTTGCGACGGGGAATGATTGATAGTTGGTGGGAATTTTGGATTCACGGTTGGCAGCGTTACCATTAATCTTGAAAGCTGATGCTGTTGTGTTGGAAACGGCATGCACGCACCTGCTCCCTTGGGCATGCAGAGACTGGACTGTCCAAGCAAGCTCAATCTTCTTTCCATTGGTGTCATTGTAGATCTGTCGTCAACACTGTCACCGTCGTCAGGAGTAGAAGTAGAGGAAATCGATGTCGTCGACTTTACGAGAGGATCGGCACTTGAACCAAGTGAGGTATTCATCAGTGAGGTGGATCGCGAGGCATGTAATGCGTTCTGAAGATGATTGGTGGCAATATTATTTTTTGCAAGGTAGGGGATGTTATAAGGAACATCATTGGGTTCTTGTGCAAGAATAGGATATGGAAGGGAGGGGGGGGTGGAGAAAGGCGTTGCGCCACAGGATATCCGAGGTGCGGATGAAATTGATGGATGTGATCCACCTATTACTGGTGTTGTTGTTGCTCTTGAAAATATCGGCTGCTCCACTACCGTGACCGAATCGGCAGGTGAAACTGGAGACGAGGTATCATCGTTGGCAAACGACATTGGAAATGGACTGGAACTAGACACTGCGTACACTAGACCTGGGCTTGAAGAAGGCGACCGCGATCTTGATCGAGATTGTCCTGGCATAGGAATACGTGACACTCCACGGCTGCTCTGTGGTTGCTGTTGCTGTTGCTGTTGCTGTTGCTGTTGCTGTTGCTGTTGCCGTTGATTGTTGATCTTGTTGATCTTGTTGATTGTGTCCGACGCATCATCCATACGGATTGGCTTTTGCTGTTTCAGAATTCCCGGTGATTGTTGCTGCGACGCCTGCAAATAACTATTACTACTACTATATTTGGGCGATGGCGACAAGCTAGATACCAGCTGCTTTTTCTTTCCTGAATTGCCAGGAGATGTATACGCGGATTGTTGTAGCTTTTGTTGCCGTTGTTTGGGGGGAGAAATGGAGCCAGATCTGTCTCCCGACAAAAAGTAATAGGTATCTGCGGCATCCTCGGATAAACTAGCGTCTTGATCCACAACAAAAACGGGCAAATCTTCAAGACTAGCTTGCTCAGCTACGGTTCCTACATCCTCATAATAAGTCACTCTTTTTTGTTGTGTAGGAGTACTACTATTGTTGCGATCCTTGTCTTTTGTTTTGTTGAATTTGTGCATGAGATATTCGGCAAGGCCTGCTGCAGCAGTTTTGTTGTCGTCTCTTGTCCGTCGCTTGGCAGTAGATGACCACGTGTTACCACTGGCATCGTCCATGATAGGAATCGGATCGTCGTCGCGTTGGTCATACCTAGTAGATACTGATTGTCTTCTAGATGGGGATGGCGATCGCCGTTGCTGTTGACGATGATAATCTTGTTGTTGTTGTTGTCGTTGTCGAACGGCAGTGGATTCCAAGAGACCTTTGGAAAGGGCCTGAACCCTTTCCACGCTACCGTGTAGATTTGCAACGGTTTGAGCCGTGTGTGATTTTTGATTGATTCCTGCTCGCTTCAAGGATTGACTTTCCAAATACGCCATGGCCCTTGCTTCATCACTACTGCTATTCGTGTCCTTGTTGTTGCTGCTTTGGTTATTATTCTCAAATCGAACTCCTTGTTGTTGTGCCTTTTTCCGTTGATGCTGGCGTGCTTTTTCGGCTCGTCGCTGCAAAAACTGTTCCACGACATTGGAACTGCTGCCTCCCATAAACTTGGCTAGAAAATCCAAAATCTCTTGAAAGAGAGAATCCAAGTTATCGCCTTGTTGGAGCCGTTTTTTAAAGTGACCTGCCTCTGGAAACAAATCCAATAGCTCTTGAACTTGATCTTTGTTGTAAGCGGCGGAACGTCGATAGCCGCCCTTTTCTTGATCTTGTGGTCGTAGTCGCAGCATTTTAGCAGATATGTGTCTAAAGTATATATAGCAGGAATAGTGTATATTGTTTGGTTTGGTTTGGATGCTACCTATCTACACAAGTCCAGTCCAATTAAGCTGACCAACCAACCTGAGGTCGTCCACAAACTTAAATGCTCAGCTTGGCGAAGGAATCCAATCAACTGAAAAGCCAGAGATCAATCAAAGGGATCAATGAAGTATGTATTGTTTGTTCCCCCCAAGGACTTCCAAGTCTTGTATTACTTGCAACAAAGGAAGTAGATAGGAACAAGATCAGCTTGGTGATGGTTGCTGCTCTAGTTAGCTAGTTAGCTCTAAGCCTGTAGCTGGTTAGCTTTAGAAACTACTCACGCGTATGGCCACTAGCTAGTAGATGGTGAGAAGGTGGTGGTTGGAGGGAGGGAGAGATAGCGAGGGAATGGAGGGAACACAGTGAATTACCAGGTACCCTTCATCGACAACAACCCTGTACTGCATGCATGGTAAGAATTGCTACCATGGCATAATTCTGTGATGGCGACTGACACACATACTAAACTGCTTTCCCACCGCGCGTTCTTGATTACTTAGGGAATAACACGGATTCAGTGGAGGTTCCTCGCTAAAAATAGTCGCGCGCTCGCCGGCCTCACAAACGAAACGATAAACGTGCGAAAGATGTAGCCGACTAACTAGGTTCCACCTTGTTTGGTACAATGAGCGAAACAAAACGAAAAAGCCAACTGTCGAAAAAGTCAGTGGCCGATCATGAAAAGTGAGAGGAAGCAGCACTCAGTACAGTACTAGTAGCAGCAACACTGCACCATCTAGCTAGCTACTACTAGCTACTATTGTAGACCTAGCTAGCAAACGAAACTTAACTGGAGTAGTAGCAACACTGCACCATCAGCTATATCTATCTATCTACTAGAAGCTAGAGCTATCTGTACTTGTGTTGATTCTTATTGGCAATGTCACCACGATAGAAGCCTTCACCAAGAACAACAAGCTACTACCATCTAAGTGTATTTTTGAAAGAGTGCTCGCATAGCAACGCACATCTTGTTGATTCCTTTGCCTAGACGCAACAAGAAAGAATGGTGAGCAGTAGTCCCTCCTCGGCAAGAAGGGGCCAACAGCGAGCAGCAGCATCCCCAAATACGATTGCAGCGCTCAGCCCGAAAAGTAGCAATACCAACAATAGCACAACCAACATTCTTAGTTCCGCCTTGAGAACAAAAAGTTCCAAACGATCTTCGGCTTATTCGAAAGATCAAGTCATGCAACTCATTGAACTCTTTCCGGAAATTTCGCACATCAAATCCAGGGCCAAAACGGAAAATTTGGAAGAGCTCTTTCCCGATGCTCTCGCAGAACTCGTCGAGGTCTTGGGATCGACCAAAAAGGTGGAAGAAGAACTCTTTCGTCGAAAAAACGAGCGAGAACAAAAGGCCAAAAAGGCCGCCGAAAAGGAAGTTCGAAAAACCAGTGGTGTACGATTCGCTACCAATGTCACCGACACCAGCATTGTGACGCAGAACAACAACAGTCAAAAAGATAAAGTCATGGAATGTTTAGAATCCGAGGCGTTGCGACGAGCCGGGATTGCGGAACAAGCCTTGGCCAATGCCAAAACGGCTCGTGATAAGGTCCATCAACTCTACAAGGGTTTGTTGTCCACCACCAATCCCGTGTCGACACAATGTGATGGGAGTCTCAGTACTATCTATAGTGATTATGATGACGACAAGAAAGAGAAGGACAAGAAAAACAAAACGGCCAGTCCCTGTCCTACCGCCTCCACGGCATCCCTGAGTCAGAGTACGCGATTGACACAACAAAATAACACACGACAAACCATTGACCTACTACAACAGCAACAACAACAACAACAATGGAGACAACAGTCCATGGACGAGCTCGCTCCTAGACCTGTGAGTATCTCGAAAGATCGGTGGGGTGCTCTTCGCTCGGAAGCACGTGTCATTATTACGCGTCGTCTTTTGGTAGGATGGGTCATGACATCCACGGCTTGCCAAGGAAGCGAATGCAATGCTTGTCCTTTGCTGGCCAAGCAAAAGAAATTAGAGTGCGTCGTCTGTGGAGGCACGGGGTCTGGAATGGATGGGATGTATGCCAATTTGACAGCTCCAACAAGAGGAGCGAGTACCGTGAATCACACTGTGGATGGTGGCGCCAACGAAACGGTTGTTCTACCATCCTGGAACAGTCAACAGAGTTACACTAGGAGTAGTCCTGATCATAATCCGGCATTGCGCATGATACAACCAACGTTGATGGATGACGTCGAGTCTATTGAATCACTGCCAGAGCAACAGCAGGATCAGCTGCAGGAGTCGCCATCGAAAGTATTGGGCAAGCTGACGAGTCAGGTCGTTCGGGATCACCAGAAACAACATAGATCTAGTGGTAGTTTCCAGGATGAGAATGATGAAAATGACAACGAAGATCGTGATGAATTCGAATATCTTTTGCAGCAGCAACGCCAACATAATCATAATCCCGGAAAAAGACATGAAGCTGTTATTGTTTATGATATTGATGCCGAGTCCAAGTCAACAGCTCCCACAGAAGATCGTAGAAGAGACAGCAATTCTCAGTCAGCTCATCGACGCCAAACATTGTCGCCCAATGATAGCCATAAAGATATTGGAACCGCCGACTACGACGCCCAGCAGCAGCAACAACACGAACAAGAGAGTGAAGTCATTCCAGACGTACGCTGGCAAGACGGCATTGAATTTGACAACGAAGCTGAGCAAGAGGAGCTCCTGGAGGAGGTCAAGAGCATTATTTCAAGAAGTGTCACAAGTTCCAGAAAAGACGTCTCAAGAGTCGGTCAGGAGATCCTTCTCAAAACGGCACAAGGCTGGTCGTTGATTGATGCTTCATGTGCAAAATGTGAAATGCCCTTGCTCATCGACCCTGCAGGACAGGAAGAGCTCTGTGTATTTTGTGCAGTTCAAAACCCCGAGATAGTTCTTGATCAAGGTCGTTGCAACACTCCGAGCGAGATGACGGATACTTTTTATGGAAACAATTCGCGAAAATCGTCACATACAAACGACAAGAAACCGCCAGCAAGTGTCACAGTCGTGCGAAGTTCTTCAGGCAGTCGCTCCACGTCTCAACCTCAAGTGATCAGCACTAAAAACAGTGCTAACTCAACGGAACTTCGAGGAACGATTCTTAGTCCTGACTTCCAACCTGAAGTGATCAGCACTAAAAACAGTGCTAACTCAAAGGAACTTCGAGGAACGATTCTTAGTCCTGAATTTGACGGTCAAAACATGTTAGGTGTAACTGTTGTACGAAGTTCTTCCACGTCCCAACCTGAATTGGTCAGCGCTAAAAACAGTGCTCACTCACAGGACCTTCGACGAGCGCTTGCTAGTCCTGGTTTTGATGAACAAAACATGTTCCCTTTTCTGCGCGAAAAACAAAACGGCGTTGTGGACGAACCATCTTTTGAAACGTCACGAGAGGAGCATCAGTATGAAAGCGAAGCAGCAACAAGGGGTGGGTATGGCGCTTCGCCATTGAGCAGTCCCAGAGAGCCACCACTTATCGGTATCCTTCCTAGGCAAAACGATCCATACAACTCCCAGCAATATCATCCTGAATCTCAGCATCAACATGCACGTAATACGCCGAGACGTGGACCCGCTATGAGGGACAGAGAAGATATGGAAATTCCGAGATCTGACGCTTTTTGGCGACAAAACTATGCGGCCATTGCTTACGAAGAAGCAAAGCAGCGGTTGCGGGACAACGGAAGCTCGTCAGTATCATTATATGAAGCCCCCTATCAACTTGAGGACGCACGTCACGAAGGCGTAAGCTACGAAGATTCGTCCCCGCCTAAGCGACGAAGGCCACACTTTCCACCACAAGCGTATGATCCCGTAACGGATATAGCAGGACAATGGCGCTCACAGCACGCACCGACTTCCTCGGTCCCAACAGAAACGCGGCAACCTCATCACCCCCATCGTTTTGCAGGAAAGGAGGGCCGCGAAGGCCCAGCTTTGGGAAATCAGAGACACCAGTATGCTCCAAGGGGTTACATGGAATCCCCTAGGGTACCTCATCAAGGTGTTCCGCCACCTTTCCACCCTGAAGAAACCGGTTACTACCCTGACTCTTTCGGCCAGGCAAGATCTCCTCAAAATATGAACGCAGAGATGAAGTGGCGCGCGGCTGAGAACATGAAGGCGGAGAGAATGGAGAGGCAAAATATGCACAAGAAACACAAACTAGAGTCCGATGACGACGAAGACCTGGGCCGCACGGAGTCAAGGCTTTCGGTGCCCGTTGCCCCATTCCGTAACCATGACTCTGCCCAATATTTTCACCATCGAGCTCCAGAACCAAATTCGCCGCCAACAATAGCAAACACATCAAGCACAAACTTCTTTGAGCAGCTGCAATCAAGAAGACCCGAGGCGTGGAACTCTACTACGGCTCCTGGGCTAGAATTTCAGGTAATTGATTCTTCAAGACAAGAAGAGTCAATGGCGGAGGATAGACGGCGGCACTATGACGAACAGCAGCAGCAGCAGCAGCAAAAAGGACAAGAGCAGCAGCAGCAGCAGCAAAGACAAGAGCAGTCCCAACAGCAGCCACACCAAAGACAGCAGCAGCAACAAGGACAACAGCAGCCCCAACAGAAACTACAACAATCGCAGCCAGCACATCCAACGACCAATTCCGCAAAGGTTGACGTAAATTTTGACGTTGTGGATCAGATGATGAGCAGAAAAACTTCAGGCAGTGCAGCTCAGATTTCGCTTGAATCAACATCAAACGCTACACCGGTTGTTCTGGTCCGGCCTTACGAGAGAAGTACTTCGGGAGCATCGCTAGAAAGTGTTCAAGAAGCTTCAAATGAGATGTCATCGTCTGATCCGGACCATGCCAAATCTAATGATTTTCCCGCCCGAGACGGTGCTTCCATGACTGGTAACAACAAACGCCCATTCAAAGATAGCTTGTCGCTCGTGTCATCTCTAGGGGTACCCGTAGGAATTGGCGAGAACGAGTTTCAAAAAAATGCAAAGACGACATTGGCCAGTGATCTTGTTGATTCAAGGAACAAATCGTTAATTGACGATGACACATGTGTATCATCTAAAGACAACAAGTGCAAGGACTTGCGATCCTTGATATCCTCAATCAGATTTACATCCAACGATGGTATTCGTACAGTAGACCCCCCCGACTCATCAATCAGACAAAGTGAAAAGGTATCGCGACCCACTCTAGACCCTGAAGAATGCAAGGCGTTATTATCACCTGAGAATTCCATGGAAATCTGTAGTCCAGCAGAGTCGGAAGGACCGAAACAGCAAATATTCAGGTCCCCTGAGGCTGGGTCGAGTGGTGCAAAAGACGGTTACTCGATTGTTCTACCAGTCGATTTCGACTTCACGGATGAGGCTAAGCTCAAGGAGTTTGTCATGGCAGCAAAATTACAACAACGTCACCAACAATTAAATCGGAAGGTTGAAGGGCGGCTGTCTCTTAATCGGACAAGCTCAGTATTAGAGCAAACCAGTGCCACGACTCTTAAACGTAACTCTGTAGAAGAAGCCGGTGGGAATATGGAAGAGCCAGCTGCTTGTGAACCATTAGTGAACGAGGATGATGACCAACCCGGCAGCGTGAAATCAAATAAAGCTTCAATACGAGACCAAGACCAAGACATCGTGGAGACAACTAGAAGTTCGCCACCAGCTTCCAGCACTGGCAGTGGGGTAGAGGCTGAAGCTCCATCGCCCCCACAAGCGTCTGCGTTTGACGAATGCAAGGACGACTCAAGTGGTGGAATAGAGGTAGTAGGGCGGCTGCAGACTCCTACTGACGCGAACACCACCACCGATGCTTCCACCTCCCTTGGACACTTGAGTTCGCTTATACACTTGATTAGGGGACCAGCCAAAACCCAAGAAGGACGCAGTGACCCACCTGCTTCTGCCGGCCTGAGCGGCGTGGGTCGCATTCGCGTAGCAATGGACCCCGACTCAGACATAAGCAGAAGCAGCGTTAGCCGTAAACACCGCGAAGCGGAGGAAGTCGAGGTTGGTCTGAGCTCCTATGAAGCCGAGCTAGAAGAATTTGAAGGGCCATCGATAAAACACAAAACGAAAAACCCTGAACCGGAACCATCAAGAAAGTTCAGGGCATCACCTCGAAGCCAGTCAGTTGTTTTCCTTGAATCCTATGAAGAAGTGAGCGAAGCGCCATCAGTTACGCGCAAAAAGAAAAGCCCCAAACCCGAATCATCAAGGAACTACAGGTCTCTTCATGGAAGTGAAGCGATTTCCTCCGACGACAAAAGGAAGCACCGAAGTAAGAATATCATGAAACGCTTGTCAGTGGAATCCGACAATGATAGTGAAGCAACTCCAATGTTGATGCCACGTGTACAATCTCCGTACTTTGAAGGAATCACGGATATAGGAAACCCGCTCTTTGACCTTGCAATCCCTTGTGCCCCGTCAGGATCAGGACAATGTAACGCTCGCGAGCCACGGTCATCGAGGAGGCGGCAGTCAGATGATTTTCTGTCTGCCCGAAAAAACCGAGGTCTTCCTTCGCTAGGAGATGACGACCAGCCCCCGCCATTGATTCAACAGGGGACAAGTGAGAAGACAAGTGAGTCTCATTCTCTCTCATCCCGAGGAGGGGCGAAGGAAGACCAGAAACCACGTGCAGCTTCTTGTGGCGAGGACGCGGCATCCCAAAAGCAAATGTATTCATCAACTTCAAACTTTGGTGACCCAAAGAAAGAAGCAATAGAGGGTAAATTGAATTTCACGCACGAAAAATCGCAATTTAAGTCAGCTGTGGGTGGGGCGAGGCATGGAGTTCCGCATCACACATCCAGCTTTTCCTCGTGGACAACTGAAATATCTAAATCGCTTTATAAGACCAAAGCAAGGGATGTCATGCATTCGAAAGCCGCGGCTCCAAGACGCCAAGTCGATGCTTTGAAATTTGAACCCAACGCCAGAGAAGGTATTGCGAGCTCAAGTTCAAGCCTTTCGTCGTGGTCGACGAGGGATAATAACAGACATGGCGCTACCGCACAACAAAAGTCACACAGGAAGTTCGCCATTAACCATGAGATACCAAAGGATCGTTTGAACAACAGGCGATCTTTTGGAGGTTACGAGTCACGACCTTCAAAGAATGTTTCGCGACGAGAATCACTTGGCCGGGAAGCTTCAGGAGATGGAAAACTCTTTATTGGAGGGCCCCTCGATAAGAATGCGCTCGATCCCATAGTGAGCCCCGCCGCATCAACAGGTTCCGATTCCACTCCATTCGAGGATATTCTGAACAGATGCAAGTTCAAGTTGGAACAGCTTTCAGTGCCGGACGAAGAGGAGGATAGGTCATCCTTGCCCTCAAAGGGGGTGCCAGGCTTGGGTAGCGTCGAGTCTGAAGTTATCGATTTGGTCGATCTGGAAGAAGATTCTAGAACGACCCGTTCCGCAAGATCAACCCGTTCCGCAAGATCGTCAAGGTCACGAAGATCAAATCGCTACTAGCTACTCTAGAATAGCAAGTAAGCAGATCTATAGGCATACACGTAAGAGCTTGTAACGGGGGGGGATGCGATGACATTAACAA
>ENA-ORBV01009325-ORBV01009325.1-microbial-mat-metagenome-genome-assembly--contig:-NODE-9325-length-16151-cov-20.177803_pt1 | contig 16151 bp, 10 predicted proteins | sample MGYA00237777_ERZ505514 | MGnify/ENA primary metagenome ERZ505514 (study PRJEB26160, sample SAMN06269048) | microbial mat metagenome | isolation source: Oligotrophic lake microbial mat | place... | reverse complement strand
GATCACGGGAAGTCAACGCGGCGCGTGGCAGACGACGGCAACCGACAGGAGTCGTCAGCTTTTCCACACGCGAATTTGCAGACGAGACGGTACACAAGCGATCTCGCGATCTCCGGCGACATCGCAGTCGTTAGTTTCCGGTCCGGCATGCGTCCGTTGGTGCCCGATCTTCAGCCGCCCCACAGGATCGCCTTCGGATACCGCTTTACCACGTCAGCGAGTGTGGCGGTCTCGCGGAGGTCTGATCCGGCGAGGCGTTACAGCCCCGAAGCGACTCACTCGGTCGCTCCCCGATCGGCGAGCCGACGGGGGCAGGCGCGGGGGATGGCGGCGCGTTCCAGGTCGCGTGCCCGAATGGGGACAGCCTTCGCGAGCTGGAGGAGTCGGTTTGTCTTGGATGGGGGCCTCTCGGTCGTTCTTCCTCGCTCACTTCTCGGCTCACTCGGCGGACGCGACATGGTGCGAGTCACACGCGACGGCCGCGTCACGGCAACCGTCGTTGATGTCGGTGGACTGCGGCCGCCTATCGCATCGCTGCCGCGACCGGCTTTCGCGCGAGCGAAGTCTCCTCGCTGACGCGTGAGAGTTTCGACCTCGATTCCAATCCGCCAACGGTGACCGTCGAAGTCGGCTACTCGAAGCGCGGGCGTCGCGACGTTCAACCGATTCGGCAAGTCAACTCCCCGCAGTGCTCCCCGCACTTGTCCCCACAGTGGGGGCACGATTCGCTGTGATTGGCTTCCGCCGGTTGCGACGACGCGAGCGCGATCGACACAAAAACGACAACGACCAAGTCTCGCATGATTGTGGCCTTGGGTCCTTCCGTTGCGACCTGATGCGTCGCACTGCCCCAATTTGAAAATCAATGCCCCGTGTAGGACTCGAACCTACGACCCGCTGATTAAGAGTCAGCTGCTCTACCAACTGAGCTAACGAGGCGCATCTACTCTGCGCGGCGCGGTCGCCGCGCCGAAGGGTCCGAGTGTAGCGTAGCGCTGGCGCTCCGCAACTGATTGCGGGTGTTGATCGGCGTGGTTCGCGCCGTTTGGTTCAGGCGCTGTTCCAACCAACTCCCGCTGGGACTACTGCCGAGCGGGCTCGGCAGTAGTCCTTGGCGAAAATCAGAGCGTCTTGACTACGCATTCGCCGGTTCCTTGCGACCGTGGCACTGCTTGTACTTCTTGCCCGAGCCACAGGGACACGGCTCGTTGCGTCCGACGACCGGCGGACCACTTCGCGTGGGCGCCCCGGCAGGGGTGGACCCCTCGGGTGATCCCGCTCGCGCGGCGATCTCGAGATCACGCTCCTGCTGAGCCGAACCGCGCACCATCTGTGCCGCCGCAGCGATCGCGGGCATTGCTGGCGATGGCACCGGACGCTGCGCCGCCGGCGCGACTTGAGCAGACTGCTGCGCCCCAGCGGAGAGCGCGGTCGGGGCTTCGACCGCACCGATTTCCGGCTGCTGCTGCATGCGCGGCACTTGCGGCGTCAGTCGACCCTTGAGCGCGATGTCCGTCACGCGGTCGCGCACGACTTCTTGCATCTCCTCGAAGAGCCGCGCTGCCTCCTTCTTGAACTCGATGCGCGGATCCTTCTGGCTGAACGCTCGGAAGCCGATCGAATCACGGACTTGATCCATGCTGTGGAGGTGATCCTTCCACGCGGTGTCAAGAATCTGCAACAGCACCCACCGCTCGAATTGCGTGACCTCGGAGCGAAGATGCTCTGCGATCCGTGCGGATGCAAATGTTGCGATGTCTTTCGCGGCCTCTTGCTTCTCGTCGTCGGTGAGGCGAATCATGCACTCGTTTTGGAACCAGCGATCTGCCGCTTCACCGTGCTGGTCCGCCGGCTCGCGGGCAACCGCCGCTGCGCACTTCGAGGCGCGGTTCTTGATCTTGGTTTGATCCCACGTCACAGCCTGTTCAGCAATGAGTCGACGCAATTCGCGAGGGTCGCTCGACGGAAGCGACTCCGGCGTCCAGTTCAACTCGTACCGTGACTTCACCCACGCGCAGAACTGCGTCAGCGCCGCCTGCGGGTTCTGCGCCATGAGCCCCGAGGTCACCTCAATCGCGAAGTCGATCGGGTAGTTGATCTCCCGCTCGCGATACGCGTCGAGCGCGCTTTTCACGAGTTTCTCTGTGCTCGCCGCAACCGGATCCACGCCGCCAGAAGATCGCGCCGTATCCGCAAACATCGTGGGGTCGAATGGCACTCCGAATGTGCGCGTCGCCCACGCAGCGAGTTCCTTGCGGCCGTAACCGCGCTCTAAGTATTGGTCGAGCGGTGAGAAGTCGATTGCTTTGAACTTCTTCTCCGCTGCCGCCTCGATCTTGCGGACTACGTCAAGCGGCTCGCTCTCGCGAACAGACTTCTCGTCGAGCGTTGCATCGAAATGCTGTTTCGCCCAATTGGCGAACCCTTCGACGTCCCATTCCGAGCGATCAACCTCGTCCGAGAGGTACTCGTTTGCGGTCGCGCGAATCGTCGCGCTGGACTCTTCAAGGCACTCCTTCACGATGAAGGTGTGCATCTCGGCTCGCTCCTTGCTGAGGAATCGCGAACCATCGACGTGTACGCCAGCCTTCTCGCGTACCCATTCTGAGATGCAGTTGCCGACGTACGCCTTTGCGAGATAGTGATTGCCCGCTTGTCGTGCTGCGGACTCAAGATAACCAACCACCGTCCCGCGCACCTTTCTGCCTTCCACGATTGGCTGACGAAGTCCATAGAACGCGCGGCGCTGGAATTCCATCGGCTCGTCATACTCAAGGATCTGCTTGCGCATCTGGAAGTTGCGTTCCTCAACCTTCCGCTGCGCCTTCTCCACGGCGCGCGTCAACATCGGACTGTCGAGCGCATCGCCTTCTTTCATGCCGAGTCGCGAGAGCACGTTGAGCGTGGTCTTGCCAGCGAACATCTTCATCAAGTCGTCTTCGAGCGACAGGAAGAAGCGAGATGAACCGTCGTCACCTTGGCGGCCAGCACGACCGCGGAGCTGGTTGTCGATGCGGCGGCTTTCGTGGCGCTCAGTGCCGACGATGTGCAAGCCTCCCATCTCTTCGATGTTCTTGAACATCTTCAGCCGGTGAATCGGTGGACCACCGATCGCGTCCAGTTCGGCAACGCACGCCGCCGCAGACATTCCGGCTGCTTTCTTCTCCGCGACGCCGCGCTCAACGACCCAGTGTCGCAGGAGCGCTAGGTACACAGCGGCATCGTCGAGCCCCTCGACTTGGGGCTTGCCGATCTCTCGGATCGCCATATGCCGATACGCACTCGCGATGATCTGTTCATCGGACCATTCTGGCTTCGCCTCGCGCGGGCAGATGTTTCGTCGCTTCCAATGCTCAACTAACTCATCGCGAGTAAACTTTTGTAGCTTGATGTCGGTTCCACGGCCTGCCATGTTCGTGGCGATCATGACGGCACCGAGCGCGCCAGCGCCGAGGATGATGTCGGCTTCGCGCTCGTGCTGTTTCGCATTCAAGACTTCATGACGGATCTGATGTTTCTTGCCTAACAGCTGGGCGAGCATCTCCGACTTCTCAACGCTCGTCGTACCGACCAGCACCGGACGGCCGATGTCGTGAAAGCTTTTGACCTCTTCGACGATCGCGTCCCACTTGTCCTTCACTTGGAGAAACACGAGATCGTTGCGATCTTGGCGGATCGGCGAGACGTTCGTTGGAATGCTCACGACGTCAAGACGGTAGATCTCGTGGAACTCTGTGGCCTCGGTATCGGCGGTACCGGTCATACCAGCGAGTCGTTTGTAGAGCTTGAAGTAGTTCTGAATCGTGATCGTCGCCATCGTCTGGGTTTCTTCCTTGATGCGGACCGCTTCCTTGGCTTCGACAGCTTGGTGCAATCCGTCAGACCATTGGCGCCCAACCATCTTGCGACCGGTGTTCTGATCGACGATGACGATACTCTCTACGCCCTGTTCGTCGGGAGCGACGACGTAGTCGCGATCGCGCTGATACACGGTGTGCGATCGAAGCGATTGCTCAAGCAAGTGGGGGAGATCGATGTTGTCGCCGACGTAGAAGCTGCCCACGCCCGCAACCTTCTGCGCTTCGGCGATGCCGTCGTGGGTCATCGTCGTGCGCTTCTTATCGAGTTCGATCTCGTAGAACTGCGTGTTCTTGTCGCGCGTGCTCTCGAGTTCGGGAAGCCGCTTCTTCGCAGCGTCCATTCTCGTTTTCATCGCTGGCACGGTTGCGCGGTCGCGCGCGTTTCGCATATCACCCTCAAGCCCGGCGATCTCCGCCTTACAAGACTGAACCTTTTCGTCAGCGGCGTTCCATGTCGCCTGTCGCGCGACGAGATGCCGAGCGAGCCGGTCTGCAAGTTCATAGCGTGGTGAGAATGCGTGGGCAGGACCCGAGATAATGAGCGGCGTACGCGCTTCGTCGATCAGCGTCGAGTCAACTTCGTCGACGATTGCGAAACCGCGGTGCTTTTGGAGTTGCTCCTCCGGACGTACCTTCATGTTGTCGCGGAGGTAGTCGAAGCCAAACTCACTGGTCGTGCCGTACAGCACGTCGCATGAGTACGCGATCTTCTTGTCTTCGGAGCTCTGCATGTGCATCGGATGGATGGCGCCGACAGTCAATCCGAGCGCGCGGAAGAACGGAAACGTCCAGTCGCGATCGCGCTGAACGAGGTAGTCATTCACTGTGACCACGTGGACTTGGTTGCCCTCGCACGCGGCGAGGTAGCACGCGAGCGGACCGACGATTGTCTTTCCTTCGCCTGTCTTCATCTCGGAGATGCGCCCCTCGGAAAGGACGATCGCACCCGTGATCTGGACGTAGAAGGGACGGGCGCGGAATGGGGGGCGACTATCGGGCAACAGTTCGCGCACTGCCGCATAGATCGCTAAGGGGATGTCGACGAACTGCCAAGCCGCGATCGGCTCACGGCAGCCACGCAAAGCGCCCTCAGGCGGCCGCGCTGGCGTCGCGTCCATGATCGCCTTCGTCTCGGCGTAGAGTTGACGCGCCTCCGCTGGGAGCGCCGCGGGATCAAACTTCTCGTGCGGGTTGAAGATGTTCCGAATTCCAACAGCGCGGTCCATCGCTTCACGCGCGACTGCCAGTACTTCGGGAATCATCGGAAGCGTCTTCTCGCCATCCTTAATACGACGCCGGAACTCGTCGGTTTTCGCCTGAAGCTCAGGATCGGTGAGCTTTCGCACTGCAGGTTCGAACCCGTCAACTTTGTCGACGACGCGCTCGAGTCGCTTGCGCATGCGCTCGTTGCGGGAACCGAGGATCTTCTTCATCAGGGGGCCAAAAAACGGAACGCCCATTGGAGTATGCCTTTCTCTGTCGGTCGCCTCACGCTCGTGCGAACGGGCGACGAAACGCGAGCAGCGTGCTCGCGGGGAATGCGATCGTGTCAAGTGACATGTCAAGTGCAGCGATTGGAACCGAACAATCGACCTTCAACGCTCAGGCGCAGGCTGGCGGAGGCAAGTTCAGTAGGCGTCGGTGGATCGCTGTCCGTTGATCACACGCGCGGCGCTCGTCATCGAGCACCCGGTGAACTCTTGCGCTCACTGACGACTTCACTTCAACGCTCATCGTCGAGGAAGCCACACATGAGACGCTGTCGCCAGACGTGATCCAGTAGCTGCCGGTCGCGCGCCGAATTGGCCGCGTCCAATCGTCTTCAAGTCCTTCGGCAACATTCGAGAGCGCCGCGGCGATCGTTCGTCCCGTGAGGACGAAACCGGCAGCCAAGCGAACATCCGCGAGCCGAGCATCAGAACGGCTTCGCGCGAACTCCCCGCCGACGTTGGCGTCGGCGAACGTCGACGCGAGCGCGACCAAAACCGCCACCATCACCGCTGTGGTGAATGGGAGTGGCTGAGTGAATCGACGTCGGGGCGCCAACATGCGAACAAGCAGTATCGGCCAGAAGGCCGTGACAGGCAAACAACTCTCTCCTCGAACCCGCCCGCGATTTCGATGCTGTGCGGCGGGAAAAAAGCCACCGCACCTCCTGAACCAGTCTGGACCGGGTTGAAGACGGCTCGATCGCCTGCCAATCCGGCGGCACGACGACATCCACTGCAAGCCGTCCGATGCGGTCGCGAACGCGGGAGTTGTTCGCGAAATGCTCCCGAAGAACCATGGTTGCGAGTCACACCCAACGAAATAGCGGTCAGAATGAAGGCATGCTTCTCGCCGCGACCGTCGCACTAGCCGCGCTGGCTAGCGCGCCAATTCATGCACCTATTCTTGGCGCACCCAAACCCAGTCATGGACTGAGCGTTCACGCTCGACCAACCTGGGTCTTCTTCCGTGATAAGGGCGCCGGTGACGCGAACGCGCTCGCGCAGACTGCACTCACCGAGAGGGCGATCGCGCGGAGAAGCGCCCGACGATCGGCACCGGGTGTCATGGACGTCCGCGATCTGCCTGTCAACCCCGCGTACGTCAGCGCGGTGCAGGCGCTCGGCGGACGAGTGCGGGTCGAGAGCCGCTGGCTGAATGCGATCAGCGTTGAGATCAGCCCCGCAGCGCGACTCGCACTTGCGTCACTGCCGTTCGTAGTCTCTACGCAACCTGTGCGTGCTGCTGGTCTACCGAACGCCGAAGCGGTCGCGATGTCTGGCGGCGTCGCGAGCGACGACTATGGCGCTTCGACAGAGCAAGTTATGCAGATGGACCTTGCCTCGCTGCACGCGCGAGGGTTTCACGGCGCTGGCATTGTCGTCGGCATTCTTGACACCGGCTTCCATCGCGTTCACGAGGCATTCGCGTCGGCGGAGCATCCGCTCGATGTGCTCGCAGAACACGACTTCATCAACGACGACCCGAATACCGACATCGAACGGGGTGACGCGAGTAATCAACACCGGCACGGCACGTGGATTCTCGGCACGCTCGCGGCCTATCTGCCTGGCGAGCTCGTCGGCACTGCGTATGAAGCATCGTTCGTGCTCGCGAAGACCGAAGATGTGTCCAGCGAGACGCCGGTCGAGGAAGACTATTACGTTGCTGGCCTTGAGTTCATCGAGGCGAACGGCGCCGATCTCGCGACGAGTTCTCTTGGCTATTTCGATTGGTATCTACCGAGCGACTTCGACGGCCAAACTGCCGTCACGACGATCGCTGTGAATACCGCAACGGAGAATGGACTGGTCTGCCTCACCGCCGCGGGCAACGGCGGCCATGACCGCGATCCGGCGACGAATCACCTCGGGGCACCGGCTGACGCGTTTGACGTCATCACGTGCGGCGCGGTCGCGAGCGACGGCGTAATCGCGGACTTCTCGTCCGACGGACCCTCGGCCGATGGCCGCGTGAAGCCTGAGATTCTCGCGCGCGGCGTCGCGACAGCAACGATTCACTCGACGAACGCGACTGGCCTCGCCGCCGTCAGCGGTACGAGTCTCTCGACGCCGCTCGTCGCCGGAGCTGTCGCGTGCATCTTGCAGGCGCGCGGCGATTTCACGGTGGCAACGTTGCGCTCGGCGCTGTTCGCTACCGCGACCGATTTCGTCGCGAACGGTTCGACCGATCCGCTGTTCGTCCGCGGATATGGACTGATTCAGGCGGACAAAGCGGCGTCTGTGGGGCGAAGCGCTGGCGACCTGAATCTCGATGGTTCTGTGGACAGCAGTGATCTGGGAATACTGCTCGGCGCGTGGGGCGGCTGCGTCGACTGCGCCACCTGCCCGGCGGATGTCAATCACGATTGCGCCGTAGACGCTCAAGATCTCGCAGTCGTCCTTGGATCGTGGTCGTAGAGCGATGCTGCACGGACGTTGATCCGTACCATGCGCCGATGTCGCTTGCTCCGTCCGTTCGCATGCGCTGGCACGACCTCGCCTTCCTGCATTGGCCAGTCGAAGCGGCCTTGATGCGACGCGCCATTCCAAGCCAGCTCGAACTCGACTGTTACGGCGGTCAGGCGTGGATTGGTTTGGTGCCTTTTGAGATGCGGGAAACTCGGTTTCGTGGAGTGCCCGATCTTTCGGCGACGCGTCAGTTCTTCGAGTGCAACGTCCGTACCTACGTGAAACACGCGGGGCGCAGCGGCGTGTGGTTCTTTTCGCTCGACGCAGAACACTTGCTCCCGGTCATCGGCGCGCGAGCACTCTGGAGTTTGCCCTACGAGTGGAGCACTTTCGACGTCGCACGCACTGCGACGGTGACCGACTATGCGCTTCGACGGCGCTGGGGCGACGGCGCGTCGCACGTTGTCTGGGAACGCGGTGAATCGTTGCCACCGGCGCTCCCAGGCTCGCTCGCGCACTTCTTGACTGAGCGTTACTATCTTTTTAGTCAGCGTTTCGGTCGCATCCTCCGTGGCCGCGTCGCTCATCCCTCGTGGCCGTTGCGCGAGGCTCGCGTACTGTCGTGCGAGGATGGGCTCGTGCGAGCTGCGGGTATCGAGGTGAGCGGTGAGCCGATCGCTTGGTGCACCGATGGCGTCGACGTCGAGGGCTGGTCGCTCGTGCGCAGCGAACTTCCCGCAGCGGCCGACGGGAGTACGCTCTGAGCGCACATTCGACACCATCAGATTGACCTCCACTGACTCCATCCTCTTCTACGACGGCGACTGCGGCCTCTGCCACGCGGCGGTGCGGTGGATTCTTCGGCACGATCACCGCGGCACGATTCGCTTCGCGCCGCTGCAAGGCATGACCTACGCGGCGCTCTCGCTACCTAACAAACCTACTGATCTCACCACCGTCGTCTTTCTCGATGAGGACGAACTACTCGTTCGGGGAGACGCGGTGATACGTTTCTTGAAGCGCATGGGCGGGATTTGGGCTCTCTTCGGCGCGGTAGGCGTCATCGTCCCGCGCCTGTTGCGCGATGCCAGCTATCGATTCGTCGCTGACCGGCGCATTCGTTGGTTCGGGAGAGCCGAGGCGTGCGCTTTGCCAAATCCCGTCGAACGCAATAGGTTCCTCCCGTGACCGGCACGTCGAATCTACTCAATCACAGTGGTGTGAACGACGCGATTGCGTCATCGCAGGCGCTCAGATACGGGCACCTCCCCGATGGTGCGCGCATCAGCAGGCTGCAATCCTCTAGTCATGGCCAATTCTCGCACATTGCACGCCGCGTTCGTTGCCACTTGTCTCCCGGCAATTGCACTCATCGCGACTGTGGCGCTGCCTTCGGTGGCTTCCGCACAACTGATCGCCTATGACGGCTTTGGCAACGGTCCGCTCGCTGATCTCAACGGATCGAGCGGTGGCTTTGGCTGGAGCACAGCGTGGACCGATGTGACGCTCGACCAGCCGACGTCGGTGACGGGCGTCGGACTCACGTACCTGGGGATGGTGGCGACACCTGGCGGGGCGGTAACGGGAACGACGGAAAGCGTCTTTCCGCTCTCGATGTACTGCCGATCGTTCTCCCCACCACGAGCTGGCTCAACGAGCATCTTCGTGTCGTTTCTCCTGAGGCCCGATGCAAGTTTCGGTTCCTGGGGAGGCGTCCGGATCGGCGATGCCTCGGACGGAGTCTACGTTGGCATTCCGATCGGAATATTCGGCTTCTATGGGCTCATGGAAGGGATGGGGAGTGGAGAAGCGATGGTCTCGTTCTCAGGTGTGCCGGTCGTCGAAGGTGTCACAGCGCTCCTCGTCGTCGAGATCGCGCCAGCCCCGGGTGGTGGGCACAGCTGCAAGCTGTATGTCAATCCCGCTGTCGGCGCGGTCGTTCCGGCAACGCCCGCGGCGATGCTGAACATCACTGACTCTCGGTCGTTATCCAATGGCCTCTGTATCGACAATCAAGGCGGCTTTACGACCGATGAGATTCGAGTCGGTACGACGTGGCAAGACGTCGTGCCCGAATCTCCGGCGTGCGTCGCAGATCTCGATTTTGACGGAAGCGTTGGTCCCGCTGATCTGGCGTTGTTGCTCGGACAATGGTCGCTCGTAGGCGGCGATCTCGACGGCGATAAAACGACAGGCTCGAGCGACATCGCGATTCTGTTAGGCAGTTGGGGGCAGTGTCCGTAAGTCACTGACAAGGCAGAGCGACCCACGGGCGCTCAGTCGAGGCGCTCAGTAGACGCTCTCTGCAAAGTAGTACTTATCCGCGTTCGCTGGAGTGATGAGTTCAACATCGATCATCATGTGCCGCGGCATGAATGATTGGATCTTGGCGCGGTTGCCGTCGCGGAGCACGCCGACCGCGAGTTGGATTCCGGTTGCGATCATCGACGGGGGATATGTGATGTCGGCTGGATACATCGGATCATTCTCCTTAACGCGCTTCACGATGTCTTTCATACCTGCGCCGCCGAGAATCCAGATGCTCTTCTCGCGACCTGCCTCCTTGATCGCCTGCTCCGCACCGAGCGCCATGTCGTCGTCGGACGCCCACACCACGTCGATCTTCGGATTCTTGACGAGGAGCGTCTCCATCACTTCGAGCGCCTTCTGACGGTTCCACATGCCGCTCGCTTGACCGACGATCTCAATCCCTGGGTTCGCTTTGAATACTTCGGCCGCTGCGGTGACGCGGTCGGTGTTGACGGTGCAGGGGATACCTTCAAGAACGACGACCTTGGCCTTGCCTCCACCCGTCTTATTAACACGATCTACGATGAACTGCGCTGACTTGCGACCGAATGACTTGTTGTCGCCCTCGAGGAAGATGTCAGCGACCGGCTCGAGGAAACCTCGGTCGACGTTGACGATGAATGTGCCGCGTTCCGAAGCTTGCTTCGCGACCGGTGTCAGTGGCGCGCTCTCGGTGGCGAGAATGACGAGCCCTTGCACGCCCTTGGCGAGCATCGTCTCGATGTCGGCGATCTGTTTCTCTGGGTTCGCGGCCGGGGCGAGGGTCCACTCAATCTCCGGATAGAGCGCCATCGCTTGCTTCGCCCACCAGAGGACACCCGCAGTCCAACCGTGGTCGGCCGCAGGAATGCTCACGCCGATCGAGACCTTCTTCCGTGACGAAGCGCTTCCCGCAGGAGCTTGCCCGAATGCGGGAGCACTGACGGCGGTGGCAGCGAGAAGTCCGAGCGATTGACGACGAGTGAGGGTCATGAGAGGGAGTCCAAGTGGATGTTCGAACGAAAGAACTCACGCGCGACGACTGCGCTGAATGAGTACCGCAAGCACGATGATCATGCCTTTCACCGCACCGTGCCAGTGCGACGAGACGGCGGACATCACGAGCATGTTATTGATGATGGCGAGAATCAGGAGGCCGAGCACCGTACCCCAGATGCGTCCCTTGCCGCCGGCCATGCTCGTTCCACCGATCACGACAGCTGCGATGGCATCGAGCTCCATTTGGAGTCCGAGCTGCGACGAGCTGACCGACGCCATCCGAGCGGTTTGCATCAGCCCCGCGATGGCACTGCACAGACCAACGAGCACGAACGCAATAAGCCGAACGCGGTCAACGGCAACCGCCGAGTACCGCGCCGCCGTCTCATTTCCGCCGACGGCGACGAGATGCCTCCCGTATCGAGTGCGCGACAGAAGCACCTGACCGACGATCGCGACGACGAAGAAGAGAATGATGTTCCAAGTGAAGGTGAGCGTGCGCCCGCTTTCCATCCACGTACTTGGAATGACTGGGATGCCACCGCGGCCGATCGCGCCGAGGAGGTCGGTCTTCGCAGCGCGAATCTCACCCGCGTCGGCGAGCGCGAGCGTGATCGAGCGATAGCCGACGAGTCCGCCTAACGTCGCGATGAACGCGGGTAGCCGGCCAAGTGTGACAAGTAGGCCATTCACCGTTCCGCAGGCGATGCCCGTTGCGAGTCCTGCGAACAGTCCCGCAATGACGCAGCTCGTTTCGCCGAATCCGCGCAGCGCGAGCGCGTTCGCGACGACGAGCGCGACAGCGCCGCACAGCGCCATCACACTGCCCACCGCGAGATCGATGCCACCAGCGACGATCACGAGCGTCATGCCGACGGCGACGATGCCAGTCGCCGCGTTCTGATTCAGAATGTTTCGCAGGTTCTCCGGCCGACGAAAGTCCGCAGCGCTCTCAGCGAAGACAGCGTTCCATACGAGAAGGACGAGAAACGCAACGATCACGCCGTACCGTTCAAACAGACCCGCGATGCGCGCCAGCATTTAGCCCGTCCTCCCGAACTCGTTGCCCACGCGGCGTGTTCCAACGCCTGCCGCTAATCGCATAACCGATTCCTCGGTTGCGGAGTCACCATCGACAGTACCGGCAACCTCGCCCGCACGGAGCACCACGATGCGATGACAGAGTCCAATTAGCTCAGGCAACTCGCTGGAGATGAGGACGCACGCGAGTCCTTGGGCGGCCAGATCCGCGATGAGTCGATACATCTGAAGCTTCGCCCCGAGATCGATTCCGCGCGTTGGTTCATCGAGCAGAATCACCCGAGGCCGGTCTTTCGGCAGCGCGTCGAGCCACTTGGCGACAGCGAACTTTTGCTGGTTTCCGCCCGAAAGGGTCCTGATCGGGGCCCGCGGGTTCGGGCAGCGAATGGCGAGGCGTGCGATCCACGTGTCAGCAGTTGCTCTTTCGCGGCGGCGATCGGGAAACACGCGACCAAAAGCTTTGAGATGCGGAATCGTGACGTTCTCGACACAACTCATCGCGAGGTGCACGCCGCGGGCCTTGCGATCTTCGGAGACGTACGCGATCCCCGCTTCAAGCGCGGCGCGCGGTCCGCGAAATCGCACTGCCTTGCCGCTTAGCAAGATGGTGCCCGAATCGCGCGGGCGAAGTCCGACGATCGCTTCCGCAGTCTCCGTGCGGCCGCTGCCGACGAGTCCAGCGAGCCCAACAATTTCGCCGCTCGCGACGGTGAACGAAACGTCGCGAACCGCCGCGCCAACCCGCAGGTTGCGGATCTCAAGCAGAGGCGAGGCCCGCGGCGGCGCGGCGCGGGGCGGAAAAATGTCGGCGAGTGCGCGCCCGACCATGAGTCCAGCGAGGCGCGATTCATCGACATCGCTCGGGATAACTGTGCTGACGAGTTTGCCGTCGCGCAGCACCGAGATGCGGTTTGAAAGTGCGAGTACTTCTGGGAGAAGGTGCGAGATGTAGGCGATCGTGACGCCGCGGGCTGCGAGGCGCTTGATCAACGCGAACAGCGCCGTCGTCTCGCGTTCGGAGAGGACGGCGGTCGGCTCGTCCATGATGAGGAAGCGAGCGTCGCATGCCAGCGCCTTGGCGATCTCGACCAGCTGCTGCGCCGCGATTGACAGATCGTTGACCCGTAACGATGGCGAGAACGTCGCGCCAACCTCGGAGAGCGCAGCTCTGGCGTCGCGGAGCATGGTGCGGCGCGCGACGAAACCGAAACGATTCGGTTCGCGGCCGAGCGCAATGTTCTCGGCAGCACTCAGGTCGCCGACAAGATTCAGCTCTTGGTGAATCATCGCGACGCCACGATCGAGCGCATCGCGCACCGAGCGCAGATGGACGCAAACACCGTCGATGAACACCTCGCCCGAGTCCGGCGGCTGCACGCCCGCGAGGATCTTCATCAGCGTGCTCTTGCCAGCGCCGTTCTCTCCGATGATGCCGTGAATCTCTCCGCGACGAAACGCGAGCGAGACGCCATCAAGTGCCCGCGTTCCTGGAAATGATTTCACGAGATCCCGAACTTCGAGCGCCACCGAAAAGGTCGCGCCGGTACCGGGGCTCGTTGTGCCATCGTGCATCGCGGCGAGAAGATAGCGGATGCTCTACTATCTGCTGTCTGCTTACGGCTTTCTACTCTCTCGCGGCAAAGCCGCGCGGGCTGGTAGCTCAGCGGCCCAGAGCCAGCGACTCATAATCGCCGTGACGTGGGTTCGAATCCCACCCAGCCCATCTCGTGATTCTGCAACGGACCGCAACCGACTGCGCACGACTGCGAAAACGCCTTGTTTCCTAGCGTTTTTCGCTCAACGGCAGTCGCCCGCAGTCTGGCGCGGTCGGATGCTGCGCCGCTCTCCGCGCCGACTTTGTGCCACGGAGTGCGCCGCTTTTTGCGCCGCTTTTTTCGTCACCGTTCTCGTGACCCGTCGCGAGTTCGAAGTGTGCATCGCGAAATCGCAACCATGGCAGGCACAACCGCTTCGTCCACGAAGTACGATCCGTCCTTCGCAGGTGCGGTGGTACCCGCGAAACCCGCATGGCCGATTCAGTTCGCCCAGAGATCTTCGTCATCGCAACCAGCCGCGACCTCGGCTCGTGCCGAGCGATCGTCGCCAAGGCGCTCGCCACGCTTGGTTGCGTCGCGATCGAGCAGACGGCCTTCCCGCCCGAGGCCAGCACGGTGCGCGAGATGTTGCGGTCCAAGATCGACGACTGCGACGCGGTGATCCACGTCGCGGGCGAGATCTACGGCTTCGAACCGCAGGAACGCGGACCAGACGAGGAGCGCCGGAGCTACACCCAGCTCGAGGTCGATATCGCCCGCGAGTTAGGCAAGCCGGTGTACGTGTTCGTCTGCGGCGAGGGCTTTCCGTACGACGTACACAAGACAGAGGACGAGGAGCGATGCGTACTCCAGCGGGCGCACCGCGAGAAGCTGCAGTCGAGCGCGCACCTCTTCTACTTGGTGGCTTCGCGCGAGCAACTGGAGAATCTCGCGCTGGCGCTCCAACTGCGGACGAAGGAGATTTAGGACCGGCTGCGTCGAGTGTCCGCTCGGACGACGGAACTCGAGCTTGAGCTTGCCACGCAGCGCGGCTACGTGCAGGCCGTCGTCGACGAGCGGACGCGCCTTCAGTCCGAACTCGCCGCGCTCAAGCTCACGCCCGAGCAACTTTCCGAGCGCGCGGTCGCGAGCTTGGCTGAGAAGAAGGGCATCCCGGCGATGGAATTGCACGAAGCCATCGACCTGTTCGCGGCGACGGTGAACGCGGACCCCGGCACCGATTCCATGGATTGCGGCTTGGCCGATTTCGCGGTCCGCAACTTCGCCTCCGCGGCCGCGAACTTCGATCTTGCGGCGGATGCCGAGGAGAAGCGACTTCTCGCGGCGGATCAGCTCACCGCGCGTGCTCAAACAGAGGCCAGCGCGGCACGCGGGCAGGCGAGAACGGCCCGCACGCTGCAAGGCCAGTCGCTCCACGCGCAACAGCGCTACACGGATGCAGTCGCGGCGTTCGAACGGGCGCTGGCGCTCACGCCCCGGAGGGACGAGCCGGAAGTCTGGGCGGAGTTGCAGGTGCGCTTGGGCAATGCGGCTTCGGCGTGGGCGTCCGCTTCGACCGGCGCGGGCATCGACGACCCACGCGGAGAGGGTGTTCATGGGCATGCCGAGACGACCGGCGGCGCCGGTGACGGACGAGCCTTCGGCAAGCACGAGCTTGACGGCGGACTCGCGGAACTCACGGTTGTATTGGCGCGGTGTGGAAATGCTCTGTGTCATGTGTCACCCTCCTTGCGACAGGCCGGAGCCTATCGCGCGCCCGTGTCCACCGGAGGTGGGCGAGTCCACCGCGAAGTTGCCCAGCATCGAGTTGCCGGATGACCTCGCAATTTTCGAGCTGCTCGCGTCGGGAGTTGCGGCGCCGCGTGCGTTCTCGATCGAGTAGTCACACGGCATTGAGAGTGCTGTGGAACGAGACAAGGCGACCTGCACCGCGTGTAGGTGCCGATTCGACCGTGTTTCAATCGTCTGCGAACGCTGCGACGAAGGCGCGGCTTGGATGGACCCCTTTCGCACCGAGGCTCGGCGATGCCGATCCGAAGCTTGGGGTGATTTGGTGGGAGGTTGGTCGAGCCTGATTCAATGAAATGCGGCGCGTGCCCGCATAGCTTTACTTTAGAGATATAGGAGTTCCAGTATGCGTAACAAGGTAGCTCTCTCAATTGCATCCATCGTGATCTCTGCAACAGCTGCATTTCAGGCTTCAGCGCAGCAGGATCTAGATTGGACCCTCGTTCCCTCGGAAAGTCCATCAGCAGATCTGCTCGTCACCTTCCTTAATGCAGGAGTCGAACCCCACGAAGCAAACCGGTTAGCACTTCTTTTGCTCGAGGGCTACGACATCGATGAACTGGGCGGCTGCGATTTACACTGTGACTACTACATTCTCGAGACTTGGTGGTGCGACGCGAACAACAATCGCATGCACACTATCAGCCCGTGGCGAAACCCTCTGATCGCTCCTCAGCCTAACTTTCATGAAGAGCCTCTCAGAAAAGCGCGACAAGGGC
>ENA-ORBV01009324-ORBV01009324.1-microbial-mat-metagenome-genome-assembly--contig:-NODE-9324-length-16153-cov-6.964854_pt1 | contig 16153 bp, 24 predicted proteins | sample MGYA00237777_ERZ505514 | MGnify/ENA primary metagenome ERZ505514 (study PRJEB26160, sample SAMN06269048) | microbial mat metagenome | isolation source: Oligotrophic lake microbial mat | place... | reverse complement strand
CCCCTTGGTCTTGCGGGGCGTACCCGGGGGCGGCCCGGGTCGCTTGGCCGGGGTCCCGTCCTTCTTCAGCCGAGCACCTGATGCCTGAGCGACAGGTGCCTGGGGAGCCGCCGCCTGGGGGGCGGGGGCAGCCTTCGCGACGGGGGCAGCCTTCGCGGCCTTCGCGGCCTTCGCCGCTTTGGGGGCCTTCGCCGGGGTTGCCGTCTGGGCAACCGGCGTCGCCTGGACGGCTGCCTTGGGGGCAGGGACCGATGCGACCGGCGCGACAGGCGTGAGGCCGAGTGCTGTCTCCGCTTCCTTCACCTTGGCGTTGGCCGCCTGGAAGTCGGCAAGGGCCTTCTCGGCAAGGGCCTTCTTGGCGTCGCGGGTCTTCTTGAGGGCGGTCAGCTCTTTGTCGGCCTTGGCCTTGAGCGTGACGATCTGTTCGATGGCGGTCATCTTGATCAAATTCTCCTATAAATCCGAATCTGGAGTAAGGGGTTAAGACCCCTTGTAGTATCTTGCAACTAGAATCCCACACTGGGGGTGTCTTGGTGTCAAGACTTTTCGGGGTCCCCCATGAGGGTCTGAAGGACCCGGAGGTGGCGGGGGTGGGGATCTTCGCGGAAGTTGTCGAAGTAGCACTGCTTGACCTGGAAGCAGGTGGCGGTGACGCCGGGGCCAGCTCGAAGCCCGTCGCAGTTGTCGCAGAGGCTTGTTCCGAAGTTCAGCTTGTACCGAGCTTTGGCCAGGTCGATGGCCTGCTCGCGGTACTTCTCGATGAGGTGAACGGCTGCCTGGTAGCTCAGATCGGGGTCCCCGGTGCCGAAGGCGTCGAGAACCATCTGGGCCGGGTCTACTGGCTGGGGAACTCCCGGTCGATGTCCGCCAGGTGAATGATGCTGAGCTGGCGGAGGAACGGCTCGGCCTGGCCGTTCGCCTGGGCGTGCCGGAGCCCCGGCAGGTGGCGGGAGCTGGTCTCTTCGGCTCGGGAGATGACCGCCGCCATGAGCTGGGCCCACTCGCTGGCCGTCTTCGGGGTCCGGATGGGCTTCTGCGTCTGGTGGAATCGAGGGCGGGCCATGGGGGGTCACTGAGCGAAAGGGGGCTGTCCCCGGAAGAGGGCGTAGAAGGGGATCGAGGCAGGCGCGTGGTTGCGGTTCACGTCCGACTGGAGCTTGTCGTCCTCCTGCTGGGTCGGCAGGCGAGCGATCGTGTGAACGAAGTTCAAGAGGTGTGGGTCGCTCGTTACCTTCACGAGGTCTTCGCGGGCCTTCTCGTCCCGTTCGAGTACGTAGATGACCTGGGAGTCAGACATCGTGTCGAGCATACAGACGCCGGGGGCGTTCACGTCCGCCGAGGAGTTGCCCCGCTCGACCCACACGTTCTTGTCGCCCATCCGATAGAGGTCGCACTTCGAGCACGGCCGACCACAGCCGGCGGGGACCGACGAGCAGTCACAGGGGATACGATTACAGGAGCAAGCCATCAGGTGCCTCCGAGGAACAAAGCCCGGAACGTCGCCGAGCCCTGATGTCCATCCTGGCATACAAAGAGAACCCGTGCGTAGAGGTTCGGGGCCCGTCGCCGCAAGACATGCTTGGTCACCGTGACCTTCCCCTGGCAGGTCGGGCACGAGGTCTCCAGCAGGGCAGACGCGATGACCTCGGGCGTCTCGGCCAAGGTGGCCCCCGCCAGCTCGTCGAGGGTCATGTCGGGCGAGTCCTCTTCGGGCAGGTCGACCAGCGTCATCGAACCACCGGGAGCCGCCGGGCGGGGGTCGTGTTGAGTTTCTTCGGCAAGAGGGTCTTGTCGGCCGCGTAGCAGTACTGGCAGCCGAAGGTACACGACTCGTTGATCGTGAACGGGTCGGCCATCAACACGCACCCGCAGCCTTCCGACGGGGCTTTCTTCTGGTCCGGCAGGTCGAAGTCTTCGGGCGGGGCGCAGATGCCCGACCCGAGGAAGGGGTGAAGCTCCGGGTGGCTGGCGAGCAGCCGGTCTTCGTTGCAGAGGAGCACCCGAACGTTTCGCTTGCCCGCCAGCTCTGCCATCTGGACGAGAAGGTTCAGCCGGTCGGTCTCGTCCCGGGTCTCGGGGATCAGGTCGTTCTGCTGGAGGAACGAGATATAGACCCGGTCGAGCCCTGCCTCAGAAGCCACCCCGAGAAAGGCAGCGAACCGCCGCACCGCATCCGGAACGATCGGGACCGGCGAGAAGCGCCACACGACGTTCTCGGGGCCGAGGGTCGTGATGGCCGCGTAGAGCCGCGCCTGCTGCTGCCCGATCGTCCCCACGCCCTTCTCGACCTCTTCCCAGCCCGTGGCCGTGACGTGGACCTTGTAGCGGTAGTTCTTGAGCCAGGGCGCGTCGAAGACGAGGTTTTGCGGGTCCTTCGTCCAGAAGACGAGCCCGAGCGTATCTTCGGGCCGGAGCGACCAGCGGTAGGGTACGGCGTTGCGGGGGTCGATCGCGATCATCTGCCCCGCTGCTATCTGGGCCTTGAACCACGGCCACTTCGCCGCCGGCACGTCCGTCCAGCGAGAGAGGGAGTAGGGGATACGCTCGATGATGCCGGATCGCAGGGTCGCCATACCCCCAGAGATACACCACGGTTTTGGGGGTCGGGCCAGGTTCTTTTTCTCTGTTGACCCTTTGATCGCCCCTGGGTCCGGTCTAGCTACCCCTTCGTCGAGCCGGCCGAGAGCTGAGCTTCAAGGTAGCGGGAGGCGACCCGGACGATCCGTCCGGCCTCCCGCCCTTTCAGGTACTCACCCGGGGGCTTGGAGCAGTGCTCCGACCCCGGGTTCTTGTGCTTGCAGTAGATCGACCAGGCGGTCGCCCAGGCTTGCTCCTCAGAGTACTCGGGGTTCGATTCCTTGATCTCGTCGTAGTACCGGTCGACCGGGGCGGGCATCAGGAGTCATCCGCGCCAAAATCGTCGTTGGCGTAAGGGTTGTCCTTGCAGGGGTCGCAGTTGTTCTCGCACCAGTCGGCGTTCTCCAACTCTTTCTTCTCCCGCTTCTCGATCTTCTGCCGGTCTTTCTCGGCCTTCAGCCGGTCCTTTTCGGCCTTCTGCTCGGCCTTCTCCCTGAGCTTCTTCTCCTGCTCCGCCCTGCGCGCCATGTCCTCGACGAAGTTTTCGAGGTCACTGGTGATGTCCGCCAGGGCCTTTCGCACGACCTTCATACGGTTCTTGATGAGGGTGTCGTACGTCTTCTTGAGCTTCTGGGGGACGCTCTCGATACCGTCAGCGAGCACCTTCTCCAGGGCGTCGAGGTTCTTCTCGATGATGGCCAGCTTCGGCTTGGCCCCGTCCTTCATCAGCCCCTCGTGGGGCATCCCGATGGTGTCGTCGAGCAGCTCGGGGGTGTCGGAGATGAGGTCGAGCGCCTCATCCCGGGCCTTGGGGTCGGGCAGGTTCTCCGCGAGCTTGGTGAGCGCGAACAGGCTCTTCTGGAAGTACCCGAAGTACTTCTGGACGCTCTTGTAGAGGTCCGGCATCGCCTCCCGGCGTGCGAAGAATGACCGGCTCCGCACGGGTGCGTGGAGGAATCGGGCGACAACACGCCGAGCGGCAAACGTCATGCCCCTGCCGGAGTAAAAGAGAATCAGCGCGAAGGCAGGAGGGCCTCGTACACACGGTCCCGCAGGTCGTCGATGGCCCACGTCACCGACTGGTAGTGGCTGGCCAGCTCCGGGTCGAACGACGGGATCTTGGCTGCCATGGCCCCGACCATCTTCTCAGGATCGAGGTTGCGGCGGAAGAACTGGCCGATGACGTAGGTCATCGCCTGCCGCTCGACGTTCTCGGGCCGGAAGGGACGGAAGCCGATGGGCGTCGCCCCCTTCGCCACGGCGTCCAGCTCGGCCTTGAGCTTCGGTTCGAGCTTCTTCCAGAGGGTGACCAGCTCCCGGTCTACGGCCCGGTCCTGGTCGCCCTTCGCCGTTTCGTTGATCTTTTCGAGGTCGGCGATCGTGTCTCGCTCGACACCCTTCATGTAGGCGTCGATGCGGTTGAACTCCGTGGTCGAGACCCGGTTCACCTGCCCCTGCTTGGCCAGCTTGACGAGGATGGCCGCCTCCGACCTCGCCGGGCCCCACACCTTCTCCGAGCCGTCGCTCGCCCGCCACATGGCAACGACATGCTTCTCTGTATCGAGAGCCCAGAGGTAGCTCCACTTCGCGTCGGCGTCGCTCTCCTTGTTGGGCCCGCCTTCGGTCGACAGGACGTACTTCTTGCCCTCGATGGCGATGGTCGGCACCCCCGGCTTCAGGCGAAGGGGGACGACCGGGCCGGCGAGAAAGCGACGGACGACGCGCTCGGGGGGAATCACGGATTGGCCCACGCCTTCAGCTCTTTGGCTACCTCGGCGTACACCTGATCGGGCGCCTTCGACCCGTAGGCCACGCCCTTCGGCAGACGGTAGGTCCCGCCCTCGGGGCGCTTCGTGACGACGCCGCCGAAGCGGATAGAGTCGGCTTCGAGCCAGAGGTCGATGACGGCGCCGTTCTTGTACGTGACCCAGAGCTGCCGGCGGAAGCTCTGCTTGCCCGTGCCCTTGTAGTTCTGGGTGATCGACTTGGCCCCCGAGTCCCGCTTGAGCTTCTGGCAGAGCTTCGCCAGGACCGTGTTGTAGGCCAGCGGGTCGTCCGACGCCTGCGACGGGGCCTCGGGCACCGGGGTCCGGGGCTTCTTCGGGTTCAGCAGGACCATCGCCTGGCTGACGAGGCTGACCAGATCGCCGATGAGGACGGGCAGGTCTTGGGGCGTCAGCTTCGCTGTGAACATCCAGATGACCCGCGCCTCTTTGGTGAGGGCCATCACCTTGAACATGGTGAAGAGCTTCTTCAGCCAGGTGAGGCTCGTGAGCAGCTCTTTGAGGTCCAGCTCCCCGCCCTTGCCCCCGTTGCGGATGGCATCGTCGAACCGCTCCCCCAGGTCCTCGATGAGCGCCATCACCTCGTCCTGCTGGTCGTTCGGGAGAAGGGGCACCACGTCGGTGAGCTGGAGCACCTTCTTCTGGAACTCCCGCTGGCATTCCTCCGGCGTGGTGAAGTCCTTTGGATTGAGCTTGGCGTAGGTGAGCGTCATGCCTGAACCCTACCAACAGAAGACTAGCGGTCCGAGCTGGCTGAGTGCGGGGTTCATGCCCCTGCTAGACCTCAGCCAGGGGCCGATCAAATCCGATGACCTCAGCCCTGTCCCTGTCCCTGGGCCTTACGGGCCCCTCCGGTCTCGCGGACGATGAGCGCCTTGGCCGTGCCCATCACCACGTCCTCGGTGATGCGAATGGCCTTGATGCTCGGGTCCGACGGCGCCTCATAGGCGTAGGGGCGAAGGACGGCTTCGACGATGCTCCGGAGAGCACGGGCCCCAGTGGGGCGCTTCTTCGCCTCCCGGCCGATGGCCTTCAGGGCGTCGTCGTCGAACTGGAGGTCGATGCCGTCCATGGCGAACGATGCCTTGAACTGCTTGATGATGGCGTTCTTCGGCTCGGTCAGGACCCGGACCATGTCCTCGTCGGACAGCTCCAGCGTCGTTGTGAGCACGGGCAAGCGCCCCATCATTTCCGGGATTAGACCGAAGTCGAGCACGTCGTCTTCGGTCATCGCCAGGTAGATCTCGGTCTTGGTGACCTTGCGGCGCTCGTTCGTCCCGAAGCCGATCCCGGCCCCCTTGTTGAGCCGCTGCTCGACCAGCTCTTCGATGCCGGCAAAGCTCCCGGCGCCGATGAACAGGATGTTGGTCGTGTCGACCACGTCCGCGCCCTCGTTCATGAGCTTGCTCGTCCCCCGGGGCACCACAATCTTCGAGCCTTCCAGGAGCTTCAGGAGCGCCTGCTGGACGCCCTCCCCGGTCACGTCCCGGAAGCCCGTCGCCCCCCGGCCGCTTTTGCGGGCGAGCTTGTCGATCTCATCGAGGAAGATGATGCCCCACTGGGCCCGCTCGATGTCGCCGTCCGCCGCCTGGATGAGCCCCTGAAGCAAGCTCTCCACGTCGTCGCCGACGTAGCCGGCCTGGGTCAGGCGGGTCGCGTCGCCGACGTAGAACGGGACGTTGAGCATCTTGGCGATGCTCCGGGCCAGCTCCGTCTTGCCCGTGCCCGACGGGCCCATGAGCAGGATGTTGGACTTCTGGATCTCGATGCCCTCGGGCGTCATCCCCTTCTTGGACGCCTCGCGGCGCTTGAAGTGGTGGTAGACGGCGACGGCCATGTCGGTCTTCGCCTTCTCCTGGGCGATGACATGGGTGTCGAAGAACGCCTTGATCTCGATGGGCTTGCGAAGGGGCTCTTCCCGCTTCTGGTTCTGCTGGGCATCGGCGACCTGGATGGCCGCCCAGCTCTCTTTCAGGCAGCGGTTGCAGATGAACGGCCCCTGGTCAGAGGCCGCGATGAGCTGCTTTACCTCGTTCCGGGGGCGGTTACAGAACGAGCACTTGGCGACGGTGGATGGCTTCTGGCTGCTCATGGGTTCCTTTCCCTCTATACACCGGGGGAACCCCACGACTAGCAACGAAGGCCAGGCCGATCAAAGGTCGCCGACCACGATACAGTCGCGATCCCAGCGCAAACCCTCAGTCTGAACAAGCCCATCCGTCCCGATCAGGCAGATGCCCCCCTCCCCGAAGTCGTTGCAAGTCTCCTTGCCGTAGCGGTTCGAGATGATGAGCGAGGCCCCGTTGTCTTCGACAAAATCCATCCAGGCGACGGCGGGGAAGCCCCCGTTGCCCCAGTTGGCCGAGAGGCACACGATGTCGGCGTCGCCCTTCTCGTAGAAGTCGTTCCACTTGTCGTCTTTCTTGTCCCGGATGTCCCGGCAGACGAGCAGGCCGACCTTGACCTCCTGGCCCCCGATCTTGAGGCGGCTGACAGGGGGGTTGGTCTGCCCCGGCGCGGCCCAGAGGAAGTCGTTCCCCCACCGGTTGATCTTCCGGTAGCTCGTGAAGTACCCGTCCGGCGAGAGCAAGACCTGCGTGTTGTGCAGGAGCTTCGTGCCGGGGTCCTCTTCGACCATCCCCCAGACCAGATGCACCCCGAAGCCCTCGGCGAGCTTGCGCATCACCCGCATGGTCAGGCCGTCGAACGACACCGGCTCGGCGTCAACGCGGGCCTCGGCGGGGTTCATGTAGCTGTAGCCCGTGGCTGCCAGCTCGGGCAGCACCACGAGCCCAGCCCCCGCTTGTGCCGCCTCCTTGACGAGGATGCCCAAGCGGCGGATGTTCTCTTCCTTCTGCCCCATCACAGGGGCGAACTGTACGGCAGCGACGCGGGGCATCACCCAAGGAGAAGCGATAGAAGAACTAGTTGTGGTGCCCCGGGGGACGACTCTGGAACTGAACGGCGCAGAGAAAGAAGCCGTCCTCACCCCGCTCAAAGAGCCGCATTTCGTCCGCCCGGGGCAGCTCCCGGCGAAGAGCCTCCTTCAGGAAGGCCACCATCTCGGGGCCGGCGGGTGGGGCCAGGAGGCTCGGGAGAAAGCGCCCCGTCTTGTCGATGTGTTGGGTGCGAAGCTCGTAGTTCGTGTCCACGTAGACGACCTTCGAGCCCTCGCGTCCGTTGATGACCAGCGGGGCCCCAGGCCCCAGCGACTCCACGAACTCGACCATCTAACCCCCCTGGGGTGGGAACTGCTTCTCCCACTTCTTGATCTTCGGCCCGCGGTAGAGCGTCGCGGGGGCTTCGGTCTTCGCGTACATGTAGAAGGAGGGCACCACCCCCGTCCTTCCCCCGTGCTCGTGAGGCGGGAACTGGACCTCGTACCGCCCGCTCTCCAGGGCGTACACCGCCCCCCGGCTGGTGGCCTTGACGAGCTGCTGGAGCACTTCCTTGACCCGGATGGGGTCAAGGTCGGTCCTCATCCGGAGAAAGGGCCTCATGCCGACGTGGATGATGCCGAAGGTCTCGACCCGGCGAAAGAGAGCCCCCAGGGCTTTGGCCGTCGCGCAAAAAGCCTCTACGGCGACGATGTGGTTCTCCCAGCGCTGGACCTGGACGGCGAGGTGGTAAGGAAGGGCGATCTCGGGGACGGGGAGAGAAGAGGCTTCAGGTGTATCCATCAGGTCAGACGTTCGTAACGCCGGTGCTCCAGCGGGTCGGTCGGATTCGGCTCGCAGCTCACGAGGCGCAAGCCGTCGAGAAGTCCGAGAGAGTTGCAATCCACACCGGCCCCTCACGGAGCCGGCGACCACCGGACGCATACCACCGTACCCAGGCCCGTGGGAACAAACCTGGCCGAGAACTTCTCCCCCGTCGAACTCATCGCACGCCACTTGCTCGGCCGGGAGGGCCTGGAACGAGAGGTTCATGTCAGGCGACGGCCTTCTTGAGCGGCCCGAGCGGCTTGGCCTTCACCCGCTTGGACGCCGGCTTCGCGGGCACGTCGACCATCTGCTTGGTGAAGGGGTTGCGGGCCACGCCCGCGGGCTTCGCCGGGGTGTCCTTGACCACGAGCTTGACGAGCCCGGGGAGCGTGACCTCCCCTTCGGCCTTGAGGGCTTCGGTCACCACAGCGGTGAAGCCTTCGAGGAATTTGCCGGCGTCGGTCTTGGTTGCGCCGGTCTTGGCGGAGAGGTTGGTGATGAGCTGGTTCTTGGTCATGATGTAGGGTCCTGTATCAGACCGCCACGCGAAACGCGATGGCGGGGTGGGGGTCGTATCCGTCGAGAACGAAGTGCTTCATCACCTCGTCGGTCGTGACTTCGGGGCCCATGAGCCGCTCGATGTCGGCCAGGGTCTTGATCTCGGGGGAGATGGTGAGCCGGGGCAGCTTGCGGGGCTCGCGAGCGATCTGCTCGATGAGGCCGGGCATGTGGTCGAACTCGGCCATGCTCCCGTCGGGCTTCTTTGTGTAGATGTGGGCGTCAACCAAGGTGTGGCCGAAGATGCCCGGCTCGATGCCGGAGAAGTGGCTGAAGAGCGAAAGCAGCAGGGCGTAGCTGGCGATGTTGTACGGGACCCCGAGGGCCACGTCGCAGCTCCTCTGGGTCAGGTGCAGGCAGAGCCTCTTGACCTGCCACTCGTCGGCGCCCGTCGGCGAGTCCCAGTTGGGCTGCTTCCGGGTCTCGTTCTGGACGTTGAACATGAAGAGGCAGTGGCACGGGGGGAGCTTGCTCGTCTGGGCGTTGCCGGGGGCCCAGGCCGACACCACCATCCGGCGGCTCATCGGGTTGCGCATCAGCTCGGCCAGGGCCCAGGCGATCTGGTCGTTGTAGCCCGTCAACTTTTGCTGGGGGTAAGGGTCGGGCCCCTCCTGCCCACAATCACGACAGATAGTTCCCCGCACTTTCGCGGGATCTGGTGTCGTGTTCAAGGGAAGACTATGGCGACCGCACACCCCACACAACGGGGGTTCATCATGCACGGGGAACTGCCGCCAGAAGTTGCCGTAGGCGCTCGGCACCTTGCCGTTCTCGTCGGCCCAGGCGTCCCAGAAATTGCAGCCGTGCTTCTTCAGGATGCTGATGTCCGTCTGCCCGGACAGAAACCAGAGCATCTCGACGACGATGTTCTTCCACGACACGCTCTTCGTGGTGAGCAGGGGAAAGCCGTCCCGCAGGTCGTGCTCGAAGTAGTAGCCGAAGGTCGAGAGGGTATCGACCCCCGTCCTGTTCTCTTTGCGGGTGCCGTACTCCATGACGTGCCGCACCAGATCGCCGTACTGTTTCATCTGATCTTGTTCTTTCTCGGGGGCCTCTAGTCGTCGAGATCCCACACTTCCATTTCGATGTAGAACCATCCGCACTTACCGCAGGTGTGGATGTCGTAGGTCGAATCACGCTCGTGGCTGCCCTGGGACTCGACCTTGCCCCCGCACCGGCAAGCGTCGGTGTCCCGGGCCTTCCGGATGCGAGCGTTCCGCTCGTCGGGGCTATCTTCGGGCGGCGTCAGGGTCGGGGTCATCGGGGGCATCCTTTCGGGGGTCCCGCCATACATACCCTTCCAGACGCAGGGTCCGAAGGAAATCGATCATGGCCTTGCCCCAGAGAACAACGTGGGCCCCGTCGGGGAACGTGAGCGTGATGCTCACGACGGGGCCCGAGCGTGGAGAATCTTCTTCACGGCCTCTTCGTCGACCTTCGGCTTGTCGATGAAGCACAGCTCCAGGCGGTGCTCTTCCTCCGTGTCGCCCACGATCCGCAAGGCGACGTGCTTCTTCCGGCCGTCATGCCAGAAGCCGTACACGTCCCACGGGGCCCCAAACTGGGGCATATCGACCGAGAAGCAAAGGTCGCTCTTGGTCAGACCCGTGATGATGTCCTCCATGTCGTTGGCGGGGTCGGCTACGCCGGCTGCGTCTTCGGTCACTTCAGGGCCCTCTGCTCCTGCCTCTCGCGGGCCGCATCGAGGGCCCTCCGGACGACTTCTGAAACGGAAAGACCGAGCCTGTCTGCTTCTTCGCGTGCCCATGCGATGTTCTTCTTGGACAAAGCAACCGAAACTTTCTCGACGTTTTGCCTACGGGGTTTCATGGGCTCCAAGGAAGGGGTTCTTTCAATAGTTGCAATCCACACCGGCCCCTCACGGAGCCGGCGACCACCGGAAGCGTGACGCGACCAGACCATGCACCCGTGCCTGGACTTCCGTCCAGGTCGAGACACGGTTCTTCACCTGGACATCGCGGTTGTAGGGCTGGTCCCAGAGCAGCCCAAGACCTTCGGGGTGCTCTTTCTCCCACGCAGCGATGTTCGCTGGTCGGTCATCGACCAGCGCGTCGCCGACGCAGATGTACTTAGCCGAGGTGTGGACGACCTTCTTGTGGGGGATGCCGAAGTGCTCCTTCAGCCACCCTTCCCGCTCGTGCGTCCAGGTCGGGATGTGGTTCATCGGTGAGGTCACGATGTAGACCTCGGCCAGCTCCCTGACCCTGGTGATGCCCTCCTGGGCCCCCCCGAAGACTGGCAGGCCCCGGCACCAGCCCGGGGTGTTCACGGCGGCGAAGAAGGGCTGCTCGAACTCCCGGGGGACCGTGTCGAAGAGGTCCCACGTCTGAAAATCGTCCAGGACCCAGGACCTCCCGGTGAGCCTCTCCAGGATGGGGAGAGAGTGGGCGATAAAGTCAGCCAGGACGCCATCGACATCGATCAGGATACGGGGTCGCTTCATGCCCTTCTACTACACCACCTAGCGCACAAAGGTGACACGAGAACGGGCCAGGGCTTCTCGGAGGGCCGGGGGGTCTTCGTCCTCTTCGCCGATGGGGGCATCATCGCCGAAGTCATTCACGTCCCGCAGGAGTCGCGAGAACGTGTCCGGGGCGTCCTTCCACCCGTCGGTGAAGGCGGCCAGGGCGGCCGTCACTTGGTCCTGTTCGGCGGCATCCTTGGCCCGGCGGTACATCAGCTCGAAGCCGTCGAGCTGCTCTTGGGTGAGCTTGTGGGCGATGCCCTTGGCCCGGAGCACGAGAAGCAGGTGGTTCTTTCGGTCCCGGATGCCCATCCCCTCTAGGTACACCGAAAGAGCGGGGTCATGCTGTCTTTGTGGCAGATCTTCACGAGCGAACCCGCCTCAGCCATCGCGTCAAGGAGTATTTCGGCCTTGTCGAGAGAGAGCACGAGGTGCAGGGCGACCTCCCCGATCGTGACGGGTCGATGTTTCAAGCGACAGAGACCAAGGGCCTTCTCCTCGTGGGAGAGCTTCGCAGTCCATGGTGACGGGGGGGACTTCTTCGTCGAGATCATCGTCAAGGCAGTGCTCCTCTATGATGCGTACACCAGCGGCCACAAGCTTCTGTCGAAAAGCCTCGATGTCTTCGACCGACGTGTTGAAGATGTTCTCCCCCTCCCCAAGAACCAGGAAGTGCTCGGGGAAGATGACCTCTTCGGTCGCCCAAACCTTGAACGAGTAAAATCCAGCGTCAATCATGTGATCCTCCTTCCCCCTTGGCTGCCGTAGTACTGGTTGCCCTGGGCCACCTGCTGCGCCACGGTCAACGCACCCCGAACAAACAGACTGGTCCCGGCGACAACGATATTGGTGGTGGTGGGGCTGGCACTGGTCACGTCTTCGACCCAAGCCACGGTGTAGTAGTTGGCCCCCACTTCCGAGAGGGTTTGAACCTGCCCCACCGCCTCCCCGCCCTGGCCTGTCCCGGGGACGACCACGGTTCCGCCGCCCTCGGACGTGCCCGTGGTTCCCCCGGCAGCCGAGACGAGCTGACCCGACACGAAGTACTCTTGAGGGGTGATGAGTGGGGGCAGGATAGCGAAATCAGGGGACTTCACCCCCGCTTCGCTATCCAGGGGGACCACCAGGAAGAAGCCCGTCATCCCCGACGCCGTCTGTGAAGTCGGGATGGTGCCTGTGATGGACGTGTCGATCCAAACGTTGGGGACGAGCGGCAGGAACCCCCCATCCGAATCCGGGAAGAGGCAAATGATCCCCGGATACACCCCGAAGCCGGTCCCGGTGATGCTGAACGTGTCGCCGAGCTTGCCGGTGGTGGTGAGCGACGTGATGACAGGCGCCATACCCCAGCTCCCGTATCGGAAGGCTACCGGGGCACGACCTCGACCACGGGGTCCGCTTCAGCCGGCAAGTCTGTGACGCTCAGCGTCACGACCTTCTCCCAGTCCAGGCGAACGGTGTAGGAGAACCGCCCCATCATGTCCCAGCGGTCGAAGACCTCCCGCCCTTCGACCTTCAAGCTCTCCGCCTCCATGACGAAGGTGCCCACCGGGGCCGGGAGAAAGCCCACCGGGGCGATGCCGGGGATGTAGAAGACGGATATGCCCGGGATGCGGGTGAAGACGGTGGCGATGGCCGGGTCGCAGACCCACACCGTCGCCCCGCCGAGGTGGTGCGGGCGGACATCGGCGTAGGAGATCTCGGCGGGCGGCTTCTGCCGGTGGGCTTCCAGGGAGAGGGCCCGCCCCAGTTCCCGGACCAGCTCGTGGGCCAGGCTGAGGTGGTGGCTCGCCGCGTGGTCGAAGCGGTAGTTGACAGCCTGGGCGTCGGGCAGGTGGGTCCGAACGCGGGCCATGGCGATCCCGCTGAGGGCGAGGGGCAGCTCCGACTGGGGCTCGTCTGTGAAGAGCCCCAGAAAATGCCGGGCGACACTGGGTAGGGCGTCGAAGAGCTTGCTGCCCTTGGTCTGAATCTCCGCTTCGATGGCCCGCCGTCCTTGCCGGGTCGCGATGTTCAGTCGGCGGTCGCCCTCGGCCTGGAGGTAGTCCGTCTGATGGTGCCGGACGGCCAGGTCGGCTTGCAGGCGCGCTTCCCGGTCTTGCTCGTGAACGTACTCGTAGAGGAAGGCTTCCAGCTCGGGCCGAAGCCGGGGCAGGGGCTTGGCAAGCCCGCCCGACTCCCGACGCACGGGACGGGGCTGCCAGATGTCGTCATCGGTGATGCGGGCGATGGCCCGCCCCGTCTCCCGGGAGATCAGGAGCAGGGTGTCCCCGATCTGGAGGTACTCGTCGGCCAGGTAGAGCGCCGCCTCCTGGATGGCCTCAGGGCCCCCTTCGAGCACGGAGGTGAGCTGGCCCTGGAGGGCCTCGGCCAGTTGGGCGGACGGCCAGCTCTCGGCCTTCGCCTGGACGAAGAGCTGGCGGACCTCTGGGTTCCGTTGCACGACCCCCCGGGCCGCAAGCAAAACCCCCGAGCCCGGATGCGCAAGCGTCCGAACCTCGGGGGCGAGAACCGTCAGGGCCGTGGTCGGGTCAGTCATCGCTGGTGAGGAGCTTCAGCGTACCACCGTTGTTGTTGGGCTTGCCAGCAAAACGGGCCCGGACCCCATCGTCGGCTTCCGGATCGTAGCCGACCCATTCCAGCACGGCCTTCACCTCGTCGACCATGGTCTTGATGATGCGGGGCTTACGGCGCAGCTCCGTCGCCAGGATGTCCTCGTCGAGCCCGGACTTCTTCGCCGAGTAGCTCTCGATCATGGCCGAGCCGAGCGCCTGTTCCATCTCCCGGCCCACCATCAGCCGCGACGCCTCGGCCAGCTTGGCCAGATCGAAGTCGTCCGGGTTCTGGCCGTTCTTCTCCAGGTGGATCTTGAGGATGTCCACCCGGTCTTCCTCGTTGGGCATGTCGAAGAAGAACCGCTCGTCCATGCGGTTGACGAACTCGACGGGCAGGGTCGTCAGGCTGTTGGCCGTCATGGCCATGCAGATCGGCGCCGTGGTCTCCTGGAGCCAGGTGCTCAGGATGCCGATGGTACGGGACGTGGTGCCGGCGTCCGACTGGGCCGAGCTTGCCCCGCCAGAGAGGGACTTTTCGGCCTCATCGATCCACACGATGCACGGGGCCGCCGCTTCGATGATGCGGATGGCCCGGTAGACGTTCGCCTCCGACTCACCGACGCCCGAGGAGCGGAGTTTGCCCATCTCCAGCGAGACGACCGGCAAGCCCCAGGCGTTGCCCATGGCCTTGACCGAAAGCGACTTGCCGCAGCCCCACACGCCCACGCAGAGAACACCCTTCGGCGGCTTCAGGCCGAACTTGCGTCCCGCCTCGGACCAGCAGGCGCGGGTCTTCACCGCCCACGCCTTGAACCGCTGGGCCCCACCGACCTGATTGAAGTTGAAGTTGTCCGTATCGACGTACTGGACGAGGTCGGTCTTGCGAAGCTGGCGCCGCCGGAAGTCCGACACGATGGTCGAGTCGATACGCTTCGGGTCCTTGGCGTCGTTCTTGGTGGCGATGACCGACTGGCTGATGGCCATCATCACCTCGTACGAGGTCAGGCCCTTGAAGGTCGTCGTCACGTCCTTCGGTACCGTGGTCTTCAGGTTCGTGGCCGCCTCTTCGACGAGCTTGGTGATCTCTTCCGGCTGGAGCCCCTGGTCGTGGATGACCTCGATGTACCGCGAGAGCTTCTCCGGGATGACCTTCCGCGAGCCGACGAAGATCATCAGCTTGATGACCTTGTTGTCCTGGTGCCCCTGGTGAAGGATGTTCAAGACACGGCGGACGACGTGGGCGTCCGAGAGCCAGCGCTCGGGGTCTGTCACCACGTAGAAGTTCTGGCTCTCCTTGGGGTCGTCCTTGTAGATGCGGATGAGCGTCTCGTGGATGCTCATCGTATCGTTGTCGGTGGCGTGGGCCCGGCTCGTCCAGTCCTTGATCAGGGTCTTGATGGGGATGAGGCCGAGCGCCGCGTTGTAGACCCAGGCCCGGTCGGCGTACTTCTTGAGGACATCGGCCAGCTTGACGAGGAACCGGTCTTCCTCGTCCGTGACGAAGTAGATGGCCCGGGTCATCGACCGGAGGTGAAATATCAGCTCGGGGTTCATGGGATTCTCATACACCGAAACATGGGAGGTTTGAGCTAGATTCTAGGACGTTGCAATCCACACCGGCCCCTCACGGAGCCGGCGACCACCGGACGCACACCACCGTACCCAGGCGTTGCAATCCACACCGGCCCCTCACGGAGCCGAAAAGGCGAAGGCCGCTGGGACTCCCAGCGGCCTTCGGCCCTCACGACGGGCAAACAACGACTACCCGTTCAGGTGACCGTGGCGGTCACCCCATCGAGATGGTGAGCTTGATGACGTTCTTCTGGCCGTTGTGCTGCGTGAGCACCTGACGGTCTTCGACCTGGATGCCCTGCTTCATGCACTCGCGGCGGTACAGCTCTTCGCTGTACCCCTGGCGAAGCATCCCGAGCGCCGACTCGGTGTGGCCGAAGTCGGTGTCCCCGGAGATCCGGCCGCTCTTGCAGTCGAGCGTGGCCCGGTTGAGCTGGCCCGAAGAGAAGGTGATCGAATCGCCGCTGACGGCGTAGGTGATCCCCTTGGCCTTGGCGACCTTCTCCACGATGGAGCGGTCGGTCATGCTGGTCTGGGTGGTTACACGGTGGCTCATGGTTGGTCCCTTTCGCTGAAGTCTGGGGTGGAAGGCCCGGGGCCGCTAAGCCCTGGACCTCGTGGACGGAGTCGCACTCGGGGCCGATCTCCTCATCGGAGAGCTCAACGCCCACGGCGTTGGTCACCTTGTAGACGGCGCTGCAAAGGTGGTTGCCGCGGTCGGTCACTTGGGTCTGCACGGTGCCATCCTCGAAGAAGTACACTTCCATCCGCATCGGCTCGCTCATGGTCTGGTCCTTTTCTGGGGTCGCGTGTTGCTCGCCCTCCCTCTATACACCGGAGCCACCCATCTTGATTCGACTTCCGACAGGGACGACCGGATCTTTGGGTGGCTCGGGGACCGCCCATGGGTCTTTGGGC
>ENA-ORBV01009323-ORBV01009323.1-microbial-mat-metagenome-genome-assembly--contig:-NODE-9323-length-16153-cov-10.506034_pt1 | contig 16153 bp, 10 predicted proteins | sample MGYA00237777_ERZ505514 | MGnify/ENA primary metagenome ERZ505514 (study PRJEB26160, sample SAMN06269048) | microbial mat metagenome | isolation source: Oligotrophic lake microbial mat | place... | reverse complement strand
TAATGATACGGCGACCACCGAGATCTACACCTCTCTATTCGTCGGCAGCGTCAGATGTGTATAAGAGACAGCTGGAGCGCATCGCCCGTACGGAGTGGCACCAACCTGCGGAGCGGGTGGTTTACGTGCCCAACGGGATCGATCCGGCGCGTTTCGAGCGCGCCGCGCTCCACAGCGGGATGCGCGCGCAGATCGGCTGCCTCCCCACGGACGTCGTCGTCGGCTGCGTCGGGCATTTGCGCCCCGAAAAGAACGTCGCGCGGCTATTTGCGGCCGCGGCGGCGGCCATCGACGCGGGAGCGCCCGTGCGCGTGCTCGTCGTCGGCGATGGCAACGAGCGCGCCGCGCTCGAACACCTCGCCGCGCAGCCGCCCCTCGCCGGGCGTGTCCACTTCGCGGGGCACCTTGCGGACCCGCGCTCCGCGTACGGAGCGATGGACATCTTTGCGCTCACCAGCGACACAGAGCAGATGCCGATTGCGCTGCTCGAGGCGCTGGCGGCCGGCCTGCCCGCGATCGCGACCGACGTGGGCGATGTGCGCGAGATGGTGCCCGCCGAGGGCAAGGAGTTCGTCGAAGCACTGGGCGGCGCTGGCGAACCGTTGGCGCAGCGCCTCGCGCGTGGCCTGCTGCGGCTCGCGCGCGATCCGAAGCTGCGCGCACGGCTCGCGGCGGCGGCGCGCATACGCGCCCTGGATTACGACCGCACGACGATGCTCGCGACCTACCGGCGCCTGTACCTTGAGTCCGCGGCCCGCACCCGTTAACCGAAAACGCGCCGCAAAACCGCGCCGTAAAACCGCGCCGTAAACCCGTGCGCGGCTCCCCGCGGCGCGGGCTCCCCCGCCGTTGCTGGAGAGCGGCCGCGGAGCGCCGTAGGATGGCTCGCTTGCACCCGCGCGCACCCGGCACCGGCTGCCGCCCGGTCCCTGCCGCTCGAGCGCCACCCCATTAGCCCCGGCCATGACCACGCAGACCCTGTCCGCCCCCACCCTGGACGTCGTCGGACGGATCGCGGAACGCGCGTTCTCCCAGATGGTGGCGATGATCCACATCGCCAACAGCCGCAAGGATAAGCAGCCGGGTGAGCCGAAGATCGGCGGGCACCCCGCCGCGTGCGCGAGCTGTTACCAAATCCTCGGAGCCCTGTACCTCGTCGTACGCGAGCCGCAGGACTACGTCGCCTGCAAGCCGCACGCGTCCCCCATCGACCACGCCTACCACAACCTCATGCGCCTGTTCCGGCGCGAGGACGGCACCTGGCTCGACGACGATGCGGCGAAGGCGGCGATGACACGCCTGCGGAAGTTCCCGCTGCCCGGAGCCGCGGACGTCTTCCAAAGTTACCACGCAAAGAGCGACCCGGACACGTTCCACTTCCTGCCCTCAGGCTCGGTCGGCATCCCGCCAGTCAACTCGGTTTATTTGGCTCTCGCGTACCGCTTCGCGCGGGACCACGGCCACGAAGTGCCGGCACATCCGCACTTTTGGTCGCTGATGGGCGACTCCGAGTTCCGCGAGGGCTCACTGCTCGAAGTGATGCCCGAGGTGGCCGAGCGCGGACTCACCGAGGTCACCTGGATCGTCGACTACAACCGCCAGAACCTCGACGGCACACGCACATCCTCCGCGACGAGCCGCGTGGGATCGGACGCGGAGCGCATCGAAGGAACCTTCATCGCGAACGGCTGGAAGGTAATCCAACTGCGCCACGGCGGCATCCGCGAAGCGCACTTCGCAAAACCGGGGGGCGACGAGCTGCGCCAACTGCTCGAGCACGACCTCACCGACTACGACCTGCAGTACCTCCTGTTCCGCAAGGACGCGGCGCTGTCGCGCGACCTGTGCGGCAAACGCCGCCCCGCGGCCAAGCAGGTGCTCGGCGAGCTCTCCGACGGGGATCTTGTGGCCCTGCTCGCGGACCTGGGTGCCCACGACCTCAAGCGCTGCATCGCCGCGCTGCGGACGGCACGCGAGGACACGAGCGCGCCGTATCTGATTGTCGCGCACACGCTCAAGGGCAAGGGTCTTGAGTGCGCCGCGGATCCCGCAAACCATTCGAGTTTGCCGTCGAAAAAGGAGGTTGAAGCGCTGCTCCAACGCGACGGCCTGTCGCTGGAGTCACCTTTCGAACATTTCCCCGAGGGCTCCGACGAAGCAGCGTTCCTCGCGGCGCGCCAAAAGGCGTTCCGCCGCGGCATCGAGCACCACGACGAGCTCATCGCAAAAAACCGCGAGAAAGCTGCCGCGGACATCGACGCCGTCGGCGAGTTGCCCCGGCAACTGGCGATCGACACCTCCTTGTTCCCACTGACACACACACAGTGGATGTGGGGCCAACTCGCCGCCAAGCTGATCCGCATCGGCACCCACGGCGAGGGCGGCGCGCCCATCGGCGGCGCGGGTGAGGAAAAGCCCCTCGACGACGTGGAAGCGCGCTGGGTTCCGGCCGCCCGCTTCGTGCTGACCCTGTCCCCGGACGTGGGCACCAGCACAAACCTCGCGCCGACGATGAACAGCCGGATCTACGGGCCGGGCCAGGAAGCCGACATCGTGCTCGACTTCCAGGCGCGCCACCCGGAACTGGTCGCGAAGGAGCAGCGCTACACACGCCACGTGCGCTTCGAGATCGTCGAAGCCAACTGCATGTCCGCGCTTGGGTCCTTCGGGCGAATGGAGGCTTTGACCGGCGTGCCGCTCCTGCCGGTGATGACGGTGTACGACTTCTTCCTGAAGCGCGCGCTCGACCAGCTCTACTACAACCTCTACTGGGGATCGAGCTTCGTGCTGATCGGTACGCCGTCGGGTGTAACCCTCAGCCCCGAAGGTGCGCAGCACTCGTGGAAGAGCGACATCCAGATCCCCAACCTCATCACGTGGGAGCCCGCATTCGCCGTCGAGATGGACTGGATCCTGTGTGATGCCATCGCGCGGCACATGGAGCACCGCACGAAGGGCCGCAACGGCGTCTTGATCCGCGCCGTGACGCGCGGCATCAAACAGGGGCTGTTTCTTGAAAGCCTGCGGCGTCAGCGGCGCTTCAAGCAGGAGGACGCGCTGCTCGCGCCGCCCGCCGAGGGTGATTACAAGGGCGCAGTGCCCGAGGCGGACGCCGCGCCGCAGACCGACGCCGCGATCCTCGACGTGCTGCGCGAGGAGTGCCTCGCCGGGGCCTATCGGCTCGTGGATTGGCGCGGTTACGCGGGTTACGCGCCCGGTGACAACGTCGTTTCGATCCTCGTGATGGGATCGCTGGTGACGGAGGCCCTCGAAGCGTCGAACGTGCTGCTCGAGCTCGGGATCTACGCGGATGTGGTGGTCGTGACATCGCCCGACCTCCTCGTCGGCGGTCTCGCCCACGAAACCAACTACCTGCACCTGCGCGAAGGCCTCGACCTGGACGGTGACCTCCACCTGGCCCCCAGCACCGCGGGGGCCACGCTCGATGCCGCCGGCCTTGCGGGCCTCGCCGGACGCCGCGTTCCGATCGTCGCCGTGTGCGACGGGGAAGCGGGTTTGCTCGACAACGCGGGCTCCGTGCTCGGCGTCAAGCAGATCACGCTCGCCGTGCGACGCTTCAGCAAGTCGGGTCGACCGGAGGAGATCTTCGGTTACCACGGCATCGACGGCAAAGCGATCGTCGATGCGGCCGGGCGCGCGCTCGCCGAGACCGCCCTTGAGGAAGTGCGTGTTCCTAAGGGCTTGCTGGAACGCCTTGAAGGCCAGCAGGGCGCGGGTCCGCGCCCCCACTGGCGCGAATTGTGGCCCAACGCGGGCGCCGAGTGACCGACGCGCCCGATCACGGCGCGGAGTCCCGTGCCCCGGTGGGTCCCAGTGGCCCCCAGACCTCCGGCGACAACTTGGACCACGATTTCGCGCTCGCACAACCGCAGCCGGTGCCGCGCGAGCCCGACGACCCTCCCGATTTCCCGCCGTTCACTGCACTCGCACAGCCGCGGGTTTACGACAGCCCCTGGTGCGGACTGCGCCGCGATTGGATCCGCCTGCCGAGCGGTGCGGAGCAGGATTACCACGTGTTCGAGGTTTCGAATGCGGTCGCGATCGTGCCCGTGCTGCCCGACGGGCGCATTTTGCTCCTGTGGCAGTACCGCTATCCGAGCGGACGCAACCAATGGGAAGTGCCCGCGGGACGCATCCACGCGAACGAGCCGCCGGTCGACGCAGCTGCGCGCGAGTTGCTCGAGGAAACCGGCCACCGCGCGCGTCGCCTCGTGCCCTTGCCCGGATGGTTTCCGACGGGCGGCATCAGCGCGCACTACGCACACGGTTTCCTCGCCGAGGGCTGCGAGGAGGTCGCGGCGACCAACCACGACGGTTCCGAGCAGATCCTGGTGCGTGCGTTCGAGCGTGACGAAGTGCTGCGGCGCCTGCACGCGGGTCGCTTCGCCGACGCATTCACGGCGCTCACGCTCTTCTACGCGCTGACCAAGCCACGCGGCTGAAGGGCGTCAGCGCAGCGTCGCGAGCACGCCGTCGAGCGCCGCGACGGCCTCACCCACCGAGCGCGCGGGAACCCGCACCACCCAAGGTCGCGCCCAATCGGGCGACGTGACGCGGTAGGTGTCGTCCGGTCCCTTCGCGAACAAAAGGCGCAGCGTTCGTTCGTCGGCGAAGCGCAGGTTGAACTCCAGCGCGGGGGCCTCGAACCCGTGCTCCGGGGCGGGCTCACCCGCTTCGAGCTCGGCGAGGTAAAGGCGTCCCAGGATCGCGAGCAGTTTGTCGATCGCGATGCGCCCCAACTCCTTTTCCCGGGGCACCGTCGCGATCCAGCGGCTTCCCGCATCGCCGTCGCGCACGGCGGACAACGCCGCGTTGCCGCCGGCCTGGACGTCGAGCGCGAGCGCATCGCGCGGGTCCCGTTGCGCCACGTTCGCGAGGGACAACTCCAGCCACGCCGTAGCACGCGGAATAAGCGGTGCGATCAGTGCCGTGCGGTGGATGTGTGCGGAGCCCTGGGCGCGAACCAGGCTCCCTAAGGGCGCACCCCCGCCCGCGGGCGCGGGCGCAGAAACCTGCGCAAACGCCGCGACGACGTTGCCGTCCCCGTCGCGCAACTCCACATCGACCGCGTCGCTGACAGTTTCCCCGGCGCGACCCGCTTCCCCGGTGCCGCCCGGCGGCGGGAACCCGAAGTCCGCGCCGCTTCCCGAGGCGATATGGTCGGCATCGGCGGTGCGCGGCAGGTGCGTCAGGAGCGCTTCCACGACATGGGGAGTCGCCGGAAAACCATGCTGCGCGGGCAACGTCCAGCGCTTGCCCGCGAGCTCAAGTTCAACCGTGTCGCCGCCCGCTCCGCGGATGCGGATCGTGCGCACGTCCGACGCGATCAGCGCGGGAAATACACGCTCGCCGGTGCCCCGCGCGAGCGGCGGCGCGGGCCGCAGGGCGAACTCCGCCGCAACGAGCAGCGCGACCGCGATCGCGAGCGCGGTGTTGGTCCGGCGGAGCCTCAAGTGGACCTTCCGCGCACGAGCAACGGTGCGCGCCGGCGGCGCATCGCGATGAGCTGCAAACCCAGCACGCCGAGCAGCGATCCACCCATCGCGGCCGCGCTCGTGAGCCACTCCTTGCGGCGCGCACGGGAGCGGGCGTTCTCCTCGGCGGGTGTGGCGCCCTGGCCACGGTCGCCGACAGCGCGCTCGAGTGTGGAAAGGTCGATACGCTCGAGTTCCTCCGCCATGAAGTTGCGGATCGAGCGGTCGCGCGGCAAACGCGTGCGCAGCCCCAGCAACTCGGGCTCGAGGGTCAGCCAATCGATCAATCGGTCGAGCAGCATGCGGTTTTCGCCGATCAGGGCCGCAAGTCCACCCTCGGCGAGGCCGCGCCGCGCGACCACGTCCGCGTCGCCGACGAGCACGAGCCGCGCCGCCTCGCTCGCCGCGCTCGCCGCGGTCTCCCCACCCACCCCGCGCACGGCATCCGGCCGATCCGGACCACCCAAGGGATCGCGCGCAGCGGGTGCCGTTTCGCCGGCAAACGGCGACGGCCAATCCCCGGCCAACGCAACGACCAACGCCTGGGGCTCGGGCTTGGCGAGGGCGAGCAGTTCGGTCTCCGCGCGGCGCAGCGCTTCGGCGTCGAACTCCAGCTCCATCGGCGGCTGCGCGGCGTAACTGCGTTCGCTCGAGCGCACGAGGATGGTGCGCTCGAGGCCAACAGAGTTGTTGCTCGCGAGGCGGAACGGGTGGGCCCACAGGAACTCCGCGCCGGGCAAGCGCTGGGTCACGGGTTGGTCCGGGTCGAATCCCTCGGGCGGGATGCGCGCGAAGTACGGATAGGGCTGCTCGCGCACGTTGTCGCCCGCGCCGCGCAGACGCACGGCGCCGGGATGGCCGCGCTCAAACACGATCGCGGGCGTGTGCTGGACGCCCAAATGCGCCAGGTAGCTCTCAAGGCCGGTAGCGATCGGCGTCAGCGTGCGCGCGGCGGGATCGGCGAGCGACCGGTCGAGGAACATCACTACACGTCCTCCACGCGCCAGGTACTGGTCGAGCTCGAACACCGCGCGCGGGTGGAGCGCCCGCGGCCGCACGAGCACGAGCGCATCGAGTCCAGCCGGTACGGGAACACCCTCCGCGAGCCCGCGGACGTCCTCGACGTCGAATCGCAACTGCACGAGGTCGCGCGCGAGGCCGAATTCCTGCGTCGGGGCATCGTCCGCCAGCCAGCCCACCTTGCGGCGCCGGGGACTCTGGACGGAGTCGAGCGCCTCGAGGAACGCAAACTCCAGCGTGTGCGGCAACGCGAACGGAATCGCCGCCTCACGGCCGCGGTAACGCAGCACCATGCCGAGGTACACGGTCTCGAACACCGCGGCCGACCCGCGCCCCGACCCGTGTGCCCGCCCGACGATCCCGTAGCGCTGTGCCTCAAGGCGCGCCGCCGCGGATTCCCCGGGGTCGACGCGCACGAGCTGCATGCGGCCCTGGGCGAGCCGTTCGAGTTCGCGCAATTGCTCCAGGAGCTGGCGCTGTGCCACCTGGTACAAGCCGGACTCGACGCGCCCGGAGAAATAGAGCTCGACCTGCAGGCGATCCTCGAGGCGACCGAGCAGCGACGCGGCCACGGGGCTCAGGGACAGCAGCTTGTCCTGCGTCAGATCCACACGAAGGTCTGCGTGCTCGCGCGCAAAACGCGCGCCGGCGATCCAGACCGCGAGCCACAAAACACCCGCGAGCCACAACCCGGCCTGGAGCCGCGCCGCGCGCCCGCGCGCGTGTTGAACCGCGCCGCTCACCGCCACCGTCGGGCCTCCACAACCAGGGAACACAGGTGCAGCGCGCCGGCGGCGAGGAGGCCGTGGAACAGGAAGTCGCGCAGGTCGAACAGCCCGCGCGCGGCAGTTTCGAGGTAGTGGTACGCGGGGCTCGCGTACAGCAGTCCGTCGGCGAGCGCCCCCGAGAAGTGGCCCACCAGCAACATCGGCGACCAGGACACGATCAAGACGAGCGCCGCGACGACAAACGCCGACAGGGGCTCGCGCGCGCACGCGGAAATCAGTTGGCCGATCGCGAGGTAACCTGCGCCGAGCAGCAACGCGCCGAGCACTCCGCCGAAGGCTGCGCTCCAGTCAACAGGGCCGAGGTAAGCGGCCGTCGCGATCAGCGGCAAAAGCGCGACGGTCAGCAAGATGGCGAGCAAGACGAGTCCCGCCGCGAACTTTCCGATCACCACTTCACCCGCGCGCACGGGACGCGCGAAGAGCAGGTCTTCGGTGCCGCTGCGGCGCTCGTCACTCCACGACCCCATCGTCAGCGCCGGTACGAAGAGCGCCAGCAGGATCGGAAGCCAAGCAAAGACCACCGCCAGAGTGTTCGTGGTTCGAACTTCCCACAGGCCACCGGAGCGCAGCTCGCCGATCGGATATCCAATGTGGAAAAAGAGCGCGCACAAAACGACGGCGAGCACGAGTGTGGCGGTGCGCACCGCCGGTGCATCCAGCGCTGCGCCGAGTTCGCGCGCGGCCACGGCGACCACGCGGCTCACGGCGCCACACCCGTCGGCGATTTCGCGGCCACGGCGTGTGCCGCGGCAAAGCTCGGGTCCGTGCGCTGCAAAAACACACGCTCGAGGGTCGGTGCTTCGTGGCGCAGCTCGATCAGGCTCGCGCCAGCCGCGGCGACCTCGCGCACCACACGCTCGGCCGCGGCGCGCCGCAGCGCGGGCGCTGCGCTCCCGAGTTCCAGTGCAAACGCGGCGATGCCATCGGGCCGGTCCCCCGCCGTTCGCACGCTCGCGACGTCGGCCACACGCTCCAGTCGTTGCGCCAATGCACCCGCCGTGCCCGACATCCGATCCAGCCGAACCTCGAGCGTCAACGTCGCGCCTCCACCCTCGACCAGATCCCGCGGATGTCCGTCGGCCACAAGGCGGCCGCACGCGAGGATCAGAACGCGGCCACAAACCTCCTCGATCTCCGAGAGCACGTGGGTCGACAGCAACACCGTGCGCGAACGTCCAAGATCGCGGACGAGCGCCCGGATGCGCTGGATTTCGCCCGGATCGAGCCCGCTCGTCGGTTCGTCGAGGATCAGGACCTGTGGGTCCCCCAGTAGCGCCTGCGCGAGCCCGACACGCTGGCGATACCCCTTGCTCAACTCGTCGATCCGCCGGCCCACGTGGGTTTCCAGGCCGACTGATTCGGCGGCGGCGAACAGCGCGCGCGGACGCTCGCGCCGCGTTATGCCGACGAGTCGCGCGCAAAAATCGAGGTAGCGATCGACGCGCATAGCCCGGTAGAGCGGCGCGTTCTCGGGCAAATAACCGATCCGCGCGCGCGCGGCCGTCGAACGCGCCGGATCGCGCACACCGCCGATCGAGACGTCACCGGTGTCCGGTGCGAGGCAACCGGTCAGCATCCGCATCGTGGTCGACTTGCCCGCCCCGTTGGGTCCGAGGAATCCGACAACTTCGCCGCGCTCGATCGAAAAGTCCAAGTGGTCCACGGCACACAACGCGCCGTAGTGCTTGGTGAGGCCGCGAACTTCGATCATCGGGCGTGGCGCAAACGGGCCCGGGCGCCGCTCCAGCGCCGCCAGGCGCTGGACCCGACGGCACTTGAGAGATCCTTCGCTTCGGCCCAGCCGATTTTTTTCCGGGCCCTCACGCTTCGGGGTCGACCTCGAAGCGCTTCAAGAAGTCGTCGTTGCGCTCGACCGCTTCCAGCTTGGTGATCAAAAGGTCTAGCGCATCGGCGAAATGCATGCGCATCAGCACACGCCGCAGGGTGTTGATGCGTTTCAGGCGCGTCGACGAAAGCAGCTTTTCTTCCTTGCGCGTACCGGAGCGTTCGAGGTCGAGCGCTGGGAAAATGCGCCGCTCCGCGAGCTTGCGCGACAGCACGAGCTCCATGTTGCCCGTGCCCTTGAACTCCTCGAAGATGACCTGGTCCATCTTGCTGCCCGTCTCGATCAGCGTCGTGCCGAGGATGGTCAGGCTACCGGCCGTTTCGGTGTTGCGCGCCGAGCCGAAAAACTGCTTCGGGCGCTCCATCGTCTTCGCGTCGATTCCGCCGGACATCGTCTTACCGCTGGTGCCGTGCACGTGGTTGTACGCACGCGCGAGGCGCGTGATGGAATCGAGCAGCAAGATGACGTCCTCGCCAAGCTCCACCAACCGTTTGCAGCGCACCCACACGGATTCGGCGAGTTCGACGTGGTTCTTCGGGGGTTCGTCGTTCGTGCTGACGAACACTTGCCCCTTCGTCGCGCGTTGCCACTCGGTCGCCTCTTCCGGGCGTTCGTCGACGAGCAACACCATCAAGCGCACGTCCGGGTAGTGCTCAGAGATGCCCTTGGCGATCTTTTGGAGCAGGATCGTTTTGCCCGTGCGCGGGGGGGCGACGATCAAGCCGCGCTGGCCGCGGCCGATCGGACAGATGATGTCAACCAGACGCAGCGCCACGTCCTTCGTGAAATCGCCCAGCTCGTACTGAAAGTCCGGGTCGATGCTCGTCAGCGCCTTGAACGGCACCAGGGACCGCACTTCCTGGGGATTGCGCCCGTCGACTTCGTCGACGTCGATCAGGTCGAAGCGGTGCTTGCCAAAACCTGGCCCATAGGGCCCGCGAAGGATCGAGCCCTCGCGCAGGGCGAACTTTTGGATCAGCCGAGGCGCGACGTGGACGTCGTTCTTTGCGTCGGGCAACCACATGCGCTCGATGCGGCGCAGCTTGCCGTGGCCACCCGTGTCGATCACCAGAAGGCCTTCCGCCGTGCCGCGGTTCGAGTCTCCGCCGACGGCCTGGTCCGAACCGCTATCGGCATCGTCGCCCGCGCCTTCCACACCCTCGTGGTCGTCGGTGGCGACCACCTTCGGCGCTCCGCCGGGCCCGCCCTCGACGCGCGGACGGTCGCGGAACTTGCCGTATTTGTGGCGCGCACCGCGGGCCGCAGGCGCACCGTCGCTTGCCGGCGGCTGACCCTCGGGAGCAGCTCCGGTAGGGCGCCACTCGCGACCGCGACGGCGGCGGCCCCGGCGACCGCCCCCGCCTTCGTCCTGGAGCGCTCCACCTGTTCCGCCTTCCCCGCCCGGCGCGCGGGGCGCATCGCCCGCACCCGATTCGGACCAAACGACCGCCACCGCGCCGCCGCCTCGGCCGCCTTCAGGGCCGCTGCCGGGGCCGCCTTCAGGGCCCTCGTTCGAGCCCCCTTCAGGGCCTTCGCGCGGGCCATCCCGGCCCACCGCTCCGTCTGCGGGCCCATCTTCGCGGCCTCCACGGCGGCGGCGGCCGCCCCGTCGCCCCGCTCCGCGGCGCTTGCCCACAGGGCGCCAATCGCCCCCACCCTCGGAACTCCCACCGGCTCCGTTCGGGTCGCCTCCGCCGCCTTCGCGCCGGGGAGCGCTCGCAGTCGACCCCTGGGCTGGGCTATGTGCTTGGGCCGGCGAGTCGCCCTTTGGGGCGGGTCCAGGCCGGTCGTAGGCGGGGTCGTCCCGGTGGCGCACCTTACGGCGGGGCGGGCCCGAGTCGCCGACGGAGGAGCCATCCGCGGCGCTGGGCGCGGAGGGGGGATTCGCCTGGGACGGAGCCGAGGACGCTGACGAGCCCGCGCGACGGCGGGACGGCTTGGGATCGTGGAGGGCCACGCTCGATTCGAAGGGTTGCAGGCACGCGCTCGGGACGAGACGCGGGCCGGGAAGGGCCAAAGTCGTGAGGGGGCGGCGAGGGCACCCGGCGGCTCGCACACGCGGCAAAGGCCGCGGCGAGTTCGCCGTCCCAAGGAGCGCCGTCCCTGGGAGCAAGGCAGAGGGCAGGCCGCGCTGGACGCACCCGGATAGGCCGGATGGGTCGGAAGGAGCGCGATCAGGCCACTCGGGCAAGGAGATCGGGCGGGGCGGGCGCCATCGAAAGCCGTGGCTACCCGGTCACCGGGCCCGCCGCGGTGCCAACACCGCCGACCCGGCCCGAGCGCGCAGCCTGAAACGCTGCCACCCCGGTGCCGGGCACGCCCATGGGCGACCACCCGGACAAACAGCATGGCACGGACGCCGTTGCAATGCCATCGGGAAGCGCCCGCACCCCATTTTTGCCCAGCACCGGGCCAAGGACCGCGCGCCGCCCCTTTCCGCGCCACGGTCCCCCGGTTTTTCGCCCGCGGACGGGCTCCCTCGCGGTCAGCATCGGCCTTACTCGCGATACATGCTTGCCCAGACCCGCTCCTCTCCCCGGACTCCGGCGGCGTGAGCACCCTCCCTGTCCAAGCCCCGCAACTCGCCCCCGGCGCCGTGCTCGTCGTGCCCCTTCAGGCAGCGTTCATCTCGCCGTCCGGCGAGCTGTACCTCGGCGCCGTCCGCCACCAGGTAGTGGTGCCCTAACCCGCCCGCGACTGCGGGTCGCCGTCGAGTCCCTTAGGGAAAGTGGTCGGGGCGAGAGGATTTGAACCTCCGACCTCTGCGTCCCGAACGCAGCGCTCTACCAAGCTGAGCCACGCCCCGACCCGGAAGGGCGACGAGGGTATCAGGCGGAGGGCTTCCGTCAAGTCGGAGGGGCAGAATCGCGGTGCGCGTGGAGGGTGAGCGGCGCGAGCGAGCCGCCGAGCCACAGCACCGGATGACCCCATCGCGCAGCGGCGCGGCGCGGCGTTCAGCGTCCGAGGTTGACGAAGACGCCGCCGTTTTCCTCGGCGAGGCGCTTCATCAGTTGGTCCGAGAAGTCGCCGATCGCGATCGTGTGGATCGCGATCCGGCGCAGGGCGTTGTTCTCGCGCACGACACGCAGGACGTCGGCCTCTTCGATGAACTCGCCGTGGGTGGGTTGGCCGTCGGAGAGGAAGAAGATGGTGTCCGTCTCGACCTGGTACGCGCCGGTTTGCGCGGCGGCCTTCGAGCCCACCGGCACTCCGAGGGCCGCCATGATCGCTCCGTGGGTGTTGGTTTTGCCCGCACCCAGGTTCGACGCCCCCGCGAGCCCGGCGGAAACGAGCGCGATGTCCTCGCGCGTGCCGAGGGGCTTCAAGCGCTCGATCCAATCCAGCGCGCTTTTTTTGTAGAGCCCCGACGCGGGGACCATCTCCTTGCGCCACGGGGCGACGTCCGTCGCAAACGCGAGCATGTTGAAGCGCACGTGGGGCTCGAGCCGTTCGATGGTGCGCATCAGCTCGGTCTTGACGATGTCTATGCGCGAAAAGGAGGGGTAGTTGCCCTCGGCAAAACGCTCCTTTTGCACGACGTGGGTCTCCATCGACCCGGAAACGTCGATGACGAACACGATGGCGCGGCTCGGGGTTTCGATGCCGTGGTAGCTCGTGGCGCCCGGCGGTGAATAGCGCGCGGCGTTTGCGGCGCGCGCGACCCGCAACCGCTCGAGTTCGTCGTCGGTCGGCAACTGATAACGCGCGCCAAAGGTGTCCCAAAAGCGCCGCCACCCGTCGACGTCGAGTCCGTAGCTGCGGCCCGTCAACGCGTCGAGCGCCGCTGCGGCGTCGACCGCAAGGCGTCCCTCCTCCCGGCTCAAACGCTCGATCAAGGCCGGAACCGCACGCACGTCGCGCACACGAGTCAGCGCTTCGATCGCGGCCAAACGAACCTGCCACACGGGGTCGACCAGCGCGGCCAACGCAGGCTCGACCACCTCGCGCAAGCGCCGAGCGGAAAGCGCGTCGAGCGCACCCGCGCGCACGGCGGGCTCGGCATCGGCCGCAAGCGGCAGCACACGCCCCACGGCGGCGCTGCCACCAAGGCCGACGGCCGCATCCACGGCCGCGAGGCGCACGCTCCAGTTTTTGTCGGAGAGCGAGCGCTCGATGGCCTTCTCCAGCTTGCCCTCGAACGGCAGCCCGATCTTCGCGACCGCATTCAAAAGCGCGGCCCGCTGGCCCGGCGCCTTGGATTTTTCGAGGGCGGCCGCCAGTGCGAGCCGCGGCGGATCGGTCTTCAGCCCCCCAAGGACGCGCAGGGCCGCCGCAAAGACCTCGGGATCCTCGTCCTCGAGCACCGGGACGAGCAGGTCGACCACGGCGGGGTCCTCGACCCGTTCCAGCGCCAAAACCGCCTCGACGCGATCCGCGCGGGCTTCGAGCTTGCGAAAAAACTTGCGGAAGTCGTCCAGCGTGCTCGCGGGCTCCTGGGCCGCCGCAAAGGTCGCAGCGAGGAGCGCAAAGAGGACGATTGCCGCGGTGGGGATCGAGCGCACCATCGGTGCGAGCTTACCCACCCGGCCGCCCGAGGTGACGCCCCACCCGGCCCCGAAGGCCGGAGGTCGCATCGAGACGGCCGTGGGACCACTTTAGGGTTTGCCGCGGGCGCCCCCGAGCACGCCCCCCGGCACACGCCGGTCGGCGGGCTCGATCTCCGGGTCCACGAGCGTGATCCGACCGCCGGCGTCGGTCAGGATCGTGACGCGGTTGCCGTCCCGAGCGAGCACCCGCCCGAAGATGACGCCACCGGCAGTTTTCACACGCACCCGGTGACCTGTCGCGGTGTCCGTCGCCTTCGCGGGCTGACCGGCGACATCCGGCAGACGCTCGATACGCGCCACGGTGTCCCCCGCCAAGGCGATGCTGCCGAGGTTCATTTCGAGCCACACCTGGCCCTGGCCGACGGCATCGAGGCGGCCGTCGAACACGTCGCCGCGCTTGGTCAGCACACGCACACGCCCGACCTCGGGGGTGAACATGCGCTCGGTGCTGTGGATGCGCTCGAGCGGCGGCACGGCCTCGCCATCCCATCGGCCGCTCAGTTCCACGGCCGTCGGCACACGAACGCTCGGAAGGTTGTCGGCGCTCGGCCCGCTTTGTGCTTCGGGGAGCTGTCCTTCGCGGCGCACCTTCGGCAAACCGCCGAGCGCTCCCCCCACGAAGGAGCCGGCCCCGGGAGCGCGCGGTGCGCCCGGTGCTTGCTGCGCGACGGTGCTCTCGGAAACTCCCGGAGCAAGGAACGCGGGAAGCGCGGCCACGTTGGCACCCGCGCCGGTCGGGAGCGCGTCCTGCGCCGGGGCGCCCTTTGGCCCATGGACGACTTCGCCGCTGGCGACCGCGCTGGCGACCGCGCCGGGCTCCGCGGCGGGAGCCCCGACCTGCGTGTCGGCGACCTCGACCGCGGCGGCCGCCGGAGCGAGGGTCGTGGGCGCCGCGGGCGGGGCGCTCGCAACCTCGGTCGGCAACACCGGCTGGGCGGGCGCGGGCGGTGGGACCTCGGCGCGGACCACCTTTGGAGCGGGCACTTTGGCCGGCGCCGTGGCGGGCAACGCGACCGACGGCGACACCGTGGACGGCGACACCGTGGACGGCGACACCGTGGACGGCGACGCGGCCGTTTGCAGTTCCGCGGGCGCCCTCGCGCCAGAGGCCGGGTTGGCGAGCGGCGCTTCTGCGTTCGACGCGGGGGTCGTGGTCGGTGCCGTCCGGTTTTCCTCGGCGGTGGCCGCGGCGACGCGGATCTCGGTCGGCGCGCTCTTTTGCCCACCCCCGCGGAACTGCGCCACAAAACTGCGCACGCTCGCGGGCACGTGTTGATTCAGACCGAAGGGCAGCGTGCCGCCGGCGGGGAGCACTACCGCCAAACTCGCGGTCAGCAGGAGTCCCGCACCCATCGTCACGGCGAGTCCGATGCCCCAGCGCCGACGGGGCACGGCGGCGAACTCGAGGCCCTCCTCGAGCGGCGCGCCTTCGTCCGCGGCCCAGCCGCTGCCGTCGTCCGATTCGTCTTCGAACGCCCCTTCATCCGCGCTTTCGTCGTCGTACGCGTCGTCCGATCGGTACACACCGTCGTCCTCGGTTTCGTCGGCGAACGTGTCTCCCGCGATCGTGTCTTGCGCTCCGTCTGCAAAACTCCCCGTGTCCCCGGCCTGCATGAGCGCCGGAGCTTCGATCGGCTCGTCGTCGAACACGTCGTCCGCGTCTTCGTCGCTGTACTCGTCGTCCGCGTCCGCGCTGCCTACGGCGAGCGGTTCGCCGTCCAGATCCTCTTCCCAGCCGTCGTCGTCGTTGGACTCCGCCTCTTCCGCCGCGGTATCGCCGCGCAGTGCGAGCGGCTTGCCACGCGCGTAGATGTCGGGAGCCGGCACGTCCTCGGGCAAACCGAACGGCGCCGCGGCGGGCTCGATCGCGTCGAGCATCCCGAAATCCGGCTCCCCTTCATCGTCGTCCGCGCCGGAAAGGCGCACACCCGCGGATGCGTGACGCTGAGCCTCGTCGTCTGCCAGCTCCTGGGCCATCCCGAGCAGGTGCCCTGCACCCGTGCCGCCAAGACCCAGGAAGTCGCCGTTGGCGGGGTTTTGACCGAGCGCTCCCTGAACCAGTTCGCCGGGGGTCACCACGCGGGCGCCTTTGGCGGGGCGGTTGCCACGGGGGCGCGTGGTGTCGTCGTGCTGATCGTGCGGCTGTTCCATCGAGCGGATCGGAGCGAAGGGTCGGCTGGGGGGAGCGCGCGGATCGACCCCTGACGGGGCGACGCCCGGCGCGCTGTGGTGCGCGGGTTCGTCCGGGCTATCGACAGGGGGGGGCACCCGTTTGAAGGCCACACCGGAACTTTCGCGCGGCGCCGCCCGAACCCCGTCGCGCGAACCCCGTTGCCTGGCCCGCGCGGCCTTGCCGCGCCGCCGCGGGGGCCGCACCATGCCCCCATGACACCGCTGCGACGCTGGCGATTGACCCTGATCTCACTGGGAGCATGTGTCGTCCCTGTCTCTTATACA
>ENA-ORBV01009322-ORBV01009322.1-microbial-mat-metagenome-genome-assembly--contig:-NODE-9322-length-16154-cov-4.497605_pt1 | contig 16154 bp, 17 predicted proteins | sample MGYA00237777_ERZ505514 | MGnify/ENA primary metagenome ERZ505514 (study PRJEB26160, sample SAMN06269048) | microbial mat metagenome | isolation source: Oligotrophic lake microbial mat | place... | reverse complement strand
GCGCGCGAGAACGTGCACTACAATCCGCTGCATTATCTGGCGCTCTTGGAGCGAAAGCCGGGCGCTTTGGACTTCGCGCGGCCACTGCAGGACTGGAAGCTGCCGGATTGTTTTGACATCCTGCGTCGCCGACTCGAAGGCGAGCGACAGTCCGCAGGTCGCCGTGAGTTCATCAAAGTTCTGCGATTGCTGGAGAACCTCGAACTTGGCGAGTTGGCCCGGGCCATCGAACGCGCCTTGGCAATCGGAACGCGGCGATCTGCGAGTACTTGGCCTCCAAGGCCGATGTCGTGGGCGCAATTCGTCTGCCCTCGAACGCCTTCGAGCGCGAGGGAACCAAGGTCGTCACCGACATCCTGTTCCTGCGCAAGCGCGCGCACGGCGAGCCCGAGAAACTTGCCGATCGCGACTGGCTCGGCTTGGCGCCAATATCGGTTGAAGGCCTGGACGTGCCAGTCAACCGCTACTTCGTCAATCATCCAGAAATGGTTTTGGGGAAGTGGAGCCGCCAGGACACACTTTACGGTGAAGGCTATAGCGTCCTCGGCGATGGCGACCTCGCCGAGAAGCTGGATGGTGTGATCGCCAGGCTGCCCCGCTTCACGCCGCTGCTATCGCATCCGCGCGGGGCTGAACTGCAACCTGCCTTCACACCGCCTCCGACATGCGATACGCACATCGGCGAAGGGAGTTTTTTCATTCGCCCCGACGGGGCAATCCGGCAGATCATCGATGGCCAGCCCGTGCCGGTCGAATATGGCGGCCGGCGACTCCATGCCGACGGCACGATGACGGGCAAGCGCTTGGCGGCGCTCACTGGACTACGCGATCGAGCCCGGCGCGTGCTGCAATCGCAGAACGAGGACTGGCCGGAAGCGGCGCGCGAGCAGGCGCGGCGTGCGCTCAACTGGGAATACGATCGTTTCGCCGCCGCCTACGGCCCGATCAACAAGACGACCTTTAGCGAAACCGAGGGCGGCGCTGTCAGCCGCCGGATGCCGAATCTGGTCAAGTTCCGTGAAGACCCGGACGCCATGCTGGTCATGTCGCTCGAAGATTATGATGAGATGACGGGTTGAGCCACGAAAGCAGCGATCATGAACCGCGAGGTAGTCGGGCGCACGCCCACCGTCACGCACGTCAGCTCCACCGAGGAAGGACTGCTCGTATCTCTCAACCAGCACGGCGCCGTGGACTTTCCATTCATCTAGTCACTCTACGGCAAACTGGAACCCAGGATCATCCACGAGTTGGAAGACCTGATCTTTCACGACCCCGAATCCAAGTCCTGGCAAACGGCCGACGTTTATCTCTCCGGCAACGTGCGTCACAAACTTCACGCCGCTGAGAGGGCTGGAGGCGAATTCGCCCGCAATGTCAAAGCCTTGGAAGCTGTGCAGCCGGAGGACGTGCTCCCCCGCGACATCGACGCCAATCTCGGCGCGCCGCGGATCCCCGAAGGCGACATCCAGTCCTTCGCCGCCGACCTGTTCCGTGTCGCGCTCGCGTCGGTTCCGGTAAAGCAATTGAAGCAGGAGGCTGCCTGGAGCATGGAAGCCGATCACGCCGCGACGGAGTCGGTCGCTGCCACCAGTGAGTATCCATCGCGGCATCGCAACTCCGCGATTATCAGCAGCGATTGGGACAGCCGTTCGCCCAAGAGGATTACCACGTGCAGTTGGCTGGGCTCCGCGACCAACTCAAGTCCGCGCTTTCAAGCCAAACAGCCGAGTCCGAACAACCGTCGGGGCGAAAGGTTTCGGACCGAGCCGATCAAATCAAAGCGATCCGCGCAGTGCACAAGGCTGTGGCCGCACCCGAGCGCGCGCCAAATCTGGGAACGTCTGCCGCCGAGGCAATTACTTCCCAAATTCGTCGGACCGCCGACGTGGCAAAGCCCGGAAGTCCCGGCGAAACAGTTAACCGCCGTCAACCGTCTCCGTCGGCGCGCAATCCAGGGGGTTCCGGCGGCTACTGTCTCGGCTGACTCAGAACTTGTTCCGGTCGATGTGGCCGACGCGCGCAAGCGGACAGATTCCGGTCGCGCCTCGAACTACGTACGCGTTGCCGAGTAATACTTGAAAATCGTTCCCGCATCCGCGGCGTCCTCGAAGCCGGTCACATTGATGACGGCCTCTGCGAGCCGGTCCTTTGGGTTGCGACCCTTGTGCAATGCGCGACGCTGCATTCCGCCCGCGATGAGATCAGCGCATTCTAGAAGGACTGTGCGGCCCTTCGTGACGGGCTCCATAGGTAGGACAGTCAGCTGACCCGGGAACTCCAGCGCGACAGCCTCACCGAGTTGCTTCGACATCTTGTGCAGAAACAGGGAGACGAAGCCCGAGTCAGCTTCCTTGATGACACGAACACTGCGGTTTTCCATTAAGCAGTTGCACTCGCGAAGGTACTTCAGAGAATCCACGACAAGCTGAATAAACAAAGAGACCAAAATTTCGTGCGTTCGGCCGCGAGAGACCAACGAGTAGCCCAGGAAGAGAACGCCCGAGCGCCGAGATTGGAGTTGTTGGAGCAATGAGACTGCCCGTTCTACCTTGTCGGCGCCAGTTTCAGAAAAATGGATCGTCTCGGTCCAGCCCGTGTTTGCACACCACTGCTCCAACGCAGCAAAGTGCTTTTCAAACTGCATCCAGTTGATGATGCACACGCCAGCGATGCCAGTGTAGGTTTTGTCGCCCTCGTTGCCTGTTTCGTCCAGGTAGAACCGAATTTCCGGGAGTGAGTCGCGATGCGCGGCAAGATACTCGTGAAACTCGGCCTGCATTGCTTCTCTAGCTCGTCGCGTCTCCTCTACACCACGAAATAGCCGTAACTCGTTCTGGATCATGCGCCGAACCCGACCAATTGTCTCAATACGGTCGAGCTCATAAAGTACTTCCAGTTCGAGCGGCCGCCAGCGTTCGAGCACGTCCGCCTGATACATCTTCCAGTACCTGATGCACAGCGAAGTATCGCTGTCGCGTGTCTCGGGGAATCGTTGAAGAATATGGGCGACTCGTTGTTCGCGGGTCGCCAAGTACGAGTTGGCGATGTCCGCCAACATCTTCTGCCGACGTTCGGCTTGGTCAGGCAGCAGGTCGGGCTCACGGGGAGTTGACCAAGGTTGAAGTTCGGAGATTTCGGGAGTTGGGTCGTGAATTGGGAAGAGCCAGCCACTCGCATCATTTGCTTGAGGAGTACGCGCGTGAGGACTCGTCGGCTCAGCCAAGGGCCGAGGCGGAGGGACGGCAACGGGAAGCGCCGGAGGGGGAACGACCGCTTCGATTGGAGGGGTGTCCGCCGCTGTGAGACCAAGTAACGTCTCCCAAATGCCATGCTTGTCATCAATGGTGGCCGCTGAATTGATTCGCTGGCAGACGGCTTCAAACTCAGGCGTATAGGGAAGATGTACCACGTCCGGCCCTTCGTTTCGGGCCAAATCGAGCAGCATTTGCTTTGGATCACGTCTCTTGCTCATTGAAGAATGCTCGCCGCTGCTTCACGACGTTTTGAATGATTCGCGCCGCGCGGGCCGTATCGTCGACAGTCTCATTGGTATTCGTTTTCAGCCGTTCTTAGAAAGGACACCGTCCGCTTACAGGCGTTCACAGGATTATTGGATGGGCTGCTTCCCCCTCGCCCGTTTGGAGAAGGTGCAGCAAAGGCCATCGCCAGCGATTATACCTAGAACAACCAAAGCGCCGACGCTTGACCTGGAGACGAGCAAGCTGCATACGGCGGCGCTGGCAATGGTCGGCCACTCGTCGCTCTCCGGCATTCAGAAGAAGATTTCGGTCAACCACTCGGCCGACCGGGCAACGCTCCAGGTTGCGGCCGCCGGCGGGCGCTATGTGCTCAAGCCGCAAACGGGAACCTACCCGGCCTTGCCTGAAAACGAGCATGTCACCACGCAACTGGCCAAGCTGGTAGGGATCGAGGTTGCGCCCAATGGCTTGGTGTCGCTTAAGGACGGCACGCTGGCCTACATCGTTCGTCGTTTCGACCGCTTACCCGATGGCCGGAAGCTGCGCCAGGAGGATTTCTGTCAACTAGCCGAATTGCCGCCAAAGGACAAGTACGGGGCGTCGACCGAGCTTTGCGTCAAGCTGGTCCGGAAGTACACCGACGAGCCGCCCGCCGAATTGCTGAAGCTCTACCGCCTGCTCCTGTTCGGTTGGTGGACCGGCAACGGCGACGCGCATCTGAAAAACTTTTCGCTACTCACTGGCGAGGACGGCATCACGCTGCTGACGCCCGCCTATGACTTGGTATGCACGCGGCTGGTGATCCCAGACGACCAGCTCGCGCTGCCCTTGCAGGGCAAGAAAGACCATCTCCGTCGAGGAGTGTGGCAGCGTTTCGCCGACTATTGTGGACTGCCCGAAAAGGTCGCACTGCGGGTGCTCGACAAGCAGGCCAAAGTACTGGACGACGCGACGGTCCTGATTGACCGCAGCTTCTTGCCGGACGACATGAAGAAGTCGTTCAAGCAACTTGTCGGCGAGCGCACCGAGAGCATCCGTTAGCAGGGGTCGAACCCCCTGTGCAGGATTCGAGGCGCATGCGCCTCACACCTGCTTTGAGCTAAAGCGGCTTCGATTCTCATCGAAGTCAGTCCGCATCGCCCACGCCCCACCTCCGCCATCGGATAGAATGCCGGGATTACTCGAAGGGCTCGTGCTCCTGCTAGACAACAGCAGTGTGAACGAGCAGACATCGGTTTACTCCGACAAGCCTCCGTCGAACCGGACAAACACGGCTCCCGAGCGCGCGCCGCACAAGGAAACGGCGGCGGCTGAGGCCATCGTTTCCCCGCATACGACAATCCTTCGAAAGTGCGGGTGACGGTTCGCTCGAGTTGATTCCAACATCGCGTCACCGGAGGAGTACCGGCATTCAAAACTCCTTCCGGTCGATGTGACCGAAGTAGCGAGCGCATCGCCCCATTGTGACCCGGTCGTGAGCGCCGTCGCTCCCGGACACAATCTCTTGAGTGCCGTCGCCAACCCGACTCCGCCAGCAGCGGCGCTGATTGGCAGTTCGAGGCTAATACAGCTAGCAGCGGTCTCTGAATTGAATCGAGATCACGCTGAGCGTTTCCACGCCAGTCGAGAACGGCGACCGTGCAAAGTACAAGCAAATCCGCCTGGCATAGCGTTTGCTGTTCCTCGAGCCGCAAATGCATCAGTACAGTTCTGAGATCCCATCGGAATGTCTGATCACGGTCATTGAACGCGAGGGCTACGCGCAGTCAAGTCGACATGCTACTGGCAAAATGTACTCAAAGGGCACGTCCATTATGGCTCATGATGAGAACCGGCCAGACCAAGACGGCAGACGTGGGGTTCTGCTTACGCGAAATGGGAACGCTCCGCCATCGCCGCCGTGGAGGGCCATGCTCGAGTTTTTTTGCATCTTCACAGATACTCCATGCCACTATGCGCACACGAAAGTTGCCTCGGCCACATGTTCAAGCCTTAGCGCAATCGGACCTTAGCGCAATCGGATCTGCACTTTAGTCGATGATTGTTGACGGCGGTTGAAAGTGGGTGGCATTGCGGAGCGGCCGCCCGCCAAACTTCAGTTACTTGCTGGAAGGAAGGCTTCCTTCAGCCTTCTTTGACGAGGAGGCTGAATCACCGGGCCCCTCTAAGAGGTTTTCGTCTTCGCGAAGTGGTTGCACCTGCTGCGCTTGTGCTTCGATGACGCGAGCTTCGCTCGTCAATCCTCCTTCCGCTTGCGTAGACGGCGCTTCGAGGTCAGAAGGGGAGGCGTTCGTCGCTTTGATCTCGCGCTTTGGATGGCGGCCAAGTCCGGCTTCGCGACTATCGAGCATTACGACGGGAACGCCCTGTGGAAAGATGAACTCGCGAGCTTCGTCGGGCATCGAGATGCCGTGCTTCTGGAAGGCCAGCTTGACCAGCCGAATTACGGACGACCTGACCTTCAACCAACTGTGTGCGCGCCCGTCGAGCCAAAAATAAATACGCAAGGTGACCGTCGCTCGGCCCAGTGCCTCTACTAGCACCGACGGCTCTGGATCGCTCAGTACGGCCGGATGCTCGACCAACACCCGACGGACAATCTCTTGCGCCTCGTGAATGGCGTCGTCATAGCCGATGCCCACCACGAAGTCTTCGCGCCGGTTGGCGTTGGCTGTGAAATTGCGAATATTGCTCTTGTAGACGCTGGCGTTGGGGATCTGAACGAGGTTGCCGTCGAGCGTCATCAGCATGGTGGTGCGCATATTGAGCTGTTGCACATAGCCAATAACTCCGGCCATTTCGACCAAGTCGCCGGTTTCGAAAGGATGCTGCATGCTGAGGAACAGACTTGCCAGGAAGTTCTCCGTGATGTCTCGAAACGCAATGCCGACTGCCAAACCAATCAGACCAGTGCCTCCGATCACCGTCAGCGCCAACTGCGTGAGGCCTGCCACTCTCAGCACGATGTAGATGCCGACGAGCATGACCAGTACGCCGACCGCTCGGGAGGCGACGTTACGAAGTAACTTGGCGCGGATCCGGGGGCGGAAGAAAGACCGTGCGCCGCGCGTGGCAAGGACGCCCGCGCCACCGGCCAGCAGAAGAACCACCGCGGCAAATACAAATAGCGGCAAGGACCGTAACACGTCCCGCCAGAGTGCGACAAGTCCGCTCCAGGCCGGACCGAAGTCCCACAGCGATGGCTCGCGCACCTCCAGCCGATTGACCACGGCGACGACATCTTGCGTGTTGCGTGCTAGATCGCCGGCCCACTTCTTGAGTTCGTCACTCGTCGTTGCGCCACTTAAGAACACCACTCCCTCGTCAACGCGCACTTTGGGATCGATGAACCACTCAGTAGCTTTGAGCACTCGCTGCAGGCGGTCGGCGATTTCGTCATCGAGCGCTGTCGGTGTGACATCTACTTTTGCGACTGCCGGCGCCAGCTCGGCCTCGTCGGGAATCGAAGTCGGCCGCGATTCGCTACTAGCCGCGTTCGCTTCTTGAGCACGAAGGGAAGCAATCGGCACGCAACAGCTTCCGACGAATAGCGCCGCCACCAATACAATTCTAAGATCAGCGTCAAGCCGCATGGATGTCTTCACAAATCCGCTGGTGGTAATACCGAGCAAAGGGTGGCTCGACCATGAGCGCCTGGCCATAACATTATCTGGCGCCATTCAGTCGAGCAAATACCGGCTAAACCGGACCTGGCATCGGCGCAGGCACAGGAAAGGGCAGCGGATTAGGTGGCGACGTGGGGCCGGGAGCCGGAGACGGAGGTCCCGGCGGAACGGGTTGTGGCAGCGGCGTGGGCGGGAGCACGGAAGCCGCGCTGAGGATGCCTGGGGGATCAGACGGGGCGTGGACCGACGGCGTCGGCCAGACCGCGAAGCAAGATTGGACGCGTGGTGGGCTGCCGGGAATCGGCTCCGCCAGCAAGTCACCTAATCGTCGCCTAATGAGCGTGGTATTCATCCTATTTGGACTCCTCACCCAGGGCATCACTTCGCAGCGGAATGTCGATCGCGGAAAGCGAGGGATCGGCCGATTGTCCACCTTCGAACTCCATCTCCTCTAGCGCCGTCGTCAGCACCAGATTGTCCGTCGCGCCTGAAATCTGACTTACCGGAACTCGTACCGATTGAGTTCCGAGCCAAGGCTTTTTTAACTTCAGCTCGTCGAGCGTTGCCCGATTGAGCTTTACTTCCAACGTCTCCAATTTCCAGGTGATCACATTCGCGGAAATGTCGGCGACCACGCCAATCTCCCGGCCGTGCTGGCCGACAATCCGCATTCCAATCAGTTTGGTGACTTTCGCATGATTCATGGGTGAATTCCCTTCAAGTACTGGTTGATCTTTGGGAATTGTTTCGAAGTGTTGCCTTCTGGCAATCAGGTGACTACGTCGACACGTCGCGAAAAAGACGCCTTGATCCCTCGAAATGCAATGTTCTCGACCGAGGAATGTTTCTTGCCGACTTTCTCTTTGGGGATGGACACTCTGCGCAGTTTTTCGCCGCGACTGCCTTTCTTGGCAGCAACTCGCGGACCTGGGAACAAACAGTTGCCGCGGGAATCGACATGGCGTTGATGTCACACTGTCCGCCGATAACTCGCGCGACGAACGGGTCACGTCGCTTAGTCCTGCTTCTTGAGCTGCGCGTTCGATGCGGCCAGCTGCCGCTGGGCAATTTGAAACTGCGCATCAACGTCTTTTAAGTCTGCCTCTTCCTTAAGGCTGCGGTGCGCCGCGCGATGCACCAACGTCGCGTGCTCGACGAGCGCATCGCGATCCGCCTCGCGATTAGCGAGGCTGGCGATTTCGGCGAGTGTGTCCAGCATGCGAATTAACACGGCGACACTACCTTCTCCGAATTGGCGAATCTGATTGAAGGCGGCGGCAGCAATTGCCCGGAAGTCGGCGGGATATGTGATTACGCGAAGACGTTGCTCGTCGTCAAAGCGAAGCGAGGAGGGAACGGGGCGTTGCGCCAGCTGGCTGAGGGCCTCTCCCAAGCGATCAATGCAGTTCAGCGCCGTGAACGGATCGTTCACGCCGGGGGAGAGCGCCCGGACGGCAATCTCCACGAGCTGATCAATCGCAAACTCCACGTCTTGAAACGGCGTGCGCTGCGAAGCAAACACAATCGCGTTGTTCAGTCGCTTCGTGGCCTCTTCATCCACTCTCTCGCGCGGCCAGGCCATCGCGAGTTGCGTCCCCTTGATCACAAAATGGCCAGGCCGTCGAGCCAGGCGAATCACGAGGTCCCTATCTTTGGCTAACACGAGCGCCTCGTCGTTAATCGCATCCACATAACCGCTTTTGGCAGCGAGCACCTGAACTGCATCGTCGACAGGAAACACCGGCGGGGTCTCGTCGCTTCCCATAACGTCCTGGTCAGAGTTTTTCGGCCACAACCGATCAATGGCGTCGTGCAATTCGTCAGTCACGGCCTGAACCACGGACGTGGCCTGAATCGAAACGGCAACGTGGTGGATGAAGTAGATCAACACGCCCAGATTAGTGATCGCCAACAAGATCCCGAACGTGACGCTTACGCCAGGCACGAATTGTTCATTGTCGATGCCGCGCACCGTACGTAGCACGAGGAGGCAATACAGAAAGGTGGCCGTAAACGTACCGAGGACGAATTGATTGCGACGATCGCGAATGAAGTTTCGCAACAGCCGTGGGCCGAACTGGGCGGAAGCCAGCGACAGGGCGACGATCGTGATGGAAAAGACTACGCCGGCGACCGTAATCATGGAACCGGCGATCGTCGCTAACACCGCACGCGCCCCCTCGGGGCCGCCGGTATACCTCCAATTCACTTGCCACGACGTGTGTTCGTGCAGGAAGTGGTCTACTTCCACAGTCACGAGGGACGCGAAGATGGCGGAGAATCCGAGCACCGCCGGCAAGAACCAGTAACTGGTACGGAGCGACTCCCAGTAGTATCGCCACGACGAGTTCATGCGGGGCTATCCGGTAAATCGAAAAGGAGACGAGCCGCGACCTGGAGTATTTGAAGCCGTTCATTCTATCAGGATGGCTGCTACCATGGACGTCTCATGGCGGCCAACGAGCGTAGTGGCCGTCGCGAACGTCAATGAGAATGGGGATTCAGTCAGAATGGCCGATAGAAAACCTGACACGACCGAACGGGCGGGGCCTCAACTGCCGGCGAAACTTACTGATGCACCTGCCCAGCGACTGATCCAGCCGTTGGCGAGGTTTCTGGAAATCGAATCGGCCAGCGGCGTGCTGCTGGTGATTTGCACCGTCGTCGCGCTGCTCCTCGCCAATTCGCATTGGGCGCACGATTGGGAGGCATTCTGGCACACGGAGATTAGCCTCGCGATTGGCAATTGGAAACTTGAAGCGTCTCTGGTCCATTGGATTAACGACGGACTGATGACGATCTTCTTCTTCGTCGTGGGTTTGGAAATCAAGCGCGAGATGGTGGATGGCGAATTGCGCAGCCTACGCCTGGCCGCATTGCCGATCTTGGCTGCGCTCGGGGGCATGGTAGTTCCCGCCGGCATCTACCTGCTGCTGCAAGGGAGCGGCGCGGGACGTTCAGGCTGGGGAATCCCCATGGCCACCGACATTGCCTTTGCCGTCGGCATTCTGTCGTTGCTGGGAAAGCGCGTCCCGGCAGGCCTCAAGGTGTTCTTGTTAGCCTTGGCGATCGCCGACGACATCGGCGCGATCCTTGTCATTGCCCTCTTCTATTCCAAGGCCTTGCATTTCGGATTTCTAGCGTTGGCGGGCGCTGGCTTACTAGTAGTGCTGGGAATGAACCGCCTGGGAGTGCGCAATATGATCGCGTACTTTGTCGTCGGCCTGGCAATCTGGCTGGCGATGTACCAGAGTGGCATTCATCCCACCGTCGCCGGAGTTGTGCTGGGGCTCATCACTCCCGGGCAAGCATGGCTCCCGCGCGAGTCGCTGGTGAACTTCGTACTCGACGCGATCGATCGCCTGGATGGTCGCATCGATCGACCGCAAGTCGTCGACAATCTCACCAAGACGGCACGAGAAACCCTGTCCCCGCTGGAGCGTTTGCAGACCTTGCTTCATCCCTGGGTGGCATTTGCGATCATGCCCGTGTTCGCGCTCGCCAACGCGGGAGTTGCCGTGCGACCGGAAGCCGCCACCGCTGGCGTTGCCTGGGCCGTGGCTGCGGGCCTACTGCTTGGGAAACCGTTGGGGATCGCGCTGTTCAGTTACCTAGCTGTGAAGAGTGGTGTGACCGACCTCCCTTCCAACGTGAACTGGTCAGCCCTCATCGGCGCGGCGTGCTTGGGAGGCATCGGCTTTACATTGTCACTCTTTATCGCCGGGCTGGCGCTCCATGGGGAACTGCTGGACGCCGCGAAAATCGGTACGCTCGTCGGCTCGACGATAAGCGCCGTGCTCGGATATGTCATCCTGCGTTTCGCGACGCCGAGCGGACCGTAAAGCCAGCGCACGTTAGGCGAGAATCGTTTCGCGAAGATTCAGTGCGAACTAGGACGGAAGCGTGCGCCTAAGCCTCAGTAGTGCGGGAACAAACCCTCCGAGCGACAGTTGTGCCGCCGTCAACAAGTTATCCGCGACCGTTGACGCGGTAACCAATCGAATGGTTCTTACGCCATTTTCCCCCGCAGGGTCACCAGCAGTTTCTCTAGATCTGCAGCCGCCTTGTCGTCGGCAACGAGAATGCGGCGGCGGCTTGATGCCAGGGTCGCTTAGTCAATCGCCGGGGGGGCGGCACCACCGACTAGCCGATGCCCACCGCGAAGTCTTCGCGCCGATTGGCGTTGGATGTGAGATTGCGAATATTGCTCTTTTAGACGCTGGGTTTGGGATTCGAGCGAGGTTATTCGCGGCCGGCGGCCGCTTTCCTCATACCCTCTTCGAGCGTCTTCATATCCTCGGGCGAGAGCTCCGGGCGGTCCACTTTGAGCGTCAGCTTGCTGAGCTTGCCAGTGAACGTGAACGGCGGCTGGTAGTCTGCGTCATTCACGCCGGTCAACGTGTCCGAGCCAATGTCGAAGCTTTCGTCCCATTGCAGGATGATTGGCAGCGTTTTCTCCATGCGCTTGGTGGCGACCACTTTGCCGTCCACCTTTAGCACGCCGGTGCCGGGCTGGCCGAGACCGCTGAAGCTATTGTAAACGAGTGTACCGACGCCGATGCCCTCGTATTTGAAGTCAAACTCGATCGTGTGCTTGCCGGGCGTGAGCGCGGCCGGCCCTTCCCACTTGAGTCGTTCGAGGTCCAGCAGGTTCCACAGGAAAACCGGTTTCCCCTTGAGCAGATAAAAGCCGTAGCCCGCAAATCGCCCGCCCGAAGTCAGCATCATTCCCTCGGCGCCGTTGGCCGGCACTTCGATTTCGGCGGTGATGGTGTAGCTGGTGTTCAGCAGTAGCGGCGAGTCGCCTTGCGGCAGACCAACCATCGGCCGCGTATAAACGAACTCGGTGCGCCCGGCAGCGATGTTCGGGCGTGGCGCGATGACGCGCGCCGCTACGGATGCATTCAGCGGCAGGACCTGGTATTTCTTCGCTTCGACGAGGAATTTCTCCCGCAGTTCCTGGACCTTCTCAGGGTATTTCGCCGCCAAGTCCTCGCTCTGGCTGAAGTCCTTGTTCAGGTCGAACAGCTGGAATACTTGGTTATTCAGCGGATCTGAGTTGGCCGCGCCAAAGGCTTCCCAAGGCGCACGATCCACCTTGGTGCTCAGGAACCAGCCGTCGTCATACAGCGCATACTGGCCCATCATCTCGAAGTATTGCGTCTTGTGCTGGCTCGGCGCCTTGGCGTTTGCCGCGTCGAAGGTGTAGGCGAAGCTCGTGCCTTCGATCGGCTTTTGCTTGATCCCGTCCACCACCTCGGGCGCGTTGATTCCTGCGGCCTCCAGGATTGTCGGCACGACGTCAATGACGTGCAGAAACTGCTCGCGCAGGCCTCCCTTGTCCTTGATGCGCGCCGGCCACGACACGACCATGTTTTGGTTGACGCCGCCGAGTTGCGAGGCGTTTTGCTTGAACCATGAGAACGGCGCGTCGAACATCCACGACCATCCGGCCGACATGTGGTTGTAGGTCTGCTCGGTGCCCCAGACATCGTAGAATTTCATCTGGTCTTCCACCAGCACGGAGACGCCGTTGAAGAACGCCACTTCGTTGGGCGTGCCGAGCGGGCCATCCTCGTCGCGAACGCCAAGCTGCAATCGGCCGAAGCGACCGTGAAGTTGGCAGAGGCGGGCGTTGCGCGTACGGAGGCCGATTACGCGGACGCGGCGTCAGAGTACGATCGCATGCAGCGCCTGGCCCGTGATCAATCCGTTACCAAGAAGTTGGAGGAGGAATCGCTTCAGCAGTTCCGGGCCAGCAACGCGGCGCGACAAGAAGCGGCCGCGAAAGTGACGTCCGCCACGGCAGGCATTGCGGAAGCCAAGGCCCAGTTAGAACAAGCCCAGGCCGATCTTACCGCCGCCGAAGCGAAGCGGACGATGGCCAACGCGAAGCTGGCTCGCCAGCAAACCATGGTCGACTATCTGGAACTGAAAGCACCCTACGACGGCGTTGTCACCGCCAGGAACATTGATACCGGTCATTTTCTGGCTGGTACTGGCGTTAAGCCGCTCCTCGCCGTGGCTCGCACCGATCGCGTCCGTGTCTTCGTGGATGTCCCCGAGGCTGAAGCGCCGCTCGTCACGACCGGCGATGCCGGCGATCCAGCAACCGTCCAAGTTCAATCGCTCGCGGGCAAGGCGTTTACAGGGAAAGTGACGCGTTCGGGCTGGGCGCTCGATGCTTCCAATCGCTCACTACGCATCGAGATTGACCTGCCGAACACGGATGAAGTCCTTCGCCCCGGCATGTACGCCAGCGTGCAAGTTGTCTTGGATGAGCGAGCGAACACGACTACATTGCCGATTGCTGCCGTGACTTCGGGCGCCGAACCGTACTGTTACGTCGTCGAGTCGGGCAAGCTGCGTAAGACAACGATCACTCTGGGACTTCGTTCAGGCGATGAAGTGGAAGTGCTCGATGGCGTTCGCGAGGGCGAGGTCGTTGTGCTCACGGGCGTCGGCGGCCTCCAAGATGGCCAAGCGGTGCAAGTCCTTCCGGCAGGATGAGATTCGCCCATGTCCTGTGTATTGGTGGTTGAGGACCAAGATAGGTTGCGCGCCAATCTGATGCACGTCCTGAGCGAAGCTGGCTACGAGATCACGGGCGTCCGCACGGGTGAAGAAGCGATTGAGTCCACTGCATCGCACACTTTCGATGCCGTGATCTTGGACCTGTCCTTGCCTGGGCGTGACGGCTTGTCCGTGTTGGCCGAGTTCCGAGCGGCGGGATCCCGTGCACCGGTCTTGATCCTCTCCGCTCGCGATTCGATCGATGATCGCGTCATCGGCCTCGATACGGGGGCGGATGACTATCTCTTGAAACCGTTCGCACATGCGGAATTCTTGGCCAGACTACGCGCCCTGTTGCGGCGCTGTTCAACAAGTAACGACCTGATATTTCGATGCAGCGACCTTGAACTGTCGTTGCGCGGTCGCCGGGTCACGCGAGCTGGGTGCGACGTGACGCAAAGCCAGCGTGAGTTCGATTTATTGGAATACTTGTTGCGGCATAAGAACGCCCATGTCACGCGTGACATGCTGGCCGGCGGGGACGATGACCAGGCGCGCGGTCTCGCGGAAGGCAGACCGCAATTCCGCGCACCCGATTAGAGCCTGACCAGCTGCCAGTCATCGCAAACCAAGCTGCCCAGCTCGCGGTGATGGCGTTCGATCACCTGCTGCGTGGGGCATTCGGGCTCGTACCAGTCGACTTGATAGTCTTCGCCGGCGACGGGATGAATCCAGGCGGAGAACCATCGTACCAATAGGTGTCGAGCGCCAAGTTGATGTTCGAATGCCCCAGCCGCTCCTGGACGACCTTCGGATGCACACCTTTCGTCAGCAGCAGTGACGCCGAGGTGTGCCGTAGATCGTGGAACCGCATGTCGGAAAGGCCGGCGCGCTTCAGGATCAGCTTGAACGACCGACGGGTGATGTTGTTCCGGCGAATTGTGTTGCCGGCATCGTGAAGCCCAGGGCTCATTTTTTCCTCTTGAACGTGTAGTCCATGTACTTAAAGTCCTTGCGCGCCGCCGTCCGGGTATCGACGAACCAGACCTCCATTACGAACTCCTCCGGCCCGCGCAAATCCGCCCCGGGATGTTCCGGCAGAAACGCGAGATACTCCGCGACGGGATCTTCCCGACCCGCTCGAGCCTGATCCGTCTCGTCGGGATGGTCCTCTTCGAGCAGGACGACGAGTGGCAGGACGGCCGGCGCTACTTCCGGCCCGAGACGATGGCCCTCATCGATGCCGTCGTGGACCACGAGGAGGTGAGCCTGACGATGCTCATGGCGAGTTGATGGATCAGGCGCGAGAATGACGCCCTGTTACACCACGTCCTGGGACTTGACCCTGCGACAGAACCCGAATCATCCATCTGCGAATCACTGGCGCTGGGAAATTGAGAATTGGCGCAATCAAATCGACAAACTCCGGAAGTCACTCCCCGGTGGCCATTGACATTGGAGGCTCCGCATTGCCGTCGACGCGTGTCTACGACTCCCTTCGGGCCCATGGCGTGCCAGATGAACTTGCTGCTGAACTTCAAGCAAACGTCGGCGATATTCTGGACGCCGCCGTACAGATGAACGACCTGCTCCTGGCGTTTGGCAGCAATCTCGAAAACGACATTGACGCGTGTCGCCGAATCGAGTCAGAAGTGATCGACCATCTGCCCGATCATCTGAAGTCGCTCAACAAGGCTAGCCGGGAGCTCAGGCACCTATTGAAACGGCGTCGACAGGCCGAGACTGGGAACGAGGCTGACCGTTCTTAAAGGTGGACCACAGGTTGTTGCGCTTACGCTGCTCCGCTGCCGGACACCCGTTGTGCGATACCGTTGCCCTACGTTGAGGCTCGGTGCCAGTTCGCGGTGTCCCTCGTGGGCTGTGCACGGCCCACTCGCGCCCCGCGGGCCTCATGTTGCTATCGGCGTCCGCTCCCGGCGCCTACGTCGCCTACCTCGGACTGGCGTTCACAATTTGGCTCCTTCTTGCGGTCCTTTATCTACGCCGTCTCAGGTCGCGATTGGCTGATCATTCTGGAAAGATCGCCGCCGCAATTGCCGAGGGCGATGTGCACCTCGTGCCCCAGATGCCGGAAGGCGCCGACGCCGCCGTGCCCAGCAAGGTCTTCGCCATCATGGCGGCGGGCCGGCCGTTCATCGCCACCGCCCTGCCCGGCGTCCGCTTCGCCGAATATTGGCCCGAGACCGCGAAGGAATTGAATCGGTTCGCGTTGATCCGTTCCATGACCTCGAAAGAAGCCGAACACGACCGCGCCATCGCCATGGTGCGAACCGGCTACGCCCTCAACCCGGCGATCCGCTATCCGACGTTCGGGTCGGTCGTGGCCCGCGACTTCGCCAAACACGTCCCGGATTTCGATCTGCCGTCGTTCGTCCGCATCGGCAAGCCACGAATCGCCACGCGCGATGTCGATGCGGGCGTTCTGGGAGTGCGCCACGCTCCGTTCTGGATCGGCGAACCGGGCAGACTGCCGCCCGATGTGACGCCGACCGTGCCCACGTCGGTCCTGCAT
>ENA-ORBV01009321-ORBV01009321.1-microbial-mat-metagenome-genome-assembly--contig:-NODE-9321-length-16155-cov-4.533337_pt1 | contig 16155 bp, 16 predicted proteins | sample MGYA00237777_ERZ505514 | MGnify/ENA primary metagenome ERZ505514 (study PRJEB26160, sample SAMN06269048) | microbial mat metagenome | isolation source: Oligotrophic lake microbial mat | place... | reverse complement strand
CGCGACATCATGAAGGCCTGCGGGCTGACGCAGGGCGCGCTCTACAATCACTTCAAGTCGAAGGACGAGCTGCTGCACGACATCATCGCCTCGACCCAGGGCGAACTCGAGCGGATATGCCAGCAGGCGGTGACCGCGGCGGGAGACGATCCGCGGGCCAAGCTGGCGGCGTTCGTGCGCATCTATGTCATGCGGCACTGCCGGCTGAGGGTGGAAGCCCTGGTTGCCAACCGCGAGATCGGCTGGCTCGATGCGGCGCACGTCGCCGACATACGCCGCAGCCGTCGTGCCATCCGCGACGTCGTCGTCGGCATCCTGAGGCAAGGGGTCGAGAGCGGCCTGTTCGATCCGCCTTTGACCGGCGGCCGCCAGGATCTCAAGGCCATCGCCATGGCCTTGCTCGATCAGTGGACCCACGTCTCGATGTGGTACGGCCCCGGCGGGGAGATCACGGAAGAGGAGATGGCCCAGCTCTACGCCGACATGGCGCTGCGCGCGGTCGGCGCCCGGCCTTAATTAAGCCCAAGAGTATTGGAGTATCCGGGCATGTTCGCACGTCTGGCCGTCGTTGCCGTGGCTTTCCTGTCCGCCGCCGCCTGTACCCCGGAGGCGGCGGGCACGCCGCCGCCCACGACACGCAGCACGGCAATCGCTGCGGCACCGAGCAACGGCACCGTGCCGGCCGGGCGCTGGCGGGCGGTGCTGATCGCCGGCGACAACAACAGCCCGGCCTTCGACAACGGCGTGCAGTCCTTGCGCGAGAAACTCGTGGCGCATGGTGTGACCAACATCTCGGTCTATTCATCGAATGCTGCGGCGACGGCGCCGGCACAGCTCGCGAGCGTCGCCAATGTGGCGACCGCGTTGCGCACAGGCGGCGGCGACGCCTGTCTCGTGTTCATCACCAGCCACGGCGAGGAGAAGGGGTTCGTCTTGAAGACCGATCGCCGGCTGTTCGACCCCGGCTCGCTCGAGCGCCTGCTGAGAGCCGGTTGCGGCTCGGTGCCCACCGTGGTCGTGGTGTCGGCCTGCCACAGCGGGACTTTTCTGACGCCCGACATGCGCAAGCCCAACCGGGTGATCCTGACCGCGGCTGCGAAGGATCGCAGCAGTTTCGGCTGCGGCGCCGGCGATCAGTACACCTACTACGACCAGTGCCTGCTGCAGCAGTTCGACGGCGCCAGGACTTGGCGGGATCTCGCCGCGGCCACGCGCACCTGCGTCGAGAACCAGGAACGCCGCATGGGCATTCGCCAGTCCTCCCTGCCGCAGATGTTCGTGGGCGCCCAGGTCGAGGACTTGCGGCTGCCGCAGCGCTGAGAGGGCGGGCGCTAGCCGATCACGGCCGTGAAGTCGCAGGTCACGAGGTGTGCGCTGTCGGCCGCCAGCGTCAGCGTGTGACGCGCCGGGCGCGAGGCCTCGTCCGGGAACATCTTCACCCACTCGTCGTTCAGCGCCGCGCGGCCCGTCGAGGGCTGCTTCATCCAGAAGTTGATCTTGATGATGTCGTCGACCGTGCCACCGCCGGCTTCGACGCACAGGCGGATGTGCTTGAAGATGTTGGTGACCTGGCCGGCGAGATCGAGGGGCGCGGTGCGTGTGCCCGGCTCGGTGCCGTTCATGATGCTCGACATCAGGATGTTGCCGATCCGGCTGCCGTTGGGGATCGGGTTCTGGTGGCTGTAGCCGGGATAGTTGACGCTCTTGCGCTTGGCCATGGTTTCGCTCCCTGGAAAAGGCCGGGAGCATTGCATTTCCGCCGGCGTTGGCAAATGGTCTTGGTCGGAGGAAACGAACAATGACCGGCACCAAATCGGACTCCCTCGTCGAATACGCGCGCGACGGCGCGATCGTCACCCTGACGCTCAACCGTCCGGAGAAACTGAATGCCTTCAGCGACGAGCTGGTGGGCGCTCTGTCGGAGGCGCTTCATCGTTTCGATATGGACGACGAGGCAGAGATCGCGATCCTGAACGGACGCGGCCGTGCCTTCTCGAGCGGCGCCGACGTTCAGCAGCGCCAGCTTCGCAGCCGCGAGGAATTCCTGAGACTGGGCGGACCGCAGGGCCGCGGCACGCATTCCTCCGATCTCCTGACCAAGGCGGTCAACTGGAAGCCGGTGATCGCCGCCGCACACGGCTATGTGCTGGGCCTGTCCGTCGGCATCGCGCTGGAGTGCGATCTGGTCGTGGCCGAGGCAGGGACCAAGTTCCAGGTCACCGAGACGTCGCGCGGTCTGGGCGCCGGGAAATACTGGGCCTTGATGCATTACCGCGGCGGCGGCGCCTTCACCATGGAGGCAGCGCTCACCGGCCGCTTCTTCACCGCCGAGGAGGCCTTCAAAGCCAACCTCATCAATCGCGTGGCGCCGAAAGGCAAGTATCTCGACGTGGCCCTCGAACTGGCACGCGACGTGATCAAGAATCCGCCGCTCAGCGTGCGCTCCACCGTGCGGATGCGGCGCTGGTACATGGATCGCCTGAGCCGCGAAGTCATGTTCATGACGGCGCCGGAGCGGCTCTACCTGACGGAGGATTTCGGCGAAGCCGCGCGCGCCTTCACCGAGAAGCGCGAGCCGAAGCCATTCAAGGGCCGCTGAGTTGCGCCGCCGCCAGGTCGCGCAGCCTGGCGCGCTGGATCTTCGGGCCGTTGGGCGAGGGCGTGACCGGAAACTCCGGGACGGCGAAGACGCGCACCGGCACTTTGTAGTTCGCGAGGCCTCGCCGGCAGTGGGCGATGATGGCGGCTTCGTCGAGCACCGCACCTGCCTCGAGGATGACGAAGGCGACGGCACGCACGCCCTCGGGCCGGGGCAGGGCGATGGTCTGGCAGGCGGAGATGCCGGGAACTAACTGGATGTGGCTCTCGATTTCGAGCGGATTGACGAGGAAGCCCGAGAGCCGCAGCACATCGCCCATGCGGCTGAGGAATGTGAAGCCGCCGTCGCCGTCGAGTTCGGCCAGGTCGCCGGTCCGGACATAGCCGTCCGGGGTGATGGTCTCGGCGGTGGCCGCGTCGTTGCCGTAGTAGCCGACCATCAACGATGGTCCTGCACATTCCAGGACGCCCGGCTGGCCGGCGCCGAGAAGGACGCCGCTTTCCGGGTCGCGGATCCGGACATGGGCGAGGGGAGATGTCGGCACGCCGCCGCCGCGCTTGCGTTGCGCCACCGCGGTGCCGGCTGCCCGTGACGAATAGAGCGCCTGGACCTCGCTCATGCCGTAGAGGCCGCATAGCAGCAGGCCGCGCGCCTCGGCCTGCTCGGGCAGTGCCGCGAGTGCTGCATTGAAGGCGGCGTAGCCCGCCCACTTCACTGATGGAAAGGGCTTGTCGCCAGGAACGATGTCGAGCAGGCGTGCATACATATCGTCGCTGCCGAACAGCGTGGTCGGCTGGTGATGGGCGATCAGGCGGGCGATCTCGTCGATCTCGTAGGACTCGATCAGCACGCAGGGCTTGCCGGCCGCCAGCGTCGCCAGGGTCTGGTTGAAGCCGAAGACGCCGCACAAGGGCAGGATGGAGAGCGAGAGCGTGTCGGGCGCGGTGAGGCCGAAGGCGCGCGCGACCTGCTGGGCGTGACTGGCGATGGCACCCTGTCGATGCAGCACGAACTTGGGCGCACTGGTCGTGCCCGAGGTGGTGAAGATGTTGCAGCGGGCATTGGGTCGCGCGTGGTTGGCGCCCAGCGGCGGGCGTGACAGCAGCCGTTCGAACGGCAGCCGCCGCAGCCGCTCGATGGCTGTGGGTACGGCGGCAGGCTCATCGCCCACGATCACGAGGGCCGCGAGCTTGTCGAGGGCGGCGGGATCGATCTCCGAGAGGATCGAGAGAAAGTCGATGCGCCGGAAACCTGGCGCGCAGGCCAGCACCTTGGCGCCGCTCCGGCCGACGATGTCGGCCACTTCCACAGCGCGGTAGCGCGTGTTCACCGCGACCGCGATGGCACCCAGCCGCGCGCAGGCGAAATAGAGGATGGGATAGGCCGGCACGTTGGGCAGCCACAACGCCACCCGATCGCCCGGCACGACCCCGAGATCGGCCAATCCCTGTGCCACGCGGCCGGCTGCGTCGTGCAGTTCGGCGAAGGAGAGTGTCCGGTCGCCATGGATGAGCGCCGGCGCGCCGGGCTTGTCTTCGGCAATGTCGGCCAGCAGTGTCCAGACGTCGGCGGCAGGGCGGGCGAGAGGCATGCGGCGCGGAGACTAGCGGAACACCGTTTCATCTCAAGGGGTAGGGCGCTTGACCCGGCACGGCGCTTGCTCGACGTTTCCCTTTGGGGTTTGGGAGGCACTGCCATGTTTCGTCGTAGCCTGTTCGCCGCGCCGCTCGTTCTTGCGGCGGCACCTGCATTCGCTCAATGGCTGCCCAAGCAGCCGATCAAGATCCTGGTCGGTTACGCGCCCGGCGGCACCGCCGACATCACCGCACGCATCGCGGCCGACGCGATCCAGCGCCAGCACGGCTACACCGTCATCGTCGAGAACAAGACCGGTGCGGGCGGCTTCATTGCGCTGAAGCAGGTCTCGCAGTCGCCGCCCGACGGCTACACGGTCGGCATCGGCATCATGGGCCAGATCGCGGTCGGCGCCGTCGTGCCCGGCTCCAACATTCCGCTCGACCTCGACAAGGAGCTGGTGCCGATCGCCAATCTTGTCGGCGTGCCGATGGCGCTGATCGTGCGCCCGAACGCACCGTTCAAGACCATTCCCGAGCTGGTGGCCTACGCCAAGGCCAATCCCGGCAAGCTGTCGTATGCCTCGACCGGCCTCGGGTCGACCAACCAGCTCGCCGCGGAATTCCTCGGCTTCGAGTCCGGTGGCTTGAAAATGATTCACGTGCCTTATCGCGGCGGCGCGCCGGCGATCGCCGACGTGGCGGCGGGCAACGTCGACATGTTCTTCGGCAACGTGTCGGAGCTGATGAGTCTTGCCAATGCCGGCAAGGTGCGCGTGCTGGCGCTGGCCGCGACCAAGCCGACGCCGCTGGCGCCCGATCTGCCGTTGCTCACCAAGGACATTCCCGCGCTCGACATCAACAACTGGTTCGGCATCTTCGGACCTGCCGGTTTGCCTGCAGACATCCTGGCGGGTCTCAGCAAGCTCTTCATCAACGCGATCGACGATCCTTCCAACAAGGAAGCGCTCGCCAAGCAGGGCCTGGAGTCGCTCAAGCAGGATCCGGCGGCGTTCAAGGCCTACATCATGAAGGATCGCGAACGCTGGGCGAAGGTGGTCAAGCAGGGCAACATCAAGGCCGAGTAGAGATAATGTCCTCACCCTGAGGAGCATCGCGTAGCGATGCGTCTCGAAGGGTAGGCAATGGGACCGAGTCTGTGGTCCATGCTTCGAGACGGTCGCTGCGCGACCTCCTCAGCATGAGGTTATATTGTAAGGGGTTTGAAGTATGAGTGCGCCGCTGTCCCTCGGTATCGATATCGGGGGCACCTTCACCGATCTCGTCATCCACGATCCGCGCGACGGCCGCGCCATCATCTGGAAGGAGAGCACGACGCCCGACGATCCGGCGCGCGGTGCACTCGAAGGCACAAGGCGCGTGCTGGAGAAAGCGGGCGTGCGGCCCGACCAGGTCGGTCGCGTCGTGCATGCCACGACGCTGTTTACGAACGCGCTGATCGAGCGCAAAGGCGCGAAAACTGGCCTGCTGACGACGGCGGGCTTCGCCGACGTGCTGGAGATCGCGCGCGAGCGCAAGTATGAGCTCTACGACCTCTTCATCGAAATGCCCAAGCCGCTGGTGCCGCGGCCGTGGCGGCGCGAAGCCAGGGAGCGGTTGGCGCCCGACGGCACCATCGAGATTGCGCTCGATGTCGAGGCGGCCCTGGAGGAAGTGGCCGAACTGGTGGAGCAGGGCGTCGAAAGCCTCGCCATCTGCTTCCTGCACAGCTACGCCAATCCCGTGCACGAGCGCGCCATCGCCGCAGCCGTGGCCGAGCGTTTCCAGAACCTGTCGATCTCGCTGTCGTCGGACATCGCACCGGAAATCCGCGAGTACCAGCGCGCCAGCACCACGGTGGCCAACGCCTATATCCGTCCGTTGGCCGAGATTTATCTCGAGCGCCTGGAGCAGGCCTTGAGCTCGTCGGGCATTCCCGGCGGTCTCTTTCTGATGTTGTCCAACGGCGGGCTGACGCATGTGAGCGAAGCCAAGCGTGCGCCCGTGCATCTGCTGGAAAGCGGTCCCGCGGCCGGCGCGCTGGCCGGTGCCTGGTTCGGACGCAACGCCGGACTGGAGCGCGTGCTCGCCTTCGACATGGGTGGCACGACAGCCAAGCTCGCCCTCGTCGACGATGGTGAACCGCTGGTTGCCTATGGCTTCGAGGCGGCGCGTGAAAAGCGATTCCTGCGCGGCTCTGGCCTGCCGATCATGATCGCCACGGTGGAACTGATCGAGATCGGCGCCGGTGGCGGTTCCATCGCGCGCCGGAGCGACCTCGGCACCTTGCAGGTCGGTCCCGAGAGCAGTGGCGCCCAACCCGGCCCGGCCTGCTACGGCCGCGGCGGCACGGAGGCCACTGTGACCGACGCCGACCTGGCGCTGGGCTATCTCAATGCCGATTTCTTCCTGGGCGGCGCCATGAAGATCGATCGCGCTGCGACCGAGGCGGCGCTGGGCGGCCTCGCCACGGCGCTGGGCGTTGGACGCGATCGCGCGGGCTTCGGCGTGCACGACGTGGTGAACGAGAACATGGCGGGCGCGGCGCGCGTGGCCATCGCTGAACGCGGCCGCATTCCGGCGGAGTATGCGCTGCTGGCAACCGGCGGCGCCGGGCCTGTCCACGCGTGGAACGTGGCACGCAAGCTCGGCGTCACCCGCGTCGTCTGCCCGCCCGGTGCGGGCGCTGGCAGCACCATCGGCATGTTGATGGCCCCGGCCCGTGTCGATCGCGTTGCAAGCTTCAGTGCGGCCCTGACAGGGGCAGATTTCCGGCAGGCCGAGGCGATCTTTGCCGCACAGGAGAAAGAATCGCTCGACGTGCTGCGGCCGACCGGTGCCGACGCCGCGGGCCGTGTCGTGCGGCGGCTCGCCGACATGCGCTACGTTGGCCAGGGGAGCGAGGTCACGGTCGTGATGCCGTCGCCGCTCACCGAAGCGGGCGTGCGCACCGCCTTCGAGGCCGCCTACAAGGCGCTGTTTGCCCGCACGCCGCCGGGCGCCGCCATCCAGTTCGTGGCACTTCGGCTGTCGGTCAGCGCGCCGATGCCCGGCGCCGGCGGCAAGCTCGAACTGCCGCGTCATCCAAGGACGCAGGCGCTGAAGGGCACGCGGCCGGTGTTCTTCGCCGATGCCGGCAAGATGCTTCCGACAAATGTCTATGACCGCTATGCGCTGGAGCCCGGCGTGGTCGTGCAAGGACCTGCCGTGTTCGAAGAAGACGAAAGCACCTTTATCGTCGGTCCGGGCGGCACCGCGCGCCTGCTGCCTGACGGATCCATTCTGGCGGAGGTCGTCTGATGACCAACTCAAAATCTCCGAGGGTATTTGACGCGATCGAGCTCGAACTTCTCTGGCGGCGGCTGATCTCGCTGGTCGACGAGGCGGCGGCGGCGATGGTGCGCACCAGCTTCTCGACCCTGGTGCGGGAGAGCTACGACTTCTCCTGTGTCGTCACCGACGCCACGGGCCAGTCGCTGGTCCAGGCCAGTGAGAGCATCCCGAGCTTCATCGGCACGCTCCCCGAAACGGTAAAGCACTTCCTGCGCTTCTTTCCACCCGACCAGCTGGAACCGGGCGACGTGCTGATCACCAACGACATCTGGCTGGGCACCGGCCATCTGCCCGATATCACCTTGGCCAAGCCGATCTTCCGCGGCGGCAAGCTGATCGCCTTCAGCGCCACGACGGCGCACGCGCCCGACATCGGCGGCAAGATCCGAAGCCCCGAGCCGCGCGAGGTCTTCGAGGAGGGGTTGCAGATCCCGCCGATGAAGATGATCGCGGCCGGCAACACCGACGAGACGCTGGTCACCATCATCCGCAAGAATGTGCGTACGCCCGACCAGACCATGGGCGATCTCTGGGCCCAGGTCGTGGCGCTCGATTTGATGGAGGACCGGCTGCTGGTCCTGATGGAGAATTATAGCCTGCCCGACCTCACCGATCTGGCGCGGGAAATTCAAGGCCGCTGCGAGACGGCGATGCGCGCCGCCATCAGCGAACTGCCCGACGGCACGTATCACAGCGAGGTCAAGACCGACGGCATCATGGAGATGCCGATCACACTTCGCCTGAAACTCACCATCAAGGGCGACGAGATCGCCATGGATTTCGCGGGCACCGACGCCCAGGTCGATCGCGCCATCAACTGCGCGCTTTGCTACACCACGGCGATGGCCATGTACGGGGTCAAGGTCTGCACCAGCCCCAACCTGCCCAACAACGAAGGCGCTTTTAGGCCGATCAGCCTTAGCGCGCCGCCAGGCTGCATCGTCAACCCGCAATTCCCGGCGCCGGGCGGCTCGCGCATGCTGATCGGTCACTACGTGCCGATGCTGGTGTTCGGTTGCCTGGGCCAGATCGTGCCGGAGCGCGTGATGGCGGCCTGCGGCTCACCGATGTGGGGCATGAACCAGTCAGGCGTGCGCAATGACGGCAAGGGTGGCGGCAAGCCCTACGCCAACATGTTCTTCTACAACGGTGGCATGGGCGGCAATACGCAGCGCGACGGCGTGACGTGCCTCTCATGGCCGTCAAACGTCTCTTCGACCTCGATCGAGATCAGCGAGCACATCGCACCGCTGCGCTTCCATCACAAGAAGCTGCGCGTCGATTCGGGCGGGCCCGGCCGGCATCGCGGCGGCCTTGGTCAGGCGATCCTGATCGAAAGCCGGAGCGACACGCCGATCGCGGTCTCCTTCCTGGCTGAGCGCACCATCTTCCCGGCCTTCGGCATCGAGGGCGGCAAGGATGGCGCGCCGGGTGAGTTGCACATCAACGGCAAGAAGACCGATCCCAAGAAGCAGTACGTGCTGAACAAGGGAGATACGGTTTCCCTCGGCACGCCGGGCGGCGGTGGACATGGCGATCCGGCGACGAGATCCGAGGCTGCTCTCGCGGCAGATGTGACGGCGGGATACGTGTCAGGTCGGGCAGTCTATCGCTAGATGATTGCCTGCGGACTGGATTTCGGAACGTCGAACTCGGCGATCGGCGTTGCTCGCGACGGGGCAGCTGCACTCGCGCCTATCGAAGCGGGCAACACGCTGATGCCGAGTGCGGTGTTCTTCGACTACGAAACCAAGGGCCGGGTGCTGTTCGGCAATGAGGCGATCTCGGCCTATGTCGGGCAGACCGAAGGCCGGCTGATGCGCGCGCTCAAGTCTATCCTGGGCTCTCCGCTGATCGACGAGGAGACGAGCCTGGGAGGCCGCAAGGTGCCGCTCAGAGAAGTCGTCGAGATCTTCGTGCGGCATCTGAAGCACAAGGCCGAAGCCTTCGCAGGCCGGGAGATCACTTCCGTCGTGCACGGCCGGCCGGTGTGCTTCGTCGATGACGACGACAAGGCGGATGCGCGGGCGCAGGCGGTGCTCGAGGGCATTGCGAAACGGGCGGGCTTTCGCGACGTCGCCTTCGTGTACGAGCCGATCGCGGCGGCCCACCAATACGAGCAGACGGTGCAGAAGGAAGAGCTGGTGCTCATCGCTGACATCGGCGGTGGCACGAGCGACTTTTCCATCGTCCGCGTCGGCCCGCAGCACCGCGACCGCGCCGATCGCGGCCAGGACGTCCTGGCGAATGCCGGTGTGCGCGTGGGCGGCACCGACTTTGACGCAGCCCTCAGCCTCGCCGCGGTGATGCCGCTCCTCGGTCTCGGCACGCAGCTCATCGAAAAGAACCTGCCGATGCCGAACGCGCTCTACCACGAGCTCGCCATCTGGCAGACGATCAACTTCGCGTACACCTACAGGAACGAGCGCGAGCTTGCCGAACTGGTCTCGCTAGCGTGCGAACCCGAGAAGGTGAAGCGCCTTCTCGCGGTCCTGCGCCAACGGCTCGGCCATCGCCTGGCGTTCGCCGTGGAGGACGCCAAGATCGCGCTCAGCGCCGAGGAGCGGGTGACTGTGCCTCTGACCTTTCTCGAGGCGGGTCTCGCGATCACCGCGCCGCGCGCCGCGTTCGACCGCGCCATCGACTCCAGGATGGACCGGCTGCACAAGACGGCGCGCGCGTGTATCGCGGCGGCGGGCCTCAAGCGTGAGGCCATCGAAACGATCTTTCTCACTGGCGGGTCGAGCCGCGTGCCTTCCGTGCGCGCCGCGATCGGCCGGGCGGCCCCGTCGGCGCGTCTGGCCGGCGGCTCGGACCTTCTGTCCGTCGCGCTGGGATTGACGCAGATGGCGAGGATCAGGGCCTGAGTGTGCTTGACATTTCTTCGTGAATTCCTATCCTATGATCCTGCTCTATTCATCGTTTGAACCGAACTTCTGGCGTTTCTCGGGCCGTGCGGGGGACGAAAAAAAGTCCCGTTTCGTTTCCCATTCCCATTTTGAATAGCCGGGGAATTTCAACGGGTTGAGGCCGGAGTCGCCGCGCAAGATAGGAAGCGGTCGGAGGCCTCAGTAGGGCGCGGTGCCGGCCACGATGACGCGGTGCATCAGACGGCGCTCGCCGTCGGGATAGTCGGCATTGGCCTTGTGCATGGTGCAGCGGTTGTCCCAGATCACGATGTCGCCCTGCCGCCAGGCATGGCGATACTCGTAGGCGGGCTGCGTCGCATGGGCGATCAGCGCGTCGAGCAGCCGGTCGCTCTCGGCGCGGTCCAGGCCCACGACCTGCTCCATGCGGTTGGGATTGAGATAGAGCGACTTGCGGCCGGTCTCGGGATGGGTGCGCACCAGCGGATGGGTCGCCTCTGGCATGGCCGCCATCTCGGCCGCCGGCCGCGTCGAAATCCGACTGAGTTTGCGGCTCGAACTGTACTTGTGAATCACTTTTAGTCCATGGATGCGCGCCTTCATCTCGTCCGGCAGGTCGGCGTAGGCGGCATACATGTTGGTGAACTGCGTGTCGCCGCCCACCGCCGGCACGACCACACCATAGAGCATTGTGAGGGAACAAGGCTCGCGCATAAAACTGTCGTCGGTGTGCCAGTTCTCGCCGTTGACCAGCCTCTTGCCGTCGCCCAGCACGTCGCGGTCCTCGCTCGAGATGATGTTGACCTCGGCGCACTCGGTCGTCCGCGCCAGTTGCTTGCGCAGCACCGGCACGCCGAACTGCGCCATGGCATCGCGGAACGGCACCGGCGCCAGCCTCTGGCCGCGGATGCAGAGCACGAGATTGTCATGCAGAACACGCGTCAGTGCCGCCTGGGTGGGCGCGTCCGGCAGGCGATTGAGATCGACCCCGTCCACTGCCGCGGCCATGTGCGGGCCAAGCCGCTCGGTCTGGAAATTCATGGCGTACCTCCCGGCAAGCACGATAACGTGCGCGTCGATCCAGCCAATCGCAAGAGGGAACGCCCCAATGAAGATCGCCCATTCCGCCGCCAGCCCCTATGTGCGCAAGGTCATGGCCTGCGCCATCGCCCGCGGTCTCAACGACAAGATCGAGCGCATGAAGATCGGCACGACCGATCCGGCGCTGCTGGCCTTCAATCCGCTGTCGAAGGTGCCGACGCTGATCACCGACGATGGCATGTCGCTCTACGACAGCCCGGTGATCTGCCAGTATCTCGACAGCATCGGTACCGCGCCGAAGCTCTATCCCACGCCAGGCCCGGCGCTGTGGAACGCGCTCCGCCAGGAGGCGCTGGCCGACGGCATCCTCGACGCCACCCAGCCGCGCCGCCGCGAGATCGCCCTGCCACAGGACGAGGGCCGCAAGGGCTACATCGCGCTCCAACAGGGCAAGGTCACGCGCGCCCTCGACGCGCTGGAGAAGGAGGCGGGCTCGCTCGGCATGCTGACCACGATCGGCGAGATCGCGATCGGCTGCGCCATCGGCTACCTGGAATTCCGCTACGCCAGCGAGCCGTGGCGGCCGGGCCATCCCAAGCTGGAAGCCTGGTACGACAAGGTCCTCAAGCTGCCGCCGCTCGCCGAGACCATGCCGGTTGGGTGAGGAAAGATGGCCCGCATCCCACTTCTGCAGGAAGACGATCCCTCGATCTCACCCGACCAGCGTGCCTTCCTGAGAGACGCCGGGCAGGCACGCGGCCGTCTGCTCAACATCTACCGCGCCATGGCCAACCGGCCAGAGGCGGGGCGGGCTTTCTCAAATCTCATCAAGACGGCGTACCGGTCGGACTCGACGTTGGCCCCCAAGCATGCCGAGCTTGCCTATCTGACCGCAACCGTCGTCAACGACTGTTACTATTGAATTCCCACCCACACGACGCTCGGTCGGAGCGTGGGACTGACGGAAGACCAGATGCATCATCTCGGCGACGCCGAGTTACCGGCGAGTGTCTACGATCCGGCGGAAGCGGCGATCGTACGCTATGCGCAGAAGTCGACGCGGCTGGAGCCGATCGACGACGCGACCTATGGCGAGCTGGCGGCGCATTTCACGCCGCAGCAGATTGTCGATATCTGTCTCACCGTTGGGCTGAGCAACTTGGTGAACCGCTTCCACGCGACTTTTCGGACCGACCTCGACCAAGCGACGATCGACGAGGCCGAAGCGGGTGACCGGCTCGCCGGAGCCTGCCCGATCCCCAGGCCCCGGCCGCCGCGCTGACGTGGCCAAGCGGGGAAATGTTAGGGTCACCACGTCACGTGAAGATGCGAGACAGGGGAAAAACCAATGCCGGCACGGTCGGGCGAACAGTTCCTGAAAGGCCTGCGCGGGCCACGCGCGGTCTGGGTCGATGGCGAGCGGGTGACCGATGTCGTCGATCACCCGAAGCTCCGCGGCGCCGCCCATGCGCTGGCCGAGGTCTACGACCTTCAGCATGCGCACGCCGCGACCTGCCTGATACCCGATCCCGAGACCGGCGAGCCGATCGGCACGAGCCACATCATCCCGCGCTCGCGCGACGACCTCGCGCGGCGCCATAAGGCGCTGCGTCAGGTTGCCGAATACTCGGTCGGCCTGATGGGCCGCACGCCCGACTACATGAACGTCACCTACGCAGGTTTCGCCGGCCGACCGGACGAATGGGGCGCGAACGGCAACGAGGTGGGCGTCGAGCGGCTGGTCGACTACCAGAAGTTCCTGCGCCGCGGCGACATCTCGCTCACCCACACCATCGTCCAGCCGACGGTCGACAAGGCGATGGGCGACGCGCCGCGTGCCGACAACGTCCACGCGCTCCGCAAGGTCGCCGACACCGAGCATGGCATCGTGGTGCGCGGCGCCCGCGTGCTGGCCACCCTGGCGCCCTTCGCCGACGAGATCGCCGTCTACCCGGCGTTGCCGCTGCCCGAAGGCGCCGACGCCTATGCTCTGTCCTTCTGCGTACCGATGAGCGCGCCGGGGCTGAAGTTCCTGTGCCGCGACAGCATGTCGACGCCCGACAACCGCTTCGACCATCCGCTGTCGGGCCGCTTCGACGAACAGGACGCCTTCGTCATCTTCGACGATGTCGAGGTCCCGCGGGACCGCATCTTCATCGACGCCAACCGTGCCGCCTACAACACGGTGATGACCACGAGCTGGCCGGCCAACATCCAGCAGCAGACCGCGATCCGGGCTTGTACCAAGCTCGACTTCGCCTGGGGGCTGGCGCTGCGCATGGCTAGCGCGATCAACGCGGCCGATCCCGAGACCATGCGCATTGTGGGTGAGATCTGGGCCTATGCCGAGTTTGCGCGCTCTGCCGTGGCCACGGCCGAAGCCGAGGCCCGCGAATGGCCAGGCGGCATGTGGACGCCGGCGGTGGCGCCGCTGCATGCGCTGCGCGCGATCCTGCCGATCTGGATGCCGCGGGTGAACGAGATCCTGCGCCTGATCGGCTCGCACAATCTTCTGGCCGCGCCGATGTCGGCCCAGCTCGCCGACCCAGAGCTGCGGCCCTTGATCGACCGCTATCTGCCTGGTGCCAAAGGCATGGCGGCGGAGGAACGCATCCGCATCTTCCGTCTCGCCTGGGATTTTGCCGGCAGCGCGCTCGCCAGCCGCAACGAGCAGTACGAGCGCTTCTATCTCGCGTCGTCGCCGCGCAACCTGGCGCGCCATCTTGCCTTCACCGACCGCAGCCGCGCCGACCGTCTGGTCGATCGGTTCCTGAAGGAGCCATACTAGAGAGTGTCGGAGGGGCCGATGAGCGACATCGACGTCAAGCCCGAGACCATCGCCAAGCCCAAGGCCAAGCAGCCGCCGCTGCACAAGGTCATCCTGCTGAACGACGACTACACGCCGCGCGATTTCGTCGTCGTGGTGCTCCGGACGGTGTTCCACACCACCGATGACCAGGCCTACGGCATCATGCTGACGGCCCACCAGCGCGGCGCCTGCGTCGTCGCCGTCTTCACCCGCGAGATCGCCGAGACCAAGGCGTCCGAAGCCACCGACCTCGGCCGCCGCGCCGGCCATCCGCTCACCTTTACGACGGAGCCCGAGGAGTAGGGGCCTCAGCCCGCGACCAGTCCCGCCGCCGTGACGCCCACGATGCAGGCCGCCTCGTCCTCGTCGCCCGTGCCGCCGCTGGCACCGGCGGCGCCCAGGATTTTGCCGTCCTTGTCCTTGATCAGCACCGCGCCGGTCTGCGGCAGGAACTTGCCCTGCGCCGTTGCCGACAGCGCGCCGAAGAACTGCGGGTTCTCCTGGGCGCGGCCCAGCAGCACGCGGCTCGACGCGTCCATGCCGACGGCGGCCCAGGCCTTGCCGATGGCGATGTCGTTGCGGAACATGCTGGCGTCGTCCTCGCGCTGCAGGGATTTGACGTGGCCGGCGGCATCCAGCACCGCGACCGCCAGCGGCTTGATCTTGAGCCGGCGGGCATCGGCCAAGGCGGCTTCCACGATCTTGTTGGCCTGGGCCAGGGTGAGGGACGGCATGAGTATCTCCTTAAGTCTTTGAAAACATGGCTAAACTCGACTGTGCCGCCCGCCCTTTCCAGCGTGTAGATTTCCCCGGACTTTGGCGAAAAGGCGTGTAAATCAATGGGTTGACGGAACGCACCGCGATCCGTACTTTCCGCCCGCTTTTGGAATTTCCCCCGGCCCCGCCGGGTTTTTTTGTCGAGTAAGGACCATGAAAATCCGTCATTCCCTCAAGTCGGTGAAGGCCCGTCACAAGGACTGCCGCATCGTGCGCCGCAAGGGCCGCGTCTACGTCATCAACAAGACCAATCCGCGCTTCAAGGCCCGCCAAGGTTAATTGGCGCGCTAGTTCGCGGAATAGCGTCTCTGTGATCAAGGCGGCGGAGCCCTCGGCTTCCGCCGCTTTTTTATTTGGCGTATGAGCGAAGCATGCAGATGCCGCCGCTCGATCCCGCCATTCTCGCCCGCCGGTCCGAGATCGTCGCCGCCCTGCGCGCGGTCGTTCCTGGCGAGGGCGTGATCGACGATCTCGAAGGCATGCGGCCCTACGAGTGCGATGCGCTCTCGGCCTACCGCCAGATGCCGCTGGTCGTGGTGCTGCCCGAGACGGTGGCCCAGGTCTCGGCGATCCTGCGCTACTGCCAGGACAACAAGGTCAAGGTCGTGCCGCGCGGCGCCGGCACCTCGCTCTCGGGCGGTTCTATGCCGGTGGGCGATGCCATCCTGCTGGGCCTTAGCAAGTTCAACCGCGTGCTGGAGATCGACTACGCCAACCGCTCAGCCCGCGTGCAGCCCGGCGTCACCAACCTCGGCATCACCAAGGCGGTCGAGCACGAGGGCTTTTATTACGCGCCCGACCCCAGCTCGCAGATCGCCTGCTCGATCGGCGGCAATGTCGCGGAGAATTCCGGCGGCGTGCACTGCCTCAAGTACGGCCTCACCACCAACAACCTTTTAGGCATCGAGATGGTGCTAATGACGGGCGAAGTGGTTCGTCTGGGCGGCAAGCATCTCGACTCTGAGGGCTACGATCTTTTAGGCGTGATGACCGGCTCCGAAGGCCTTTTAGGCGTCGTCACCGAAGTGACGGTGCGGCTCCTGCGCAAGCCGACCACGGCGCGCGCGGTGCTCCTGGGATTTCCGACCGAGGCGGGCGCTGCCGACTGCGTTGCCGCCGTCATCGCCTCGGGCATCATCCCCGGCGGCATGGAGA
>ENA-ORBV01009320-ORBV01009320.1-microbial-mat-metagenome-genome-assembly--contig:-NODE-9320-length-16155-cov-5.485695_pt1 | contig 16155 bp, 22 predicted proteins | sample MGYA00237777_ERZ505514 | MGnify/ENA primary metagenome ERZ505514 (study PRJEB26160, sample SAMN06269048) | microbial mat metagenome | isolation source: Oligotrophic lake microbial mat | place... | reverse complement strand
ACTTTTTGAATCACTTTTGGAGTCCCTTTTGTCAATAAAATTTGGATAGACCCCACTTGACTAGTTGGGGGCAATTTTTTATAATGGCTTAAGATATGTTCGAGCGAGTGAGCGATCTATTAAGAAAACAACTGTTTCACTGACGACATAGGTTTCATAGGGTGTGTGTTAGTTTTAATTTCTTGCGAATGTCCAATAGCTAACATTGTCGAAAGAGGAAGGGCCCGTTCAGAAATGCTGATTGTGAAGACGGTAAAGACCCTCTTCATCCCAAAGGTGGCGACGATCATCAAGAGTGTGGTTTTTCAAGTGTGTGCCACGAAGGCAGAGATTGGTGGCACGGACAACAGCAATGGACATTCGGGATTTGACGCAGTGAAGGGTCACAGAATTTGGGAGACGCCATTTGTCGCTGAGGCGTTGAGCAAGGTGTTTCATGGTGTTGACAGCTTCAGGGGCAAACATCCCATCCACGGACACAACAAAAGGAACAAAGGTGCGGCGTTGTTCAAAACACTTCTTCAGACATTTTTGTTTCTTCTCATTTTCGGAAGCTTGGAGACATTTCAAAGGATCAGTGTTCACATAAGTTTTGGCGTCCAGGTCCTGGAGACAAATGTCAAAAACAGTGTCTGTGCTGCGGGAGAAAAAGCCGCGGACAAGCAGATCACCGCGCTGAGCTGTGGCGGTCTCAGTGGTTGGAAGGAGTTCATCTGCAAGTGGAGCTGGGGAGGAAGGAGAAGGAGGTGGAGTGGTGGAAAGGAGCTGATCCTCTGGTGTGGCCGACAGGGGTTCAGACAAAAAGGGATCTGCTGCATCGTGTTGGGTGTGGATGTCAGAGGCAGCAGATGGGAGAGGTTGGGGGTTGACAGGGTAAACATAAATTATTAGAAAAGAAGAAATTTCATTGCTTGGGATTATCTAGCTAATGTCATCTGAAACAAACCCATGGCAAACAAAGGGGGACTTGGAATCAGAGGTATTGGTTGACTTATTATGTTGTCTATCATCCAACTTTCTCTTTTTCTTTCTTGGGTTCGCCTCTACTAGCAGTGACAGCCACAAAGGCCACCAGGTTTATAATGGCGACCGCCCAATCCGTTGGCAAAGGCAGCATGTGATATGGATCATCGCGTGGAATCAAATTGTCGCTTTCCAGAAAACCATTAAACGCTTGAATGTGGTACAAGTGCACCATGCCTGTGGCGGCATTCGCCAAGAATCTAAGCAGGTGAATGCCAGCTCAATTCTGCCACGGCACACACAATAACCCGTAGACTCCGGTGAACAAAATGGCAAACCAGGCGGCCATGTTGATTCTCAAGTTGATCAAAATCGACATGGCCAGGCGTTCTCCTAAATCGCCTTGATCTTGCGCGATACCCACCAAAAGCGGACGTCCTTCTTCGGGATCGATTCTGCCAATCCCAAACGAATTTTCCGTCCGAAGCAAATACCCAATGACAAACATGATAAAGCCAAGGTAGGCCACCCACAAGAAATTGGCGACGAACGACAGGATGCTAATGGTGGAGACCTTCATCTTACATTATAATATGTGTGTCAACATCAGCTTTTGATGAAAACGAAAGTCGAAAGAATTCCATGCAAGAACCCTCCCCAACGAACCGGTATCTTTTTTGGGCGAGTGAGCGATCTTTTCAATTCGTACCAGGGACCACAAGCCATCCTTGAAATGAATACGGTAGCGTCCTCTGAAGCCAGCTCACTTCTCCTACACAACGTCGCAGACTGCATAAGCATGGATGAGGATCCTCCCTGAACCTGGACTTTGCATAGCCTGTAGTTTTCAATCGGCTTCCTTGATAATGAAGATCACTTCGTTTGGCAATCTGATCCATGGATGTGGCCGGCACGGCCAAGACATGATATGATGCACAATATTGAAACTGCACCTTATGTTCATGTGCCGTTTTACAACTTTACCAATAGATCTAACACCATTTTTGAAAATGAGGTCTTGCACTGCGAGGTCGGTTTCGTTCACATGGGTTGTCGTGGTACTAGTGGTGGTAATCGCCGCCTCCATTCCTTCCGCATCAGTGCAATCGAACGGGATCTTTCCCAGAAATGGATTGTTTCTTTTTGTGTGCCAGCAATAGCAATAGCAATGGCAATAGCTAGATGCCATTCGAAAATAAAGAAAGGATACCTTGGCATGCTTTGTTGTCCTTTCGGCTTTGTTTCATTACAGTTGCTCCCAATCCATATGCGAGCTTCCAACTGTCAATCCCCACACTGTATGAACTGTTTCCTGTTTTCTTCGTCACCTCGGAGTAACCATTCAAGAGGGGCAACATCGGAGGCGATATTGCATTGAAAAATGGAGAAAAAGGACAATGCATCATGGAAGACGGAATTCCGCAACAACCAACCCATCATGGAATCCTTGTACCAACGTTCTCGTGCCCACCAACAAAGGAGATAGTTTACAAAGGTCGTTTGATAGCTTGTTGTTTATTCCTATTCTTTGGGCGGTTCCAATCCAACTTGTACCAATAATTCCTGGGCAGTCATACAGGGAGATCCCTTTCCTGCCGCCGAAGCGGCATGGACCAATGACACGAGTGCCGCATTGACGGGTGTTGGTACCTTCGCCTTACTGCCCAAACGCACAATTTCTCCACTCAAATCGTCCACTTCCGTATTGGTGCGAGGAGGGTGTCGTTGGAAATCTTGCAACATGGAGGACTTGGCGGTATCGTCCATTTTGGCCATGTACCGAAAGACCACCCAAAACAAGGCATCGGGCAAATGCTGCATCAGCGGCAATAGCGTGGGCGGAAGTCCTCGAAAAGTGGCGGTAGTAATGCCCAGCGCCTTGTACACAGCCAAACCTTCGGCCATGGCGGCACCCCAAACTCGGCGGTACCCTTGTTGTTCCAATGTAGCAGGGGTGGAGAGGCCGGCCAAGGCATTGATGGCATTGAACATATTAATGAGCAATTTACTGTATTGAGTTGATTTCAATTGTTGACAGGAAACCGTCTTGGAAGAAATGTGGTGTTGTGTCAAGGCTTGTGCCAAGGCTTGAATGCGGGAGGAATGGATTTCCATGGCGTGGTCTTGCTGTTTTGGTGGTAGTGCATTGCCAATCGTACTAGTTTCTTCGCTTGATTTTTCTGGTAATTCCATGGTGACGCCACCATCGGTCGTTTTGTAAAAGAGATTCGTTCCGTGGTGCCAATAAGCATTGAAATTGACCATACTCGCTGCCACATGAACATGCTTGTGCTCGAGCAAAGCCTGCCGAAGAAGGTCGGCATTCCCCATGCCATTTTGAAAGGATACAATGGTAGCCTTGGAATCCAAGGGCAAAGCCAGGGCCAAGGCAAGACCCACCTCTTGGGTAGCTGTGGTTTTGGTCGCCACAAGAATCAAATCACACTGCAAGTGTTGCAATTGTTGGATATCGTCCGTCACGAAAATGTTGCTGCCATCATTCTTGTCATCATAATTATTCTTTCCACTGCTGCTATTGACAACGTGGACGGCAAAGGTCTCTTCTTTCGTGCGTCTACATTTGTCTTGCACTCGTAATTTATTGTCGTTGCTTTGTACGGCTACTAAAAACGACTTTTGTCCGACCAGTACAACTTTGTTGTTGTTTTCGTTTTGTGAAAGAGCTTTTGCAAGCGCCAAACCACAAAGGGTGCCAATGGATCCAGCACCCACCACAGCAATATTGATGCTCATATTGGATAAATGCGGCATGGTTTTGTTGTCACGACGACGACGACGAAACAAGTAGTGTGTGGTGGTGGCAATCACAATCAAAGTTGCCGTAACCAACAGTGCTTGGTGGGCGTTCTTGTTACGGTCACTGCCAGCAGACGACATTTAAGTTGTATAGTTGTCTGCGATATTATGGTAGGTAAAGATAGAAGAAAAAAAGAACTGCTGGTCTATGTTATTCTGGTGAATGATTAACTTCCTACAGTATGCTGCTCCATGTTGCTGTCGCTGCATGTGTGGGTTGGCTGCATGGAAATCTTTCGGTAAAGGTGTTGTCGACGAAAATCTTCCTTGGTCATGAATAACAGCTACTGTACGTTTGAAACACGCGGACCAGTTCGCGCACCTGTTCCAATGGATCGATCCGTTCAATAGCTAAATAGAATGTTAAACATGTTCGGCTTGCGCAACGCTATAAACAACAATTAGCTTTATAGCATTAGATGATTAACCATTAATGAAGATTAGCTAGCTAGTTAGATTAGGTCAATCCATCATAATGTTTGTTAATCGCTCTAAGTAATTTTGGCCAATGTCCGATGCGACACGCACCATGTTTCTTACACGAATTGCGAGTCGGACGAGCCGCGGAATAGTCTTGTTGGAAGCATCTTTTGTCGAACCAACAACGCATGCAAGATCGCATACAAGATCCCTCTTCTACACGAGTAATGCTAGTGACAACGTTGACACTGCGCACAAACTGCATCTAGATAGCCTATCATTGTCATAAAACATGGCAGACAAAACAGACAGTCCAGTTATGAACACACCGGCATCATCGGCGCCATCGGCGCCGGCTAAAAAGAAACGAGCGAATGTAGGTTATCAGCGTGCAAACAAGAAGAAGAAAGGCTTGCCAACCGACAAACGCAGCAAGAATCCAGTCACTTCAATGGTCACTGCGTCGGTTGATGCTTCGAAAGTCACACCCGATGACCCAGCTTCTAAGAACGATGGCGAGGACGCCGACGATGACCCTTCAATGCCAAGACTTAAAGATCGCGTTGACTACAATGAAGACTCAGAGGAAGAGCACGAAGAGGATGACGACGCGGATTATGTCATTCCCCGCGACTCGCTCGGGCGTCGCATTGTCACCAAAGAAGAAGCTGCTGCTCGTCGACATGGCATGTGTTGCTTCTTTGTCTTTAAGCACGGAGCCGAACCTGAAGAACGCGGTCGTTGGAATGGCCGAAGCGGAATAGCAGCCGACATTGCCCGTTCATTAAGTCTTCCTAAGGGCTGTGGGCTTCGGTCAGTTAAATCGGTCATGCGGTGCATTCTAATGTGCGAAGAAGAGGTAGATTCATTCACCGGCAATCAAGTCTTTCCGCGAAAGTTCAACAATCATTTAACACCCCAAGGGTCGTTCCAAGAACAATTGGTTGCCGATTTGATTGAAGACGGCAACTCTTTCACACACGCCACTCATCTCTTAAATGAACACCGACGAGAGGAAGGCATCTCGAACTTCGTGGGACGATCGACTGTCTATCAAGCAGCACAGCGACTGAAGCCAAAAGTCACGGCAATTGCAAAGCGTCAACAAGGGTCATTGAACTTAGAAAGCAATTGGTGTCAAGCCAATTATGGGTGGGCGACACAATTGCTGATCCGATGCGATGTTCTTCCCCCTGATGAGGTTGAAAAGTTGAAGTTAGAGGATGGAACGTTACCCACATTCTATGACAAGGCAAAGTTGAAGCCTCTTAATCTTGACGGCGTGACCTTCTGGGATGAAGCACATAAGCAGATGCGAGGTGGTAACAAAGCAGCTGGGTCAAAGAAAGAACGTCGCTTCAAACGCGATGCGAATGGCAAGATTGATCCGAATGGTGAATACCGACCGCGATCGACTGAACTTAAGATGAAGTACACTGAAGAAGCTCGGTTCTCCTTCGGTGTTGCTAAGAGAGGCGACAAAGGATTTCGTTTACCCATCTTTGAGCACACAGGAAAGAAACTGGTGACGCACAAAGACTACCAGATCGCCTTTGAAAAAGAGAAGACACGTCCTAAAGGACTCGTTGGCGAGTGCGCTCCATGGTTCGTTCCATGCGTGAGACCGGAAGGAGTGTTCTACACGGAGGATTCTGTGAAAGAACTGCCCAAAGTCGGAGACAAGGCAGTTAAATCTCTGAACGACATGGGCATCCCGACAGTGCGCGAATTCAAAGACAAACTCGAATGTGACCCTACTTTGCGCGAAAAGGTTGTCAAAGAATGCCGCGCGATCTCTCAGAGTCACTTGTTGACACTTCTAGACAAGGCTTCGAACGCAGTAGAAGGACCGCCTGAGCCAGTCGATTACAGGAAAGCTGACAACCCACACGAGGCGCGGTTCGGTGAATGCTGGAAAGACGAAGTGTTGAAGAGTGCAGCGATGACGAAACTGAGAGACATTCGCGAATTGGTGGAACACATCGTGAAGGAATCAACTGCGTTCTTTAAAGGAACCGAATTCGAAAACGAATGGTTCTTTTGTCATGACGCCTTGTCACTTTTGACAGCCAATGAAACGCAAGAGTGGATGAGAAAAGAAGGCTACATCAAGCATTGGATTCGACCGGAAGAGAAGTTGAACAGTCATCTGGGGTCATTCGCGAATCGTCCTCCTGGAAACAACGCTGATCTGATGCCACTAGACAGCAGTTTGAACAAGGATCATGACGATTGTGTCATTCGGCATGTCGCAGTAACTTCTCATTTATCTGAAGACGACCCACGAAAATTCTCAATGACTACACCCAACCGTGTCGCGCATGCCTACAAACGTGTATGGGATCATCCCAATGTGAACGAGGGAAGTCCAACAAGCGAACGCATCGTGCAAGACATAAAAAGAACCCACGTTGCGTTGAGCAATGTCTACAAGAGTCGCGGTCTCAATGCGAAGACCAATGTGCCCGGACACCGCGGAACGGAACTGCGAGAACAAGCTGGTGAACGCAGGGGCGGAGCGAGAAAAAAAAAGTTGGTCCCAATGAACATGTGGTACCACGAAGATGCTCGGTGCACTGTCACCGACCTCATCGCCAAGAGTAAGAAAGCGTTCTATGGCGATGTTGACGCGATTGAATCCGTGACGACCGATGATTTGGAATTGGATAGCGTTGTGTTTGAGGAAGAATCGGACTAATTATTACAGTAGTTGTTAACATTAATTAATAACTTAGTTGTTGTTTGTTATTTTCTTACTTTGTCTAGCATTTCTTAGCTGTTGTTGTTATGGCTATTAGCAGCATCGACGGCTGTCGCCATCGTTAGTTTCGTGGTTGTAACTATTTTCTAAGGCTACCCCCTTGGGAACGTTTTTTGGGGGTACTTTTACCATGGGTTGTTTATTGACCGATGTTACCGTCAGGTGCTAAAGGCATTGTTTAACACCGGAAAAAGATCTATTTTTGGCTTTTTTGGTCTTTTAAAGATTCTTTTATTTTGACATCCGGGACTACAAAGTGCGTACTCGTGTCTGACGTTAGAAAATGTGAGGCAATGAGAAAACCACGACTCGAACAGGTTCTGAAGAACACTCTTGAATGACGCATGCGTGATGTTAACGCGACATATCGCGCAATCAACAAATGTCAGAGACGCGATGTTTAAGCTAATCGCATGCCAGTTAGCTTCATTAAAGTAGCTACTTTTTATGTCATAGATAGATTCAGCATAGTCGATTTAGTTAGAGAAGATGCTTACAATAAATCTCCAGCTATTTTAAATGGTGGTCAAAATTTCGATCGTGTACGGTAGTCCCAAACGTACAGTATGTAATTATCAGGGATTGGGTCAAAATGACTTTAGACCCACACTGTTTCGTGAAAACTGCCTGTGCTGTAGTAGCTACTTTAGTACATCCCGTGTGATACAGGCATGAGTAATACAGTCTACTACTAGTAACTCAATTGACTATTAGTAACTTGTACTACTAGCTACTGTAGTAGAGATACAAGTGGTAGCAGTAGCTTGCAAGTACCGGTAGCCTACTAGAGAAGGCTCATTGACTGGCTCATGTATCGGCGCATGTAAGATGTTGACGTGCTCGATCCTGCCGCGTGTATGTAAAGAATGGTCTGTAGATTCCTCCTGCGGCACTAAAAGTCAATTGGCCATTATGGATCTCACCTGGACAGTCAGTCAGAAAGCTGGCCCCAGTTTTGGAAATCGTCTTGTGCTGTCTCGACCTGCCCCCAACAAAGCTGCCACGATGTTACCCCAGGACTTTGCTGGAAACAATAAAGATCCGATGGAATACCAAAAGGAATCAAAAAAGATCCGATGACTTCTTGTTCTCCTCCAGTGTCCGAGCTGGAAAGTCCTCCTCTTGGGCGGTGGTGGATGTCCCGAAACGGCTGACGAGAGTCCATTTCCCCGTACGGACAATCCATCGAATCTAGCTAGCTAGCGATCAGAATAGAGCGTCGTTGTTCCAGAATATTGTTGGGTGTGTTCGATGACTGAAACATCATGATTAGGATCCATCCGTAATGACATAAAAGGCACCAGAGGCATCCAATTCTTTCAAAACTTCTTCCAGTGATGGTCTTGTTGTCGTTGTCGCATTTGATGCCTGTGGTTGTGGCTTTACAATCAGGGGTTGATAATGACCCGGTGTATACAACAAGGTAATCGTATTGGAACTCCCCCAGGCGTCATTCGTGGATGCCAATTTGGTATAGTTACTTCCCTTGTAAATATCACAGAAACCACTGACGGAATCAAAGACAACGACGGCCCAATCCGACAATAGGGCCCCTCCATCATCCAGCGAGTACGTGAGAAAGTCCGAAAAGGCTTGGACTTCTTCTCCCACCATGCCTTGGGCAGCCCATTCGGGATGGGCTTTCAAAACGGCAGCTTCAATGACACGTTTCAATTGCAAGGCGGTTTGTCCAATCAAGGCCGCATTGACATCTTGACCACTGGCCGTTCGCTTAATGGTCGTCATGTCATCCTCGTTATCCAGAATCAAAGCTTGAATGCCGTGCAAATAGGAATAGGCCAAACTCAAGTAAAAGCACGAATTTTGGATTTCTTCATTCTTTTCGTTCAAATTGGTAGCCCCCGCTTCTTGGACTTGCAAGCCCAATGTTTCCAATACCTCCACTTGTTGTGCCATGGCCAACTGCAAATTTTCCCCGTGCGATTGAAACAAATCATTGACGAGTTTCCGATGATCTTGCAATTCCGAATCCCAATGGGCAGTACTCTTAAGACGGGCACTGGTACTATCCATGCCATGGTCTCCACTCACACCATTCGTCGTAGTAGCAGCAGCACTGTTACTACTCCGCAAGTGCAACATGGTCCGATAAGCCTTGGCAATGGCATCAAAGGTATGGGAATCACCCCCCTTGTCGGGGTGATGCTGACGTGCCAATTTTCGATACGAACCTTTGATTTGGTCGGGTGTGGCGTCGTGTGGCAAATGTAGAATTTCGTGAGGTTGTTTTTGGGCATGCATCGATGAGTTTGGTGGTGTTGTCGTGCCCAAATGATGCGCTTCATTGGCAGATTTGGGTTGATAAAAGACAAGTGCCAAATCCAACATGGACAATTCCATGGCCCGTCGAATCGCTTCTTCTTCCATTTGATTTGGATTGGTTCGGGTCAAGTGTGTAAAGGTTTCATTGATGGAATTGGTCAAGTTGGATGCTTTATCGCGTCTCCAACTACGAGTGGACGAGGTCGAACCTGCCGACGCCGAATGGGGAAGAGTGTCCATCATGAAATTGGAAGCCGCTTTTTTCATGGCCCGTAAGACGGCCTTTGCCGAGTTGTTCTTTTTGGGTTTGTCTCGTTTGGAGGATGGCGATGAGTGTGGTTGCAATTTTCGTTCTTGCTGTAGCCGCTCTTGTTGTTGTTGAAACAAGGTCAATGCGGTAGGAATATGCGGCTCTTTTGGAATGTACGACCAATGTTCAAATGGCTTCAGTCCTGAAACACGTTCCAGCCATGAGGCTTGTAGAATGGGAACCTTTCGATCTAGACATCCTTGCAGGAAGGTTTGTTGTGTCGTCGTCAAGGAGGCCAATAATGACAACATGGATACTTCGTCGTCCCCATTATTATTACTGAGACTACCATTATTATGATTGTCTGCCATTTGAACATCCCACAAGACCACATCCGCATTTGCAGGGTGTCCTGGCGTAGGCACTGTCATGGGATTCAACGTGCCTCCCAAAGCCGTCACCAACATGGCCAATCCTTGATCACCTTTGTTCTTGTCATTATTGGTTATAATCATCACTCGGGTTCCCGAGAGTGGCATCGTATTGTTGTTGCTGTTGTTGTTGCTCATGATGGATGCTGGATGGTGGTGTTACTGGATGTTTAGTACCGTGTCACGTGGTGACGCTTTGCAATCAATGCTACTGCTGCTTTTCTCGTTTCGTTTTTTAATAGTCTAACTATAGCTAGTAGAAGTATTGTCAAATATCTCTTGTGCCAAGATTACTTTCCGTCCATTTATGGCCCACAATTGTACCGAGTTCCAAAGCTCCCTGTCGGATCTTTTCAGCGATGGGTGGGCCTGTCTTGCTTGGTTTCACTCATGCCACACAAATTACCCACGATACAAGCCTTCTTGATTTAATTAATCAGATTGACGAAACAATTGGACCCATTCACTCGCCGACTGCACCGTTGATGTTGGAGGGAATCAACAGACCGCATGGATTAGGATTTGGATGTAGTGCGCGTCTTTTATGGTACACCCAAGCTTCCTTCTTGTACCACATTGGCACCATCAAAGCCTTCTCCGATTCGGTCCTCACGCATGGATTTTGCCGTACAAAGTCAACCCATGAATGCACCGCACATCTGAACAAATCGCCAAATTGTCACAGCCAGAGGTGGCAGGAGTTTGTCAGCGTGCATTCGCCGTGCAGATGGTTCAATCAGTCGCAAACAATGACAGTGGCTTCAACATGAATTGCAATGAAAATGATGAACTGCTGACAATTGGCTCCACACAAAAAAAACCAAATGTCCATTTTGCTTCACTGTGGACAGGGTGCTTCAGCCCGGCAGGCACTGCACACACACACACAGACAAGTCCAAGTGAAGTTGCGACTCCCGCAGCCACCCGGGAGTGGCCATGCTGAATGTGACAACACGGAACTGGTGGGAAACATCATCAAAAAGGGAGGGGGCACAAAGGAAGCCCCGGGTTGTTGACTCACGATTGAGTGGGGGGAACTCTCTGAGTCCTGTCCTCGTCAAAAAGGGTCGGGTTGGTGGTGGTGCAAACAATGTTCAAGAAGCATGATTGGAATCCGCAATGGGGATCAACCTGTGATCCCCCGCCACCAGTTACCCCGTCTCCATTTGTGCGGCATGTTCTTTCTTGATGATGTTTTCCCAGTTGTCAATCCATGCTTGATGGCGGAAGAGTGGCCATTGCATGCATTCTTCTAGCGGTGTCTGAAACAGCCACATGATGTCTTCAGGGACTCCTTCTGCAAATGTGCAGAGATGAGTGATCTCTCTGAACGCCATGTCTTTCAACTTGTTGGTCCCAAACCTTGAACCACTGTGTGAAGAAGCAATCGATCACTGTGGTGCCCAGTTCAACGCGTTGTTCTTTGTGGCAGCTTTGTCGCCGATGTGATCTCTCTGTCTGTCAATCCACTGCTTGGAGATCCAACCTTTGAGCAGGTGAATCCAACACATGGCCTCTTGGGCCGCCGCTGGGTTCCTCAGGTCTTGAGGCACTCTGAACTGTTGTCTTGTCAGGGCACTCTTGACTCCGTCTAGCATCATTTCCATTAGGCCTGGTCATCAGCTCCACAACTGACAAATGATCTTGGAGAAGCAACAACTGCTTGCATCCGGGAGCAGAAGAGGCTGAACAGACGGCTTCCCAAGAAGAAGTCTTGTTTGTCATGACAATCTTTCTCGAGCGAGTGTTGGCTGCTCATTTTCGCCGCATGTTGTGAATGAAGATTTTGTCTTTTGAACAACTATGTGATGACACATCCAATTGCATTGGTGAAGAAACCTTCCGACCTGAGGCTTTCTTGCAACATGGCGGTCTGAGTGAATGGCCTACCACTCTGGGTGGATGTGTCGGTTCCTGGTGAAGTGAGAGCAGCAATGTCATTGAGGTTTCTCGCTGGTGGATCGTGTCTTGACATGGTGCCGCTCTTTGATGTCGTGAAATCACAGGTGTGTCTCACGTTCGACATTTTTGTGAGTTGGGTGATCAAGACGCACACGTTCTGTTTGACTTTCTGGTTGCATGCCGACAATTGTGAGAAGCTTCATGAATTGGCCTCGCACTTTGGGGAAAAGACTGGGAACATTTTCTGTGGTTGCTGCGGTGCTCTTGATGGCATTGCTATTCGGATTCACTGCCCAAATGAGAAAGATGGCAAGCACAGTGGTGACTGCTGTTGCCGCAAGAGATTTCATGCTCTCAACGTTCAGGCCACATGTGACAAAAAGAGCGCTTCATGTGTGTCAACCCGATGAACAAGGGTTCTGTGCATGACTCGTCTGCTTTCCATCACTGCAAACTTTGAGATTTGATTTGCAAAAAAGCCAACAAATCATGGGAAGAAAAACTTCACATTGCCGGTGATTCCACGTGCCCCTTAATGCCATTCTTGCAAGTTCCTTTCGAGTTGCCTGATTTGTAGAATGATCCCACTGGTTCATTGGATTCTTTTAATTTCTGTCATTTGTCGAACCACATCTGCTTTGAATCTGCTTTCGGTGAACTGGCAATGGGATGGGGAATCTTCTGGATGTTGTTGCAATTTGCCTTGCTCAAGTGTGGTAAAATCATTCAAGCCATGATGCTTCTGTACGATTTTCTAGTGGATGAAAGGCAGGGGCAACCACACAACGACTTTGACAGGCGCCACTTCGTTGGTTTCAACGTTCTTAATTTCCTCGCGGCAACAGGATGCTCTCTCCATGCAGAAATGGTAGTTGGGCTTCTCTGGCATGTCTTGCACCATGTTTGCAGTCGTCGTCGCAGTGAATCAATCAACCTGTTTGATCCAGAGCTGAGGTTCTCATTTTGTGGCACAAGCCGGTCCGCGGTGCTCTTGCAGCAAGTTCCTCCCCCGCTGCTCTGACTTTTTCCATTGTCTTTGCCTAATTCAGATGTGATGTCCTGGTCCCATCCAGACTCCAATTGAAGTCTTGCTGGCATTTGCCCACGTGTGCCAGCAGCCAGCGGGAAATTCGCGTCAAAGTCCAACACAAAAATCCAAGCCAACTGTCGGTCATGGCTACAGCAATTGAAAAACTGTTGAACCTTGCCAGAACCACCTCCAATGTCTTTGTTCTACTTGTTCAATGACTGTTGGTGCTTTGGTTCGACATGCTGAAACCATGTTTCCATTGTCCACTTCCCATCATGATCGTGTTCGAGGACAGCATGGTTGTCGTGATCCCACATTGCCAGATCTTCGTTTGGAAACTCACTCAAGTGTTCTTCTTTGGGTTGAGGCACCAAGCACTCAGGATTGCGAAAGTCGATGGTCGCCTGGCAAAAGAAGTTCTTCACAGGGTCCCTCATGATGTTGCTGTTGCTTTGGTCCTTCTTAGTGCTCACAATGCCAGGGACACTCCCACGACATTTGGCATCGAGCATGATTGCTGCACAACGCATGCCATTGTCCTGTGTCCTTTGTGCCGCCTTTGCTTTCACAGAATCTTGAACATGCTCTTGGAATTGTTGAACACAGCGATCAAGCCTGGGCTAGGCAAGGTCGTCAGTTGTGAGAAACACTTCACCATCCTTGTCATGTTGATGAAACCCCACTGTCACTTCTGCGCATCATAGGCTTTTCTGGAATTGACAATTTCCAAAATCAAAGGCTGCCGGCCACGCAAAAATGTTCTCTGTCAGACCAGCAGGTCTGTGGATTTCTTTTGTCTCCGGGTGCAGATGTCCAGCTGGCTTCTGGATGTCCAAATGCTGTGTTCATTTCAATCCTTTTTCTCTCCCTGCCTTGGTGTTGCAGTTGACAAGCTTGCTGACGTCCTGGAGACCTTTGAGAATGACTTCCAACTCCGGATAAATGGCACTGTAGTCCTTCCATGAAGGCAGTTTTACACCAGGGGCTTCCCCTGTGGCTTCCGCCAGTGCAGCTAGCCCAGCTGGTGGCATTTTTCACAGATTTAGTTGAACAAACAGACGGCAAAATCGCCATCGTCAACAACCAATTCTGTCTTTTCGTTGATGTGATCGAATTCGCACGCTAGCATCTGCGTTGGCTTAGCACGGCAATGTTGCGCGGTGACCACGCGTTCCGTTTTGAGTGGTGTGTGAGACGACTGTGCGCACGCTAATTTCTGCTCAGCTTTGCCCGGCAACATTGGTGCGCAAGGACCACATTTCAAATCTGCAATCTTTGCACAAGGAATGTGTGTTGCCACAAGCATGAGAGGAATGATGTTGTGCGAAACAGATCAATGCCCATCATGCTAGACCAATTGCATTCCAATGTGGCAACATTGGTAGACAAAACACCAACTTCCAGTTTTTTCATTAGCAACTGAAAATTGACACGTTGAACAGCAATGAGTGACTGATTTGTAGCTAATCATTGGAATTGTTTCTAAGGCGAATGCTAAGGAAATGAACAAAAAAGAATGTTTCCTTTTTGTTGGTCCAAACAGCACTTCCAGTCAGACACAAGGTGGGCACACATTGCACCTGGCAAAAATCTGTGACAACTTTGTCTGTTGGGCTGGCGCTCTTGTCATTGATTGTCTCATGAGTGCTGGGGGTTGTTGGATGAAAACACAAAGCACTGCCTCCAGCAAAAGACTCCACGGTAGAAAAGCAGTTTGCTAAAATGAGTAACCATGGACTCTGCCCTTGATGGATCAAACTGACACTGTGTGGCATCCAACTGACAACAGACCTGGCACCAGTCCCATTGCCACATTGGGTGCACACTTGCTCATACAAATGGCCACATCTTCCAACACACTCTTTCGCTTTCATGCTCAGTCCACCAACCAGCATGAGAATGGCACAATGTCTGGGAAGCCCGTCCTCTTGCACGTGCAGAGTCATTGCTTTCCTCATTCTGGAAACAACTGTTCTTTTTCAACTTGGGACACTTGTGCCTTGCATGCTCTGCTGCAGTTCATTGCATTCAAAGCACAGAGGCCGTCTGCCACATGTTTGCTCACCTGAAGCGACATGACAGATCCAGGCTTGTCTTTGATGCAAGTTGCCCCAACAACATTGAACAGTCTCTGCCGGACTGGACAGACTTTCACAAGGATGTCAAAGAGCAGATTCCAAAGGATGCTCCGGAACCACTGGGCAAATCCGTTGAGGTGACCACGTTGATTCCGATCATACCGGGGACAAAGTGACTTGGCAATCTCGAACTGGAGTCTTGATCTTTCTCAATAGGTTTCCAATTCTTTGGTGCAGCAAGAAGCAAGCATCAACCAAAACATCATCCGTTGGGTCCGAGTTCTCAGCAATGAAGACGGGAACAGAATCAATTGAAGGGCTGCGTTGCGAGCTCGGAATGATCGGCATTCCAACTGACGGCCAATGCAACGTCAATCGGTCAATGCCGACAGCTGGTCAGTTGCGAGGAACAGCCCGAGTCCACCCTAAAGAAGAAGTCGAATTTGATTGCTTCCACTGTGTGTGGGAGTGTGGGTCGGCACGAATTGTTGGTGTTCAATGCGAGACTGTGGACACGAATCACGCGGACATGCTGACTGAAATCCAGTCGGGTTCTTAGAGGTCACAACTCGCTGGAAACATTTTTTTTCACTTTGATTCTTTGCTATTTTGTGTTTTTCATTTTTGATGGGCAACAACCCCCTGGACTGAGTGATGGTTGGGAGAAATTCCCAGCGGCCAGGAGCGTCCCAAATTGGGCACATCACAGGACAGAACGGAAGTTGAGCATCCCAGCGACAAACGTCATGAGTTTCAGGGGACAACTTTGGTGGATTGGAACAAGTCCCAAGTAGGCATGACTTGGAACTTGAGGGGACCATTTTAGATCCACGTGGCACTCCATGCTTTGCTGCACCCCTCTTCATCGACAAGCGAAATGCAGCTTGCAACCCTGGCCTCTGCTGCATCCCTCCTGAAATCGAACTGATTCAGCTCCTAATTGCCCCAAACTCTAAGTGTGGTGTCTGTGCAATTTTTGTTTGGCTGTCTCCATGTCTGCATGCATGTCTGTGTGTCTGTCACTCAAGGGAGATGTCACATGTGGGTCATGTCACAGTGGCAGCCCATCACATTGGAAAAGCGTCACAGTGGCAACTTGTGGGACAGAAAACCAGAACTCTGATGTCATGCACCTGCCGGGGAGGGTTCTCTGCGCAACAGAAACACGCAGAGAATTTGTTGCGTAAAAAAATTAAGCATGACACAAGCTCAATCGTTT
>ENA-ORBV01009319-ORBV01009319.1-microbial-mat-metagenome-genome-assembly--contig:-NODE-9319-length-16156-cov-4.153243_pt1 | contig 16156 bp, 11 predicted proteins | sample MGYA00237777_ERZ505514 | MGnify/ENA primary metagenome ERZ505514 (study PRJEB26160, sample SAMN06269048) | microbial mat metagenome | isolation source: Oligotrophic lake microbial mat | place... | reverse complement strand
CTCCGTCAATTCTCCGGCAACCGCACGCAAGCCGCCGCGTATCTCGGGATCTCGATCCGCACCTTGCAGCGCAAGCTGCGAGAGTGGGGCATGGCGAATACCGTGGGATAGGCATCCTGCCTGTCATGGAGCGGGCTGGCCGGCCAATTGGTTACAGAAAAATGGGGGACGGAAAAATAGGGCAGCAGCAACGTCGCTCGTTCAGTAAGTAAGTAGCCGCGAATAAAACGAATAGTGCGAATGAGAAAAAGCGGGTGGTTCGGGGCGAGTTGGGATGCAAAAGTGCATTCGCAAGATTCGCCTGATTCGCGGTTCTTTTTTTGAGCAACTGGAGTTCGCGCGGCTATCCTCCTCGCCGAACGGCGTGAATCCCCGAATTGCTCAACGCGGCGATGGTGCGAGAGGTTGCCGTCATGCCTGATCGCCGACTTGGCTTGCCGAATCTGGGACTCGGCGTGGGGCTGCGAAGTCCTCATTTCTCTTATCTGCTCGAGCATTCGCCGCCGCTGGATTGGCTCGAGATCATCTCGGAAAACTTCATGGATAGCGGCGGCCGGCCGCGGCATGTGTTGCGGCAATTGGCGGAGCGCTACCCGGAACTGATCGCTCGCCAATTGCTGCAGCAGATCCCGGCCCTGCTGCAATTGCTGATCGGCCACGGCCGATTGCTGCTGCAATCGCTGAGCAAAGGCCCGAGTGTCGGTGACGCCCGGGACTGTCGTGTCGTTCTGCGCAAGAGCCAGTTGGGCTGAAGCGAGTCCCAGGCAAAGCAGCAGCGTGCGGGTCAGTCCAACACCGCGGGGGATTGTCGTGCTCATCGGTGTGCTTCCCTGGTACTTCTGGCGCGCGAAATTCGCGATGGTGTCGATTGACTCTGCTGGTTGTGCGTCGATCTCAGATACCCGATGGCAGCTGCCGTTTGCAACTTTGAGCATGCCGCTGGAAGAGTAAAGCATCATGGCGCGCTCCCGCCGCAGCTCAGATTGCCCGCCGCGACCAGGAAGTTCAGGCGCGTGCCGCTCGGTGGCGCATTGCCGGAGAAATCCATACGCACGGTGCCTTCCAGATCAAAGCCAAGTCCTGGAACTGGACACCCAGAATGGCGAGCGTAGCGAAGTACAGGTAGTGCCTCGCGGCCCGCGAATTCTCCCACTCCTCTCGACACCGCCCGCTCAACATCCACCCACCAAGTACTTCTCTACAAAGGGTTCAGATAGACGAGTTGCCCGCGCAAAACTTCGCGCTAGGCAGAGGATCAGGTGAAGCAGGCAGGGCAGCTATCAACGGCGACATGGGCTGTGTCTTTGCTCGGACGGCCCAATTGAAAGCGCACGCTTGGGTTATTGGGCGGTTTTGCCGCCGCGCACACATGGCGGGCCCGGAGGGACTCGAACCCCCGACCACCTGGTTCGAAGCCAGGTGCTCTATCCAACTGAGCTACGGACCCGTAGCAGGCGCGCATGCTACGCACAGAATGCGCGGGTGGATAGCCCCGCGCATGCTGATTCGAGTGCCCGCTCTATCGCGGGCACTCGTTGCTCTTTACGGCAAATCAGCTGTTGCCTGGCGCCATGGCACTCTTGTTCTTGCCATACAGGTAGTACACCACTAAGCCAATCGCGGCCCAGATGAAGAACATCATCTCGGTATTGCCACTCAGGTTGAAGAACAAGAACACGCAACCGGCCATCGCCAGCGGGCAAACTATCCACGCGACCGGGGTGCGGAACGGGCGGAAGCGGTCAGGCTGGGTTTTGCGCAATACGATCACGCCGAGGGAAACCAGGAAGAACGCAAACAGGGTGCCGCTGTTGGACACATCGGCCAAAATGCCGACTGGGAACATCGCCGCAAATAGCGAGACGATGAAACCGGTAATCATCGTGACAATGTGCGGCGTGTGGTACGTAGGGTGCACTCTGGAGAACAGGGGTGGCAGCAGGCCGTCGCGTGACATGACAAAGAAAATGCGCGTCTGGCCGAACAGCATCATCAAAATGACCGATGGCAGTGCTAAACCGGCGGCTACCGCGATGGCGTTACCGTAACCGGCAAATCCGAGTTGGCGCAACACGTGGGCCAGTGGTTCACCGCTGCAAACCAGGGCCTCTGATCCTCTGCAGGCTTCAATCAAGGCCGCGCTGCCCGCTTCCAGCGCTTTACCATCGGCGCCCATGATCGGCTGCGCACCGATGGCACCCGCTGCACCGTAACCCACCAACAGATAGAAAATCGTGCACACGGCGAGCGAAGCAATGAGGCCGATGGGCACATTGCGTTGTGGATTTTTGGTTTCTTCAGCGGCGGTAGAAACGGCGTCAAAACCGACATACGCAAAGAAGATTGATGCGGCCGCAGCGTACACACCGACCATGCCAGTCGGCAAAAACGGTTCGAAATTCTCCACCTGCGCTGCTGGAACGGCGATCGCAATGAATGCGGTGAGTGCGGCGATTTTGATCACGACCAGCACCGCGTTGACCTTGGCGCTTTTTGACGTGCCGATGATCAGCAGCCAGGAAATCAACCAAATGACGCCAAACGCCAGGATATTGAAGCTGCCGCCGTCCCAGGGCCCGGCTTGCAGCGCTTGCGGCAAGGCCATGTCTACACTTTTAAGCAGGCCGTTGACGTATTTGGACCATCCCACCGCAACGGCGCCGGCGGCCACTGCATATTCCAAAATCAGCGCCCAACCGACCACCCAGGCGACCACCTCACCCAGCACCGCGTACGAATAGGTGTAGGCAGAACCGGAGACTGGCACCATCGACGCCAGTTCGGCATAGGCGAGCGCCGCGAGCGCGCACACAACTGCGGCGATGATGAAGGAGATCATCATGCCCGGACCGGCTTTCTGCGCGGCCTCTGAAGTCAACACAAAGATGCCGGTGCCGATAATGGCGCCGATGCCTAATAAAGTGAGTTGGAAGGCGCCAAGCTGGCGTTTCAGGCTCTTTTTTGCCGCCGTTTCGAGAATTTGGTCGAGCGGCTTGACGCGCCAGAGAATCATGCAAAGCTCCCTTGTTTGGGTGGGTTACGCACGGGTAGTGCGCAGTTTGGATTGGCGTGGTGATCGCTCAGCATTAGTCATCAATCGCATGCATTAGATGCAATCCTGATGATTGGCTGAACCGCGGCGACCAGTAAAATACGGCAGGCCCCAAGGGGCGGCAAGCACGAACATGGGTTAACGCGAAAATGAATCCGGCAACGCAAATTTCCGACCTGCAATTGTTATTTGCCAATCTGCGCGCCTATGCGCAAGCTCATCCAACTGAGCGCCACATTGCCCAGGCGTTTATTGATTTTTTGGCCAGTGGCGATGATGTTTTTCTGCGCACGCGCATGGATGGCCATTTCACCGCGTCTTGTTGGTTGCTATCAGCCGATGGCGAGCGCGTTTTGTTAACGCATCATCGTAAGTTAGCGCGCTGGCTGCAGTTGGGCGGTCACGCTGACGGGCAGATGGATTTAGCAAAGGTTGCGCTGACTGAGGCCATCGAAGAATCCGGTTTAAGCGATTTAGCCGTCGAACCATCCATATTTGATCTGGACGCGCACCTCATACCGGCCCGTGGCGGCGAAGCGGCGCATACCCATTGGGATGTGCGTTTTGTGTTGCGCTGTGCGGGTTCAGAGGACTACCAAGTGTCGGCAGAATCGTTGGCGCTCGCTTGGCTGCCGATCGCCCAGATGCACGACTATCCGGACGCGTCCTTGCAGCGCATGGCGCGCAAGTGGCAAGCGCGCACGTTGATCGGCTGAGCAAGCACAGCGCGCTGCTCTCAGCGTCGTCGCTCGCCTTGATTGCGGCATCCAGCGCAGTAAGGTCAAGGCGTGCAGGGCTGTAACCGGATTTGGATAGCGTGGATGGCTGCAGATGCGCACAAAACCCAGTTCACTCAGTGGGCAGGCGGCAACTTGATGCGCGCTGTCGCCATACCAGCCGCGAACCAGCGCGTAATTGACATGCAGGGGGTCGAATAAGGCCCTAGCGTGATTCTCATTTGCGTCTCTGCATCAAATGGTGATGACGCAGCATATTCGCTATTAATATGTTGCAATGAATCGAAAGCTCAGGACTAGCGCTGCGTTTCCTGCGATAAGTTTGTCGCAACACAAACCCTCAGCCCGGTTCGACGCTAATCTTCTGGTCTGTCCCGAACATCGCGCGGAGGGTGCTTTGGCACTCGCATACATTAGCCACCCGGACTGTTTGCGCCATGAGATGGGCGAGCACCATCCGGAAAGTCCGGCTCGCTTACGAGCGATCAACGACCGTTTGTCGGCTGCCGGTATCTGGGATTGGCTGCGCCATGTGGAGGCGCCGCTCGCGCCGCTACGCGCCTTGCAGCGCGCCCACCATGCTTTGTATCTGGCCGAACTCAATGCGGCATGGCCCAAACAGGGTTATGTGCATCTAGATCCGGACACCTACATGAATCCGTACACGTTGACCGCGGCGAGTCGCGCGGCGGGCGCGGTGCTGCGTGCTGTTGATGGGGTGATGGCGGGGGAATTCCAACGCGCGTTTTGCGCAGTTAGACCGCCCGGTCATCACGCCACGCGTGCCGAGGCGATGGGTTTTTGCTTCTATAACAACGCCGCAATTGCGGTGCTGCATGCGCTTGATCAGCATGGGTTGGCACGCGTGGCATTAGTCGATTTCGACGTCCATCACGGCAACGGCAGTGAAGATATTCTCGCCAACGACGAGCGGGTGCTGATGGTGTCGACTTTTCAACACCCCTTATATCCGGCCTCGGGAGCCGAGCCGCTGGGCTTTAATATGGTCAATGTGCCACTGGCGCCGTACACCGATGGCGTAGCTTTGCGCGGCGCGGTTACACGCGACTGGCTGCCGGCGCTGGAACGCTTTGCGCCGCAAATGATCGTGATTTCAGCGGGCTTCGATGCGCATCGTGACGATGATATGTCGCAATTGATGTGGGCCGACGCGGATTACGCCTGGCTCACCGAGCAAATAGTGGAGGTGGCCGATCGCCATTGTCGAGGCCGGATTGTATCCACATTGGAAGGTGGATACGATCTGTCGTCCCTAGCCCGCAGTGTGCTCGCGCACCTGCGTGTGCTCGGGGGCTACTAGGCCATGGGCAAACACTCGCTAGCGCGGTTGTTCGATCCAGAGCAAATTTGGGTTTTGCATGCCAACTCGCCGGATGTGTCCTTGGCGCGTGAACTGCTAGACAACTGGATTAGTGATGGTCGGTGTCGCTTTGATGCCTGCACGCCGCAGTTACTGAACGCGGCGACCGCGCCGCTCCGAGCAGACGTCGTTTGGTTGCTGATGGATGCGCAGTCCATGCAGCAGGCGCTGCCCGCGCTCGGTCGTTGGAATTTGCGCATCGCCATGCACAGTGGTGTACCGATTGACGCTGCAATGGTCGATGAGCTGCTAGGTCTGGCCAAACTGCACGGCGTGCGACTGCTCGGACCTGAAACCCTGGGTTTACAGCGGCCGGCGCGACAACTGAATTTGAGCCTGCTTGGACCGATGCCCCCGCATGGTGGCGTGGCATTTGTCGCGCAATCCGGGTCGTTGGCGGCGTCCACGTTGGATTGGGCGCTTGATCAGGGCGTGGGTTTTTCACTGGTTGCCACAATCGGTGCGCAGCGCGACATTGATTTGGCCGAAATACTGGATTTTCTGGCCAATGATGTCGCCACCGAGAGCATCGTTCTGTACCTGGAAGGCGTGCGCGAGCCACGCAGTTTTTTGTCGGCACTGCGCGCTGTGGCCACCATCAAACCGGTCGTGGTGCTCAAAGCGGGGCGGCACCCGGCGACCTTGATGGCTGCGCAAACGCACTCGCGAGCGCTGGTCGGTGATGACGATGTGTTCGATGCCGCGTTACGACGCGCAGGCGCGGTTCGCGTGCGGTTTTTCGTGCAGTTGTTTTCGGCGGTCAAATGTTTGGCCTCGCGTTATCGACCAACGGGCAAACGCTTGGCGATGGTGGGTAATGGAGGTGGACCCGGCGTATTGGCCAGCGATTGGGCCGTGGAGTCCGGATTGACGTTGGCGCCATTGTCGCTGGCCACGATTAGCGCGTTGCAGGAAAGCATTCCAGCGGCCAATTTTGCCAATCCGATTGATATCGGTGAACGCGTGGATGCCGCCGCCTTTGCCGATGCCGTGCAATGCGTTATGAACGATGACAACGTGGACGGTGTTCTGGCGCTGTTTGCACCCAAAGCCGATCGCGATCCCTTGGTGTATGCGCAGGCTTTGATCGACCGCCGCGAGCATTTCCGTAAGCCGTTAATTGCCTGCTGGCTGGGTGATCGCCGAGTTTTGGAAGCGCGCGCGCTGCTCGCTCAAGCGCGCATTCCTACTTTCCGCACGCCAGAACCGGCGGTGGATGCGTTTGGGAATCTGGCCAGTTTCTATCGCAACCAAAGATTGAGCTGGCAAACACCGCCGGCACTGAGCGAAGCGGAGCGCCCGGCGCTAGATCGCGCGCATGCGTTACTGGCGCAGATTGCCGCACAAGGGCGCAGCATGTTGACTGAATTGGAGTCAAAGGCGCTGCTGTGCGCATTTCATATTCCGGTAGCGACCACCTTATTGTCGCGTACGCCGCAAGAGGCCGCACAGATGGCCGCGCAATTGGGTTTTCCGGTGGTATTGAAGATTGTTTCACCGGATATCGCCCATAAATCGGATGTCGGCGGGGTGATGTTAGATATCCGCAGTGCGCATCAATTGCAATTGGCGTGGCAAACCCTGTTTGACGAGGTGCGGTTGCGCGCGCCCTTAGCGCATATTGAGGGTATTGCGGTTGAGCCGATGGTGGCTCCAAAACACGGGCGTGAGATTTATATCGGGGTCATCACCGATGCGTTGTTTGGACCGGTTATTTTATTTGGCGCCGGTGGGCGCGCGGTGGAGGTATTTGCCGATCGCGCGATGGAAATGCCGCCCCTCAACCGATTTTTGGCACGGCGTTTGATCGGGCGTTCGCGCGCAGCCCGCATGTTGGGTGAATGGCGTGGTGCCGGTGCCGCTAATATTGATGCACTTGAAACCGTTTTATTGCGCGTATCGGAATTGGTTTGCGAATTGCCGCAGGTCGCTGAAATGGATCTTAATCCGCTCATAATCGATGAGCGTGGTGTAACCGTCGTTGATGCGCGGGTAGTTCTAAAGTCTGAATATCATGCGCCGTTGATGCCTTATGGTCATCTGGCAATCATGCCGTATCCTAGCGCATTAGAGCGCGAAGTTAAGATGCGCCATGGCGATTCCTATTTGTTACGCGCCATACGCCCCGAGGATGCTCCGATCCTGCAGGAATTTGTACGTAGTTTGTCGAATGAAACACGCTATTTTCGCTTTGTCGCTAATGTGAAGGAATTGGCGCCCAAACAATTGGCGCGTTACACACAGATTGACTATTGGCGCGATATGGCCTTGGTGGCAGAAGTGGAAATGCCAGTCACAGCGCAATCAGATGCTGCCAATCAATTGGAAGATTCGGAGCCCAAGCCAATCAAATGCTTCGCCGGTGTTGCACGTTATATGTTAAATGCGGATATGCGCAGCTGCGAGTTTGCAATTGCGATAGGCGACGCTTGGCAAGGCCAAGGTTTGGGCATGCAAATGATGGAAGCCTTAATGGAGGTAGCACGCTCCCGGCAATTGCAGCACATGGAGGGCATGGTGCTGGCACAAAATAGCAAGATGTTGAAGTTAATGAAGAAATTGGGTTTTGCAGCGCGCGTTGATCCGGACGACTTGTCGATGACGCTGGTTTCCAGGGCGCTATAGACAGCTTTGGTGGCTTCGGACTTGTCCGAACGCTTTTGCGATTGCTGTACGCCGTGCTTGTGCAAAACTGGAGCGAAAAGCCGAAGCAGGAGCGTTTGCACGTTTGCACAAGTCCGACTCGCTGTAAGTTATTGATTCCCAGCAACACGATGCTGCAAATCTAGCGCTCTCTGTGCGCACAGGGGTTGCATTGTGCGAAAAGGCCGTTCGCGCTGGCGGCCGCGGCTCCTTGCCCCAGCAGAGCGCCGGGTGCCTCGCGGACCCGCGCACGAAGTGCAAGCCCGAGCTTGGTCGACGCGAGGGCCCGGCCTACCGCGGCAGGGCGGCCGGTGAGGATTTGGGCGTTTTCCTGGGGCTGCGCCCCATCCTTCGCGATCTAGCTGTTGAGCAGCAGCTCTGCAGCATGCGTCGGGTTGGCCCCTGCTGCGCGGAAATTGCGTAGCAGAAAACGATCTGATCGTTATTCCGCGCCTTCTATGAGGATTGCCATAGTGCTACCCGAGACTTTTCGCCTCCGATGCCTTGCTGCTTTGCTGATGCTGGCCGGGCTCGTTGCCCAGCCAGCGCTGAGCACTGAGGCTGTTGCACCCCCACGTTTTTCCGGACTAGCCACGCTTACGGCGGCGGCGCCATCCAGCGATGATGGGCGCTTTACGCTACAGGCTGCGCTCAGCGTGCAACCCAGTGGCACTGATCGGTACCAGTTGCGCGCCAAGCTGAGGCCAGATCCGAAGTCGGTTGCCGGCACCTGCGGGCCTTTGGGCGATGCCATCTTTGGCACTGGCTTCGAGTGATTGCGCATCTGCGTGCCACGCCCACCCAATCTGTTTTCGCCAACGATTTACACCACCTCCGAGGATGATCTGATGAAACGCACCTTACTCTGCATTGCCTTACTGAACTTGGTCTCAATCAGCCACGCAGCATCGTGGACCTATCGCGGCACGCTTAACGATGGCGGTAGCCCAGCGAACGGTACGTATGATTTGCGCGTGAGCTTGCTCAATGCCGCCAAATCCGCCCCGGTCGCGGCGCCCATTACGCTGTTTGGCGTGCAGGTCAGCAATGGCAATTTTGCTGTCGATGTGGATTTTGGCATCGATCTGAGTAACGCGCCGGCGATGGCACTGAAAACCGAAGTGCAACAGGGTGGCAGCGGCTTCGTCAGCTTGGGAGAGCCGACTCATTTTGATGCCAAGGCGGCCCTCGCGGGCGTGTGTTGGGATACGCTAGGCAACGCCGGCACCGATCCGGCAATTAATTTTCTTGGCACTACGGATGCCCAGCCTTTTGTCATCCGCACCCGCAATGTGCAAAGTTTGCGTATTGAACCGTCCAGCGTGCTGTTTAATTCGGAGCCGATTACTGCGAATGTGATCGCGGGTAGCAGCGCCAATACAGTGACCGCCGGCGTACGCGGCGCCACGATCGCGGGCGGCGGTGTGCCGTTGGGCGACAGCGATCCTGAAAATACCTTGGAAGGCCCCAATCGGGTGACCGAGAGCTATGGCACGGTCGGCGGTGGCTATGCAAATCAGGCGGGCGACGGCGCCGGAACCACATTCGACAAGTCATTTGCGACGGTCAGTGGCGGTGCTGCTAACCAAGCGACGGGTTTCGCCGCTTACATTGGTGGCGGTGTGGCCAACCTGGCGAGAGGCGACTACAGCAGCATTGGCGGCGGTAGGGGGAATAACGCCACGGGCTTTCGCAGCAGCGTCGTTGGCGGTACCGACAACTTCGCGACGGGCATTTTCAGCACTGTCAGTGGCCGTAGTAACTGTGCTGGCGGCGACCACAGCTTAGCCCTGGGTTGGCTGGCAAGAATCCGCCCGGGCAACGAAGCTAATGATGGCACCTGTGCTGCAAATTCCGCTGACGCCGATGGCGACAACGGCAGCTTTGTTTGGTCCGACGATCAAGGCATTGACTTCACCTCCACCGGCCCACGCCAATTCCTGGTGCGTGCCCAGGGCGGCATGGCCATCAATACCAACACGCCTGCCGCTAATGCGGCTTTGACTGTCAATGGCAATGTGGCTATCGCCACGATCGGTAGCCTCGCGTTTGGCTCGCAAACCCGGCAAATGCTGAATCTCTGGGGATCTGACTACGGCATCGGCGTGCAAAGTTTCCGCACCTATTTTCGCGCCGCACAAGGCGGCGGCGGGTTCAGCTGGTTTGAGGGCGGCGTACACAGCAATGCCGCCGACGACCCAGGCGCTGGCGGCACGCTGCGCATGCGCTTGAACAACGTTGGCCTGCTACAAACCACCACCGGCACCATTGGCACGCTCTCAGACGCGCGCTTGAAAGACCAAGTGCAGGACTACGCCGGTGCACTGGATCAGGTCAACTCCCTGCGCCCGGTGCGCTATCACTACCGCGACGCCGGCAAAGCCGCCTTTCAACCCGAAGGCCTGCACTTAGGCTTTGTTGCGCAAGACGTGCAGCAGGTGTTCCCGGAATGGGTGAGCAAAGGGGATGACGGCTATCTGATGCTATCGATGCGCGGCTTTGAGGCGGTCGCGGTGCGTGCGATCCAGGAACTGAGTGCGGAAAATGCGCTTTTGAAGGCCCGCCTCGACGCGCTGGAAGCGAAGCTGAAGTAAGTAGATGGCGTCCGGTAAGGCGCTGGGTTCACGTGCGGCGAGCCTGCTCTGGACGCCTAGCGGCGTCAGCCAGTTGACGACTTGCAGGAGGCAGATCGCCAGCGCTTGCCCAACTTCCCGGTTCCGGCCGTCCGCATGGGGCGACTAGCCGTCTCGACCTGTGAGCAGGGCAAAGAGCATGGCGAGCTTCTGCGGGAAAATGTTGTAGCGCGCTGCCCAGGGCTGCGTGAGCAGCTCGGCGTGTGCGTGCTGCTGGTGAATGCACTGCACGAGAAGGCGGCCCGTTTCTATCGCGCCTATGGCTTCCATGAAGCCACGGCGAATTCGCATACGCTCTACTTGCCGTTGGGAAATTCACAAGGCGACGCGCGTGCGACACCCGTTCGGATGGAAGGCTGAGCAGGGATTCACGATTGCTGCGCTCGACGCGAGTATTGTTGCACCTCCCCAGCCTAGGTGTTCCCCATGTTGCAGAGATATCGTTACCTGCTTGCCCTTTTTGCTATTGGCGCCGCCGATTTGGCAGTCGCCCAGGCCGACACCAATCCGGCGAGCGTGCAAACCGCGCAACCCACCAGCTTGGTTGGCAAGGTGGTTGAGCAGATTCCCGCCCCGCCTTATGTGTATCTGCGTTTGCAAACCTCCAGCGGTGAGGTTTGGGCGGCGGTTTCGCAGGCGCCGATTGGTGAAGGCAGCACGGTAGCGGTGAGCCAATCGATGCTGTTGCGCAATTTCAAATCAAAAACGCTGGATCGTACGTTCCCGGAAATCTATTTCGGCATGCTGCAGCAAAGCGGTGCGGGCGCCGCCGCCAATCCGCACGGCATTGCGCAGTCGGCGCCAGTGGCAGCAGTCGCAAAAGCCAGCGGTGCGGACGCGCGCAGCGTGGAGCAGGTTTGGGCGCAGGCCGCGCAGCTCAGCGGAAAAACCGTCCTGGTGCGTGGCCAGGTGGTCAAGTACAACCCTGCGGTGATGGGCAAAAACTGGGTGCACATCCAGGATGGCAGCGGGGCTGCGGCACAAGGTAATCAGGACCTTACGGTGACCACGCTCGAGGAAGCCGCCATTGGCGATATCGTGACGATCAGCGGCACGCTGCACACCGACAAAGATTTCGGCGCTGGTTATCGGTATGCGTTGATCATTGAGGACGCCAAGCTCAGCAAGGAATAGCCACCAGCGTTCGCCAGCGCCTTCCTGCAAGGCCCCGAAGGCCGTAGAGTTCGCGGTCTTTGTTGCTGCCGATATTGCTGCCATGTTTGAGAATCTGTCGAAACGCCTGACCGAAACCGTCAATCGCCTGCGTGGTCGCGGTCGATTGTCTGAAGAGAACGTCCGCGAAGCGCTGCGCGAGGTGCGCATCGCGCTGTTGGAGGCCGATGTCGCGCTGCCCGTGGTACAAGCACTGATTGAGCGAGTGAAGGGCAGGGCGGTCGGTCAGGAAGTCCTACAAAGCCTTACGCCCGGCCAGACCCTGGTCAAAATCGTCCACGATGAGTTAGTCGCGGTGATGGGCTCGCGCAATGAAGAGCTCAATTTGAATTGCCCGGCGCCGGCTGTGGTGCTGATGGCCGGTTTGCAAGGCTCCGGTAAGACCACCACCACCGGCAAATTGGCCAAGTTGCTGCAAGAACGCCGCAAGAAAAAAGTCATGGTGGTTAGTTGCGACGTCTACCGACCGGCCGCAATTGAGCAATTGAAAACGGTTGCCGCGCAAGTGGGCGCGCAGTGGTTTCCGAGTACCGCGGAGCAAAAGCCGCTGGACATCGCGCGCGCCGCGCTGGACGCCGCGCGCAAACAGTTGATCGATGTATTGATTGTCGATACCGCCGGACGTTTGGCGATTGATCAGGCCATGATGGCCGAGGTCGCCGAGCTCAATAAAGCGCTCAATCCGATCGAAACGCTGTTCGTGGTCGACAGCATGACCGGCCAGGACGCGGCGAATACCGCCAAGGCCTTCGCGGAAGCACTCCCGCTGACCGGCGTTATTTTGACCAAAACCGACGGCGACGCACGCGGTGGTGCAGCCTTGTCGGTGCGTTATTTGACCGGCCGACCCATCAAGTTCTTAGGCGCGGGCGAAAAACTCGACGCTTTAGAACCCTTCCATCCGGATCGCGTGGCCTCGCGCATTCTGGGCATGGGCGATGTGCTAACGCTGATCGAAGACGTTACCCGCAAAGCCGATCAGGACAAGATGGAAAAGCTGGCCGCCAAGGTGGTCAGTGGCAAACGCTTCGATTTGAACGATATGCGCGAACAATTGCTGCAAATGCAGAATATGGGCGGCATGGCGCAATTGATGGACAAGCTGCCGATGATGCCCAAGATGGGTGATTCGGCCGCCGCGGGCGCGATGGGCGACAAAGAAATGCGCAAAATGGTCGCGATTATTAATTCGATGACCCCAAAAGAGCGACGTTTCCCCGATTTGCTCAATGGCTCGCGCAAGGTGCGCGTGGCACGCGGCTCCGGTACCCATCCATCTGACATCAATAAACTGCTCAAGCAGCACATGACGATGGAAAAGATGATGAAAAAGCTCTCCGGCGGCGGCATCAAAGGCATGCTGCGCGCGCTCAAAGGTGGCATCAGCGGCCCCGGCGGCATGCCCGGTGGTGGATTCCGGCGCTGAGAGGAGGTCCCGTGACCTAAGTTAAGCCCGAATCCTTGTCACGGCGAGATCCCAGTTCCCTGCGGGTGCGAGTCAAGGTGATGTGGAGTTCCGGCCGCGGCTCGGGCTCCGAGAGGCTGGCGGCGAGGCTGTGACTTGGGCTCTTGTGGGAGCGAGCTTGCGCGCGGCGCTGATGAAACATCGAAGCCTTGATCGCGAGCAAGTTCGCTCCCACAGGTGGCTTAGGTGCACAGCCGGACCAACCACGGGCTGAAAGCCCAATCCCCTACTTTGGTCCGATTTGCGCACTCGGCAATCGTCCGTTAGCCTCGGGTGCACTTGCCGCGCAAGTCCTGGGTAGGGAATGCGCGGCGCCGTTACCGAGGGCTACTCATGACCCAGGCTAGTTCGCAGGCTTCGCGCCTGCGCGTTTTGGCACCTCCCGCTGTCGACAGCACACGCATCCTGACGCCGGAAGCGTTGGCATTCCTAGAAGATCTTTGCGTGCGTTTCTTGCCGGAGCGCAAACGCCTGCTGGCGGCGCGCGAAACACGCCAAGCGCGCATCAATGCCGGCGAATTGCCCGATTTCCTGCCCGACACCGCGGCGATCCGCGCGGCGGATTGGAAAGTCGCGCCGATCCCGCACGATTTGTGGGATCGCCGTGTCGAGATCACCGGCCCGGTGGATCGCAAAATGATCGTTAACGCGTTGAATTCCGGCGCGAAAACTTTCATGGCCGATTTTGAAGATTCGAACGCGCCGAGTTGGGCCAACCTCATTGGTGGACAAGTCAATCTGGCCGACGCGGTGCGCCGCCAGATCGATTTTGTGTCGCCAGAAGGCAAGGCATATCGGCTGGGTCAGCATTTGGCGACCTTGATCGTGCGACCGCGCGGTTGGCATTTGGACGAGGCGCATATCACGCTGGACGAGGAGCCGATTTCCGGATCCCTGTTCGATTTTGCGCTGTTTTTGTTCCACAACGCGCGCGAACTGATCGATCGTGGCAGTGGTCCTTATTTTTATTTGCCAAAACTAGAGTCACACCTTGAGGCGCGGCTGTGGAATCTGGTGATCGATCACTGCGAAACCCGCTTGGGCTTGCCGCGTGGCAGCGTTAAAGTGACCGTGCTGATCGAAACGCTGCTCGGCGCATTCGAAATGGACGAAATCCTCTACGAATTGCGCGAGCACATCGTCGGCCTTAATTGTGGCCGCTGGGATTATATTTTCAGCTACATCCGCACTTTCCAAACGGACGCCACGCGCGTGCTGCCAGAACGCGCGCAAGTGACCATGGCGCAAGGTTTTTTGAAGGCTTATTCGCAATTATTGATCCAAACCTGCCATCGCCGTGGCGCGTTTGCGATGGGCGGCATGGCTGCGCAAATTCCGATCAAAAACGACCCACAAGCCAACGAAATAGCACTGGCCAAAGTGCGGATCGACAAAGAACGCGAAGCCAGCAACGGCCACGATGGCACCTGGGTCGCGCATCCTGGATTGGTCCCGATAGCGATGGAGATTTTTGATCGCCTGATGCCGGAAGCCAATCAACTCGGCAAGTTACGCGAGGATGTGCAGGTCAGCGGCGCGGATTTGATCGAGCCGCAACAGGGCACGATCAGCGAAGCCGGCGTGCGTTTGAACATGAACATCGGTCTGCAGTACATCGGTTCTTGGTTTTCCGGCAACGGCTGCGTGCCTATCCACAATTTGATGGAAGACGCCGCGACCGCCGAGATTTCCCGCGCCCAATTGTGGCAATGGGTGCGCACCGGCGCCGCATTAGACGATGGTCGAATCATTGATGCGCCCAAGATTGAGCAGTGGCTCAATGAGGAAGTGCTTAAGCTTAAGTCTGGCAATCACCTGTTGAGCGCCAAGGATTTGGATGCCGCCGCCGATATTTTGCAGCAGTTGGCGCTGGCCGAACGATTCGAACGATTTCTCACTCTCCCGGCCTACGGGCTGCTATTGCAACGTGAACGAGGCTGAACCATGGCGTTTTTAACCCGCGAGCAGTTGGAACAAGATTGGCAGAACAATCCCCGTTGGAAGGGCCTCACTCGCGCCTATAGCGCCGCCGATGTCGTACGTTTGCGCGGCACGGTGCCGGTAGAACACACGCTGGCGAAACTCGGCGCCGAGAAACTCTGGCACTATCTGCACACCGAGGATTATGTCAACGCGCTCGGCGCGCTGACCGGCAATATGGCGATGCAGCAGGTTAAGGCCGGATTGAAGGCCATTTATCTGTCGGGCTGGCAGGTCGCCGCCGACGCCAATACCGCCGGCGCAATGTATCCGGATCAATCCTTGTATCCGGTCGATTCGGTGCCCAATGTGGTGCGCCGCATTAACAATGCGCTAAAGCGCGCTGATGAGCTCACCCACGCCGAAGGCGTCGACAGCATCGACTGGATGCAGCCGATCGTGGCCGACGCCGAAGCCGGTTTTGGCGGCGTGTTAAATGCCTTCGAACTGATGAAACACATGATCGAAGCCGGGGCCGCTGGTGTGCATTGGGAAGATCAGCTAGCTAGCGCCAAAAAGTGCGGCCACATGGGCGGCAAAGTATTGGTGCCGACCCAAGAAGCCGTGCAAAAACTGATTGCCGCGCGCTTAGCCGCCGACTGCGCAGGCGTGCCGAGCATCATCGTTGCGCGCACTGATGCGCTCGGCGCTGATTTGATCACCAGCGATGTCGACCCGAACGACAAACCCTTCTGCACCGGCGAACGTACGGTCGAGGGTTTCTACATGACCAATATGGGTCCGGATCAGGCGATCTCGCGTGGTTTGGCCTATGCGCCGTATGCCGATTTGATTTGGTGCGAGACCGGCAAGCCAGACTTGGAATTCGCCCAGCAGTTCGCCGACGCGATCCACGCCAAGTTCCCCGGCAAAATGTTGGCCTACAACTGCTCGCCGAGCTTCAATTGGAAGAAGTACCTGGACGACGCGACCATTGCCAAGTTCCAGCGCGAGCTCGGTGCGATGGGCTACAAGTTCCAGTTCATCACCTTGGCAGGCTTTCACGCGCTGAACTTCTCGATGTTCCAATTGGCGAAGGGCTACAAAGCCCGCCAAATGTCGGCCTACGTGGAACTGCAGCAAGCCGAATTT
>ENA-ORBV01009318-ORBV01009318.1-microbial-mat-metagenome-genome-assembly--contig:-NODE-9318-length-16156-cov-4.345295_pt1 | contig 16156 bp, 9 predicted proteins | sample MGYA00237777_ERZ505514 | MGnify/ENA primary metagenome ERZ505514 (study PRJEB26160, sample SAMN06269048) | microbial mat metagenome | isolation source: Oligotrophic lake microbial mat | place... | reverse complement strand
TCAAGCAGAAGACGGCATACGAGATTCGCCTTAGTCTCGTGGGCTCGGAGATGTGTATAAGAGACAGCCTTCGGGCTGAGCGTAGAGCTCTGCCCCATCAGGGCACCACAAAGAATCAACGATAGATAAGCTTGCGTTTTCACTGGAGAACCACCTCGCGCCGGTCTTCGCCAGCGTTCTGCGTCAGGATGCTTACGGTGATCTTGGCACCGGGCGTTGCATTCACGATCCATGTGGCCTTGGTTGTGCCACCAGATCCAGTGATGCGCTCATTCGCGCTTCGGTTGTTACCTTGCACCAGACTTGCCCCGGAAGGCAGCGTGATCGTGAGTCGTGCCGGAAGGTAGCTGCGAGTGCGCACCTGCAAGCGGGTCGCCGTAGGCAGGAAGCCATTGTTAACCGCAGTCGCGCTCACTTCATAAACACCAGAACCAAGCGCCTTCACCTGAACGTCGGCGATGGCAACTTCAGCAAGCTTGCCGGCCATGAAAATCAAAGCATCGGCATGCACATCAGCCGCTTTCTTCAACTCGGCCTCATTAGGGGCAACGGCAAGAAATGGATCCACGCCGCCAACTTCAGCCTTGGTGCCATCGGGAAGTGTCACAGGGGTCCAGGCGACGATTCCTTCTTTGGCACTGGCGTCGACATAGGCAATCGTGTCTTCATCAGGTGTGGTCGTGCCACCAACAGCAGCAGCAGTCGTCGGACGGGCAGCACCGCCGCCACCTTGAGACCGGATCATCCCAGCCATCTGGGCAGGCGTCATGCGGCCACTGGCCGCACCCTGCTTGATCATCGCAGCCGACGCCATAGCGGGAGCATTGATGCTCTTAAGGAAGCTCCCCAGTTTTTCATCGTCGAGTGCGGCCACATCGGCAGCGCTCATCTTCTCAAACTTGTCGAGCGTGAGGACGTCACCAGCGGCACCGGCAGGCGCTTTGGCAGCAGTCGTCTTCGGGATTCCCCAGACATCGAGCTCAATTGCCATGGTGCTGTATTGGTAATAAAGCCAGTTTTGAAGCCCACCGGGAGCACTCTGTCCGCCACTGCGTTTGTTGTCGAGACCTGCCTTATCCAGCAGCTTCTTATAGTCGTCACCAAAGCTTTGATAAAACTTCAGGTCTTCTGCGTCGGGTGCCGTCGCAGGGCCACCACCAAGAAACTGGGCAACTGCCTCCTTCGTGAGCCCACCCTGAGCACGGGCCAAAGGAGAATCCTTCAGCACTTCATATACTTCATCAATCGTGTATTCTTTGCTGGCATCAAGGCCGGTGGCATTCGCAATATTGCGAGGTACCGTCACCTTCATACTTCCGATGTCGCCAGTGCGTCCCCCGGCACCGCGCGGCATTTCAAGCAGATTATTGGCAGGCCCAAAGACCACGGCCATCGCCACGTTACGGTGCTTGATCAGGAAGTCCATAATAGCCTTGCTCTCCGGCTGCGCACTCGGCCAGGGGCCAGACTCAGGATCGGCTTCATTCCAGGCATGCGCAAAGTTGCGATCGGGTCGATAACCACCGGCAGGGTCTTCGTTATACAAGCCGTCTTTATCGTCGTCGATACCTTCGGCCATCATTTTGAACTTGCCCTTTTCACCTTTGAGCGGATCCGCACGGCGCATCAGACGGGAATCCTTCTCGTCAATGATCCATTCCCCGGCGGGATCGGCAATCCGCATCATCGTGATCTTGCCATCGTTATTCAGATCGTTAGGGCCGTCCTCACCAACCAGGCCATCCAGATCACGATCCAGTTTTCCGGCATTGAGACTGCGACGATATTTTGGGCCCTGAAAAAGCCCGTCGTGCGCATCCGGGTTCAGCATCGGTGCGACGTAAAATGTGCGCGTTTCCAGCAGTGTCCTTACGGCGGCATCATCCTTCTTGGCAACCAGCTTTTCTACAAAAGCAACTGCCGCCTGCGTCCCTGCATTGTGAAAGCCAACCAGATTGGCACCCACAAAAACAGCTGGGCGAAGCTCGGGCTTTACTTTGCCCGGAGCAGCCACAGTTAACAGATGAAGTTTCTTGCCGCCGGCGGAATTGCCGATCGCCGAGATCTGAATCCAGCTCGAATTCTGCCTCGCCAGTTCAGCAAGCCGCTTCTCGCCATCGGAAAAGCTCACATATCCAGGCACTGCCTGAGAAAACGCCAGTGGTACCAGCGTCAGCGCCGCCAAAGCGCTAAAAAATCGCATTCGCAAAGGAAAATCCCCCTCTCATAATTATTGAAATCGGGTTGAAATCAATGGGTGAAATCCCAGTATAGGGGATGCTGGCCCGGTCAGCCCCGCTTCCAACCTCACTGTCACATGGATCCATCCAAGCCCTGAGCTTTTTGGATTCTGCCACGTATAGCAGTCAGGTAAACGTCATGATCGTCTCAAGCTGGCTCACGATTTTTCTGATGGCGAACCCCGCCGCTAACCCACAAGAAGTGGTCCAAATGGGACATACTTCGCACGCTTCAATGGACATGCCAATCTCAGGCAAAGTGATTTCCGACGACCGTCTCGAATTGGGCCTGCTTCGCGTGCAGTTGATCGACATCGGCAGCCGCCGTGTCGTCGCAGACGCAGCGTTAAGTGTCGGCGGCGGCTTTCAATTGCCTGCGCAGCCGATTGGATTTTACGAATTTAGAATCGTGGGCCAGACAGGAGAACCGCGGTACTCACTCGAAATCCAGACTGGCTCAACTTCATACCTCGAAATCAAATTGCCACACCGGAATCTGAACGGCCAACAGGCAACTATTTCAGCGGCACGGCTGCAACACAAAACACCAAAGAAGGCCCAAAAGCAAATCGAAGCGGCCACGAAAGATTTCAAAAAAGGTGACCGGCTCAAGGCAATCGACCATCTTCTAATCGGCGACACTTATGATCCAGAGAACTTCGATATTCTCTGCAATCTCGGCGCACTTTATCTCAAAGCGCGCGATCCGGAGAAGGCAATCCCCTGGCTCAACAAAGCATGGCGCATCGACCCGAAAGATTCCCCGAACAATACAAATCTCTCGGCCTATTATGCCTACAAAGATGACTACGCCAAGGCCGAAGAATTCGCCGTTGCCAGCCTGAAAACGAATCCGAACTCGACCCACGCACGCTACATGCTCGCGGTATCGCTCCTCAAGCAAGGCAAGGATATGGAAAGCGCTCGAACTCATCTGAATCAGATTCAAGGCGCATTTGCCCCCGCAAGAAATCTCTTGCTCTCAATGAAGCCAAAGGAGTGATAGAGTTTGTTTTCTGGTTTTAGAACTCAATCGCCTCATTTCCGTCCCAATCCTGGCACTGTTCGCTTGCTGCAGCGGACACGCCATCGAAGTGCCCCAAGGTACTTTGATGGAACTGCGCCTGCTCAATGGAATTCGATCTTACTCTTCAAAAGCCGGTCAGTCGATTGAAGCCGTGCTCGTTGCGCCAATCCTCGTCAATAACGCAGTTGCAATTCCTGCCGGCGCGAGAATATCTGGCAAACTGATCGAAGTCAAAAGAGTCGGAGTCGGCGTGCTTCACGAGCGCGCATCCATGAAACTCCAATTCGATCAACTCGAGATCGAAGCCAACCCGGCATTACGCATTGAGACCCGCCTCTTCCAAATCGAGAATTCACGCGAGAAACTGGATGCAAACGGTCGAGTCCGTGGAATCCGCTCAACCAATACTCCCGGCTTCCGGGCAGCCGGAGTTCTAACGGGGCTGGCCGCAGTCGACCCTATCGCCCTGCTTTTTTCAACGGCGGCATTTGGCTCTACCCTGCGATTCAGCGAGCCCGAAATCAACTGGGCCCCCGGAGCCGAATTGATCGTCGAAGTATTGAAGGCTTTTGACTCGCAATTTGAAAAAGTTCTTGCAGCCCCAACCATATCGTCAAGCAACCAGGAGAGGGCCGAGTTGCAGTCTCTAGTCGAGAGGCTTCCCAATCGAACACGGCGTGCAGGCGACGACAAAAAATCTGATCTAACCAATCTCGTCTTCATCGGCAGGCGCGAAGCGGTAGAGAGAGCTTTTGCCGCAGCAGGTTGGGTGCAATCCTTCGAGAAAACAGCATCGACTCGCTACAGATCCTTGCGGGCCTTTGCTGAAACTCAACCCTTCCAGGAAGCACCAATGTCTGAACTCCTGCTTGAGAATGAACCAGCGGTGATGACTTTGTCAAAGACGCTAAATACCTTCACCCGCCGCCACCATCTGCGTGTCTATTCATGGAAAGAAACCTGGGATGGCTTGTCCGTTTATCAAGCCGCTGCCACCCACGATACAGACATCGTGGTCTCCTGGCGCCAACGTACCGTCACACATGCCATTGATGAACGCATCGATGAAGAACGCGCCAAGGTAATCAACGACCTTAATTTCACAGGTTGTGTGGATGGCTCAGAGTGGATTTCTCGTCCCTGGATACCAGAGTTTCTGCAAAACGGAGATGGCCAGCCAATCACCACAGATCGTGCGATAGCAGTGCTCCGCCTGAACGATTGCCGCCATCCAACAACAACAGAACCCGACCCTGCCTTTGACAAAGCTCCTGCCGCCGGATCTCTCTTAGACCGCAGCTTACGCCAAACGATGCTGCGCATGAAAAACGACGTACTTCGTGGCAATCTCATTTGGCAGGGTGCATCCTGGGCATATCGCTTCAGCCGGATGCTGCAGAAGGAGCAACTCCAGCCAGAGCGACGCTACGAGAGGCAAACCATAATCGGGGCCGCCCCAGAGCTTACTCATGCATCCAAGGCCGCCTGGGAAGACGGAAGCAGCATGATTTCTCCTGCGATTGACTTACCTAAACCGAAACGGAGCAGCCCGTTACTGATCGCCAGCGACGATTGGGGCATCCCAACCGTCGAACTCGGCTTCTCCTTTGGCACATCTCTCTTTGGCAAATCAACCGTCGGCGATGAGGCCTGGATCCTGCCAAAACATCCGATGACTGGAGGTCAGCTTGCACTCACTGCCGGCAACCAGATTCGACCGGGTTGGGCAATTAGCGGGACAGTCACCGTTCATGCAAACCGCTGGCTTTCCAACGAGCTCGGATTCCATTACTTCCGCGGTAGCTACCTGTTGGACTTGCACAGGTTGGTTGCCGGAGTAGATGGGGAGATACCTGGCCTGGTGGAACAAAGAGCCGGTTTGCTCACCAGGCAATTCAGCTACAGCACCGTCATTCATGCAAGACCAGTTGAAGCCCGCTTCAGACCCTACTTCGCTGCTGGCCCGGCCTTGCAACTCATCCATCTCACCGATGCCCCTTTCAAAGAATCCACGGGTATCTATCGCCTCGGACTCAGCAATGTCGGTCTCCTGAAATCGGCATACAACTTTGGCAGCGCTCCGCCTCTCGATGGAGGCGGCATCTTCCAGCCAGCCATCCAATTCGGCGGAGGGTTAAAATATCGCTACAAGAGGTGCTGGGTTCTGCGTCTCGACTACAGAAGCACCATCAGCAACCGCCCCAATCTCCTCAAGAAATCCCTGGCAACGATTGTCGATGAAATCACGCCAACACCCAATGACAGCAACAACCATTGGCTCGCTCAACAGAAGCTGAGCCTTGGTTTTTCGTTTACCTTCTAACGCTCATTACCAAGGTTGTACGAATTCGTCAGCACCACTGTCACTGTATAGCTGCCCACATTGTTCTGCCAGTGCGCATTGTCGTTAATCGCCAGTTGCAGCCGCCCTGCACCAACGCCAGACTTGCTCGCCTTTTGCCCTAAGAACTGCACTTCACCCTTTGCGCCTACCCGTCCAACGAGCGCACCAAAAGGATGACCGTCGGTCAAGTTCGATTTGTAATTTCCCGCAGGCTTGGACAGCCCATTCGGGCCGGTGGCCCATTCATCCTGCTTCCACGAAAGCCTGCTAAATCCAGCCGCAGTCAGTGTCAACTGCGAAGTCGCCGTTGCATACAGCCCCGTATCGAGATATTCAATCTGCGTTGAGTGGCGCAGCGAATGAACCTCCATCACTCGGGCAATCGACTTCCGCTGCACCGCAAATAGCCGGATCTTGTCCCAGGCGATACTCTGCGTCCCCACCTTCAACTCACCCTGCGGCCAGGCCCCACGCATCGGGCTTGAACCGTCCAGGCGAATCAGACTCGCACCACGATCTGGCTGGTCGGCAATCGACGGCATGATGCGATCAAAAAGATTATAGAGAGACTTCGGCTCATGTTGGTCCGTATCGCGAATAATCTCAAGAAAAGGCGTCAGCACCGGCACCCCGATATAGGTCAGATCCTCCACCGCAGCATCCCGCAACTTGCGATCCTTCCCCTGGATCGCCACCAGCCCGGCGTTGATCGCTTCAGTCTCCTTGGCCGAAGCGGCAGCGCCATTGTGCATGGAAAGCACCTTCGCGATCGGGTGAGCCCCAGCCATCTTGGCCGTGGTCACCCCTTCTACCCACTGCCCGTCGGTAGTCAGTACGAGCACAGTCTGAGCGGCAGGCAACATTGCCGCCGCAATTAGAAAAGCGACAAAGCTTCGTGTCATTGGTTCTTGATCCAGTTCTCCCAGGAGTGATGCTTAGGCCCGGTATATTGTATGGTGTCGAAGAAAGAGGCATTGCCATTGAAGCGCGGGTCTCCTTCTTCTTTCAAAATCTTTTCCATGCGGTCCCGCAACCCGCGCATGATCAACGCATAGTCCAGATTGCGGGCCTGATCTTTGACGCAATCCGGGTCGCTCGTCAGATGAAACAACTCCTCTGCCGGCCGCTTGCCAAAATTCAATTTGAAGTAATCATCAAAGTGCGACAGAATAAACGTCTTGCTCGGGCTGTCATCGACATCGCGATATCCAGTCTCAGGCATGCCCGCCGGCCAGACATCGGGAGTGTAGTTGCGGATGTATAAAAAGTCCTTCGTCCGAATGGCCCGCACCGGATAGCCAGCATCCCCAGGCCGGCCAACATCGTGACGTTCTTTGGCAATCACCATCACGTCTCTTGTAGCGTCTACAGTTCCAGACTTGCCACTCTTCAGCACATCCATAAAACTCTTGCCAGTCATCGATGCCGGTGCCTTCAAACCAGCCAACTCAAGAAAGGTAGGCGCAAAGTCGCGTGTATTAATGAAGTCGTCAATGACACGACCCTGAACAATATTCTTCCCATAGCGAATCGCCAGCGGAATATGAAACCCATCTTCATAGATCTGCCCCTTCACTCGCGGAAACGGCATGCCATGATCCGAGGTCACAACAATCATCGTGTTGTCCAGCTCGCCCGCGCGCTCCAGACTTTCGATCACCCGCCCCAGATGCTGATCGTTTGATTCCACCTCAAGCGCATAGTCGAGAATGTCTGATTTGATGAGGTTGTTATCCGGCCAGTAGCTGGGCACCTTAACATCGGCCAGACGCTTACCGGCACGAACACCCGCACCTTCCTCATAAATACGATGAGGCTCGGTCGAACCCATCCAAAAGCAAAACGGCTTGCCCGCCGGACGCTGCCCCAGGAAGTCTGCAAAGTTGGCGGCGTAGTCGTTGTTCGACATCCCTTTGTATGGCGGCTTGTAGGTCATCTTGTTGTAGCCGGGGCCCGCAGGATTATGCTTCCAGCCGGTGACCTTGAAATCCCCAGGCCCCCAACCCTTGCCAGTCAGCCCAACGTGGTATCCGGCATCTCCAAGAATTGAAGGATAGACCGGGAAGTCATTTGGAAAGATGCTGTTGTGGCTCACCGCTTCTTTGGTCTGCCAACTGTTGCGACCGGTGAGAATCGTCGCCCGAGATGGCGAACACTTCGGATTCGAAGTGAAGGTATTGGTAAAGACAACACCCTCCCGCGCAACACGATCAAAATGCGGAGTCTTCAGCCACGGCACTCCAAAAAACGACGCATGACGATTCGACCAGTCATCGGCGATAAAGAAAAGAATATTCGGGCGACGGCCATTCTGCGGAGTAGCAATACTGGAACCGGCCATCAAAGCGGCAGCGTTGCGAAGGAAGTTGCGGCGAGAAATCGGCATCCCCGATATTCTATGCCCTAAGCCTTAACGCTTCGCCCCCAAATATTCCGATACCGACCGGTACATGCGGTCTTTATAGAGCCGGCCACCGTCTTCAACCGGCGCAGACCAGTTGTAGCTCCAGGAATCTCCGGTGCTCTTCATGTACTCCTCAATCCGTGCCTCAAGCCGAGGAATCACAAACGCACGAGCGGATTCATCCCCAATCAGATTCTTCCGCTGATAAGGATCGGCTTCAAGATCAAAGAGAACCCAGGGCTTGTCGATATAGCGGGCATACATGTAGCGGTCGGTGCGAACCCCGCGCCAGCCAGCCGCCGTGCCATCCCCGGCATAAGGCCCAAAAATCTGGAAGAACGCATCTTTGCGAGTCTTGTTCGTCTTACCCTGCACAGTCTTCGATAGATCCAATCCTTGAAACCCTGCCGGCACATTCACGCCGCACAATCCAAGTGTCGTCGCCGGAATATCGATGTGCGAGAAAAGATTGTCGTTCACCCGTCCCTGCTTCATGTAACGCGGATAGTGAACAATCCCGGGCACCCGGATCGATTCCTCATAAGGCTTGCGCTTGAGTCGCAACCCGTGCGAGCCCAACATGTCCCCGTGATCAGAGAAGAAAAACAGTGCCGTATCTTCTGCATGTCGAGATTGAGCCAACGCCTTCCGCAGCCGCCCCACCTGATCGTCGACAGCCGTGCAAGCCGCATAGTACCCGGCAAGATCCTTCCTGCTAACCCCACGCTCCACCTCTTCATAATTCGCGCGAACACGGATCTTGTTCGGGTCAAAGCGCTTCATGTATTCCTCAGGCGCACCATAAGGATCATGAGGCGGCCCCGGAGCCACCATCAAAAAATACGGCTGATCGGAGTTCTTCTGCTGATCCAAAAACTCAAGCGCAAGATCGGTCCAGCCTTCAGCCTCAAACTTGCCCATCTCGATCGGCTTGGCATCATCGCGAAAGTACTGCGCCTTGAAATGATCGTGACTGCATTGGTTGGCGGCCCAGTAGTCAAAGCCCAGACGCCGATCCCCCGGCGGAATGAACCCAGGCATACGAGGCCCTCCGTCCAAATGCCACTTGCCAATAAATCCTGTTCGATACCCAGCCCCCCGCAACGCTTTGGCAATCGTATTCGAGTTCTCGTTCAGACGCAGGTCATTCGCCGTCATGCCATTGGCATGGCAGTATTGGCCAGTCATCAAGATGGCGCGAGCAGGGCAACACACAGGAGTATTGGCAACCGTGTTCCGAAACTGCAAACCCTCCTTGGCCAACTGATCCAGATGCGGAGTCTGCGCATTCTCATCCCCCATCGACCCCAGAGCCTGCCCCCGCCACTGATCCGGCATGTACCAGATGATATTAGGCTGTTTCGGTTTCGACTTCGAAAGCAACAATCCAGGGGCGCTGCCCAACAATGCACGTCTCGTCAACATGACCTAATTCTCCTTGATCGTTGAAGACATGGCACGATGAATTCCTCAGACGGGTCTAAAACAACTCCAACTAGAAACCTCCATAGTACTTTCCGCACTAGATTAAGCTATCACTTCAGCGAATTTACCGCTCAAACTCGCTCGAATACCACCTTGACACTATTGCGCGAAACTCGCTATAAATGGTTAAGTCCTTCTTTCTCAGAGGGCTATATCAGTTTCAAGGGGTCTACATGAATCAAATTCGCCACAAGAGCCTGGTGCTCTTCGCCGCGACCATGCTGATGCTCGCGCTCTCCGTAGCGCCGGCAGCAGCTCAAGTACTTTACGGATCGATCACCGGTACGGTGGAAGATCCTTCTGGCAGCGTCGTTCCTGGCGCTAAAGTCACTGCTATTAACACTGGTACCGGCCAGGTTGTTGAAGCGGTTTCCGACGCTAACGGAAACTACAACATGCTCAATCTTCTTCCCGGTTCCTACGATCTGAAGCTCACTCAACAAGGCTTCAAGTCTGTCTCCCGCACTGGCGTAAACATTACGCCCAACGTCGTCACGCGTACCAACTTCCGAATGGAAGTCGGTGCACTCAGCGAGCAGATCACTGTCGCTGCTGACGCCATGGCATTGCAAACCGACAAAGCCGACACGCACTCGGAAATTACGGCACAGGCCGTGAAGACTCTGCCGTTGCCGAATCTTCGCAACTACCAGAGCCTGATCAACCTTGTCCCTGGCGCAACTCCGGCATCACTTCAGAATTCGATCACCGATACGCCCATGCGTTCGCTGCGTACCAACATTAACGGCACCAATGCAAACAACAACGTGACCCGTATCGACGGCGCTGCTTCAGTCAACCTCTGGTTGCCTCACCACGCCGGTTACGTCATGCCTGCTGAAATGCTTGAGACGGTAAACATCACCACCACCAACGGCGATGCCGAACAGGGCATGGCCGGTGGCGCATCGGTGACGCTTATCACCAAGTCTGGCACCAATGAATTCCACGGCAGCGCCTTCGAATTCCATGACAACCAGCGCATGCGCGCGCGCAACTTCTTCTTCACCCCCACCACCGTAAAGCCCGTTCGCATTTACAACAACTTCGGCGGCACCATCGGAGGCCCGATCGTGAAGAACAAGCTGTTCTTCTTCTATTCTTACGACAACACCAAGCAGCGCGATGGCGCCTTCGGTCGCTACTCTGTACCAACCAACGACATCCGTTCTGGTAACTTCAGCCAAACCGGCACAACGCTGTTTGATCCTCAAAGCAGCTCCGTTGTCGCCAACCGCACACCTTTCCCCGGCAACATCATCCCGCCCAACCGAATCAGCCCGATCTCGCAAAGGATCCAGGCTTTCTACCCTCAGGCCAATATTGCCGGCGTTGCACAGAACAACTATGCAATCGGTGCAACTCCCCAGTTCAACCGCATGTATAACGACGCAAAGATCAACTTCAACCGCAGCACCCGTCACTCGATCTGGGGCCGCTTCGGCCAGATGAATGCTCTGGTAGGCGGCATTGGCGTCTTCGGCGACGGCGTCGGCCCATCACCCGGTTCAGACCCAGGTCTCGGCGACACCCGCGTTCGCAACACCTCCGCCGGCCATACCTACACGATCAGCCCCAACCTCCTGCTCGATGGCGTTTTCGGCTATCAGCGTCAGGATCAGGTTGTTCAGGGTCAGGACTTCGGCCAGGACTTTTCCGCACGGCTCGGCATCCCCGGCATCGGTGGCCCGGATCCTCGTCAGCAGGGCATGCCCAACATCAATATCAACGGCTACAACGGCTTTGGCGTCCCCGGTTGGATGCCCCTCACCCGTATCGAAGAGAACTTCACCACCACGCACACCCTGCGCTGGATCAAGGGCAAGCATAACTTCGCCTTCGGCTTTGACGGCGTGCTCTATCGCATGAACCATTGGCAGCCAGAACTCGGCGCGGGTCCCCGCGGCGCGTTCAACTTCAGCGGCGGCATCACCACCAACTCAGGCACCTTTAATAACTTCAATGGTTACGGCGCCTTCTTGCTTGGTGAATCGAACAACGTTCAGAAAAGCTTGCAGCACATTCTCGCCACTACGCGTGAATGGCAGTTCGGCTTCTTCGCTCAGGACCGCTGGCAGGTTAGCCGCAAGCTCACCGTCAACATCGGCTTGCGTTATGAAAACTACCCGCTCATGGGTCGTTCCAACGGTAAGGGTATCGAACGTCTCGATCCTGAAACCAACATCGTAACCCTTGGTGGCCGTGGCAACGTACCTCGCAACAATGGCTTCACGGTAAACAAGCTGATGTTTGCTCCGCGAATTGGTATCGCATACCGTCTGAACGACAACACAGTGATCCGCACCGGCTACGGCATCAACTATAGCCCGCTGCCCTGGTCGCGTCCTCTCCGCGGCCAATATCCGCTTGTTGTCAACTTTGCCTTCGATGCTCCGGATGCAAACTCCTCCATTCGCTCCTTCGCGCAAGGCATCCCCCCTGTAACGGGTCCGGATCTTAGCTCTGGTGCAGTCACGCTTCCTGGCGTTGCCGACATGCGTTCGCCGGTCTCTGGTCAGATCACTCGTGGTTATACCCAAAGTTGGAACTTCACCATCGAACGCAAGCTCCCTGGCCAATTCCTGGGCAGTGTTGCTTACGTCGGTACGCAGAGCGTTCACCTGATGGCTGATCTCGACATCAACTCCGGTCAAGTGATCGGCGCTGGCAATCCTGGCCGTCCATATTCAGCCCGCTTTGGTCGCAACATCCCTACGAACATGTGGGATGGCTACCTCAGCTCACGCTACCACTCACTACAAACCTCACTTCGCCGCTCCGCCAAAGGCCTTACCGTTCAGGGTGCTTACACCTGGTCCAAGGCCATCAACGCTGCTGACGATGAAGGCTGGCAGGGTGTTACCTACAATTGGGGGCCTGCATTCAACCGCAACATCGCTGCTGCCGGATTTGACCGCCGCCACGTGCTTCAGATGGGTTACGTTTATGAACTGCCTTACGGCAAGGGTATGAAGTTTGGCTCTTCTGCTCCGAAGGCGATCAACCTCATCGCTGGTGGCTGGAGCGTCAGTGGCATAACGGCTGCCTTCACCGGTACTCCGTTTACCCCGTCTTCACCTGCCGGCACCCTCAACCTGCCTGGCAACGCCCAGACTCCCGACCAGATCAACCCCAAGGTTGGCCGTCCCGAAGGTATTGGCTCTGACAAAACCTTCTACGACACCAGCGCATTCTCCCGCGTTGTGCTCAATGCAGGCGAAGTTGGCCGTTTCGGATCCATGGGCCGTAACAGCCTCCGCAACCCCGGTTCGTTCCGTACAGACCTCACCCTGGCAAAGAACTTTGCCATCACTGAGCAAGTCGGCCTGACCTTCCGTGCGGAAGCCTACAACTTCACCAATAGCCGTCTGTCGACTGGCTTCGCATCGACCGACGTTACCAACCCGAACTTCCTGCGTGTCTTGAGCGCCTCTGACGAACGTCAGTTCCGCCTGGTACTCCGCTTGCAGTTCTAAGCTGGGAATCAAACCAAACAAAAGGCGGTCCGCTCATGCGGGCCGCCTTTGTTTTTTGTCAACATAGAATCATGCGCCTGCTTTTCCTTCTCATGGCCACCTCCCAGCTCTACGGCCAATCGGCAGTTCAGGCCGAAAAAGCAACTCGCGCCAAAGCTCTTCTTGCTGAAACCAAGTTCACCGAAGCCGCCGCTATCTACACCGAGCTGGTCCAGCAAATCCCGAACAACCCCGGTCTCCTCCTCAACCAAGGCATGGCCTTACACATGTCCGGAGCCGACGCCAAAGCCATCCCTCCCCTCGAAGCCGCTCTCAAACTAAACCCAAACATCCCCCCCGCGCTACTCTTCCTCGGCGCAAGCTACCTCCGCACCGGCCAACCCGCCAAGGCCCTCCTCCCCCTTGAGAAATTCACAACCCTCGACCCCAACCACATCGAAGCCCGCCAGATGCTAATCGATGCGGCCAACACCTCTGGCCAACCCGCCCGTGCCATCCCACATCTCGAAAAGCTCGGCCTCTACTACGATCTCGGGCGCACCTACCAAGCCCTGGCCTTCGACACCTTCGCCCAGCTCGAAAAACTCTATCCCGAATCCGGTCCCTTTTTCGCACTCCTCGCCGATTCCCGCTCGAAGACCAGCCAACGCCGCGCCGCCTTCTTCTTCTACCGTAAGGCTCTCGAAAAATCCCCTGCACTCCAGGGCCTGCGAACCTCCATCGCCGATATCTATCGCACCAATGGCAACCCCGAATGGGCCCTCCACGAAGAAGCAGCCGAGGCCAGACTCCCAGCGCCCAACTGCAAACTCAAGACCGCCGCGTGCGAATTCCTGGCCGGGCGCTTCTCAAACTCCATCCGTCTTTCAAAAGCCGCCAATACAGCAATGAACCTCTACTGGCGCACCCGCTCCTACAACCAGCTCACCGCCGAAGCATTCAACAAATTGAAACCCGGCACTCCTGAATCCTACCGATACATCGCCGAAATCAGTCGCGACCAGAACCGCCACGCCGACGCAGCCGAAGCCTGGAAGCAAGCCCTCCAACTGGTTCCAGACCAGCCAGACTTCCAGCGTGAACTCGCCGCCGCCTACCTCACCCTCAAAAACTACGACGATGCTCAAAAACTCACTACACTCCTACTCGCCAGAGAACCAGACGCCGCCGACATAAATCATCTTCAGGGGGATCTGTTTTTGGCACAGCAACTCCCCGACCGAGCCGAACCCTTCCTGGCCAAAGCCGCAAAGCTGGTACCGGGAGTCTTGGCCACCAGGGCCTCCTACGCGCGCGCCCTCCTCGCACTAGGCAAGGCCAAAGAAGCCCTCCCCCACGTCACAGCCTCACTGCCGCTCGATACCGACGGCAGCTTGCACATCCAGCTCGCCCGCGCCTATCAAGCCAGCGGCCAAACCGAAGCCGCCAAACTTGCCATGGCAAAATATCAGGAGATCCAGGCCCGCTCCCGCAAGCAGGATCAAGTGCTAGAAGACGAAGTCAAAATCACACCACCACAATGAGCCCCCTCCAACTTCTCCTCCTCGCGCAAATCCACTTCACCGCAGTCCCCACCGCCCCGCCCTTCATACTGCAAAACAACCCCACCTCCGACAAGCACATGGTCGAAACCATGCCCGGCGGCATCGCCATCTTCGACTACAACAACGATCGCCGCCCCGACCTCTTCTTCACCAACGGCGCTTCACTCCCAGACCTCAAAACCAAACACGCAAACAGGCTCTACCGCAACGACGGCAACATGAAGTTCACCGACGTAACAAACGAAGCCAATCTCGCCGGCACAGGCTACTCCATCGGCGCAGCGGCAGGCGACTTCGACAACGACGGCCACGTCGATCTCTTCGTAGCAGGGCTCTATTCGAACCACCTCTACCGCAACAACGGCAAAGGCAAATTCGAAGAACTCCTCAACACCGGAATCCAGTCGAGCGAATGGTCGGTCGCCGCCGGCTGGTTCGACTTCGACAACGACGGCAAGCTCGATCTACTGGTAACCAACTACGGCCGCATCGATCTAGCCAAACCCCGCTTCTGCGGCGATCAAGCCCAAGGCCTTCGTGTCTACTGTCACCCACGCTACTACGATCCCCGCCCCAACCAGCTCTACCGAAACTTGGGCAACGGCAAATTCGAAGACGTGACAATCTCATCGGGCCTCTCGAAACACTTGGGACGCGGCATGTCGATCGCCTTCGCCGACTACGATGCCGACGGCCGCCTCGACGCCTTCGTCACCAACGACAACCTCCCCAACTTCCTCTTCCACAACCTCGGCAAAGGAAAATTCGAAGAAGTCGCCCTGCTCTCAGGAGTCGCCCTCCTCGACAGCGGTAAACCCATTGCCAGCATGGGCACAGACTTTCGAGACTACGACAACGACGGCAAGCCTGACATCGTAGTCACAGCCCTCACGGGTGAAACCTACCCACTCTTTCACAACGAAGGCGCTGGCAACTTCACAGACCAGACCAACAAGTCCCAACTCAGCCGTTTAACAAACAAAATCGCCGGCTGGGGCGTCGGGCTCGTCGACTTCGACAACGACGGCAACAAAGACCTCTTCACCGCCAACTCCCACGTCAACGACATCGTAGAGAAATTCGAAGCCGCCACCTACAAACAAGCCAACACGATCTTCCGCAACACCGGCACAGGCAAATTCGAAGCCACCCAATCCGGCCTCCAAGCCGCAGTAAAAGCACACCGTGGCGCAGCCTTCGCCGATCTCGACAGCGACGGCAAAACCGACATCGTCGTCACCTCTTTAGGCGAAGCGGTAGAGATCTGGCGCAACACCACCAACAATCAAAACAACTACATCGACATCGAGGTTCCCATCGGCACCATCGTCAGGCTCGGCAACCAAAGCAACCACATGACCACCAGCCTCAGCTACGCCTCAAGCGTCCACACCCCAGTCCACTTCGGCCTTGGCAACACCACTCTCATCGACAAAATCGAAATCATCTGGCCTTCCGGTAAACGCGAAACCCTAACCAACATCAAATCCAACCAAACGATAAAAGTCACAGAGCCCTAACCCATATTCAATAATGGAAGAACACCCATGAGCGTCCACCCTGCCGCTGGCACCCATCCAACCACTCTTGTCGATCTGGCAAAGCTGGAAGCCGCTTACTACAGCCTCCATCCCGA
>ENA-ORBV01009314-ORBV01009314.1-microbial-mat-metagenome-genome-assembly--contig:-NODE-9314-length-16162-cov-4.246006_pt1 | contig 16162 bp, 13 predicted proteins | sample MGYA00237777_ERZ505514 | MGnify/ENA primary metagenome ERZ505514 (study PRJEB26160, sample SAMN06269048) | microbial mat metagenome | isolation source: Oligotrophic lake microbial mat | place... | reverse complement strand
AGAAGACGGCATACGAGATTCGCCTTAGTCTCGTGGGCTCGGAGATGTGTATAAGAGACAGGCCTGTGTTGGAGTGCTCGTACTTTCGCCGTGCTCAACACCTGTCTGATTGGACGACCGTCAATTGTGACGCACCACTGTGCAAAAATCCAGGCAGCAGCATCAGCATCGTGTGCGGTCCTCCAATGTACGCAACACGCTGGCGGACGTTCCAAGTCGGACAACGTGTTGCGGCAAACCCAGATCCGAGGTCCCGCCCGCAACGAAGAAGTCTCTCGGTCGAGCTGCTGGCGGCTCCCTAGGCGACGCAGGCGCTGGCGGTCGTGCTTGCAGCGCTGGCGCACTGACCGCGAGGTTTCTGCGGCTCCATCCGGACGGCAAGACGAATGGCGACTCACTACTGGGTGCGTGCCGACAGCAGACGCTCCGTGCGTGCGTAGTTGGGCGCCCCGACCGCAAGGAAGTGCGGGTATGCGAAGCAGTCTGCCAGCGCGCTAGCGGATGGCGCACGCCACGCCATAGTTACGGCGTCGTCGGGAACTTGGGGTACCGCTCGCGCGCCCCAGGATTGTCCCGAAACGCATCTCGGATGATGGCAAATGCTGACTTTTCGCGCGCCCGCCAGGATTGCCCCTGCGTTGGCGCCCACCACTTCCTGCGGCCCGGATGTGCCGTCAGCGCGCGGGCCGGCGGGGATATGCAGAAACATGCAGTCTCCGCCGCTTCTACCTTCCACACCGAGAGCCCGACTGATGCGCCGGGTTTGTCGTTTCTGGGGGCTGCACCCGCTACGTCAGCATATGGCCGCATCCGCGGCGCCTACCCCACATCCACGAAACTAGTACAAACCCTTTATCGCTGGTACACCCTTGGAACAGGGTTTCTCTGATGTACGTTTTACCTGTGTGGCGGGTTTACGCTTGGAACAGGGTTTATACTAGTATTTCCCAACCACCTCCGCGACATCTGCGTGGGCCCACAGGCGCCGCGTGCTGTGCCGGCTGCTGCGCCACCCCCACGCCGATACGTATGGCGCCTGCGCCGCTCTGGCGCGTCTGGTGGGCCCGTGCCGTCAGTCCCTTGTCTATCCCGCCGCTTTGCAGGGCTCGTCGTTTCTGGGGCTGGATTCAGGAAATCGGCTTACATCCGTCGTTACATCGTCCGAAGTGGGCACAAAAAAGCCCGCACTCGGCGGGCCTGTCGGAACACTGCCAGTCTTTGATCCGTAAAGACTCTTTAACTTGGAGGCGCGACCCGGAGTCGAACCGGGCTGGACGGATTTGCAATCCGTTGCATAACCGCTTTGCTATCGCGCCGCTGGCTTGCGAGCTTGGGGCTCGCCTGGAAAAAAGGGAAGCCACGGCTTCCCTTTTCTCTCATCAGAATCTGGAGCGGGAGAAGAGTCTCGAACTCTCGACCTCAACCTTGGCAAGGTTGCGCTCTACCAACTGAGCTACTCCCGCGTCGCGTACCCTGCGCTTCCGCCTTGGTACGTGAGCCTCGCAGTATAGCGACAAATCCGCCCTCTTTCGGCTGGGTTCAGTGCGGCAATCCGTCGGCTGGCGCTGTCGGCGTGACCGGTGTCGCAGGCGCCACCGCAGGCCCTGCATCCTTGGCCACAACTTCATCGTCCGGCAGGGCCTGCGGCATGCGTTCGAGTGCGTATTCGAGCACCTGGTCGATCCACTTCACCGGCACGATGTCGAGGTTGGCCTTGGCGTTGTCTGGAATGTCCTGAAGGTCCTTGACGTTCTCTTCAGGGATCAGCACGGTCTTCACGCCACCGCGGTGCGCCGCGAGCAGCTTCTCCTTCAGCCCGCCGATGGCCGTGACCTCGCCACGCAGTGTGATCTCGCCCGTCATCGCCACGTCGGCACGCACCGGGATGCCGGTGAGTGCGGAGACGATCGCCGTCGTCATGGCGGCACCCGCGCTCGGGCCGTCCTTTGGCGTGGCGCCGTCGGGCACGTGGATGTGCAGGTCGCGCTTCTCGAACATCTCGTCGGGGATGCCCAGCCGCCGCGAGCGTGAACGCACCACTGTGCGCGCAGCCTCGACCGATTCCTTCATCACGTCGCCAAGCGAGCCGGTGCGCGTGATGACGCCCTTGCCAGGCATCACGGCCGTCTCGATCGTCAGCAGATCACCGCCGACCTCGGTCCACGCCAGGCCGACGACCTGACCGACCTGGTTCTTCTTCTCGGCGCGGCCGAAGTCGTACTTGCGCACGCCAAGGAAGTCGTTCAGGTTGTCCTCGGTCACCGTGACCAAGCCCTCGTACTTCTTCAGCTGAATGCCCTTGACGACCTTGCGGCAGATCTTGCCGATCTCGCGCTCGAGCGAACGCACGCCCGCTTCCCGCGTGTAGTAGCGAAGGATGGCGCGGATCGCGCTTTCGGTGACCAGCATCTCGTGGTCGTGCACGCCGTTGTTCTTCTGCTGCTTGGGCAGCAGGTAGCGCTGCGCGATGTTGAGCTTCTCGTCCTCGGTGTAGCCGGCCAGGCGGATGACTTCCATCCGGTCCAGCAGGGCCGGCGGGATATTCATCGAGTTGCTGGTTGCCACGAACATCACGTCCGACAGGTCGAAATCGACCTCGACGTAGTGGTCGCTGAAGGTGTGGTTCTGCTCGGGGTCGAGCACTTCGAGCAGCGCACTCGACGGGTCACCGCGGAAGTCCATGCCCAGCTTGTCGATCTCGTCGAGCAGGAACAACGGGTTGCGCGTGCCGATCTTCGACAGGCTTTGCAACACCTTGCCCGGCATTGAGCCGATGTAGGTGCGGCGGTGGCCGCGGATCTCAGCCTCGTCACGCATGCCGCCCAGCGCCATGCGCACGAACTTGCGGCCGGTGGCGCGCGCGATGCTCTGGCCGAGCGAGGTCTTGCCGACGCCCGGGGGGCCGACCAGGCACAGGATCGGCGCCTTGACCTTCTCAACACGCTGCTGCACCGCGAGGTATTCGAGGATGCGGTCCTTGACCTTCTCCAGCCCGAAGTGGTCTTCGTTGAGCACCTGCTCGGCGTTCGCCAAGTCGTGCTTAATCTTGGTCTTCTTCGCCCACGGCAGATTGACCAGCGTGTCGATGAAGTTGCGCACCACGGTGGCTTCGGCGCTCATCGGCGACATCAGCTTGAGCTTCTTCAGCTCGCCGTCTGCCTTCTTGCGCGCCTCCTTGCTCATCTTGGCGCCGGCGATCTTTTTCTCCAGGTCTTCCAGGTCGGCGCCTTCTTCGCCGTCGCCGAGTTCCTTCTGGATCGCCTTCACCTGCTCGTTCAGGTAGTACTCGCGCTGGCTCTTCTCCATCTGCCGCTTGACGCGACCACGGATGCGCTTCTCGACTTGCAGGATGTCGACTTCGTGCTCGAGCAGTTCGAGCAGCTTCTCCAGCCGCTTGTTGACTTCAAACAGGTCCAGCACCGACTGCTTGGCTTCCAGCTTGAGTGGCAGGTGCGCCGCGATGGTGTCCGCCAGACGGCCCGGGTCGTCGATGCCGGCGATGGACGTCAGGATCTCGGGCGGGATCTTCTTGTTCAGCTTGACGTACTGGTCGAATTGCGTCGTCACGGCGCGGCGCAAGGCTTCGATTTCCGGCGAGGCATCGCTGCCCGGCGGAACGGGCAGCACCTCGCCGACGAAGTGTTCGGGCGTCTCGGTGATGTGGCGCGTGGTCGCGCGCTGGATGCCTTCGACCAGCACCTTCACGGTGCCGTCGGGCAGCTTCAGCATCTGCAGGATGCTGCTGACGCAGCCGACCTCGAACATGTCGTCGGCCTTCGGCTCGTCCTTGCCGGCGGCCTTCTGCGCCACCAGCATGATCTGGCGGCCACTTTCCATGGCCGACTCGAGCGCCTTGATCGACTTTGGCCGGCCCACGAACAGCGGGATGACCATGTGCGGGAACACCACCACGTCGCGCAACGGCAGCAGCGGCAGCGTCACGGGGTCGGGCGGCAGGATCGGGTGTCCAGACATTGAAGGAACCTCTCTTTCCCGATGCCAGATGGGGCCCGGGGACACGAATGCAAGAAGCTTAAGCGCCGCAGGCGGCGTTGGATCGCCCGAAAAAGGGGGCGGCCGGGCCCAGGCTCAGGCGCTGGCCTTCTTCTCGCGGTAGACGAGCAGCGGCTTGGCGCCGTCTTCGATGATGTGCTCGTCGATCACAACCTTGGCCACACCGTCGAAGGTGGGCAAATCGAACATGGTGTCGATCAGCGAGTGTTCCATGATGGAACGAAGGCCGCGCGCGCCGGTCTTGCGGGCCAGCGCCTTGCGTGCGATGGCACCCAACGCGGACGGCCTGATCTCCAGCTCCACACCGTCCATCGCGAACAGCTTCTGGTACTGCTTGACGAGCGCGTTCTTCGGCTCCGTCAGGATCTGGATCATGGCTTCTTCGGTCAGCTCGCCGAGCGTGGCCACCACCGGCAACCGGCCGACCAACTCGGGGATCAGCCCGAACTTGATCAGATCCTCGGGCTCGACATGGCGGAACACGTCGGCAGCCTTCTTCTCGGTCTTGGTGTGCACGGTGGCGCCGAAGCCGATACCGCTCTTCTCGGTGCGGTTCTGGATGACCTTCTCCAGGCCGTCGAAGGCGCCGCCGCAGATAAACAGGATGTTCGTCGTGTCGATCTGCAGGAAGTCCTGGTTCGGATGCTTGCGCCCGCCTTGCGGCGGCACGCTGGCCATCGTGCCTTCGACCAGCTTCAGCAGCGCCTGCTGTACGCCCTCACCTGACACGTCGCGTGTGATGCTCGGGTTGTCGGCCTTGCGGCTGATCTTGTCGATCTCGTCGATGTAGACGATGCCCCGCTGCGCCCGCTCGACGTCGTAGTTGCAATTCTGCAAGAGCTTCTGGATGATGTTCTCGACGTCCTCGCCGACGTACCCGGCTTCGGTGAGCGTCGTCGCGTCGGCGATCACGAACGGCACGTTCAGCAACCGCGCCAGCGTCTGCGCCAGCAGCGTCTTGCCCGAGCCGGTGGGGCCGATCAGCAGGATGTTGCTCTTGGTGAGCTCGATCTCGTCCTTGTTGTCCTTGCCATGGGCGCCCATGTGCTTAAGGCGCTTGTAGTGGTTGTAGACGGCCACCGACAGCGTGCGCTTGGCGGTGTCCTGCCCGATCACGTAGTTGTCGAGGCTGCCCTTGATCTCGCCCGGAAACGGCAGGTCGCTCTTGGCGGCCTTTGGCGCGCCGGCCTCGGCCGGCACCTCGTCACGGATGATGTCGTTGCAAAGCTCGATGCACTCGTCGCAGATGAACACCGACGGGCCAGCGATGAGCTTCTTCACTTCGTGCTGGCTCTTGCCGCAGAACGAGCAGTAGAGAACCTTCTCGCCAGAGGCGCCCTTCTTTTCTGCCATTGCGGTATGCGGGTGAGAGTTGCTGGTGAGAACGATCAGTGCCAAGCCATCATAGACGACGGCGGACGAAGCTTAAGCCCGTGCAGCGGCGCCCGCGGCCGCTCACCCGCGCTTGTCCAGCACCTGATCGATCAGGCCGTATTCCTTGGCCTCGACAGGCGACATCCAGCGGTCACGCTCCATGTCTGTGGCGATGCGCTCCAGCGGCTGCCCGGTGCGATCGGCATAGATGCGGTTGAGCTGCTCGCGTGTCTTGAGGATCTCGCGCGCCTGGATCTCGATGTCGCTGGCCTGGCCCTGCGCCCCGCCCGAAGGCTGGTGGATCATGACGCGTGAATTCGGCAGCGCCGCGCGCTTGCCCTTGGCCCCCGCCATCAGCAGGAACGAGCCCATACTGGCGGCCATGCCCATGCACAACGTGGCGACGTCGGGCTTGATGAACTGCATCGTGTCGAAGATCGACAGACCCGCGCTCACGCTGCCGCCCGGCGAGTTGATGTACAGCGAGATGTCCTTGTCCGGGTTCTCGCTCTCCAGAAACAGCAACTGCGCGACGACCAGGTTGGCGGTGCCGTCGTTGACCGGCCCGACCAGGAACACGATCCGCTCACGCAGCAGCCGGCTGTAGATGTCGTAGGCGCGCTCGCCGCGGCCCGAGGTCTCGATGACCATGGGCACGAGGCCCAGGCCCGTCGTTTCGGAGTAGCTCATCGTGTTTTGCATCCAGGTTCATGCGCGGGTCCGGCTTCGCCGGCCCGCTGCGTGCGCCCCCTCGGGGGGCAGCGGCCGGAGGGAGCGTGGGGGCTGTCGCTATCCCGCCGTCATCAAGTCGTCGAACGGTAGCACCTTGTCGTTGACCTTCGCCTTGGCAAGCACGAACTCCGCCACGTTGCTTTCGATGACGACGGCCTCGACCTCGGCCATGCGCTGGCGATCGCCCAGGTACCAGCGCATCACCTCGGCCGGCTTCTCGTAGCTCTGCGCCATCTCTTCGATATGGGCTTGCAGTTGCTCGGGCTTGGCTTGCAGGTTGTTGGCGCGAACCAGCTCGCTGACGATCAGGCCCAGGCGCACGCGGCGCTCGGCCTGCGGCTTGAAGATCTCGGGCGGGATCGGCGCCGTCTCGGCGTCCTTGACACCACGCTGCTTGAGGTCGGCGCGCGCGTTGGCAATCAAGCGCTCGACCTCGCCCTGCACCAGTGCGTTCGGCACTTCGAGCTCACCCGCTGCATTCAGCGCATCCATCACCGCCGACTTGTTGCGCGCCAGGACGCGAAACTTGACCTCACGCTCAAGGTTCTTCTTGACGTCGGCGCGCAGGCCTTCGACGGTGCCTTCCGTGATGCCCAGCCCCTTGGCCAGGTCTTCATCGACGGCCGGCAGATGGGCGGCTTCGATCTTCTTCATCGTGACGAGGAAGTCGGCTTCCTTGCCCGCCACGTCCTTGCCCTGGTAGTCGGCCGGAAACTGCAGCGGGAAGGTCTTGTTCTCACCGACCTTCATGCCGCGCACGGCCTGGTCGAACTGCTCGAGCATCTGGCCTTCGCCAACGATGAACTGGAACGCGTCGGCCTTGCCACCGGCGAAAGGCTCGCCGTCGAGCTTGCCTTCGAAGTCGATCGTCACGCGGTCGTCGACCTGCGCGCCTTCGGCTGCCGGGCGCAGCCCGAAGGTGCGGCGCTGCTTGCGCAGGATCTCGACCGTGCGGTCGATGGCAGCTTCGGTGACCTCGGTGGACACGCGGTCGACCTCAGCGCCGGTCAGGTCACCAATCTTGACTTCCGGGTAGACCTCGAAGGTGGCGTCGAAAGCCAGGTGGCCGTCGGGGGCCTTGTCGCTTTGCGTGATGGTTGGCGGGCCGGCGACGCGCAGTTTGGCTTCGTTGGTGGCAGCGTTGAAGGCGGCGCCAACGCGGTCGTTGACGACCTCGTACTGCACCGATTGGCCGTAGCGCTGAGCGACCACCGACATCGGCACCTTGCCGGGGCGGAAGCCATCGGCCTTGACGGTGCGGGCCAGGCGCTTCAAGCGCGTGTCAACCTCGCCGTTGATGGTGTCCGCTGACAGTGTCAGCGTCATGCGGCGTTCGAGTTTCTCGAGGGTTTCGACTTGGACGGCCATGGTGTTATTCAGCGGTGAAGTGCTTGAAGTGGGGGCATGCCTGTGGTGCGCGGGGCCGGACTCGAACCGGCACGCCCGTGAGGGCGTCAGGACCTAAACCTGGTGCGTCTACCAATTTCGCCACCCGCGCGGCTATGGAGACACGCTGCCTTTGGCGGCGAACCGCTGATTCTAGCGGCCCGCCGCGGCCCGCTTCGGATGCGATCAGCCCGCCACCGCAGGTTCGCGCCGGACGCGGAACGATGCCGCATACATGGCCGGCAGCGCCAGCAGTGTGAGCGCGGCAGCCACGATCAGCCCGCCCATGATCGCCACGGCCATCGGGTCCCAGAACACACTGCGCGACAGCGGGATCATCGCCAGAACCGCCGCCGCCGTCAGCACGATCGGCCTGAAGCGCCGCACGGCCGCCTCGACGATCGCATCCCAGGCCGGTACGCCTTGCCGGCGGTCCTGTTCGATCTGGTCGATCAGGATCACCGAGTTGCGCACGATCATCCCGAACAACGCGATCACGCCGAGCAGCGCCACAAAGCCGAACGGGCGGTTCAGCACGAGCAGGGCGCCAGCCACACCGGCGATGCCCATGAACCCGGTCAGGAAAGCCAGGAGCGAGCGGGTAAAACCGTGCAGCTGCAGCATCAACAGCGTGAACATGATGAACAGCGCGACCGGCAGCCCGGCCGCGATCGAGCCCTGGCCCTTGCTGCTTTCCTCCACCGCGCCGGCGATCTGGATCGCGTAGTCGGGCGGCATCTGCGCGGCGAGCTTCTGCAGCGCGGGCCACACCTGCGCCGTGACGGTCGGCCCTTGCACGCCGTCGACGACGTCGCCTTGCACGGTGATGGCGTAGTTGCGGCCCTCGCGCCAGATGACGCCTGGCTCCCAGGCGAAGCCGGCCTTGGCGATCTGCGCCAACGGCACCGCGCGGCCGCTGGCTGTGGGCAGGTACGCACTGCCCAGGTCGGTGATGAAGCGGCGCTCGTCGGCAGGCTGGCGCAGCACGATGTCAATGAGCCTGTCGCCGTCGCGGTACTGGCCGATCGTGCTGCCCGACAGAATCGTCCGCGACCCCTGTGCGATGCCCTGGCTCGTGACGCCGAGCGCGCGCGCCTTGTCCTGATCGATCTCCAGTCTGAGCACCTTGATCGACTCGTTCCACTTGTCGTTGACGCCGCGCATGCTGGCGTTGGCACGCAGCAACTCCTTGGCCTGGTCGGCCCACTGTCGTACCACCTCTGCATCGGTGCCGACAGGTAGAAGCGCGGCACGCCAGAGCCGACCCACATCGTCACTGAGTCGACGCCGGCCTCCTTCATCAGCCGCGCCTCGAAGCGGCGCGCGAGCACGTCGCTCTGCTGGATGGTCGAGCCTTCGGGCAACCACAGGTCGATGAGGATCTCGGGCCGGCTGCTGTCGGGGAAGAACTGCTGCTGCACCCGCCCCATGCCGACGAGGCCCAGGGCAAAGGTCAACATCGTGAGGCCGATGGTGATCCAGCGGTGCGCTACGCACCAGTTCACCGCGGCGCGGAAGCGCGCGTAGAACGGCGTGTCGAACAATTCGTGGGGCTGGTCGGGCGCGCCGCCGCCGCCGAGGGGGCCGTGGCTGCGCATGCGCAACAGCAGCGCCCCGAGGTACGACACGAAGCACACCGACACCACCCACGAGATGATCAGTGCCGCCGCCGTGACGGCGAAGATCGCGAAGGTGTATTCACCCGTCACCGACTTCGCCATGCCGATAGGCAGGAAGCCCGCCGCCGTGATCAGCGTGCCGGTGAGCATCGGCATCGCCGTCACTTCGTAGGCGTAGGTGGCGGCACGCATCTCGTCGTAGCCCTCCTCCAGCTTGCGCACCATCATCTCGACGGCGATGATGGCGTCGTCGACCAGCAGGCCGAGCGCGATGATCAGGCTGCCGAGCGAGATCTTGTGCAGCCCCACGCCCCAATAGAACATCGCCACGAAGGTGACGGCCAGCACCAGCGGGATCGTGATGCCGACCACCAAGCCGGGCCAGATGTCGATGCGCATGGGTTTGGTATGCAGGCCCAGGGCGATGAAGCTCACGGCCAACACGATCAGCACCGCTTCGATCAGCACGCGCACGAACTCGCCGACGCATCGCGTCACCGCAGTAGGCTGGTCCTGCACCTGCGTGACGGTCATGCCGATCGGCAAGTCCTGCTGCAGCTGCACCGCCGCCGCGCGCAGCCGCGTGCCGAGCTGGATGATGTCGCCGCCCTTGGCCATCGAAACGCCGAGAGCCACCACCTGCTGGCCCTGGTGGCGCACCATCACCGAAGGTGGGTCGCTGTAGGCGCGGCGGATGTCGGCGATGTCCGCGAGGCGCAATGAGCTGGCCACGCCGGTGGTCGGGTTCACGGCTCGGATCGGCAGCCGCTTCAACTCTTCAACCGAGTTGAACTGACCGGCGACGCGCACTTGCAGGTTCTCGCTGCCGACGTTGAGCACGCCCGCGCCTTCGACGGCGTTCTGCGCACCGATCTGCGCGATTACCTGGTTCATGTCCAGGCCCAGTTGTGCCAGGCGCCGCTGCGAGATCTCGATGAACAGCTTCTCGGCCTGCGCGCCGAACAACTCGACCTTGGCCACGTCGGGCACGCGCAGCAATACCTGCTTGGCGCGTTCGGCGAACACGCGCAGTTCCTCGTTGCTGAAACCGACGGCGCTGAGCGCGAAGATCGAACCGTAGACGTCGCCGAAGTCGTCGTTGAAGACCGGGCCGATTACGCCCGTCGGCAACGAGCTGCGCATGTCGCCGACCTTTTTGCGGGCCTGGTACCAGCTGTTCGGCACTTCCTTCGGCGGCGACGAATCGGCAAGCTGAAAGATCGTCAACGACTCGCCCGGCTTGGCATAGCTGCGGATCTTGTCGGCGTACGGCATTTCTTGCAGCGCTTTCTCGATCTTGTCGGTGACCTGATCGGCCATCTGCTGCGCACTGGCGCCGGGCCAGAACGCTTGCACGACCATCGCGCGGAAGGTGAATGGCGGGTCCTCGTCCTGGCCAGGCTGGAAGTGGGCCGCGAAGCCCAGCACCAGCAGCACGACCATCAGGTAGCGCGTCAGCGCCGGGTGTTCGAGCGCCCAGCGCGAGAGGTTCAACCGGCGGCTGCCGCCATCAAAGGTGTCGGTCATTACAAGCTGCTCAGCGGCTGGCGGCTGGGGTCGGCGTCGGCGCTGGCGCCGCAACGTCGCTGGCGGGCGCCGCTTCGTACAGCCGGACCTCCTGGCCGGGTGTCAGCACGTGCACACCGGCACTCACGACCATCTGACCCCGGCTCAGGCCCGTTGCGATGACCACGCTGTTGCCGTCAGCGCCACCCACCACCACCGGCTGCGCCTTTTTACGGTCATGCTGGCACGATCGAACAACCACACGCTGGTGCGGCCCTGCTGCTGCATCACGGCCGACAACGGCAGCCGGATCACGCCGGTTCGGGCGCTTTGCGGCAGCAACACGGTCACGGTCTGCCCGAGCTGCAGCGGCGCGGCGGCCACATCGGCCTTGACAAGAAAGGTGCGCGTCGTCGGGTCGCCGGCAGCTGCCACTTCGCGCACAGTGGCCGGCAACGTTGGCGTTCCGGGTGTGTCACCCCACGGCCGCACCTGCAATGCGCCAACACGGCCGAGCAGCGTGCGGAACGCTGCGCCGCTGTCTTCCGGCACCGCGAACACCACATCGCGCGGGCCGTCGTGGGCCAGGCGCAGCACGGTGGTCCCTGCCGACAGCACCGCACCGGGCTCCGCTTCGATGGCAGTGATGACGCCAGCAGCCGGCGCCGTCAGCGTCGCGTAGCCCGCCTGATTGCCCTACTCGCCGGCCTGCGCACGCGCCTGGTCGAACTGGGCACGGGCGGCTTGCAGCGTCGTCTCGCGGCGCTCGAGCTCGGCGGCGCTGATGAAGCTCTGGTCGCGCAGATCTCTGTAGCGCTTGAACTCGGCCTGGGCCAGATCGAGGTTGACCTGCGCGCTGCGCACGGTGGCCAGCGCCGCGTCCTGCCCGAGGCGCAGGTCGGCAGCATCCGAACTCGGCAGCGCGGCTGGTCATCTTGCCGACGACACGAAAGCCCAGGCGCGACTCGGTCCGCGCCTCGACCTCGGCGGCGTATTCGAACATGCCTTTGAGGTCACCGGCCGAGACGGTGAACGTGCGCACCGCGCGCACCGGTTCGGGCGCGGGCTCGTTGCGCGAGCAGGCTGTCAGCGCCACGCTCGTGATGGCCAGAAGCACGATGCCCGCCGCGATGCGGCGAAGGCTTGGCGAGCGGAGAAGTGCGTTCATGGGGAAGGGTTGCCGGTGGGGGGCGGTATCCGTTACTGACTGACCTGTCAGTCATATAGGCAACGCCCGCCTCCGGTGTCAACGACCCGACAGGTCATGCGGCGGCCGCCGCGGCGGCATTGCAACGCCTTGTCAGAATCGAGCCTTCGTGCCTGTCGATCACTACGAAAACTTTCCCGTCGCGTCGGTCCTGTGCCCGCCGGCATTGCGGCCGGCGGTGGTGGCGATCTACCGCTTCGCGCGCACCGCAGATGACATCGCCGACGAAGGCGATGCCGGCACCGAAGCACGCCTGGCGGAGCTGCACGCGTACCGCGCTGCGTTACGCACCGTGCTCGAAGGCCGCCCGCACACGGGCCGCTGGGCCGCCGTGTTCGACGGCCTGCAACGGCAGATCGCCGCTTTCGGCCTGCCCGCCCAGCCACTGCACGACCTGCTCGATGCTTTCGAGCAAGACACCCGCAACCCGGTCTACCCAGACCGCGCGTCCCTATTCGACTATTGCCGCCGCTCGGCCAACCCGATCGGGCGGCTGCTGCTGCACCTGTACGGCATCGGCGACCAACGCTCGCTCGCGCAATCGGATGCGGTATGCACGGCCTTGCAGCTCATCAATTTCTGGCAGGACCTGAGCGTCGATCTGCCGCGGGGCCGGCACTACGTGGCCGACACCGACCTGGCCGCACACGGCCTGGCGCGCCAAGAACTCGCGGCACGGCAAGACGACGCCCACAGCGCCGCGCTGGTGCGCTCCTTGTGTGCCTGGGCAAGGCAACTGATGCTCGAAGGCGCGCCACTGGCGCTGTCTTTGCCCGGCCGCGCCGGCTGGGAGCTGCGCCTCGTCGTGCAGGGCGGCCTGCGGGTGCTGGAGAAAATCGCCTTGATGGACCACCGTGTACTGAACCACCGCCCCGCCGTGAAAGCCTGGGACGCCCCGTTGCTGCTGTGGCGTGCTGCGCGCATGTCGCACAACCGCGCCATCAAGCAATGACGCCCGAGCAATACGTGCAGGACAAGGCCGCCAAGAGCGGCTCGTCGTTCTACTACGCGTTCCTGTTCCTGCCGCCGCCGCGGCGCGCCGCAATCACGGCCTTCTACGCGTTCTGCCGCGAAGTTGACGACGTGGTCGACGAGGTCACCGACACCAGCGTCGCGGCCACCAAACTGCACTGGTGGCGCCAGGAAGTCGCGCGCGCGTTCGCGGGACAGCCGAGCCATCCGGTGACGAAGGCGCTGATGCCGCTGGCGCCGCGCTTCGGCATCGAACCGCGGCACCTGGACGCGGTCATCGAAGGCTGCCAGACCGATCTCGAACAGACCCGATTTCTGGACTACCCGGCACTGCAGCGCTACTGCCACCTGGTGGCCGGTGAAGTGGGCGAAGTCGCGGCCAACATCTTCGGGCGCACCCAGGCCGCGACGATCCAATACGCCCACCGCCTCGGCCAGGCGATGCAACTGACGAACATCATCCGCGACGTCGGCGACGACGCGCGCCGCGGCCGCATCTACCTGCCGGTGAACGAGCTGCAGCGCTTCGGCGTCAAGGCGCACGAGATCCTGGCGCGCCAGCCGCCGTGGGGCTATAGCGAACGATTCACGGCGCTGATGCGCTTTCAGGCAACGCGTGCCCACGCCGCATACGACGAGGCTTTTGCCCTGTTGCCCGAAGCCGACCGCGCCGCGCAGAAGCCTGGATTGATGATGGCCAACATCTACCGCGCGCTGCTGCGCGAGATCGAGGCTCAAGGCTTTCAGGTGCTGCACCAGCGCACCTCGTTGACGCCGCTGCGCAAGCTGTGGATCGCCACCCGGACGCACCTGCGCGGGCGATGAGGCCCGCCCGGCTGCCCGAGGGGCCTCGCACCGCTGTGCGCAGCAAGAAGGACTCCTGATGAAGCCGTCGCTTCGGGTCGCGGTGGTCGGGGCAGGCTGGGCCGGGCTTGCAGCGGCCGTGCGGCTGGTCGAAGCCGGGCACCGCGTCGCGCTGTATGAGATGGCCGCCACGGCGGGTGGCCGCGCACGAAGCGTGGCTGCCCACGAGCAGGTGCTCGACAACGGCCAGCACATCCTGATCGGAGCCTACGCGCGCACGCTGGCCCTGATGCGCAGCGTCGGTGCCGACCCGCGCGTGCTGCTGCAACGCATGCCGCTGACCTTGCGCTACCCCGATGGGCGCGGCCTCTCGGTGCCCGCAGGCCCCGCGTCAATCGCTTTCGCACGTGCGGTCTGGGGCTGCCGCGGCTGGAACTGGCGCGACCGTCTCTCGTTGCTGCTTACAACCGCGGAGTGGGCGCGCAACGGCTTTCGCTGTGATCCGAGGTTGACCGTCGCCGAGCTGTGCCGCAACTTGACCGGGCCGGTGCGGGAACTGCTGATCGATCCGCTGTGCGTCGCCGCGCTGAACACGCCGTCGCACGCCGCCAGCGGCGAGGTTCTACTGCGCGTACTGCACGACGCGCTGTTCAGCGGCCCCGGCTCGGCCGATCTGCTGCTGCCGCGCGTGGCATTGGGAGATCTGCTGCCGGCGCCGGCCCTGCTTTGGCTTCGCGCGCAGGGTACGCAGATCCACACCAGTCGCCGCATCGAACACCTCCAGCCCGATGGCGATTCGTGGCTGCTCGACGGCGAACCTGCAGACCGTGTGGTGCTGGCCTGCTCAGCCAGCGAAGCCGCACGCCTGACGGCCACGATCGCGCCCGGCTGGTCGGCCCCTGCCGCGGCGCTGGGCTACGAGCCCATCGTCACCGTCTACCTGCACGCACCAGGCGCGCGGCTGCCCAGCGCGATGACGGCGTTGGTCGAGTCGGCCGCGCACCCCGCGCAGTTCGCCTTCGACCACGGCGCGCTCGGTGGCACGCCCGGCCGCTTCGCTTTTGTCGTCAGCGGCGCGCGGCGCTGGGTCGATCTGGGCCTGGAGGCCACGGGTGCGGCCGTGTTGACCCAGGCCATGACCAGCTTCCCACCCGGGACCTGGCCGACGCCGCCGCAACTACTGCGCGTGCTGGCCGAGAAGCGCGCCACCTTTCGATGCGCGCCGGGTCTGGACCGGCCGCCGGCGGCTATCGCGCCGGGCCTGGTCGCGGCAGGCGACTATGTCGATGGGCCGTACCCGGCCACACTAGAAGGCGCTGTGCGGTCGGGCGAGGCCGCGGCACTTAAGGTGTCGGCCTGATGGGCGCTGCAAACGGCGCGGCCAACGGCTCGCCCACGAACAACGACTGCTGCGGCCAGGCCACGCTCTTCCAGTAGGCCTCGATCGCCGTACTGCCCTGAAGGTAGTGCAGCAGCAGCACCTGCGGGTGCGGGAATTTCTGAAGGTGGTTGCACGGCTCCGACACCGCGCCGTGGCTGGCCGTGGCACCGGCAGCGATCCAGTCCAGCGCCGTGGTGTGGCCGAACGCTGATGTCAGCGCACCGCCGAAGGAGGTCAGGTGGTCCCCCAGACCACCCGGCGCCCATGACGGCGGCGGCTCGAAATCGACCGTCGCGCTGCCCGTCGTGACCATCAAGACACGCGGCACGGCCGACCACTGGCCGGCGTTCTGGACCTTGACGTCGATGCCGATCGTCGGTACCGGCCCGGCCGGTGGATAGAGCCATTGCCGGACACCGCGGTGGACATCCCCGGTGGTCAGCAACAGCACGTTGACGTTGGGCCGACCGCGCCGCGCCAGCGCAGAGTCCGAAGCGACACCGCGGTCGATCAATGCCTTGGCGCCTTCGACGTCCTTGGCGGCGAGCAACATCGATGGCCTGAAGCCGTGGTCGGCAAGCGGCCGCGCCGAGGGCGAGTTGAAGTACGGCGAGGCCCGCGACGGGCGCGCGCAGCTGTTGGCACACAGCGCGGCATCGAAGCCAGCGGCTAGCGCGCCGGTGATCGAGTTGCAATCTACCGACCAAGGCACCGTCCAGGCCAGCGCCAAGGCCTGCGTGCGCGGGCCGAAGTGGTCGTCGATCTGCTGGCGCAAGCGTTCGAAGTCCTCCACCGTCAGGCTGGATACCAGCGGCAGAGCCACCCGCAACACCTGCTCTGGCGCCAGGCCGCGGCGCCGGGCGTAGTACGCGCCGACGGCCACCGAGTAGGGATCGATCGTGTTGATCACGAGACCGACGTCCGCGGCGCGCAAACGGCCGGCCGAACGTGGAACCCCGATCCACTTCGGCGGCGGGGGTGCGGGCGCAGCGGCCGACGCAGCCGACGCAGCGGCATCGGCGGTTTCGATGCCGTTTGCCGGCCCCGCCGTGCACAACGCCGCCATCGTCGCTGCACCACACCAAGCACGCAGGCGTGCAATCCGCGGTTTCGCCATGCAAAATGTCATTCCACGAAGTTTAGTTTGCGCACCATGAACGCCAAGGA
>ENA-ORBV01009313-ORBV01009313.1-microbial-mat-metagenome-genome-assembly--contig:-NODE-9313-length-16162-cov-5.097606_pt1 | contig 16162 bp, 14 predicted proteins | sample MGYA00237777_ERZ505514 | MGnify/ENA primary metagenome ERZ505514 (study PRJEB26160, sample SAMN06269048) | microbial mat metagenome | isolation source: Oligotrophic lake microbial mat | place... | reverse complement strand
GTCTCGGCCTGACGCGCGCGGGCCAGGATGCGCTGCGCGCGCGCGAGGGGCTGGAGCGCTTCGCCGTCGGCAGCCTCGGCGCCACCCTGGTCGAGCCCGAGCCCTTGCTGGCAATGACGGCTGAGGTCGACCCCGAGGCGTTGACTGCCGCGGCGGCGGCCGAGCGCCCCGACCTGCGCGCGCTGCGCCTTGACGCCGAGGCGCGCCACTCCGCCGCGCGCGCGCCGGCCTGGGAATGGGCCCCGCGCCTGGCCGCTTTTGCCGAGGCCAATCGCCGCGGCGGCGACCTCGGCCGCCTCGAGGCTGAAGACGAGGAGTGGGCGATCGGATTGGAAGCGACCTGGCGGTTGTTCGATGCCGGCGAGCGCGGCGCGCGGCGGCGCTCGCTGCTGGCGCGGGCGCGCGAGGCCGCGTTGGTCGACCAATCTGCGCGCCGCTACCTCGCTGGTGACGTTCGCCTCGGCTTGGCCGCGCTGGCCGCGGCCGAGGATGGCGTGGTCCAGGCCACCCTGCAGGCGCGCATCGCCAGCGATCTGCACCGCGCGGTGCGCAGTCGTTTCGACCAGGGTCTGGCTACCGCTCTCGATCAGGCCGACGCTGCGGCTGGCGATTTCGCCGCCACGGCTGAACTGGCCCGGGCGCGTGTCGCGGTGCGCAGCGCTGAACTCGACCTGGCCCGCGTCCTCGGCCGCTGGCCGACGGCGGCGCGCTGATGATCTCCTTCCCTATCGAGGCTGCCCGATGAAGACGCCGCTCCTGATCGTGGTCGTGGTCGCTATCGTCGGCTGCGGCGGCGAGGCGTCGAAGACCGATAAGGGCAGCAAGCCGGCAGGCGAGCGCCGTTTTCCGGTCGAGGTCGCGCCCGTGGTGGCCGCCGACATCGTCTATGAGGTGCGCGCACCTGGATCGATCGAGGCCTTCGAGCGCGTCGCCGTCGCAGCGCGCGTGAGCGGGGTGGTCGAGTCGGTCGCCTTCCGCGAGGGCGAGGTGGTGACCCCGGAGACCGTGCTCGCCACCATCGACACCGATCGCTATCGGCTGCGTGCCGCCGCCGTGCGCGCAGAGGTCGCTGGCGCCGAGGCGGGGCTGGCCGAGGCCAAGGCCGGCCTCGAGCGACGCCAGCGTCTGGGTCAGAGCGGCGAAGGCCTGGTCGCCAAGGAGGAACTCGAGACCTGGGGCGCGCGCGTCGCCTCGGCCGAGGCGATGGTGGCGCAACGCCGCGCCGAGCTTGCCATCGCCGAGCTCGAAGCCGGCTGGTCGCAGGTGCGCGCCCCCGCCGGCGGCCAGATCGAGGAACGTCTGGTGCGCACTGGTCAACGCGTCGAGGCCGGGGCGACGATCGCCAGCGTGCTCCGCCGCGATCCGCTCCTCGTCCGCTTCCGCGTCGGCGAGGCCGACGCGGCGCGACTCACGACGCGCCAGCTCTGTCTGCTCGACGTCGCCGGCCGCGCGTCGCCGGCCTCGGCGGCGATCACCCATGTCGCTGGCGCCGCGGATGCCGCCAGCCGCCAGGTGGCGGTGCTGGCCGAGATCGCCGCGCCGGATGCGCCAACCCTGCGTCCGGGCACCTTCGCCCAGGTGCGAATCCCCTTATCATCGGCCAGCCATCCGGCGATCCCGGCGACCGCCGTGCGCGCGAGCGAACGCGGCTTCCTCGCCTACGTGGTGGTCGAGGGCAAGGCAGAGGAACGCGTGCTGGCCCTGGGCCTGCGCACGCCCGATGGCCGGGTCGAGGTGCTGTCCGGCCTGATCATTGGCGAGGCCTTGGTCGTGCGTGGCGGCGAAGCCCTGCGCACCGGTGCCCTGGTCGATGACCGCGGCGCCGTCGCCGGCGTCGAGCGCGCCAAGTGAACATCACCGACCTCTGCATCCGCCGGCCGGTGCTGGCGTGGATGCTGATGGCCGGCCTGGTGCTGTTCGGCGCGGTGGCCTGGTCGCGCATCGGCGTCAGCCAGTTCCCTGACGTCGATTTCCCGACCATCACCGTCGATGCGACCTGGGAGGGCGCCGCCCCCGACATCGTCGAGGGTGAGATCGTCGATCCGATCGAGGAAGCGCTGATCCAGGTCGAGGGCGTGACCGCGCTGCGCTCGAATGCCCGTCGCGGCTCGGCTTCGATCACCGTCGAACTCGACATCGCCCGCGATGTCGACGTCGCCCTGCAGGAAGTGCAGGCACGGGTGGCGTCGGTGCGCCGTCGCCTGCCCGCCGACATGGACGAGCCGACCTTCGGCAAGCGCAACCCCGAGGACCAGCCGATCATGTGGCTGGGTCTCTCCGGGCCCTTGGCGCCGCAGGTGCTGGCCGACTACGCGCGCTACCGGGTGAAGGAGCGCCTGCAGACCGTGCCCGGCGTGGGCGAGATCACCATCGGCGGTTCGATCGACCGCAACGTACGCATCTGGCTGCGCCCGACCGACCTTGACCGCTATGCGCTCACCGCCGACGAGGTCGTCGCTCGCCTGCGCGCCAACCACGTCGAGTTGCCGGCTGGCGCGCTTAAGGGCGGCGGCCGCGAGGTGGCGGTGCGCTTCATCGGCGAAGCCTTCGATCTCGCCGCGCTGCGCGCGCTGCCGGTTGGTGGCGAGGCCAGCGCACCGATCCGCCTCGATCAGGTCGCCGCGGTCGAGGACGGCTTCGCCGATGTCACCCGCGTCACCCGAGTCGGTGGCGATCCGGCGATCGGCCTGGGCATACGCAAGCAGCGTGGCGCCAACGCGATCGCGGTCGGCGACGCGGTGCGCGCCGCGATCGCCCAGCTCGGCCCCGAGCTACCGAAAGGCATGCTGCTCGGCGTCAATTACGACTCGACGCCGTTCATCGCCGAATCAGTGGCCCAGCTGCGCCACGAGATCCTGCTCGCCATCGTGCTTACCGCGCTGGTCTGCTGGGGCTTCCTCAAGTCGTGGTCAAGCACGCTCAACGTGCTGCTCGCCATCCCGATGTCCCTGCTTGGCTCACTCGCGGTCATCCACGCCCTGGGCTGGACGCTGAACACCTTCACCCTGCTCGGGCTCGGCCTGGCGGTCGGCATCGTCGTCGACGACGCCATCCTCGTGCTTGAGAACATCGTCCGCCGGCGCGAACTCGGCGAGGACGCGCCCACCGCCGCCGCGCGCGGCACGCACGAGATCACCTTCAGCGCGCTCGCCGCCACCCTCGCCGTCATCGCCATCGTCGTCCCGGTGGTGTTCATGAGTGGCATCCAGGGGCGCTACTTCCTGCAGTTCGGCGTCGCCCTCTGCGTCGCGGTCGCAATCAGCTATATCGAGGCGGTCACCCTTGCCCCGGCGCGCTGCGCCCAGTTGCTGGCGGCGCAGCACGGCGAACGCGCAAATATCGTCGGCCGAGCGGTCGACCGCTTGCTGGAGATGCTTGAACGGATGTACGCCCGGGTGCTGCCATTCCCGCTGCACCGGCCGTGGACGACGCTGGTCATCGCCCTGCTGTTCACCGCGGGTGGCTTCTATGGCGCCTTGCAGCTGCCCCGCGAACTGGTGCCGGCTCAGGACCAGGGCCGGCTGCGGGTCACCATTACGACTGCGGTCGGATCGCAGCTCGAGGAGACCGATGCCCTGGTGCGCCAAGTCGAGGCTAAACTGATCGCGGACCCGACGGTGGCGCGCGTACTGGCCTCGATCGGCGGCGGCGGCCCGCAGGCTTCCAGCGCCAACAGCGCCTGGTTCCTGCTTACCCTGCAACCGCACGGTAAGCGCCCGCCGCACACCGAGGTGATGACCCGGTTGCGCAAGGAGCTCAACACCATCCCCGGCCTTACCGCCCGCATCGAGGACCCTAGCACCCAGGGCTTCGGCGGGGGCGGTGGCCGTCCGATTGAGTTCGTAGTCGCCGGTTCGGATTGGGACAAGTTGGTCGAGACCGCGACCCGTTTCCGCGACCGGCTCGCGGCCAGCGGTACCGCGGTCGACGTTGATACCCCGGGCTACCAGATCGGTTCCCCTGAACTGCGCGTCATTCCCGACCGCGCCCTCGCCGAGGACCTCGGCGTGCCGCTCGAGTCGGTGGCGCGCACCATCGAGGTGCTCCTCGGCGGCGCGCGCATCGGCAAGTTCTCGGTCGACGGCCGACGTGTCGATATGCGCGCTCAACTCGAACTCGCCGGCCGCGACGATCCTGCCGATCTGCTCGCTCTGCGTCTGCGCGCGCGCGACGGCACCCTCATCCCGCTGGCCGCGGTCGCAAGTAGCGAGGAGCGCCCAGCCTTGCAGCAGATCACCCGTCGCGACCGCTCGCGCGCAATCACCATTGTCGGCAACGTGGCCCCAAGATCCTCGCTCGACCAAGCGCTGGCCGAGATCGAGCGCATGCGTGCCGATCTGCCCGAGGGTGTGCGTCTGCAGCTGACCGGGCAGAGCGCGCAGGTTGGCGCCGGCCTGGGCGACATTGGCGTCGCCATGCTGCTGGGCATCGCCGTCGCCTACATGGTGCTGGCGGCGCAGTTCAACTCCTTTGTCCACCCCTTCACCGTGCTCAGCATCTTGCCGCTCTCGATCGGCGGTGGCGCGCTCGCCCTGCTGGCGAGCGGCAAGAGCCTCAATCTCTTCAGCGGCATCGGCTTCGTCCTGCTCATGGGTCTGGCCAAGAAGAACTCGATCGTGCTGGTCGACTTCGCCGCCCGCCGCCAGGCACAGGGGGTCGACGCGCGCACGGCCATGCACGAAGCGGCGCCGCAGCGCCTGCGCCCGATCATGATGACCTCGATCGCCACCATCGTCGCCGCCCTGCCGATCGCACTGGCGATCGGCGCCGGCGGTGAGACCCGTCAGCCGATGGCCCTGGTCATCGTCGGCGGCATGGTTCTGGCGACCACCCTCAGCCTGCTGGTGGTGCCGGCGGTGTATGTGCTGATCGATCGCCTGCGCCGGCACGCGCCGCCACCGCCACCACCACCGCTGCCGCCAGCCGCCTGACCTTGCGCTGCAGCCAGCGCCATCGGCGCTTCGGCCTGGTGGGCAACCGCCCACCATCGCGGCCTGCCGGCCTGCCGCGTGCTACGCCTGGGCACCTGGGACGCGTTGCACACGGCAGTCATCGGCCCCGAGTTCGCCTCGTGGGCCTTCCGCGGCCAGGTCGATGCCGCCTGGCCGTTGGCGTGCTCGCTGCATCGGCACCTGCTCGCCTTCGGCGTCGATGCGCGCGCCTGGCGGGCGCAGGAGGAGCGCATCCTGCGCAACCCTCGCCGCAAGGCGCCGAACTACCTCGATCGATTGCCGGACGCGGACGATCATTTCCAGGCGCTGGCGCTCATGGAACACCATGGCGCCCCCACGTGTCTGCTTGATCTGAATTGGTCGCCGTGGGTGGCGGCGTTCGTCGCTCTCGAACCCGCCACCGGCGATGCCGCGGGAGTGGGCGGTCGACCCCGCCGCCGCGCTGCGCCAGGCGCGCGGCGTGCACAATCTCCCCACGGAGACCCCGACCCAGCTCGCTATCCCCGACAGGCTCCTAGCTCACGCCATCGAGTCGCACCTCGCGCCCGAGCGCGGCGCTGCGATACCACCCGTCGAGCATCGCCTGGATCAGCACACCATGTTCGGGCGGCGCCTGGTTGGCGCAGCGGCCGCGGCAGACGTCGATGAAGTGCTGCAGCTTGGCAGCGAAGACCGGTCGCTCGCCGGGATGGGCGCAGACCTCGTTCCACATCGTGGCGTTGGCATCGCGATGGATGGTGGCGGTGTCCCACGTCGCGCCGCCTTCGCTGCCGAAGAGCTGGACGTTCCACACGTCCTCGGCGATGTGCGCGGCGTAGCTGGTCTCGATCGCAAGCGTCGCGCCATCTTGGAAGCGCACCTGGCCGACGGCGAGGTCCTCGACCGTGCAGCCGCGCCAGTCCCAGTCCGGCCAGCGGGCGAGCGCCTGCATCGGCCGATCGGCGATGGTGGTCCACATCGCGGCGGTGGCGGCGATCGGACGCGGGCTGCCCATCAGCCAGTGGGCGAGTTCCAGCACATGCACGCCGATGTCGATCAACGGGCCGCCGCCCGTGATCTCGCCGCGCAAGGCACCGGGACGGTTGGGCAGTCCGCGGCGGCGCAGCGCCTGGCAACGGACGTGCAGGATGCGGCCGAGCGCGCCGGCTGCGATTGCACGGCGGATCGCCTCGGTCCGCGGGTCGAAGCGGTACTGGAAGCCGACCACCAGGTGCACTCCGGCTTCGCGCGCGGCATGGGCCATCTCGAGCGCGTCCGCGATACTCAGTGCCATCGGCTTCTCGACCAGTACGTGCAGCCCCTGGCGCAGGGCGGCGATGGTCATTTCGGCATGCAGCGCGTTGGGCGTGCACACGCAGATCGCATCGACGGTTTCCTGATCGAGCATCGCGCGCCAATCCGCGTAGGCGCGCTCGACGCCGTGCAGACCACAGGCGCGCGCCAAGGCCGCCGCATCGGAATCGGCGCAGGCGACGACGACGGCGTCGTCGCCGTCGGCCAGTGCCGTCAGCTGCGCGTTGCCCATCACCCCGGTCCCGATCACGGCCAGGCGCAGGGGGTCGTCCATCGTTGACACGATGGGTGACGTTGCTGGCCCGCGATGGGAAAGCCGCCGCGTGCGTCAACGGCGAGGCGAACACCGAGCGGTTGGAGGCGGCGGCGTTCGCGCTACGCTGGTGACCGTGTCCGGCCTGCCGCTGCGCCTCGAAGCCCTCTTCTACCGCGAAGCCGGCCTCGACTACCACGTCGCGCCGCACAGCCATCGCATCCATCAATGGTTCTTCCTGCTGCACGGCGGGATGACGATCAGCGTCGATGGCGTCTTCCACGAACTGCATGCCGAGGACTCGCTCATCATCCCGCCCGGCACCGAGCGAGAGACCTGGTGCCGGACCCGCGCTCCCGGCTACCAGGTGGTGATCTTCGATGCTTCGGCGCTGCTCGATGTGACGCCGATCTGCGGGCGGGTGCTGAAACTGCCCGCGCACCTGCGCGACGACGTGCTGGCGTTGATCGCCGAGGTGCGCCACCCGGCTGGCGCCGACGCCAAGGTGCTGAGCGGCGTGCTCATCCTGCGTTTGCTGTTTGGCCTGTGCCGCGTCGCGCAGCTCGAGTCGGGCGCGCCACGACCGGCGCTGTCCGCCCTCAATGCGCATGAGCATCAGCAGGTGGTGGCGCAGGCCGAAGCGTTCATGCAGCGCAATCTCTATCGCCCGTTGCGGCGGGCCGAGATCGCGGCGGCGGTGAATCTCTCTGAGCCGCATCTCGGCCGCCTGTTCAAGGCGGTCACCGGTCGCTCGGTGGTCGACCGGCTTACCGAATTGCGCATGGACCACGCCAAGGGCCTTTTACGCGAAAGTACCTTGTCAGTGACCCAGATCGCCGGAGAGGTGGGCCTAAGCTCTTTCAGCCACTTTAGTAAAACATTCAAGACGGTGACCGGAATCGCCCCATCCGACTACCGGCGGGCGGGGGGGAAATCGTACAGCTGATCGGATCCAGCATGAATGCGATCATCCGGCGCTAGTCTCGGCCGCCCCGTCCGCTACAGTCCGCCGTCCACATGCTCTCGGTCGCGATCATCGGTTGTGGGGCCATCGCCCCCACCCACGCCAAGGCCCTTGCCCTCGATGGGCGCTCGGCCGTCACCTGGGCCTGCGACCCCGACCTGGTCAAGGCCAAGACCGCTTTCCCCGCCGCGCGCATCACCGCGGATTGGCGCCAGGCGCTCGCTGATTCCGGGGTCGACCTGGTCTGCGTGTGCACCCCGCACGCCCAGCATGCCGAGCAGGTGATCGCGGCCCTCGCCGCCGGCAAACACGTCATCTGCGAGAAGCCGCTCGCCACCACGCCCGCCGATGTCGAACGCATGGTCGCCGCCGCTGACGCCGGGACGCGCCGTGCCAAACCGCTGATCGCGGCCGCCATCTTCCAGCACCGCTACAACCCGCTCACCGCCCGCCTGCACCAGCTGCTGCGCGACGGTGAGTTCGGTGAGGTTCGCCACGCGACGATGGACTTCCGCTGCACGCGCAGCCGCGCGTACTACGCCTCCGGCCCCTGGCGTGGACGCTGGGATGGCGAGGGCGGCGCCCTGCTCATCAACCAGGCCATCCACACCTTCGATCTGGTGAATTGGTTCTGCGGCACCCCGCTCGCGGTCAGCGGCGTGGTCGAGCGGCGCCTGCTCGGCGACGCGATCGAGTGCGAGGACTGGGCCAAGGCCCGGGTGCACTACGCCGGGGGCGCCGAGGCCGAGATCCTCGCCGCCAACGACCAGGTCACCGGTTGGCAGACCGACATCAGCGTGCAGGGCACGCGCGGGTCGTTCGCGCTTGGCGCCGGCTACGCGCTGACCCAGCTCGCCCATCCCAGTCAGGTCGTGCAGTCCGAGTTGCGCGCGATCGACCGCATCCGCGACGAGGTGGTCAAGCTGCCGGGCAAGTCGGAGTACGGCGACCACCACGCGCTGCAGATCGCCGACGTCGTCGGCGCGATCATCGCCGGTCGCCGCCCGCGCGTCACGCTCGCCGATGGCGCGGCGTCGATCCACGCCGTGCTCGGCATCTACGCCTCCAGCGCGCAGGGTGGCATCGACGTCGCTCTGCACGCCGCCCCTGCCCATTGGCGCCAGCCCATCCTCCATCCGTCCACCGCTCCCGCTCTTCAAGGAACCTGAACATGGCCAATCTCCGCCTCGGCATCGTCGGCATCGGCAACATGGGCTCTGGCCACCTCCGCGAGATCCTCGCTGGCAAGATCAGCCGTCTTGAGGTCTCGGCGATCTGCGACATCGATCCGGCCAAGCTGGCGAAGTTCCCCCAGGTCAAAGGCTTCACCGACAGCGCGGCGATGATCCGCTCGGGGGTGATCGACGCGATCCTGATCTGCACGCCGCATTACGACCACACCACCATCGGCATCGACGCCCTTGGCCAGGGTCTGCACGTGCTGGTCGAGAAGCCGCTCTCGGTGCACAAGGCGGACTGCGAACGCCTGATCGCCGCCTACGACAAGCGTCCGAAGAAGACCCAGCAGTTCGCCGCGATGTTCAATCAGCGCACCGACCCCCACTACCTCAAGCTGCGCAAGATGATCCAGGGCGGCGAGCTGGGCGAGATCCGCCGCATCAACTGGATCATCACCGACTGGTTCCGCACCGAATGCTATTACGCCTCGGGCGGCTGGCGCGCGACCTGGAAGGGCGAAGGCGGCGGCGTGCTGGCCAACCAGTGCCCGCACAACCTCGATCTCATGCAGTGGCTGTTCGGCCTGCCGACCAAGGTGCGCGGCTTCTGCCAGTTCGGCAAGTGGCACGACATCGAGACCGAGGACGCGGTCACCGCCTACCTCGAATACGCCAACGGCGCGACCGGCGTATTCATCACCACCACCGGCGAGGCCCCGGGCACCAACCGCCTCGAGGTCGCCGCCGAGCGTGGCAAGGTGGTGATCGAAGGCGGCAAGATCAGCTTCACCCGCAACCTGATGCCGATGAGCGAATTCTCGCAGACCACCGATCAGGCCTTCGGCCGGCCCGAGGTCTGGCACATCGACATCCCGGTCAACGGCCACGGCGGCCAGCACAACGAAGTCTTGCAGAACTTCACCGAGGCCGTGCTCGACGGCACGGAGCTGATCGCGCCGGCGCAGGACGGCATCCGTTCGGTCGAACTCGGCAATGCGATGGTGCTGTCGACGCTGCTCGACCGGACCGTGACCCTGCCGCTCGATGGCGCCCAGTACGACGCCGAACTGAAGAAGCTGATCGCCAGCTCGACGTTTCAGAAGAAGGCCGCCGCCAAGCCCGTCGGCGGCGACGATTTCGCCAAGAGCTTCGCCAAGTAACCGACACCCCTACCCAGGACACCAACGATGAAACTGGCCCAGCTCGCCGCGCAGTGCTATACCATCCGCGATGCCTGCAAGGACGCCGCCGCATTCGCCGACTCGATGAAGAAGGTGAAGGCGATCGGCTACGCCGCCGTGCAGATCTCGGGCGTCGGCCCGATCCCGGAAGAAGAGATCGTCACGATCGTGAAGGGCGAAGGCCTGACCATCTGCGCGACGCACGAGAACGGCAAGACCATCGTCGACGAGACGCAAAAGGTCATCGACCGCCTCGGCAAGCTGGGCACGCCGTATACCGCCTATCCGCATCCGCATACGCCGCTGAACACCATCGATGAGGTGCGCGCCCTGGCTAAGGCGATGGACCGTGCTGGCGCGGCGATGCGCGCCGCCGGTCAGGTCCTGACCTATCACAATCACGCGATCGAGTTCCGCAAGTTCGCTGGCAAGACCATGCTCGACATCTTCTTCGACGAAAGCGACCCGCGGAATCTGCAGGGCGAGATCGATACCTACTGGGTGCAGAGCGGCGGCGGCGATCCGGTGAGCTGGTGCCAGAAGCTGAAGAACCGCCTGCCCTTGCTCCATCTCAAGGACTATGGCGTGCACGCCGACGGCAAGGGCGGCTACATGGCCGAGATCGGCAACGGCAACCTCGAGTGGAAGCGCATCATCGCCGCCGCCGAGGCCTCGGGCACGAAGTGGTTCATCGTCGAGCAGGATACCTGCCCGGGCGATCCCTTTGTCTCGCTGCAGCAGAGCTTCGACTACATCAAGGCCAACCTGGTGGAGCGGGCAGCGGCGGCGGGGTGAAGGCCTGACTACCAGATCCAATGAGGGAAGCATGTATCTCACCGGATTCGCCGACGAAGCCGCCTTCGACATTCACGGGCAGATCGGCGCCACCAAGGAACTCGGCTGGCATTCGATCGAGTTGCGTCGCGCCGGCAGCGTCAACATCCACGACATCCCCGATGCCGAGTTCGCGGCACTGCTGGCGTCGCTTCGCGCGGCGGGTCAGGCCGCTGTCTCGGGTGGCTGAGTCTGTCTGCCCGGACTGCAACTGCCGTGAGCGTCCGTGGTGCAGGATCTCAGGTCCTGCCCATGTCGAGCGAGGGATCGAGGTAGAATAGCGTTTCGACGGTCGACATCCGCTCCGTCCAACGAACCACCTCAACCTTACGAGTGCAGCCATGATCGACATCTCTCGCGATGAGCAAAACCAGGACGACGACGCGGATGCCAACCGCGATCCGCTCACCGGCGCCCCCGGCGCCCATCCGGTGGGGACCGGACTCGGCAGTGCGGGCGGTGCCGGGGCTGGCGCCGCGATCGGCGCCTTGGCAGGACCGATCGGAGCCGGCGTCGGCGCAGTGATCGGTGGCATCGCTGGCGGCCTGGCGGGCAAGGGCGCCGGCGAAGCTGCCAATCCGACCGATCCCGAATCCTACATCGGCTGCGTAGTCGTCGATCGCGACAATGATCGCATCGGTACGGTCGAAAGCGTCTGGCATGACGCCGACGGCTTGCCGGCCTTCCTCGCCATCAAGACCGGTTGGCTAGGCCTGGGGCAGGCACATCTGGTTCCTGCCGAGGCCGCTGAATGGGCGCCCACCGGGCGCAAGATCCGCCTGCCCTACGACGACGACGTGGTCAAGGCCGCCCCGGCATTCGCATCCGAGGACGAACTCGACGATGCGGGGGAGGGGCGCATTTACGAATACTGGCGTGGTTTCGGCCTGAGCGGCCTCCCCACCACGGCGGGGCAGGGACTGAGCAAGGTCGGCCGCAGCGAGGCCTCTTCGCCGACGCATGCGAGCGAAGACGAGGCCAGTGAGCTGGCGCGGGCGGAAGCCGACCGTTCCAGTGAAGTCCCCGATGATGATGAGATCTTCGTCCCTCTACGTCGCGGGTAGCCGATCGCGGTGAAGACCGCGTCCGCCACCCGGCAGCTGGTGGCCGGGCGTCGTTTGTAGTTACCCCCACCATGGTTGCGGTCAGCGATGAGGCTGGATGATGCCGGCCATGCTCGAATGGCTGCACCAGTTGCATACCCCAGACGGAATCCGGGCGTTGATCGCGGCGGGGGGGCTGCTGGTTCTAACCGTGATCATCTTTGCCGAGACGGGTGTACTTGCCGGCTTCTTCCTCCCTGGGGACAGCCTGCTCGTGGTTGCTGGGGTGTTGTGCTCGCTGGATCCTACGGCTCCCGATCAGGCGCCGCTGCTTCATCTCACCACCACCATGGCCGTGCTCAGCGCGGCGGCGATCCTTGGCGACTGGTTTAACTTTTGGATGGGCAAGCTGGTTGGATCCCGGGTCTGGTCGTGGAGGGACGGGCGCTTCTACAAGCGGCGCTACCTCGATGAGGCGCACGCCTTCTATGAGAAACACGGCGGCGTGGCCCTCGCTGTCTCCCGCTTCATCCCCATCGCCCGCACCTTCGTGCCTTTTGCCGCCGGGATGGCGCGCATGCCCTTCCGCTCCTTCTTCCTCTGGAACGTGCTCGGCGCGCTGGTGTGGGTGTGTTCCCTCCTCTTGCTCGGCTGGTGGCTTGGCCGGGACGAGACGATGCGCCGCAACCTGCACCTGCTGATCCTGGCGGTGGTCGGCATCTCGCTTATCCCGCTCGTGATCGGCGTGCTGAAACGTCTGCTCGGCAAGCCGCCGGCGCTGCCGATGGCGCCGGTGTTCGAGCCGCCCCGCGACTGAGCGGCGCCCCCTATGAGCCTGTCGGCTGGTTCGGTCTCGGACGGCATCCCCGACAGACTCCTAGCCAGCCCGACCAGGGCCGGCATACTCTCGGCCTCCATGGCCGACGTCCTTGCATTCACTGATGTTTCCTTCAGCTATCGCGGCGATTGGCTCAATCGCATCCGCTCGCTCGACACGGTCAGCTTCGCGGTGCCGGCTGGCGCCGCCTATGGCTTCCTCGGCGCCAATGGCGCGGGCAAGTCGACGTCGATCAAGCTCACGGTGGGCCTGCTCGCCGGCCAGCGCGGCGAGATCCGCTTGTTCGGCCAGCCGGTCGGCGATGAACGTCTGCGGGCGCGCGTCGGCTACCTGCCTGAGCAGCCCTACTTCTACGAGAACCTGCAGGTCCACGAGTACCTCGCCTACCTCGGTAAATTGTCGGGGCTGCGCGGTCCCGCCTTGCGAACCGCGGTCGATCGCGTCAGCGAATTGCTCGACCTCGCCGAGCTGGCTCGACGCAAGCTGGGCAGCTTCTCGAAGGGCATGCGTCAGCGCTTCGGCCTGGCCCAGGCGATCATCCACCAGCCCGACCTGCTTGTCCTTGATGAGCCGTTCTCGGGCCTCGATCCCTTGTGGCGCGCGCGCTTCAAAGAGGTCATGGCCGCCGAGCGCAAGCGCGGCGCGACGCTGTTCTTCAGCACGCACATCCTCTCCGACGTCGAGGACCTCTGCGATCACTACGCGGTGATCGATCACGGCAAGGTGCTCGAACAGGGCCGCCTCGACACGCTGATCGGCGCCGCGCCGCTGGCGCTGACCGCGCGCGGCGCGCGACCAGAGGGGGCCGAGGATCTCGGCGATGGCACCTGGCGGCTGCTCTTCCCGGACAGCGAGCGCGGCGCGCGCCTGGCGGCGCTTACCGCGAGCGGCGCCGAGATCCTGCGCCTGGAGCGCAAGCACATCGCGTTGGAGGACTACTTCGTGGCACGGGTGCGGGCCTTCCATGCCGCCGGCCGCCCGATGGAGGCCACGCCGTGATCCTGATCATCGCCGGCGCCACCTGCCGTGAGGCGCTGCGCTCGCGCAGCTTCCTCGGCCTGCTCGCGCTCTATTGCCTCGGCATCGGACTGGCGCGCGTGGTCGGCTGGATCAGTCCCGCCAGCGACGATGTCACCACCAATCTGGTGCTCAGCCTGCAGTCGATCGTCGGCGTGCTGGTGGCGGTCGCCACCGGCACCGCCCTGGTCCATACCGAGATCAAGCAGCGCACGCTCTATACCGTGCTCTCGCGCCCGCTCGCGCGGTGGCGTTTCGTGGTCGGCAAGTACCTCGGCCTGGCCGCGGCTCTTGTCGTGGGCCAGGGCGTGATGCTCGGACTCGGACTCACGTGGCTGGGCGCCACCGGCGCGCCGCTGCATTCCGCGTTGGTGGTTGCCGGCCTGCTCACTGCGCTCGAGGTGCTGGTGATGGCGGCGGTGGCGTTGTGCTGGACGGCGCTCACCAGTCCCCTGCTCGCCGCCGCGCTCGGTCTCGCCACCTACGCGCTTGGCCATGCGGTGGCGACCCTGCCCGGCATGCTGCCCTATCTGCAGGGCTGGCGGATGACCGTGGCCGCGGCGGGCGCCAGCCTGATCCCCAATCTCGGACGCTTCGCCTATCGCAACGACGCGGTGCATCAGGTGCCGTTGCCTCCCGCCGAGCTGGCGTCGGCCATCGCCTACGGCCTGCTGTGGATCGCCCTGCTGGTCACCATCACCGTCGCCGTTTATCGGAAGAAGCAGTTGTGATCGCGCGCGTCGGGCTGACGACGGCCATCCTGGCCATGGCCGCGGTGGCGGTGGGCTGGAATGCGCGCGGCATGCTCGGCCATGAGCGCGCCGTACGGGCGAAGAACCTCGATTTCCTCCCGTCGCCAGTGGTGGCGCGGGCGCTGTCGTGCGGCCACCCCTCCAGCGCCTCACGCCTGCGCTGGATCGATGCGTTCGCCTACTTCCAATTCCAGCTCGACCGCAAGGACGACACCATCGCTGGCGGCGGCAGCGGCTTCAAGCGCCTGTACGACATGCTGATCGGGCTCGATCCGCGCTTCGAGCCGTATTACCAGCACGCCGCGCTGTGCCTGGGCGGGGTGCTTGAGCGTCACCAGGACGAACTCGGCTATCTGCAGCGTGGGACATTGGAGCTGCCACAGGCGAGCGGCCTGTGGCGCTCGGCGGCGGCGGTGCTGGTCACCTATTACGCCTGGGATGCGCAGCAGCCGCGCAACCTCGATCGCTTCCTCGCCGCCTGGGCCGACAGCGAGACCGACGACAACGCCAAGGCGATGGTGTGGCAGTGGCAGCGCGCCTTGGCTCGGCGACGCCTGGGCGGTCTCGAACAGGTGCCGTATTGGCTCGACCGCCTGCCGACCACCGTCCCTGATTCGCCGATGTCCGCCTTCATCGAAGGCATCCTGCGCGAGCAGATCGCGCGCTACGCGATCGACGAGTTGAGCGCGGTGCTCGCCGCCCGGCAGGCTGCTGGCGAACCGGTGGAGCGCATCGCCGACCTGCTCGACGCCCCCCGTCTCGCGACGCGTCAGCTGCATCTTCAGCTGGGGCCGGTGGCGGTGATCGATGGCATGCTCGCCTTGCGCAGCGATCCGTTCGGCTATCCCTACCAGCTGCGCGATGGCCGCGTCAGCAGCCTTGGCCTCGACTACCGCGACTTCGCCAAGGCGGTCGCCGGCACGGACACCAAGCTGCAGTCGGCGGCGAAGCGGGATGGCGGTTGGCCCAAGGACCTCGACGGGGTCGCGGCCGTGGGGGTCCTTCTCCCTACTCCGCCGCCCGAAGCCGAGATCGATTACCGCGGCCAGCATCTCATCGCGCGCATTCCCGATCCGCCAGCGTCGCCGTTGACATTCCGCTGATAAGGAGCCTGTCGGGGATAGCGAGCGTCGCGCTGGCTCGGTCTCGGACGGCCATCCGATCCGCGTCGCCATCTTCGCTCGCTATCCCCGACAGACTCCTTGGTGGACAGGGCTCTTCGAGCTCCGCGACCAAGCGCCAGGGAAAGAACCAACCGGCGACCGTTACCACACCGACCGCACAGCCTGAACACGGCGCCAGCGATGATCCCCGTCATCGCCACGGCGGTGACTGGCAGGGTGATCGATTCGTTGCATTCGTTTCCCAAAGCCGTGCATGTGCATCATATCGGTGCGTTTCGGTGCCAGACGATGATCCGCGATGCCGCCGTCTCCAGGTTATGTTAGCTAAGTTTGCCGACTCCGCCCGCAAGTTGATCATACCATGCCCGTCGATCCCGCCGCCGAACAGGTCCACCTCTTGTTCCTGCGCCACGCCGAGGCGATTCGCGGCTACGTCACCGGCCTGGCCGGAGGTGATCTGGCCCTGGCCGACGATGTCTTCCAAGAGGTCTTCCTCGTCGCCAGCCGGCGCGCCGACGATTTCCGGGTCGGCAGCGACTTCAGCGCCTGGGTGCGCGGCATCGCCCGGCTCAAGTTGCTCGAGGTTCTGCGTCAACGTAGCCGCGGCACCGGTTTCGCCGAGGACGTGCTTGGCCTCCTCGCGGCCGAGGCGCCTGCTGATGAGAATTGGCGCATCCACCAGCACGCTTTGCAGGATTGTCTCGGCCGTCTCGCCCCGCGCGCGCGCGAGTTG
>ENA-ORBV01009312-ORBV01009312.1-microbial-mat-metagenome-genome-assembly--contig:-NODE-9312-length-16162-cov-5.584022_pt1 | contig 16162 bp, 12 predicted proteins | sample MGYA00237777_ERZ505514 | MGnify/ENA primary metagenome ERZ505514 (study PRJEB26160, sample SAMN06269048) | microbial mat metagenome | isolation source: Oligotrophic lake microbial mat | place... | reverse complement strand
CAAATATATTTGGTATATTGTCTGTCGTCAAGATCAGCCGTCAAGTTCCGGTATTCGGCATGCAGCGTCAGGCGTCAGGGTCGGATCAGGTCTCTTTGGTCGACGTCTATCAGCTTTCTTCGTAGCTGCGCACGCGACCGAGCAGATCCGTACACCGCAGTTGACGTTGCGGCCAAGCCCCCGGTTCAGGAGAACACGATGCCACGACAACCCACAACCAAGCGCCCCAAAGGCAGCGGCATGCGCGCGGCCTACGATGAGATCCGTGCCAAGATCCTCTCGTTGGAACTGTCGCCTGGCAAGGCCTTCGATGAACATGAGTTGATGTCTTCGTTGAAGTTGTCCCGAACGCCTATCCGTGAGGCACTCATCCACCTGGCGGCCGAAGGACTGGTCGAATTGCTGCCGAATCGAGCGGCCAAGGTCGCGCGCATCGACCTCGCGGGTGTCCGGGAATTTTTCGAGGCACTAGACGCAAACCAGCGCATGGTGACGCGATGGGCCGCGCTGCGTCGCTCTCAGGAAGAATTGCGACGCATCGATGACGAGCGCCGCAACTTCGAGGAAGCAATGGCAAATGGCGATGTTGCAATGATGATGCAAACCAACCTCGCATTCCACCATGCCATTGCGAATGCCTGCGGCAATAGCTTGGTGGCCAAGACTTACGCCCAGTTGCTTGCCTTCGGTCTGCGCCTGTCGCACATCTCGCTGGTCTACGAGGAAGTCACGCCGAGTCGACGCGCCAGCCACCACCATGAAATCGTCAAGGACCACCAGGACATGCTGGGCCATCTGATTACCGGGGACGCCGATGCCGCCGAAGAGGTTGCACGGGTTCACACAGTCCGCTTCAAGGCCCGGGTCGTCGAGTTCATGCGTACAAATCTAGCCGCCGATATGAAGTTCTAGTCACCGGACGCAAGCCTGTGCGAGCGATCGGACACGTTGTTTTTGACAATTAAAAATATCTTTTGTATATTTCACGTTGTCCGGACATCGCGGAGCACGACGTTCGGGGTTGGTACCTGTCGCTTGCTTCCTATTGAAAGGAGACGGAGATGAAGCGTTCATGGATTCGTGCGGGCGCTCTGGCGCTCGGTCTGGTCTTGGCGGGGGCGATGCCTTCGCTGGCGCAAGTGGTGCTGAAGGCCGGCCATATTTCCCCGAAAGGCAGTGCCGAAGGTGTGGCGGTGGACCGGTTTGCCGCGCTCGTCAAGGAAAAGACGGGTGGTGCCGTGGTCATCGAGGTGTTCCCCTCTGAACAACTGGGTCCGGCAACCGCGATGATCGAGAGCACCATTCTCGGCAATCAAGACATCTATGTGGGCGGCAACGTCGAGTTCGAACGCTTCAGTCCCGGGCTCAAGGCCCTGGGCCTGAACTATGCAGTGGAGTCGCAAGAGCAGTTTCGCAAGATTCTGCGCAGCCCGCTTTGGACAGAGATCTTCATCGACCCACTGGACAAGACTGGCCTGTCGGTCATCGCGTCGGACTGGGAACGTGGGCCATTTCGCGTGCTGGTGTCGACAAGGCCCGTGAAGAGCTTCGACGACCTCAAGGGCCTCAAATTGCGGATCGCCCCGATCGACACATGGCGAAAATCATGGACAGCGTTGGGAACACAAGTCGTGGTGATCCCCTGGAACGATGTTTACCTGGGGCTTCAGCAAGGCATGATCGAAGCGGTCACGGCTCCGGCCAACCTCGTCAGTGGCATGCGATTCACGGAAGTCGCGAAGTATGTCGCTCGAACCGACGAATACTGGGGCGTCCTGGCGATTTTGGCCAACAAGCGCAAATTCGCAACACTGACCGCCGCGCACAGGCAGGCCATTGTGGATGCAGCCAATCAGGCCGGTAAGGAGTACATGGGGGCGGCCGAGGCCGCGATCGAACGCGACTTTGCCAGCATGAAGGCCAACGGCGTCACATACACGGTCCTTGACCTCAAACCAGGCAGCGCGAAAATGCGCCCCGTCATTCTGGATCTGGAGAAAGAAGGATTCATACCAGCGGGCATCTACGACCGGATTCGTGCCGTCAAGTAACGAATTTGTTCAATGCGCGCAAATGTCGTTGGCATGGAACGCTGGAGCGCAGTGCTGGCACAGGCTCTCTCGATGCTCGCTGTTGTTCTGTTTGCGGTGGTCGTCATCCTGAATGGCTGGGAGGCCGCCGCCCGTTATTTCTTCGCGGCATCGTCGATCTACACCGTCGAACTCTCACTCGTGCTGGCGTCCATCGTCTATTTCACGGGGTATGCCGGCTTGCTTCAGAGAGATGAGGATGTACGCCTCGAGTACTTTGTCAAGAAGCTGGGCCCTCGCATGCAGCGCATGATCGATACGTTCAACGAATTGGCATCTACCCTGTTCTTCACGACTCTTGTTTACGGCAGTTGGGCCTACTACAGCCTGACGTCCGCCATGCCACACGTGCTTTTCCCGTTCCACCAGGGATATGTTGTACTGCCGATAGCAGCAGGCGCATTGGCCTGCTTATGGATCGCGATTACGCGCCTGCTGCGCTCAGTCCTCAACCTTTTCGATTCCGATTGAGACTTCCCAGGAAACCTGCGACGGGGCGCTCACGATCGAATGGCGCGTCGCACCTTCTCCAAGCACCATGCTGTCACTGTTGATGGTCAGCCTCTTCGTGTTGTTCCTCTTCATGCGTATGCCTGTGTCGATTGCCATTGGGCTGTCCACAGTGCCACCGCTGATCCTCATGGGTAAAGACCTTGCCGTACTTCCACAGTTCATGCTCAAGGGCGGCAACAGCGTGGCGCTGCTTGCGGTTCCGTTCTTCATATTGGCGGGCAACCTGTTCAGCGCGCTTGGGCTTGGTAGTCGGATTTGGGATTTCGCCCGCGCGATGGTCGGCCACCTTCGCGGCGGGCTGGCCCATGTCATGGTGCTGGCCAACATGATTTTCGCGGGCATCTCCGGATCTGCCCTGGCCGACGCCGCAGGGTTGGCGGCGATCGGCATTCCGCAAATGGAGCGAGCAGGGTACCGGCGCCGTTTTGCGGCGGCCGTGACCTTGTGTTCTTCCGTCATCGGCCCGATGATTCCGCCGAGCATCAACCTGGTCATCTATGGCGTAATCGCGCAGGTGTCCATCGGCAAGTTGTTCCTGGCTGGCGTCGTGCCTGGCGTGCTGATCGGCGTCTTGATGATGATCGCCATCACACTGATGGCGCGATTTGGTGCGGAGCCCATGCCCGTCTCCAAACGCGCAACATTCGCCGCGCGAGGAGGGGCGTTTGCAAGAAGCCTTCCGGCGCTGGTTGTTCCGGTGATCATCGTCGCAGGCATGGGTTCTGGTGCCATCTCTCCGACGGAGGTCGGCATCGTTGCGTCGCTGTATGCCCTGTTGCTGGGCCTGATCTACCGCGAAGCGTCGGCGAAAGACATTTTCGCCAGCGTGAAGGAGTCAGCGGGTCAAAGCATCAACATCATGTTCATCATTGCCGTCTCCACGGTCGCGGGCTGGGTATTCACCTACGATGGCGCGGCACAGAAAGTAGCGCAATGGTTGTTGACGATCAGCGATAACAAGTACGTCCTGCTATTGCTCATGAACATCTTCCTTCTTGTGCTGGGATGCCTTCTGGAACCGATCCCACTGTTGATCCTCGTCGCGCCGATCCTGTTGCCTGTCGTGCAGCAGCTTGGCGTGGATCTGGTGCACTTCGGGATCATCCTTAACCTCAACATCACGATAGGCATCATCACGCCCCCGATGGGCATCGGCTTGTATGTGATGACGCGGGTGTCCGGGGTGAGTTTTGAGGAACTGGTCAAGGCCTGCATGCCCATGATGGTTCCACTGCTGGCGTCGCTGATGCTGCTCACATTCATGCCAGCGTTGTCACTGTGGCTGCCCGAGTTGATACTTGGCAGATAGGCTCCAAGGCACGGTAGGGACCAGATTTTCAAATGCCGCAGGCACCCATTCCACCGGGCGAAGCAATTTGCTGCTTGCCTTTGCCATGTTCGCAACGTATACATCCGAAAGTTTGACGAACAAGTAACACCTGGGCCCGCTGCCACCACGCGACAACGTGGGCCCTTGGACCAGGATTTGTACATGCTTTCCCAGCCCGTCCACGAGATCCGTTGCCTTTGGGACCAGAAGGTGCCGATGCGTGACAACATCCTGTTGTCGGCCGACGTGTACCTGCCTCTGGCTGAGGGCCCGTTTCCGACGGTGCTGCTGCGCACGCCGTACGAGAGCACGCGCGACGGCCACATCGATTGGGCGGCCTGGTGGGCCCGGCGCGGCTATGCCTGTGTCGTGCAGGACAACCGCGGCAAGTTCGAGTCGCAAGGCGTTTTTTATCCTTACCGCGACGACGGCCCTGACGGGCACGACACGCTGGCATGGATCGCGGCCCAGCCTTGGTGCAGCGGCAAGATCGGTACCAGCGGGCGCTCCTATGGCGGGTTGTTTCAGTGGCAGCTCGCGCCGCACCGCAGCCCACACCTGACAGCCATGGCGCCTCAGGTCATCATGGGCGACTATTTTGGCGACTACCACCACACCGGCGGCGCGGTGCAATGGGCGATCACGCTCATGGCGGCGATCACCTTTGCCACCAATGTGGCCTTTGCGCAGCGTGGCTGCGCGCACCTGTTCGGCAACCAGAAGTTCTACCGCACGCTACCGCTGTTGGATGCCGACGTGGCCGCGATCGGGCGCGAAATCCCGTTCTTTCGCGACTGGCTGCTGCACTCGGAGGACGATGCCTATTGGCAGGCGATCAATACCGAAAACAAACTCGACCAGATCGATGTCCCTGTCTACCAGCAGTGCGGCTGGTACGACGCCTATACGGCAGCGAGCTTTCGCATGTGGAACGGGTTGCGTCAGCGCGGCTACTCCGACAAGGCCCGCAAGAACCAGAAGATCTATGTCGTGCCCTGGACGCACCACATCCCCGAAGGTTCGCGCTTGGGCGACATCGACTTTGGCCCCAATGCCTACGTCGACCTCAATGCGCAAGACCTGCGCTGGTTCGACCACTGGCTCAAGGGCAATGACACCGGCCTCATGGACGAGGCACCGATTCGCCTGTTTGTGATGGGCACCAATATCTGGCGCGGTGAGCACGAGTGGCCGTTGGCGCGCACCGTGTTCACACCCTATTACCTGCACAGTGCCGGGCTGGCCAACTCGCTGTGCGGCGACGGGCAGTTGTCGCCGCTGTCCCCGGGTGACGAACCTGCGGATCGCTTCGACTACGACCCTGATCATCCGGTGCCTACGCTGGGCGGCAACAACACGACCTGGACCCAGATGAAGTTCGCCGTCGACCAGGTGCTACCAGGTCCGGTCGACCAGCGGCCGGTGGAGCGTCGTGACGACGTGCTGGTGTACACCGGCGCCGTGCTGGAGCAGGATCTGGAAGTGACCGGGCCGCTGGAGGTGCTGCTGTACGCCAGCTCCTCCGCGCCCGATACCGACTTCACCGCCAAGCTGGTGGATGTCCACCCCGGCGGTCAGGCGATCCACATCGCAGAGGGCATCTTGCGGGCGCGTTACCGGCATGGGTATGGCGAGCAGCTGCTGCTGGTGCCAGGCGAGGCGGCCTGCTTCAGAATCGAGCTTGCGCCGACCAGCAACGTGTTTCTGGCGGGCCATCGCATCCGGGTCGAGATTTCCAGTAGCAACTTTCCACGTTTCAACCGCAACCTGAATACGGGCGAGGACGTCGCCACAGGCACGCGCTGGCAGGTGGCACATCAGACGGTGTTCCATGACAGCGTGCGGGCGTCTCACATCATCTTGCCGGTGATCCCGCCGCCGACGGCATGAGGCTCTCTGTCGGCGCGCGCAGCTTACGCCGCAGGAATCAGCGGCAGAACGATGTGCGATGGGTGGTTGCGGTCGAGATGCACGTGGTTGGTGGCGATCACGCTATGGGTGTGGCGGCCCAAAGGTTCGCCGGTGTTGGGGTTGATGTCCAGCCGCGGGAAGTTGCTGCTGGAAATGTCGACCCGGATACGGTGACCGCGCGCGAACAGGTTGCTGGTGGGCGGCAGCGTGATCGTCACCTTGGCCACTTCGCCGGGTTGCATCAAGACCTCACGGTACCAGCCCTCGCGGAACCTGCAGCGGATCACCGAGTCGCACAGATTCATGTCGTAGCCTTGCGGGTCCGTGGCCGTGGGCGGGTGCACATCGATCAGCTTGGCGGTGAAATCGGTGTCGGGAGCACTCGACGAAACATACAAGTGCACCGTGATCGGACCCGTGACCTCCACATCTTCGCCCAGTGGCGGAGTCTGGAACACCAGCACATCCGGACGTTCGGACAGCCTGGGGTACGGTGCGCGGGCGGCAAAGGTTTCGGGGGTCTCGCGCTGGTCCAGCGGGCCGGGGCCCAGCACATAACGCAGTCGCAGTACCGGGTTCAGAAAACGCGACCACATCGATTCCGGGCCGCCTGCGTCCTCTGGCGGCTGCTCCATGATGCCGCACAGGCCGCCGCCGATGCTGGGCACCGGATGCGCCGGGTCGAATTCGAAGCTGCGCTGCGCAGCCTCGGCATCGGGTGCCTGCGCCGACAGCTGCCCGTCGGCGAGGAAGTACATCGGCGTCCAGGCGGTGCGCGCCAGCGGCCATGCCTGCTCGTCGCGCCAGCGGCCGCCGTGGTCGATCCGGCCTTGGTCATCGCGCAGGCCGCTGCCTCCACCCATGATGAAGATGCGCACCGGTGCGGCGCGCTCCAGGCCGTTGTCATGCTCCCGCAGCGTGCGATCAAAGAATTGCAGTTGCTCGGCAAAGTAGCGCTGCACACCCCAGATGCTCTCGGGGCCGAAATCCACATCGTTCATGAAACTCGATTCACCGCGCATGCCGCCATGGCCCCAGGGGCCGACGACCAAGCGCTGGTGCTGGCTGTTCTGCCGTGCCATTGCGGCGAAGTACTCGGTCATTGCCAGCGGATAGGCGTCGTACCAGCCGGTGCTGAAGGTGCCGGGGATGTCGGCATGCTCATGGAAATGGGCTGGGTAGCAGTTGCGCACCTCGTCCCACCACGCATCGCGTACGCCGCGCGTGTAGTAGTTCAGCAAAATTTCCTCGAGCTTGGGCGTGTGGCGCAGCGAAAGTTGCCCGGCCTTCCAGGGGGTACTCAGCAGCAACTGGCGCATGTTGCGCAGGTCTTCCCATACTTCGGCCTGTTTGCCGGCGTCGTCGCGGATGTCCTGCGCGTCTTGCGCGTGTACGAACAAGGCCCAGAACATCTGCAACTGCATCGCACCGCCTTCGCGCCCCTGGTGCTGGTAGTTGTCGGTCGGGGTGACATCGGGCCAGATGGCCGTCAGGTGGGGCGGGCGTTCCAGGGCGGCCCGCACCTGCGTGACTGCGGCGAACGAACTACCCACCATGCCCACACGACCGTTGCTCCAGGGTCGGCTGGCAATCCACTCGATGGTGTCGTAGCCATCGCGGCCTTCGTGGGGCGTGGCCGTGTGCTCGTAGTCGCCGCTTCCTTCGGAGCGTTTGCGATCGCGCAGATCCTGCAAAACGACGACATAACCCAGTGGTGTGAAGTAGTCGGCCAGTTCGGAGTAGCGGCGGTCCGTCTTGTCGTAGGGCGTGCGGCACAGGATGGTGGGGAAGGGGCCCGAAAGGGGCTCGCCGTCGCGGGCTGGGCGGAACAGGTCAGTGGCGAGCCGGATGCCATCGCGCATCGGGATGAAAACATCCCGGTAAACGACGATTCCCAACCTTTCTCCCTGTGGGGCATGCGGGCTGAGTTGCAGCATTTGCAGATTGTATACTTTTATTAAGTATGCTAGTCTCGCTGCACGCGCATGCTGCAATGTCCGTTCTGGGGCACTGTTTGTCCGAGGTGATATGGATTGACGGGGTTCCCGGACATTGGGGGCGGAGCGAGTCTGGCAACAGTGGCAAGTCATCCCGTTCGCGGGGCACAACATCAGGAGAGCCTTTTCATGAAACTGAAATTCCTTCAATTGGCCCTCGCCGCTTCGCTGGCACTGGGTGCCGTGGTTCCGGCCATGGCCCAGAAAAAGGGCGGCGACGTGGTGATCGCCATGACCGCGGCCCCGCCGTCGCTGGACCCGCACGCGACCTCGGCCCAGGTGGCGCGCAATGTCAACCTGCATATCTTCGAGACGCTGTATGCGCGTGACGAAGGTGCCCGCCCGGTGCCGGATCTCGCCACCGGGGTCACCGTATCCCCGGACGGGCTCACATATGTGTTCGCCTTGCGCCAGGGCGTGAAGTTCCACAATGGCAAGGACATGACGCCGGCTGATGTGGTCGCCTCGCTGGAGCGCTACCGCAAGGCCGGTGCCTCGGCCAGCCTGATTGCTGCCATTGACACCGTTGCGGCCACCGGCCCCAACCAGGTGACGATCAAGCTCAAGACAGTGCAGTCGACCTTTCTGGGCAACCTGTCGAGCCCGCGCGCACCGATCGCCATCATGCCGGCCGAGGAAGCCGCCAAGGAAATGGGCAAGGCAGCGTCGATCGGCACCGGCCCGTTCAGCTTTGTCGAGTACAAGCCCGACAGCCATATCAAGCTTGCACGATTCGACGGGTACAAGCCCAATCCGGCCTACAAAGAGCGCGACGGTTTTGCCGGCGCAAAAGTGGTCCATATCGACTCTGTCACTTTCCGGTTCATGCCGGAGGCCGGCGCGCGCGATGCCGGGGTCGAGACCGGCCAGGTGCATTTCAACGAGCAGGCCGACAGCACGACAGCCAAGCGACTGCGCGGCAACGCCAACTTCCAGGTCATCTCGATGCTGCCTTTCGCAGCGCAGATCCTGAAGTACAACATGGCACAGGGTGCCGCCACCGATGTGAACTTCCGCCGTGCCGTGCAGATGTCCTTGAATGCCGAAGAGATCATGGGCGTTGCCTACCCGGACATTAACCGCATCGACCAGTCCTGGGTGTATGCCGGCTCGGCGTACCACACCGGCCGTCCGGCCTTCAAGCAGGATTTGGCTGGTGCCAAGGCCAGCTTGGCCAAGTCCAGCTACAAGGGTGAAAAGCTGACGTTCATCGTGCACAACGACCGTCCCACCGTGGATGCCGCAACCGTGATGCAGCAGCAGATGACGGCAACCGGCATCAATGTCGAACTGAAGGTCGCCGACTGGCCCACCACTTCGGGCATCGGCCTCAAAAGCGACCAGGGCTGGAACTTCTGGACCCATGGCTTCGGCATTGAGCCCTACGAGGGCCCGGCATCCGCCATGTCGCACTGGGTGAAGGGCCAGGGCCAGCGCAAGGACGACCCAACGATCGATGCCCTGTTTGCCAAGCTCAACGGCGAGATGAACGTCGACGCCCAGAAGAAGTTGTTCGCCGAGTTCGAGAATCGCATGGCCGACGAAGCCATCGCCACCAATATCGGCAACTACGGGCTGTTCCAGGTGGCCTCCTCGAAGTTGAAGAACTTCAAGGCCTACCGCATTCCGCGCATGTGGGGTGTCTGGCTGGAGTAGTCCACGTCAGCAGAAAGCAGAGACCGGGCTACGGAGTGCCACGCTGCGCTCAACACGATTGTTGAAGAAGCACAATGGGTCGTTTCATCGTTCGTCGCCTTCTCGCATCGATCCCGGTCCTGTTTCTGGTTTCCCTGATCACCTTCGGCCTGTTGTGGCTGGTGCCGGGTGATCCGGCTTCCATGTTCCTGGACGCCAGTGCCACCGCCGAGGCGCTGGAGCGCGTGCGACGTGAACTGGGCCTCGACCGGCCGTTTCTGGTGCGCATGGGCGAGTGGTACATGCGCTTGCTGCAGGGCGACCTCGGCACGTCGCTGTTGCTCAACCGCAGCGTGACCAGCGCCATCCTGGAGCGGCTGCCGGTCACGCTGTCGCTCACCATGCTGGCCTTCTTCTTTGCGGTGCTGATCGGTGTGGCAGCGGGCGTGGTGGCGGCTGTGCGCCATGGCAAGGCGGCCGACCAGGGCATGATGACGCTGGCACTGCTGGGTCTGTCGATCCCCGAGTTCTGGCTCGGTCTGGTGCTGATCTGGGTGGTGGCCGTGCTGGTGCCGATCTTTCCGCCGGGCGATTACGTGCCCTTCTTCACCAACCCCTGGGAATGGGCGCGCCACATTGCCCTGCCCACCTTCACACTGGCATGCGTGCAGATGGGCTTTGTGGCCCGCATGACGCGCTCCAGCATGCTCGAAGTGCTCGGCCAGGATTTCGTGCGCACCGCGCGGGCCAAGGGGCTCCCCGAGTCTTACGTGGTGGTGCGCCACGGCCTGGTCAATGCCATGGTACCGATCGTCACCGTCATGGGCATCATGGTGGGCGGTCTGCTCGGCGGCGCAGTCGTGATCGAGCAGGTGTTCTCGATCCCGGGCATGGGGCGGCTGATCATCGGTGCCGTGTTGTCGCGCGATTTTCCGGTGATCCAGGGTGGGTTGCTGTTCCTGGCGCTGATCTACCTCATGGTCAATATTGGGGTCGACCTGTTGTACGCGGTGATCGATCCACGGGTGCGTCTGGAATGAGCGCCACCACCACCGTGCAGGCAGCGCCAAACGCAGCGCCGTCGGCCGCACCGGGGCGCAAGTCGTTTGTGCGCAGGCTGTTTGGCAACCGCTCCTTCGTGATCGGCCTGGTGCTGGTCGGTCTGATCGCGCTGCTGGCGTTACTGGCCAACGTGGTGGCACCGTACGACCCGCTCAAGGGCAACTTCCGCGAACGCATGCTGGCACCGAATCTGCAGCACTGGATGGGCACTGACCACTTCGGGCGCGACATCCTGTCGCGCGTGCTGCACGGTGCGCGTATTTCGTTGCAGATCGGTTTCATGGTGGCCCTGCTGACGGGCGCGGCGGGCGTGATCATCGGTGCCACCGCAGGCTATTTTCGCCGCACTGACGGCGTGATCATGCGGCTGATGGATGCCTTCATGGCCTTCCCGTCCATCATCCTCGCCATTGCCATCAGCTCGGTGCTGGGGGCCTCGGTCACCAACGTGATCATTGCGCTGGCCATTGCGGCAACCCCGCACACTGCGCGCATCGTGCGGGCCTCGGTGATGGTGGTGCGTGAGATGGAGTATGTCGAGGCCGCGCGGGCGCTGGGCGCGGGCCACGCACGCATACTGTTGCGCCATGTGATGGCCAACGCCATGGCACCGCTGGTGGTGCGCATGACCTATGTGTTTGCGGTAGCCATCCTCGCCGAAGCCGTGTTGTCCTATATCGGCGTCGGCCCGCCGCCGCCGGCGCCCACGTTTGGTGCCATCATCGCCAATGGTCGCGACTTCATCATCGCCGCCCCCTGGATCACGGTCGCGCCCGGTCTGGCCATCGTGGCATGCGTGCTGGGGTTGAACCTGCTGGGTGATGGTCTGCGCGATGTGCTGGACCCGCGCATGGTGGTGAACCGATGAGTGCTGCATCTGCCCCCATGCTGGAAATCTGCCAGCTCACCACTGCACTGGGAAAGCACGGACCCGAGATCCTCAGCAGTGTCGATCTGTTCCTGAGCAGCGGCGAGGTGCTAGGCGTCGTAGGCGAGTCTGGCTCCGGCAAAAGCATGCTGGCGCTGTCCATCATGGGCCTCCTGCCGGAGTCGATCGCAGTACGCGCTGGGCAGATCCGCTTGCAGGGCCAGGACTTGCTGACCCTGCGTGCCCCGCAGATGCGCGCACTGCGCGGCAAGGACATAGCCATGATTTTCCAGGAGCCGATGACCTCGCTCAACCCGATCATGCGGGTTGGGCAGCAGATCGGCGAGGTGCTGCGCTGGCACCTCGATCTGAAGGGCGAGGCGGCACGCGAAGAGGGAATTGCTTTGCTGCGCCGGGTCGAGATGCCCGACCCGCAGCACCAGATCGACGCCTATCCGCATGAGCTTTCCGGTGGCATGCGCCAGCGGGTGATGATCGCCATGGCACTGGCCGGCCGCCCCAAGCTGCTGATCGCCGATGAGCCCACCACCGCGCTGGACGTGACCATCCAGGCGCAGATTCTCGACCTGGTGCGCAAGCTGCAGGCTGACAGCGGCATGTCGGTGTTGCTGATCACCCACGACCTTGGCGTTATCGCCGAGATGTCCGACCGGGTCGCCGTGATGTATGCGGGGCGGGTGGTCGAGTTCGGGTCTGCACTGGACATCTTCGACCGGCCGGCCCACCCGTACACCCGCGGCCTGCTGACGTCGCGGCCCAAGATCTCGGCCGGCTCCGAGTGGCTCAGCACCATTGAGGGCACTGTGCCGGCAGTGGGCCAGATGGGCGCCGGCTGCACTTTCGCGCCGCGTTGCAGTCTGGCGCGCGAGGCTTGTGGCAGCGTGCCACCGCTGCGCGAGGTCGGCCCCGGGCACCAGGCGGCCTGTGTGGCACCGTTCGAGACTGCGATGCCACAGGGAGTGACGGCCAGATGAGCACGGCACCACCTACAGCCCCCCTGATCGAGGCGCGCGGCCTGCGCAAGTATTTTGAGCGCCCGCGACGCTTCCTGGCCGAGCGCCCGCCGCCGCTGCGCGCGGTGGACGGCATCGACCTGCAGATCGCCCCTGGCGAAACGCTGGGTCTGGTCGGCGAATCGGGCTGTGGCAAGTCCACCACCGGCCGCCTGCTGCTGCGCCTGATCGAACCCAGCGGCGGCAGCATCCTGCACCATGGCCAGGACATCACCACGCTCGACAGCGCCGGCATGCGCAGCAAGCGGCGCGCGATGCAGATCGTGTTCCAGGACCCTTATGGTTCGCTCAACCCGCGCATGCGGGTCGACGACATCATCACCGAACCGCTGGTGATCCACGGCGTGGGAGACGCGGCCAGCCGCGCCGGGCGGGTACGTGAACTGCTGCGCCTGGTCAGCCTGCCCGAGAGCGCGCTGCAGCGTTATCCGCACGAGTTCTCCGGCGGCCAGCGCCAGCGTATCGGCATCGCCCGCGCGCTCGCGCTGGAGCCCGAATTCATCGTCGCCGACGAGGCGGTGTCGGCGCTCGACGTATCAGTGCAGGCCCAGGTGATCAACCTGATGCGCGAGTTGCAGCGCGACCTCAAGCTGACCTACCTGTTCATCTCGCACAACCTGGCGGTGGTACGCAACATCAGCGACCGGGTGGCGGTGATGTATCTGGGACGCATCGTCGAGGTCGCATCGGCGCAGCAATTGTTCGACCAGCCACGGCATCCTTACACCCAGGCCTTGCTGGCGGCCCTGCCCAGCGATCACCCCCGGCAGCGCCGCACCCGCGCCCTGATCCGCGGCGACATGCCGGACCCGAACACCATCGGCACCGGTTGCCGCTTTGCCAGCCGCTGCCCGCATGTCCAGCCGCGTTGCCAGGTCGAGGATCCGCAGCTGCACGCAACGCAAGACGGCCAGCAAGTGGCCTGCCTGAGGGTCGCCGACGGCAGCCTGCCGGGCTGACAGCGTGGGCCCCATCGATTGCCTCTCACGCCCTGACGTGCCCCCAGTCCCATCAACCGATCCATCGCAGAAAGGAAACACCATGGCCAAGAGACCCCGCATTCTGGTCGCCGAGTGCATGCAGGAGATCTCCTCGTTCAATCCGCTGCAGTCCGAATACGCCAACTTCCACATCGAGCGCGGCCAGCAGATGCTGGTGCAAAAGGGCATCAACACCGGTCTGGGTGGTGCGCTGGCGGTGTTCGACGAGGTCGGATTCGAGCCGGTGCTGACGATTGCCGCGCGCGCCGGTTCGGCCGGGTTGTTGTCCAGGCCCGGCTGGAACCGATTGATGGGCGAGGTGATGGAGGCCATTGCCGCCGAGGCCAACAGCGGCATCGACGGCGTCTATTTTTCGATGCACGGGGCCATGGCCGCCGACGGCGAACTCGACCCGGAAGGGTATCTGCTTGCCGAGACCCGCAAGCTGGTCGGCCCCGATGTGCCGATCGTCATCACGCAGGATCTGCACGGCATCCTGACCGACCGCATGCTGCGCCAGATCGATGGCCTGGCGATCTACCACACCTATCCGCATGTCGATTTCGCCTCCACCGGTGCGCGTGCCGCGCGGGTGCTGCACCGGCTGGTGACCGACAAGGGCGTGAAACCGACGATCGCGCGGGTGACCATTCCGGCGCTGGTGCGCGGCGATGAGTTGATCACCAAGTCAGGGTGTTACGGCTCGCTGATCCGCGAGACGCGCCGGCTCGAACTCGAAGGCGTGGCAATGTCGGCCGGCATCATGATCGGCAACCCGTTCACCGACGTGCCCGAGTTGTGTTGCCAGGTGATCGTGGCCACCGATGGCCACGCCGACGTCGCGCAGGCGCAGGCGCTGCGGCTGGCGCAGGAGTTCTGGCCGCTGCGCCACCGCATGCAGGGCAAGTTCAGCAGCCTGGAGCGCGCGATTGCGCAGGCCCGCTCGATACCGGGGCCCGTGATCTTCACCGACGCGGCCGACGCCACCTCGTCGGGCGCCACCGGCGACTCCAACCTGATGCTGCAAGGGCTGCAGGCTGCCGGTTATCCGAAGAGGGTGCTGGCGCAGATCGTCGATCCTGGCGCTGCCGCCGCGGCGCACAAGGCCGGCGTGGGGGCCACGGTGCAGGTGACGCTGGGCGGCGCGATCGATCCGGCGCGGTTCACGCCGATGCCGGTCACGGCCCGGGTCCAGTTGTTGTCCGATGGCCGCTCGCGGCTGGAGACGATGAAGATCGGTCTGAACGCTGGCCCGAGCGCAGTGCTGACCTGGGACAACTTCACGGTGGTGGTGTTCAGCAAGACACTGGGCCTGTTCGACCGCGCCATGTATTTCGCCAATGGACTGAACCCGCAGGACTTCGACCTGATCGTCGTGAAGTCGCCGCATACCGAGCACCACATGTACGAGGCCTGGGCCGATTGCAATTTCAATGTCGACGTGCCTGGCGCGACTTCGGCCAACCTTCCCACGCTGGGGCACACGATCTGTGCGCGGCCGATGTTTCCGCTCGATGCCGACGTGGTGTTCGAGCCGAAGGCCACGCTGTACACCCGCTGAGCACACTGGACGGCGCGCCACCATGAAGATCGAAGCTGTCGACTTTTTCTACCTCGCGATGCCCGAGGTCACGCTGGAGGCCGATGGCAGCCAGGACGCGCTGCTGGTGCGGGTGCAGGCCGGTGGCCATGTCGGTTACGGCGAATGCGAGGCGGCGCCGTTGCCGTCGATCGCCGCGTTCGTATGCCCGCACTCGCACGGCGCCTGCCAGCCGGTCAGCGCTTCGGTGCTGGGGCGCGAACTCAACGACGTAGGCGACATCGCGGCCATCGCCGCCGACGTGGCCTACAACAGCATGGACGTGCTGCAGGCTGCCCACACCTTCTCGGGTATCGAGATGGCCTTGTGGGATATCCTGGGCAAGGCGCGTGCCGAGCCGGTCTGGAAACTGCTGGGTTATACCCACAACCACAGCAAGACACCGTATGCGTCGCTGTTGTTCGGCGACGATGCGCAGCAGACGCTGGAGCGCGCACGCGACGCGATGGCGCGCGGTTTCCGCGCGGTCAAGTTCGGCTGGGGGCCGATCGGGCGCGGCAGCGCCGATCGAGACGCGGAGCACTTCGTGGCGGCGCGCGAGGCGATCGGAGCGGACGGCATCCTGCTGGTCGATGTCGGGCAGATCTTCATCGACGATGTGGAACGTGCGGTTGCGCGTCTGCCGGCACTGGAGGCGGCGCGGGCGACCTGGCTGGAGGAGCCGTTCCATTCCAGCGCCCTGGAGGAATACGGCGCGCTGGCGCGCCGGTGCACCACGGTGCGACTCGCCGGCGGCGAGGGCGCGCACAACTTCTCGATGGCGCGGCACCTGATCGACTACGGGGGCATCGGTTACGTGCAGATCGACTGTGGTCGCATCGGCGGCATCGGCCCGGCCAAGCAGGTCGCGGATCACGCCGTGGCCAAGGGGGTCACCTATGTCAACCACACCTTCACCTCGCACCTGGCGCTGAGCGCGTCGTTGCAGCCGTTCGCCGGGTTGCGCGAACACACCATCTGCGAATACCCGGCCGCGCCCAAGGCGCTGGCGGTGGAACTGACCGGCAACCACATCGAGCGCGATGCGCAGGGCTGCGTCCGCGCGCCGGACGCGCCGGGGCTGGGCATTGCGATCAACGCGGCAGCGGTGCGGCGTTACCAGGTCGACACCGAACTGCGCGTGGCCTGTCTCTTATACACAT
>ENA-ORBV01009311-ORBV01009311.1-microbial-mat-metagenome-genome-assembly--contig:-NODE-9311-length-16164-cov-4.937714_pt1 | contig 16164 bp, 15 predicted proteins | sample MGYA00237777_ERZ505514 | MGnify/ENA primary metagenome ERZ505514 (study PRJEB26160, sample SAMN06269048) | microbial mat metagenome | isolation source: Oligotrophic lake microbial mat | place... | reverse complement strand
TTGTTCATCATAAGAAATTGGCCGCACGCGAACTATCCCCACTTCGTGCCGTTTTCAATTTGGCCGAAATCACAGATTTGCTGATTTCGATAGCCCTTTCAACTCTTTCAAAATCGCAAGCCGTGAGCTTGCTCGAAATGGCTATCGAGCTTTATCTCGTGGATCGAAGCCTCACGAAGCTTCTAAAAAATGATAACGAATCATCTCATACTTGGTTAGCGAGAATTTCTGCCTTACGTATGCCTCTCACTAAAAAATCAGATCAAGATTTTGCTTTAAAAACTTCGGCGCTCAATTGGCCCAGCCACGTGAAGGCCGAATGGATTCGTAGCGGCGATCAGTCCGGCTTACAAATTTCGCTTTTTGCCACTTCACAAGCTGACTTTAAAAAAAAGCTATTGGGAATTAATAAAATAAATGATGAACTGACAATGACACCAGAAAAATTATGGACCAACTCTTAAAGAGCTTTACAAAAGTATATATCAGCAAAGACGCGGTCACAAGTGACGCGGCTCGGAGATTTTTCGACCTAATTCCGCACGAAAAAATAGCCATTGTTTCTGAACGACCTTATCCCGAAGTGCAAGGTAGTCTGTCGGCAAGTGAATATGATCGAAGTAAGCGAGAACTTTTTTTAACACACTATCAAGGACAGTTTTTTAAAAAGTGTCCTGGTTTTAAACCAGGGCTGGTCTGTTGCAACTATTTTGTATTAAACCTGGGTCTACAATGTAATATGAATTGCTCGTATTGCTATTTGCAGTCCTATCTTAATACTCCAGTTACAACTATTTACAGTAATATCAATGACGCCCTTTCACAACTTGAACTCATCGCCCAAAAGTTTTCCGCGGAATCTTACCGTGTTGGTACGGGTGAAACTGTCGATAGTCTCAGTCTGGATGAGCTCACTCTATACTCCAGACACTTGATTTCTTTTTTTAATCGCTACCCTAAATGGGAGCTTGAGCTCAAGACCAAATCAAAATCGGTCGATCAGTTTTTGGATGTTGATCATGTTGGTAACACAGTCATCAGTTGGTCAATAAATCCCGAGCATATTATCAGCCGCGAGGAGCACGGAACCGCGAGCCTTAGCGAACGCTTTTCTGCCGCACAAAAATGTTTAAATAAAAACTTCAAAGTAAATTTTCACATTGATCCACTGATTTGGCATCCCGAGTGGCAAGACAATTATTTTGAACTTGTGGATCAAATTACTCGGCGTTTTTCTCCTCAGGATATTCCACATATTTCTTTAGGGGCTCTGCGATTTCAACCTGAACAACGGCACATTATGCGCGAACGCTTCGGCATGAAAAGTTATGTTACGCGCGCGGAGGTACACCTTTCGAGTGATGGAAAGCTTCGCTATGACCTCCGGCTCAGAAATGAAATGTTTACTGCCATTATCAATCGCTTTAAGAGTCAAAACTCCGCTTGGAATGTTATAATGTGCATGGAGACTCCCGAGACCTGGCTTGCTCATCAGGGTATTAATCCACGTTCAAATGAAAGCATGAACCCATTATTTAGACCTTTAAAAGGCGAGCAAAAGGTAAGCCATCATACCCATAATCCAAGCTAAAGAACTAGCTAATGGTTTTTTTGCATTTTTCTGCGCATTTACAGATTCAAGTTCGCTAGAAATAAACTCAGGTGATATTTTTCTTTTGAGTTCTTCCTCCATGGCTAGATCTTCATTAAGACGCTTTAGTTCCGCCGGAAAGCGAACGAGATCGGCTTCATTTATCTCATTCTTATTTTTGGCACGAACCACTTCTACCAGGGCGTGTTGTGATTCTACTTTCGCAACCTTTCCCTCAGCAAAAACAGTGATTCTTCCTCCGTCAGCAAATAGGGGTTCGAGGTTTACTCTTGTCAATCGAATCCATTGAACGGGATCACCTACTTGAATTTGACTTTGAAGTCCTATTTCAACTTTCGCGAGCTCGACTCCGTCTTGCTCATATATCGCTTGGCCAATAAGGGCATCCACGATTTGAAAACCCTGATAGGGAAGTGTAGCCAAAAAATCATTGACCAAAGTACTAACGGCTTTACTCAGTTGCCTGGGAACGCGAACGGATTGATGAAGATTCAATTTTTTTTTCCAAAAAAGACTCCCATCCTCGCCACTATAGACCACCATACTTAAAGTGTTCTTTTGCAAATACGTCACAACCAGGGCATGAGCATCTAGAAGCTTTCCTAAAATAATGGCGTCGGCCGGAGACAAAGCCCCGCGCGGCTGATACACGTCTTTCTTTTGTAAAAAATATTTGCTAGCCAATAGAAATCTGCGGTCACGAGTGAGTTGCTCCCGCATATCCCACCAAACTTGTTCTGCCACATCAGAAATTTCTTCGGGAACAAGTATCGGAAACACCACAAGGCGGCGAATGAGCCCATATTCAAGCGCATGAGAAGCACTTGGCAACCAAAGCGTGACCCAGAATGTGATACTTAAAACAACGGCCTTCATCACCAATACAAATCGGCAGAATTAGGGTAGATTTTTAATTTTTTTAGGGGCGAAAAGTAGACCAATAAACAGTATTGCCAGAGTTACTGGACTTCTGTCCGCAGGACTTAAAATCGAACGCTTACGCCTAATCCAATTGTGCTTCCGGAAGTGTCGGTTTGTCTAAAGAAAAGTCCCACTTTGGTCTGAGCGGTAAACTGATATCCCAGTCCCACCCCTAGCTCAAACTCAATTTTTTCTTTATAAGAAAACTCCGGCTCAATATCTAAGGTGACTCTATCAATGATAGGAATACTCTTTCGAAGCTTAATTATGACTTTACCGTCAGTTCTTACATAACTCAATACTTCCACATTTAAGGGTAATGTGTGTGCAAGGCCAATGAGAGCCGAGAGCTTTTTGTCCTCGTATTCAGCGCCACCCACCACAGCGGTAAAACGATTTAAGTAGCGCTTAAACAAAACGTCAGCGTTGAGAGTGTCCAGCTTATACTCATCAATTTCAAGATTGAGTTCTAAGTCCCAACGACCACCGTTAAGTTTAGCTCTGAGTTCACTTCGATTTGAGTACAATTTAACTTCTGCACTAGGATAAAAATCACTATCTTTTATCATGTGGGGACCATGGGCTTTTTCTTCGTGCTCTAACTCACCAGGAATTTTGAATCCTTCATACTTTACTAGTCGAGCCATGCCCATCATCATATGGTAGAGGTTATGACAGTGTAGAAACCAGACGCCTGGTTCATTGGCCCTAAATTCAATTATGACTGTTTGCATAGGGGCGACGTCAACGGTATGAATGTTTGGCGAATACTTATCTTGGCCGTTTAGAATTCTAAAAAAATGGCCATGAAGGTGCATCGGGTGGTGCATCATGGTTTTATTACGCATAGTGAACCGCACGATCTCGTCATAGCGAATCATTATATATTTTTCTTCAGAGAACGACTTGCCGTTTATAGTCCAGATAAATCGATTCATATCGCCATCCAGGTCTAAATCGATATTTCTTCGCGGCAATGAAGCGTCAAATGAGGTGTCAACAGGGGATTTTAACATTTTATAATTGAGCCGATTAGTCATAGGTATCGCCGCTGACATGGGAATTGGCATAGGAGAACTGCCGCTAGCAGGAGTATGCCCGCCACCACCATGACCACCACCATGACCACCACCATCAGATTCTCCGCCGCCAGGCTCGCCGTCTCCATCGCCAGGTTCGCCGTCCCCATCGCCGGGTTCTCCACCACCATGGCCACCACCATGCCCGCCATCATGGCCACCATGATCCATTACATATGGGTTTGGTCGCAGCTTATCAGGCACTCTTTCACTTTCCTTACCTGCGCCAAACGTAATGCTGGAGTATCCCGTCACATCTTGTGCTGTAGCTCTTAGCTCCACACTTATTTTTGGGTCCTTGGGCATTTCTAATATAATATCGTATGTCTCGCCAGGTCCCATAAGCAGCTCATTGACCTTCACTGGTACTACATCCACGCCATCTTTAGAAATAACTGTAAAATTACGGAGCTGGCCAAAGTTGACATAAAAATATGTTGAAGATCCCGCATCAATAAGTCTCAATCTTACTTTCTGACCGGGCAACGCCTTTGAAAAACTTATGTTCTTTTTTCCATTTACTAGAAACGCATCATACCCCACATCGCTCAGATCCATGGCTCCCATACGAATCCACTCGCTTTTCAAATAATCCCAAACAGAACCATGCCGAATGGCCCCAATCCAAGATGGAAAAGACTTTTTCTTAAACGCATAATAGTCGCCATCCATTTTGAGATTCCTTAAGATCGTCGTAGGTTTCTCATTACTCCAGTCGCTAAGAACGGCCACAAGGTCGTGATCCGCGTGATTACGATGGGGGTTTTCATCTTCGATTACAATTGCTCCGTAAAGCCCACTTTGCTCTTGAAGGTCGGTGTGAGAATGGTACCAGTAGGTTCCTGTATGTCTAATTAAAAATCTAAAAGTAAATGTTTCCTTAGGTTTAATAAGTTGTGTGTTTGAAAACTCAGGTCCGTCCATATTCCAAGGAACCAAGACGCCGTGCCAGTGCAAAGTTGTGGGCTCGTTTAATTCGTTGGTAACATTAATTACTGCCATTTCGCCTTTTTTAAATCGCAGTGTCGGTGCAGGTATACTGCCATTGATGGCAAGGGCATGATCGACTTTTACACCCGTAAAATTGACGGAGAAATTATGTATTTTAAGATTATAAACTCTATCGGTTCTCGCAAAAACAGAGGTACAGAACAAAAAAACAAACGCCCAAGAAATTCGTGATTGCGGCATAGTACTCTCCAGTGGCTAACTTAAGGGAATTACGCGATTTAGTAATCTATTTAGCAATTCAGGTGCCAAGTGATCTCGCTATCTTTAGGGGAAAGCCTCAGCTGAATCTTCTATCTTCGCTGCAAATACCTTTATTTTTAAATTTAAATAATTCGATGTAATTTCAAGCCTCAATTTGTCATTTCGAGTGACCTTTTTGGCCAAAAACACCTGTACAAGATACAATCTGCAATGGGCGAGATTCCGGGTATATATTGTGTTTATTGTGTTTTTTGGTGCTGTATGGTAAGACTACGCGCGAGTAGATCGTTGTTTTTTTGAGGTCGTTTTGCATGCTTGTAAATTTACATAAATATCTTAAACTGATACCTTTTCTGGCGCTCCTTGTTCTAGCGGTCGGAATGGGATGTTCTTCTTCTCATGACGAAGACGAGGGGTTTTCTTTAGTAGAACCCCGATTTAAATCCATTACTGAAAATATATTTGTTTCAAAGTGCGTCCATTGCCATGGCCCTCAAAAAAGCGAGAAGGGTATAGATTTATCGTCATATGAAAAAATATTTTCTGGCGCGGTTTTTCCTCCGCTAATTATTCCCGGAAATCCAGAAAAAAGCAGTCTATACAAAAGTGTGGCTGAGGGAAAAATGCCAAAAAATGAACCTTCATTGAACAAGAAGGAATTGAAGGCAATTTATAAATGGATAAAAAATGGAGCGAAGAAAGAGGAGACGCCAGATTCGGACCCTCTACCTCTGCCGTCACCTACAGAACCCGAAACTGATGAACCAGGGACCGGTACAGATGAGCCAGGAAGTAGCACACCAATCGTAGAATCATTTGAAAATAGTCAAAAATTTTTAAGTTTTTTAACCAAACCTTAAGGAGGTTTTATGAGAAAGAAATTTATAGCATTGTTGCTAACGTCAGCGTTTCCCCTATTGGCATTTGGACATGGTAGCACCATTGATGCTGTCAATGACAGCGTAGTGGCGGTGTTAAAGACTTTTAAGGAAACTGAAACAGACGCTATTAAGGCTACATTTCGTGGTATAAAAGCGTGGCCAAAGGATGAGATGATTATGGCAAAAATTTATTTGTTGGAGGGTCAGGTCGAAAAATCCCTTAACTACATGTGCATGATGGATCATACTGGCGAAAATGATAAAATGGCCTGCCAAAAACAATAGTCTAATTAAATTTTTTAAACTGATACCCTTTGCTGGGTATCAGTTTTTAAAAAACTACTCGATTAAAAAGTAAAATTCTCTTTTGGAAAAGTCAGCCACGATTCCTTTTTCGGAAAGCCCTTGGGTCGATCTTCACTACCCCCAATGTCATGAATGTAGGCCGTCAACCCACAAATAAACGCATCAAAAGCTGCGGGCGTCTGAGATAATACCTTGATATCCTGGTCATAAACAAAAACCAAACCACTATCGACAATTTTTTTTATAATTTGAAGGCGATTGCTCTCGCCTTCCACTGAATGCTTATGAAAATTAAACATCGACTTTGAGATATCCAGCTTTTGACCAATTCGCCACAAAGACAATTCGGGATAAACCTCAATTGTCGGAACCTTTATCCGACGTAAGATAAATTGGGCCCGCGAAGCGAGTGGAGCCATGTTAGAGCCCAAGGCTTCAGGCGGATGAAAAGCTTTTTCATATTCAGACGCAACATGTAGTTCGGTACAGCGCTGAGTATAAGGCACAAACTGGCGCGGAGGTTTTTTTTGCTTTCCATGTTTCTTAAACCAATTCCACATCCACTTTATCTCAGGTTCGCCACACTTTTCATAACCCGGGCACTTCAATTCACAAATTATACACTTAGGAAGGGAGAGTGGCGCATCCATGCTCAAAAGATCAATGGGACTTTCGCCTATAGTTAATAGCTCATGCAAAACCAAATCAGCCGATTTATCTTTTTTACCGCCTAGGCCCAAATGAATTCTACTTAAAAATACTTTCTTGTGTTTGGGATAATATTCTAGAACTGCAACAACTGTGTTGTCCGTTTTGGCGCCGCCTAGGTGCAGACCCAAAAACCTTTTGATTAAAAACTCTCGTGGACTAGGGCGATTGATTTTTCTCTTAGCCATTGTATATAGACACGTCTAATACTTTCATGCCCTGTTCCTTTAATCTCGCGCTTACTTCTTTCTTTTTCTCTGGTGCCCACACCATCACACAACCGCCACCGCCTGCGCCGCAGATCTTAATCGCTTCCGCTCCCGACATCAGCGCCAATTTTTCTAGAATTTCTATCTCGGGACTCAAAAAAAGAGGAGTTAATTCAACTCTAGCCTGATACTCTCTCCTAAAAATATCCGAGAGCTTTTCATAATCTTGATCCAGCAACACAGATCTCAAATCTAATGTCACATCACGAATTTTTTTTAAAGCAATCAAAGTAGTTTGCTTGCCTTCGACGGCAAGCTTGCAAACTTCAAAATTATTTATCCCGCTATTATGAGGCTTACCCGTATAAACCAAAATCGCATTTTCATTAAAAACAGCCTCAGGAAATTTAGAATTTGAAACTTTAAAACCATCATGTGAAAATTCAATGATATTTAATCCTGGAGATATCGCCGCAACGTAGTCTTGTATCCCAGTAGGAGTCCGCAATATTTCTGCTTCAATATTATGAGCAGCCTCAACCATGGAGTACAAATCAAACTTTCTGTTTATCGCCTCGGCAAATGTCTTCATGACCGAAATTGAAAGACTTGAACTACCGCCCAGTCCTCCCCCAATGGGACTCTCTGAGCGAGTGGTCAAATTAAAGCCAAAAGAGGGATTCCAATATTTAATGTGACATTTAAAGAAATTTAAAGCGGGGTCCTTGCTTAAATAGAGCTCTTCGATGGAATCAAACTCTTTTTTAAACTCCTGATCTTTACTCTCTATTGTTATTTTTTTGTCTTTCCTTTTCTCCAAATCACAATAAGTAAAAACACTTACCGAAACATTAATGGTGGCGCACTGGCCAACAAAGGAATGCAGCGGCCAAAGATCCAGTGTTCCTCCAGCTAAATCCACTCGTGTTGCCGATCGCGCTGTATAGCTATTTGCGAAGTTGTTCACAACGTCTTACCAGGCGCCTCAGGTTCGGGCTTTGGCTCTGATACTAATAGATTTTCACCGGGTATTTCATCGATACGATTGGCTTTGATGGCTAGTACCTCATTACTTAAGTTAGTTCTCACAAAATAATAGTCATCGCTTCCCTCACGAAATTTCTCGCCCCAAATCACGTCTAAAATCAATTTGCCATTGGCGTCCTTTAACAAGATTTGTGCCTTTGGAGGATTCAAACCCCTGGGGCCTACTCCAGCAATAAATCTATCCGCACTTAACTCGCGAATTTTTGATATAAGCTCCTGCGCTTTTAAAACATCAAGCTCTTTGCCCTTAAATTCCTTTGTTGGCTCCCACTTATTGGCGTCGTTCTGAATCGAAAGGCGAAATTTATTGCGATCCACCTGCACCTGTTTGATTAGCTTCTCATCAAAGGTAAACGGAAACTTTCTGTCACGAAAATCGCTCAACTCTTTTTTTAAGATTGAAGTTCCCGCCGAAGCAGTTTCGTAAATTACTTTTTTGTCGCTCGACATTAAAAAAACTTTGCCCGAGGATTCTTTGGACACAGTGAGGGTTACGTCCTTAGACTTTAGTGAATCCCCTTTTTTATCTAAAAAACTAACGGTCAATTTTACCTCAGGCGTTGAAAGCCCAAACTTATTTAATTCTTGAGGCCCCGATGTTTCCGAAACGAACTCTCGTGCCTTAATAAATTTTAGTCCATTTGCCATATCGGCAATAGCTGCAGGGTCAAGCTTTAGGTTTTTATCTGCGGGATAAACCCAAACTTCGCCTGATTTTTCAAAAGAGATTGGTTTTTTACCTTTCACCTCGAGATTCATAACTGTGGGCTGGATGTTTTCAGGCAAGATGTCTTTACTTCGCAGCTCTTTAACGGGTTTTTCTAACAAATCTCCAAAATTATTGCTCGCCAGATAAATCTTTGGCCCTCCGTCGACCTTAATATGATAATTTCGCCCGTCAAAACTTTTTTCGCGGCTAATATAAAATCGATAGGTCTTTTGTGCGCTCTTTAACTCAATCCATCCTGCGGGATTATCTAAGCCAAATGTTTTAACATCGGGATCGGTCCCATCCTCATTTTTAAGTTCCGTTTCTTTGTCTCCAATTAGATTTCGAATGGCATTTTCTATATTAAAACGGTCTCCATAGTCTTCAATTGGGGATGTCATCATCCAAATACCATCTTTTTTAATAAAGCTTTTTTTATCTTTCCCCTTAACGATGTTTAACTCGCTAATATCGCCGTCTTTGACTTCACTCAATAGATTGACGGTGTTGGCCTCCTGGCCATCTTCCTTTTGCGCTTTTTTAAATTCAAAAAAATAGGTGTAGCTCACCAGTATCACCACGAGGCCCGCAAAAAAATAAGTTGAGCTAAACTTCTTCACGCGCTCCTCCGCCTCCACCAAATAAGACCGCTGGCGAAAAAGAACAGTATCGCAATTGGAAAAAATATTCCATAGAACATAATGTTCGCTTGCATGCCAGTAATGGTAAAATTGGATCCCACGGGCGCCTTGGGCCGAATGCTAATAAGATCGGTGTCTTTCATAAGTGCAGCAAACGAATTTAAAACCACGTTTCGATTTGCCTCCACACTCTCAAGCCCGCCTCCTATTAAAAACTCAACATCGGCAAATGCGACGATATTAAACTCTTTTAAGGGATTAGCTTTTGAAGCTTCATCTAAAAAACCTTTTGAGGACATGACAACCACATGAGGTCCTCGCTCAACTTTTTCTTTGCTGAGATCAATTGTCTGCTCGGGCAATTTAGCAGTAGAAATACTCATTGGTCCCGTTTTAACAAGTTCTTCGACGGTTATTGAGGGAGTTAGCGACGCCGTTTTTTTGAGTGTCGAAGGCATTACAAAAATCATCCGCTCGTTCTCAGAATCCAAATCTTTGGTAATAGAGTTTGTTTTTGAAAATCCCGCGCCAGCCACATAGGCCATATTTTGGCGCTGACCTAAATCAATAACGTAATTTGCAGAAAACTCAATTCCATATTTTTGCAGAAATCCTTTGAGATTATGTTTGTCTTCAGGATTTATAGCAATAAACAAAGACCCACCATTTTTTGTAAAGTTTGTTAGAAGATTCAACTCCCTTTCAAAAAACTCGCTTTTCGGCCCAATTATGGCAATGACCTTACAGTCATCAGGTAGTTTTTCAAGCTGACCTAATGTCAGAGTTTTAATTTCGTAGCCACTATCCTCTAAGGCTTTCTTAAGCGCCGACGTATCGGCTTTGTTGGGTCCTTGGCTTTCGAGTGGAATTTCGCTTTGTCCCTGAAGGTAATAAAGAACCTTTTTAGGATGAGTAATCGCAATGAGGGAGTTGGTAACACCCTGCTCACTCAGTTCTTGGGCCTTGGCCTTTTGCCCTTTATAGACTACAAACGCTGCCGCCTGAGGTGTTGTGACACTAAAATCCTTGGCCAGGTTGGGCCAGGCCAAAACGTTTATGGCCTTATAGCTTATGCCATTATGTTTATCTTGAAAAAGTTTTACCGTATCACGAAACCGCATTTTATCTTCCATCGCCTGAGGGTTTCGTGGATCAAAAAAAAGCTTAATCTCGATGTCGTCCTTAATTCCAGCAAGAATTTTGGCAGTTTGATCGGACAAGCTGTTTAGCTTTTCTTTAGTCAAATCAAAAGTCTTATTGTGCCTGACAGCCAAATAGTTAACTGACCCAACCAATGCGATCGCCAGGAGAATGAGGACACCCATATTCATACCGTGTTTTGTGGTCTTCATCGATAAAAAATCGAGGTAAAATGCCCTGTCGACAATAAAACTAATGAGAACTAAAATCGGACAAAGAACAATCGGTGCCCAAAGATACTGATGCCAAATGCCTAGCAACATCGTAAAAATTCCGATGATTATTAAACAAAATGCGGCCAGTAGTAGTGAGCCAATACTAATACGACTCATGACTTACCTCCAACGATTCGACTCAACCACGCGTTGAGTGAGAAAACAGTTTAAACCAATCACACTCAAGAAAAATACAATTGATGTGATCTTAACTATGCCCTTGGCAAAATTCTTAAAAAAATGTTCGCCAAGTGACAGATGCTCGAAAACGGCAACCCAAGAAGGGTCTTCCGCGATTTCGGCACCGGCACCCACGAACCAAAAGATCAAGTTAAACAATACTCCTATGATCACGGCCAAAAACACCGAACTTGTGAGCGACGAGGCAAACATTCCAATGGCCACATAGGAGGCCACAAGTAGCATGAGACCAACATAGGTGGAGAAAAGCGGTCCCCAAGAAACCTCACCATAAAACGAGGTCACTAGCGGGTACATAAAGGAAACTCCCACCAAAACCCAAGCGGCCGCTGTTCCAGCAATAAACTTTCCAAGAACAATCTGAGTGGCATTGATAGGACTTGTCAGCAAGAGATCCATGGTATTGGCCCGCTTCTCCTCTGAAAAAAGCTTCATGGTAATGGCCGGGATTATAAAGAGTAAAATAAGATTTACAGTCGAGATGTGCATGCTAAAGACCTGATGCAGATTCATATCATGTTGCTGCATCATCATCATCTGTTGACTTTTCTTAATGAAATCTTTGAGAAAGGTCCCATACCAAACAGTCCAAATAAAAGCACATATTCCTGCCAAAATAAAAAATAGTGAATTAAACGTTAGCGCTCTAAAATCCCGCCACGCAATGGTGCAAATGCCTCTCATGCTCTGGCTCCTTGTGACGAATCACTTGTTAACTTAATAAATATATCTTCGAGATTTAAATTATTGGCTCTAAATTCTGTGAGGCCCACTCCCTCATTGACAATGGCAGCTGAGATTTTTTCAAAACATTCCATGTTGGTCGCGTCAATCTCAATCGCCCCGAGTTCTTGTCCCTTAGAAACACCAACAACACCGACAATGTTTTTAACCATTGAGAGGACTTGGTCGCTGGGTCGTTTTACCTTTACATGAATGTGATAGCCTCCCTGCATTCTTTGGGATAGCCCCGCCAGCGTGTCCTCAGCCACAATGCGACCATTGTTGATGATAATGATGCGTTGGCAAGTAGCCTGCACTTCAGATAAGATGTGGGTTGATAATATAATAGTGTGATGTCCGGCGAGCTCTTGAATGAGGTTTCTAATCTCAGACACTTGTTTTGGATCTAGTCCCACAGTTGGTTCATCGAGAATCAATATTTCAGGATTAGACACAATGGCCTGCGCAATTCCCACCCTCTGTCTAAATCCCTTAGAAAGATTTTGAATCAATCTATCAGCTACACCTTTTAAATTAGTTTTTTCTATGGCTCGATCTACGTTAGATTGGATTTGGTCGCGCGGTACTTTTTTAAGGTTGGCCACAAATTTTAGATAGTCACGAACAAACATATCACCATAAACAGGCGGAAACTCTGGCAGGTATCCAATTTTTTCTTTGACCTCAATAGGATTTTCAAAAACATCATAGCCCGCCACCATCACTGAACCAGAACTTGGTGCCATGTAACCCGTGATGATCTTCATAGTCGTTGATTTTCCGGCTCCGTTGGGCCCTAGAAATCCAACAACTTCTCCTTTTTTAACAGAAAAACTGAGTCGATCAATAGCCTTGTGGGGGCCATAATTTTTTGTGAGTTCTCGTACTTCAATCATGTCACACTCCTTAAGGTCTAAGATTGGCGCCATCGCAAAAAATCGTCAAGCATCAACTTTCAAGCGAAAAACCCGCTCATGTTGAAAATGCACTCGACCCGTGCGATCACCTTTGATGGGTTTCACATGGCGACACTCACAGATGATTATTTCATAAGCAATTCCTATGTAGTTTTTCTTTAATGACTCTTTAATTAGCCACTCGCCAACTATTTTGATCTCTTCTTCAGCAATTTTTAGCCCCTTGGGCCTTGCAATTATGACGTGAGCCGATGGGAAATCTCTTAAATGTAACCAGTAATCCCAAGAGTTGGCGCTCCGTAAAATCTTGAGATTATCCTGCGCTGACTTTCCCATAAAAGCGGTAGCCGATTTAAGGTGTAGCGTTCTGCCCTTAGCCTCTGAACCGCCAAATACATTTTCTTTTGCTTTTAATGGCGACACCTCTCCCCGCTCAATCTCCCCACTTAATTTATCAATTCGCATCTGCGCCTTTTTAACTTTTTCATCATTTTTTTTGGCCTCGCCAAAACAGTTGGCCATATTTAGCGTCCAACTTTTTTTAGAATCAATAAGTCCAATAAACTCAGCCGGAACTTCATTCGAACGATAGGTTTTGAGCCAGACTCCTGCTTCACGCCATGGCTTTTTTTGTTTGGCAGAAATATCTTTCTTAATTTTTAAAATGGCTTCTTGTTTTTTTTGAAAACTCGGCTTTTTATCATTTCTTAACTGCCCCCCACTGTGCTGCGGGGCGGATTTATTCTGAAGCCACTCTATCGCTATTTGCTCGGCGCTTCGTGAGGGACTGAGTACGAGGTTCTGCTGCGCCAGTGTGACTTCTTTGACTTTGTCGAAACTGATTTTTTTGTCATCAGCAAAAACTAAAAGATTTGCTCCTTGAGAGAACAGTCTAACTTCGATGGCATTGCCGCCAAACATAAGAGTTATCACACGGCCTAGTTCTTGGTGCACGCGCACATTTTCTAAAATCTTTCCTTTGATATGGGCGTTCAGAAATAGGCCCACCGGCGTCGTCTTTTTGCTAATTCTTGGCGGTAGTTCTGTGAGTGGCAAAATGATCGGTAACGATTTTTCTAATGAGATCCAAAGCCACTTTAGCCCGTCTTTGGTCCACAGTCCCAATCCATACTCCTGCTCACTGCTAAAAATTTTTTGTACGAAAGCACCGGTCCAAGCACTAATCGCAGCGACTAAGACCTCAAGCTCTGACTGGTTGATAACCTTCATTTTGTCCTATTTTGAAATAAAACGGTCCGGTGTTCAGGCACTCCATCTAGCCCGTCTCAAGTTAACACCTACCTTTAGATCAGAAATACTGAGAAACACTAAATAATATTAGATTTATTCCGATTAAAAAGGCAACGAAATTAATATGAGATTTAACCAAGACCCACTCTACTCTATTTTTGAAAAGCACCTGAGCAAGTCGCTAATGAACGATGAGTGCTGTGCAGACACTCTCATTGACCAAGTCGTAAAGAACTACGTAGAAATGATGACAAAACTGGGACATGCCTGTGGTCGAATTCAAGATTACATTGAAAGAGACGTCCGCGAGGAGGTCACTGATATGCTAAGGAAACGCATCTATGGCCACTTTAGTTTAAGTGAGTATCGCGATAAAATTAAAAAAGCCAATGCCTAAAAAACTCTAATTGAGTTTGGTAATGCTCGGCAACCTTTCGAGCGCATTTCTAGTAACCGCCAAAATTCTCGCTAAGTCCTGTTCAATCATTCTGATGTGCACAGCACGCTCTGGTAAGTACTTACCAGAAATAAGTTCCGCCACAGACCTGAGAGTGTTAAATCCTAACTCAAGTGATTGTAAAGCCCGCTCAAGTTTAGCCATGGTCTCTTTTAGGGACTCTGTGGAACTTCCTATGGAAACAGCCAGCAGAATTATATCAATGTCTTCGACCGAGGAATTCAATTCATTACCCGCCGCAACTAGTAAACTTATCAATTTGTTAAGCTCTTCTGTTAGAAACATTACTTCGGCATCTTGAGGGTCGTTTTTAGTAACTGCTGTCAGCCATGCATTGGCTTCGATTCGAACTCCCTGAGCATTACCGCTTGATAAATCCAAGTCGCCCGACATAGCCAGAAGTTCTTCATTGAGATGACTGCGCTTCAACACAACCTGGGCGTCCGGTCCCTCAGTGAGGCCAGGTAGGAATGCCAAGTGGGCCCATCCCGTTTCCTTTTTTGGAGCTTCAAATGCTAGATGCAACTCTCCAATGCCTGGTTTTTTAAGTTTCACTAATATACGCTCGCAAGAGTTCGCACAGCGAGCTTCTGCTTTGGTAGATTTATTCTTTTCAGACTGAGTGGCAAAAGGGCTAAAGTTGCCTTTAGGCACGAGTTGGCCACTTAAAACCAGTCGCTCAAGCTGAGCTTCGTTGTCTTTATTTGTAATCAAAGTGAGTTCCAATTTTTCGCTACTTATAAGTAAATTCACTGAAATAAGGTTTTTTAAATTTAAATTTAGCATTTGAGACTCAGAGTTTTCAAAAGTGCCAAGGTCAGAATTTGGGGGCGATTCAGAGCCCGGTCTTTTTTCTATACGACCCTCAACCATATTAGGCTCGGCAGAGGGAATTCCGCCTGACGATGGTGTCGGAGGTGTATCTGCCGGCGGCAGGGTCGGTTGGGTTTTGGGAACTACGGGGCGCGCATTGCGCTTTTTCTTTGAGTCCTGGCAGGTGCAAGACGTCAAGAGAGTAGAACCGAGCATCAATATTGATAAATGACGTGCCAAAAATATCATAATAATTACCTCGAAAGATCGTCACCAGTTAAAGCTTTATGCGCCTCATACATGCCCTTAAATTCAGTTTTTTCCGCAAGGCCTGTTAATAGCGTTTTGATTTCTTCAAACTTAGCTTTCGAACCGTCAGGAACTTGAGCTAGCTTTTTTTCAAGGCCGGGAATAACTTTTTTATTGTTTTGTTCAATGGCAAACTTGAAGCCATCAATTAAAGCTGCTGCCGAAACCTTAATTCCCGGGCTCGGCCTTCCATCAACGGTTGAAAACATTAGGGTCCTAAAGAGTTTCCTGTAATGAGAGATTTGCTTCTGAGTGTCGCCATAAACTAATTCCATCTCTTCTTTTAAGAGATTTTTGAGTGTCTCATCTGTTTCAAGAATTCCTTCAATCTTAAGTTTAATTTCCGCGAGTGGCACGACTGCCGCCTCCATCTTAGTTAACTGCACAGCGTAATCTTTACTGTACTTCGACATTCTCTGTAGGCGCTCAAACTCCGTAGTTTCATGGCCGAGAATCTGTACCAATTCCAAAGTAGTTTCTAAAGGATCCGCCGATGGCTTAAAGGCGTAGGCAATGGCTTTACTACCAGCGCCTTCAGGACTGCTTTCAAGACTCAAAATAAAGTGTGCTTTTCCATCAATTTTTATTTTTCTTAATTTTGCGGTTGAATAAATATCACTAAAATACTTCAATGCAAAATCATTTCCCTCATTCTTATCAAGAGACAGCTGTTTCAATTCAATACCTGTCTCTTATACACATCTGACGCTGCCGACGAATAGAGAGGTGTAGATCTCGGTGGTCGCCGTATCA
>ENA-ORBV01009309-ORBV01009309.1-microbial-mat-metagenome-genome-assembly--contig:-NODE-9309-length-16167-cov-8.233686_pt1 | contig 16167 bp, 16 predicted proteins | sample MGYA00237777_ERZ505514 | MGnify/ENA primary metagenome ERZ505514 (study PRJEB26160, sample SAMN06269048) | microbial mat metagenome | isolation source: Oligotrophic lake microbial mat | place... | reverse complement strand
GAACAAGCCCTTTGCGGCGCTGTCGATGGAGATGATCTATCGCGGCTTGTATCATTTCACGGTGGCCCATCATCGGGACAAGGCGCATAACCTGATCCCCTACCTTGCTGCGGATGCCCAAGGGTTGGGCATTCTCAAGCGCGAGCGCAAAAACCGCACGGCAATCACGGATTTGCTCTCCTTGACAACTCCGCCCCCACCTTACCGCAGGCACAGCGCAATCAAGCGATGGGGCGCCGTCGGCCGCGTTTGCCGCGTGGCGCATGCGCCCGGTGAACCTCAATCTGGACAAACGACTGTTCCTTCCGACCCTCAGGCGCTGATCGGGGTATACTGATTGCGTTGACACACAGCGGGGCGCTCGCCGCGAGCGCTCCTACCAGCGAGAACAGCCATGAAAAGCTTTGAGAAGCCCGCCGACGCAGAGCTGCGCCAGCAGCTCACGCCGATCCAGTACAAGGTGACGCAGCACGAGGGCACCGAGCCGCCCTTCCAGAACGAGTACTGGGACAACAAGCACGCGGGCCTGTACGTCGATGTTGTCTCCGGCGAGCCGCTCTTCAGCTCGCGTGACAAGTACGACTCGGGCACAGGCTGGCCGAGCTTCACGCGCCCCCTGGAGCAGGGCAACGTCGTGACGCGCACCGACCGCAAGCTCTGGGCGGTGCGCAACGAGGTGCGCTCGCGCCAGGGCGACTCGCACCTCGGCCATGTCTTCGACGACGGCCCCGCGCCCACCGGCATGCGCTACTGCATGAACTCGGCGGCGCTACGCTTCATCCCCGTGGCGGAGCTGGAGCGCGAGGGCTACGCCGAGTATCTACACCTCTTCCAGTGAACGACAGACGGTAGACGGTAGACGGTAGACGGTAGCCCGAACCGCAGCGCACCGTCCACCGTCTACCGTCCACCGTCCACCGTCTACGGCCTTCCGCCTCCCGCCTCCAGCTGCTCCACCCGCTGCCAGAACGCCGCCATCTGCTCCAGCTCGGCCTCGCTGAACAGGCCGAGAAAGCTGCTGCGCACAAAAGCGACATGCGCCTGTAGCGCCGCGCGCAGGCGCAGCAGCCCTGCCTCTGTGAGCACCGCGTAGGCGCCACGTCGATCCTCGCTCGCCTCCTCACGCGTCACCAGGCCCACGCGCTCCAGCCGCTCCACAACCCGGCTGATACCGCTGCGCGTAAGCAGGCTGCGGGCCGCCAGATCTTGGATGCGCAGGCGCTGCTGCTCGGCCCACGAGAGCCGCAGGAGCACCTCGAACTCGGCGTGGGTGATCCGCGAGTGCGCCTCAAGATCGGCCTCGATCACGCGCATCATGCGCCCATGCATGCTAAGCAGCCCACCCCAGGCAGCCTGCTCCAGCGGGGTAAAGTCGTCGTCCATGGGTGTCGCCCACTCCTCTCTATAGCTCACTTGACAATGCGTGCTCACGCACATATAATAGTAATTGTGTGAATGCACACGCATCTTGTTAGAGTATAGCACAGCTGCCGCAAGCGCAGCATCAAGGAGGATCTCATGGCGGTGATCCAGATCGTGCGCTTCCGGCTCAACGACGGAGTAGACGCAGGCGAGTTCAAGCAGCTCAACGAGCGCTTCCAGCGCGAGGTAGCCCCCACGTTGCCAGGCCTGGTGCGGCGCGAGGCCACCTGTGCAGACGATGGCGAGTGGGTGCTAGTGCTGCGCTACACCGACAAGGCGACAGCCACCAAAGCAGGCAGGAACGACACCAGCGAGCTCGCGCACAGCTTTATGGCGCAGATCGACATGACGAGCATGAGCGCCGGGTTCTACGAGATCGTCAGCGAGTAGATTCTGGCAGGCGATGCTTGGCGGCACGCTCCTCCATGCGGGGCTGCCGCCGCTTGGCATATGAACAGCAGGAGTCTCACCAATGCAGCAGCAGATCACGCTGCCAAACGCTGGCGCCAGCTACGACTGGGCCAATGATCATATCTACATCAAGGCGCCTTCCGCCTACACCGCCGGGCGCGTCACCCTGGTTGAGGACACGCTCAAACCGGGGTTTCACCTTGCGCGCCACTACCACAAGGCGATGACGGAGATCTTCTACATCCTGGAGGGCGAGGTCGTCTTTGTCTTCGACGACGAGCGCGTCGTGGCGACGCCAGGCGCCACGCTTACCATCCCTCCGCATATCTGGCACGACGTGAGCTGCGTGCAGGGTGGCAAGCTGCTTACGCTCTTCAGCCCTGGCGGCTTCGAGCAGTACATGGCGGCGCTTGCCGCCCTCTCGCCGACACAGCTCGATGACGCCACGCGCTTGCAGACGCTCGCCGAGAAGTACGACACCTGGACAGCCTGACCTTTCAGCGTTCCTCACAGTCCGAGGGTCGAGGTCGGACAGGCGTGTCGTCCCACCGTCCACCGTCCACCGTCTACTGTCCACCGTCCACCGTCCAGCGTGCGCGCCGCAGCCACTCGTCCCAGGCGGGCCGCCCGGCGGCGCGGGCGAGCAGCCCGGCCACCTGCCCCAGGGCCAGGGCCTTGAGCGCCGCGCCGTCCAGGCCCAGGGCCTGCGCCTGCTCGCGCCCGTAGCCAGCTAGCAGCGCCTCCCAGCAGGGCGCGGGCAGCGCGCGGAAGCGCAGCGTCCACGCGACCCACGCCAGATCCAGGCGCGGGTCGCCCCAGCCGCCGAGCTCCCAGTCGAGCAGCGTGAGGCCCCGACTACCCCAGAGCAGATTGTGCAGCCCGGCATCGCCGTGGACGCGGCGCGGCGCGGCGGGCTGCCACGCTGGGTGCGCCAGGGCCGCCGCGAAGGGCTCGCGTAGCTCGCCTGGCAGCGGCAGCTCGGCGAGCTGTGCCGCCAGGGCTGCGGCGCGGAGTGACAGGAGCAGCCCCGCGTCGGCCGCGTCGGGCGGCGGGGCTGCGTCGAGCGCGTGCAGGCGGGCCAGCGTGCGGCCAAGGGCCGTAAGCGGCGCCAGCAGCGCGTCTGGCGGGCCAGCGTAGAGCTGAAGGCCGGGTGTGCCTGGACGCCTGCGCGTTACCAGGAGCGTCCACGCCGCGCCCTCCAGATGGGCCAGGAGGGTTGGGGCGCACACACGGCGGCCGCGCAGAGCGGCGAGCATACGCGCCTCGCGCCGCAGGTCGGCGCGCTTGGCAGGCAGCTCGGCCGCCTTCAGCACGCAGGCCGTGCCGCCCAGACGCGCCAGCATGCTCAGGTTCGAGAAGCCGCCCACCGTCGGCGCAAGCCCGCGCAGCGGCTGATCGGGGAAGGCGGCCGCCAGCATTGCGACAAGCGGGGCGGGGAGAGGATGCATGTGGGACTTTCCCGGAGGCCGCGCAGGCGGCCTTCCCAGCGGCAGAGTTAGCGCGCTGCTTCAGCAGCGCCCCATGCTACAATACCCCAGCTTCCGCCTGTCTAGCGCTCCCGAGGCTTTATGCTCGATCAGATCAACCTCGATGTCGCGCTGAGCAAGCACGCGTACCGCGAGGCGCTCCCCGATCTCCAGGCCCGCCTCTTCGACATGGAGCAGGCCGTGCTGGAGGCCCGCGTGCCGGTGGCGATCTGCTTCGAGGGCTGGGCCGGCACGGCCAAGGTGCGCACCATCAGCGTGCTCACCCGCCGCCTCGACCCGCGCGGCCTGCGCGTCTACTCGGTGGCCCCGCCGCGCACCTACGAGCAGCAGTACCCCTGGCTCTACCGCTTCTGGCAAAAGCTCCCAAGCTACGGCCAGATCGCGATCTTTGACCGATCCTGGTACCGCGAGATGCTGGCCGAGCGCGACCGTGGCGGCGACGCCCAGCGCTGGCGCCAGCGCTGTGAGGACGCCGTGGCCTTCGAGCGGCAGCTCGCCGACGACGGCGCCGTGATCCTGAAGTTCTGGCTGCATATCGCCCGCGCCGAGCAGGGCCGCCGCTTCAAGGCGCTGCTCGGCGACCCGCTCACCGCCTACCAGGTGACAAGCGAGGATCGCCGGCAGTACCGCCACTACAAGGCCTACGCCGCCGCCGTAGAGGATCTGATCGCCCGCACGAGCACGCCCTTTGCTCCCTGGCACGTGATCCCGGCCACCGACAAGTACCACGCCCGCGTCGCCGTGCTCACCACGATCCTGGCTGCCCTGGAGGCCCGCTTCGGTCGGCGCACCCTGGTGCTCGACGAGGATGCCCAGGCCGAGAGCATGGACAGCGCGGGGGCCGCCTTCCGCCGCCGCAAAGCGGGCGCCTCGATGCCGCCCGTCGCCCCGCCACCCTCGGAGCAGGCGCCGCCCGCCGCCCGCGCGCCGCAGATCCTGCCCTCGGTCGATCTCACCCTGCGCACCGACGAGGAAAGCTACACCCGCACGCTCAAGCGGCTCCAGGCCAAGCTTCACCTGCTCGGGCTCGCCCTTTACCACCAGCGCCGCCCCGCTGTGCTTGTCTTCGAGGGCTGGGACGCGGCGGGCAAGGGCGGGGCGATCCATCGCCTTACCGCCGAGCTCGACCCGCGCGCCTACATCGTTCACGCTATCGCCGCGCCCACTGGCGACGACAAGCTGCGCCACTATCTGTATCGCTTCTGGCGTCGGCTGCCGCCACGTGGCCAGCTCGCGATCTTCGACCGCTCCTGGTACGGGCGGGTGCTGGTGGAGCGTGTGGAGGGCTTCGCTCGCCCCGCCGAGTGGCAGCGCGCCTACGCCGAGATCAATGAGTTCGAGCGCCAGCTGATCGACTATGGCACCATTATCTGTAAGTTCTGGCTGCATATCAGCCCCGACGAGCAGATGCGCCGCTTCGAGGAGCGTAAGAACATCGCCTACAAGGCCTGGAAGCTTACCGACGAAGATTGGCGCAACCGCGAGAAGTGGCCGCTCTACGAGGAGGCCGCCGACGAGATGCTGCTGCGCACGTCGACCCCCTCCGCCCCCTGGACGATCGTAGAGGCCGAGGATAAGCGCTTTGGCCGCCTGAAGGTGCTGCAGACCGTTGTCCAGCGCCTTGAGAGCGAGCTGGGCGCCGTGGGGCTTTAGGCAAGCAATCGCCCATGTCATTCCGAGCGCAGCGAGGAATCTTCGGTCCTGCTGCACGGGAAGACCCCTCCACGCCGCTGCGCTCCGGTCGGGGTGACACGTGGCATTACGCTCGCGCCGCCAGCGTGCGCGTGATCTGGTCGAGGTGCGCCTCGCCGTGGTTGGCGTAGACGCGAACGATGCGGTCGAGGCTCATGGGGCCATTGTCGGGGTGCAGGCCGACGCGCTCCCACGCCTGATCGGGCAGCGTCTCCCAGAAGCGCACCCAGCGCGTGTGCAGCCCGCGCAAGATCGCCAGCGACGGGCCGATCTCGGCGTCGCTCGCATCCGGCGTGGCGGCCCAGGCATCCTGGAGGTAGGGCTTGAGCGGCGGGCGCTCCTCGGTGAGGATCAGCTTGCAGCGGATGTAGCTGTTGGCGTGCGAGTCGACGAGGTGATGGACGTTCTGGGCCACCGTCCACTCGCCAGCGAGAAATGGCGTCGTCAGCTCATCGGGGCTCAGCCCGGCCACAAGGGCCTCGAGCTGCTCGGGCAGGCGGGCGATGGCGGCGATCAGGGCGGCGTGCTCGGCGTGGGCCATGATGCTTTGCTCCTGGTAATGCGCGTTGGGCCAGTATACGCCAGGTTTGGCGCCAGATTGACGCCGCAGCCAGATAGGCGTATCATCGAGCTATCCACACATAGCTCGACGGAGATCACCAATGACAGCCACCGCCACGCGCAGTATTCAGCTAGTTACCGAGATCCCTGGCCCGCGCTCCCGCGCCCTCCTGGCCCGCCGCGAGGCCGCAGTCGTCGCCGGGCTGGGCAAGGCCACGCCTGTCGTGGTTGCCAGCGCCAGCGGCGCCCTCGTCCACGACGTAGACGGCAATACGCTGCTCGATTTTGTGAGCGGGATCGGCACCCTTGCCGTCGGCCACTGCCCGCCCGAGGTCGTCGCCGCGATCCAGGCCCAGGCCGCGCAGCTCATCCACTTTTCGGCCCTGGTGGGCACCTACGAGCCGTATGTGGAGCTGTGCGAGCGCCTGAATGCCGCCGCGCCGATCAGCGGCCCCTGTAAGACGCTGCTCGCTAACTCGGGCGCCGAGGGCGTGGAGAACGCCATCAAGCTCGCCCGCGCCGCCACCGGCCGCCAGGCGATTGTGGTCTTCGACGGCGCCTACCACGGCCGCACCCTGCTCACGCTCACGCTCACGAGCCGCACCTTTTTTAAGAAGAAGTTCGGCCCCTTCGCCCCCGAGGTCTACCGGGCGCCCTTCCCCTACGCCTACCGCATGGGATTGAGCGAGCCGGAGGCTGTCGAGGAGTGCTGGCGGGCCTTCGAGCGCATGCTGGTGGCAGGCGTGGACGCCGAGAGCATCGCGGCGGTGCTGATCGAGCCGGTGCAGGGCGAGGGCGGCTTTATCCCCGTGCCCGCCGAGTTTATGCGCCGCCTGCGCGCCTTCTGCACCAGCAACGGCTCGCTGCTGATCGCCGACGAGGTGCAGAGCGGCTTCGGGCGCACCGGCACGCTCTTCGCCATCGAGCAGCTCGGCGTCGAGCCCGATATTATCGTGAGCGCCAAGAGCCTGGCCGCAGGCATGCCGCTGGCCGCCACGATCGGGCGCGCCGCCGTGATGGACGCAGCCCACTACGGCGGGGTCGGCGGCACCTACGGCGGCAACCCGCTGGCCTGCGTGGCCGCCATCGAGGTGCTCAAGCTGATCGAGCACGTGGACAGCCACACCGGGCTGTCCCTACTGGGGCGCGCCACGGCCATCGGCGAGCGCATCCGCGAGCGGCTCAGCCCCCTGCTCAGCGAGCACCACGCGGGCCCGCTGCTGGGCGAGATCCGCGGCCTCGGCGCCATGCTCGCCCTGGAGTTTGTGACAGATCGTGAGAGCCGCACGCCTGTCGCCCCCCAGGCTGTGCTCGACATCCTTGCCCGCGCTCTGAGCCACGGCCTGATCGTGATGCGCGCCGGGCTCTACGCCAACTGCATCAGGCTGCTTGTTCCGCTGATTATCAGCGACGAGCAGCTCGATGAGGGCCTGGATATTCTGATCGAGAGCATGCGCGGGTAAGCTATGAGCCTGATCACGATCACACATACGCGCCCCGAGCATATCCCGCAGCTTGTGGCGCACCAGCTGATCTGCTTCCCCACCCTGAACCCCGATGACTGGATGGACGCGGAGATGTTCGCCGCCCAGCTCGCCGTCTTCTCCGCAGGGCAGCACGTGGCCCTCGACGGCGAGCGCGTGGTGGGCCAGAGCAGCACCTTCCGGGCCGATGAGGCGCTCGTCTTTGCGCCGCACACCTACCGGGGCATCACCGGGCATAACCGCTTCACGCAGCACAGCCCAATCGGCGCGTGGCTCTACGGCGCCGACATGAGCGTCCACCCCGAGTATCGCGGTCGCGGCGTGGCACGGCAGCTCTACGCCACCCGCAAGCAGCTGGTGCGCAGCCTCGGCATGCGCGGCATCGCCGCGGGCGGCGCCCTGCCAGGCTACCACGCCCACTGCGCGCACCTCTCGGTAGATACCTATATCGCCGAGGTGGTGGCCGGGCGCCTAATTGACCCCACGCTCACCGCGCAGCTGAGGAGTGGCTTCTCGGTACACGCTGTGCTCTGGGATTATGTTGATGGCGGCGAGCTCGTCCACGACGACGCCACGCTGCTTGTCTGGGAGCCGTAATGCAAAATGCAAAATGCAAAATGCAAAATGGCACGGGCGCACCTCTGGCTTTTACATTTTGCATTTTGCATTGATTATGCACACGCTTCACGTCTGCCAGTCCGGTGTCTTCTGCAAGGTGACGGACCTCAACGCGATCAGCGAGCACCTCAAGGAGCCGGACACGGTGGTCTGGCTCGACCTGGAGGCGCCCGACGAGCGTGAGGTCGCCTTGCTGCGCGACGAGTTCGCCTTCCACCCGCTCGCCATCGAGGATGCTGTGCGCGACCAGGAGCGCCCCAAGGTTGACCCCTACCCCGGCTACTACCTTTTCGTCTTCTACTCGGCCGCCTATAACGGCGGCAAGTCGAGCGAGCCGCGTCCAGGCGTTAGCGCCGCAGCTCGCGAGCCGCAGATCGACTTGCGCCAGCTGAGCATCTTCGCCGGCAAGAACTTTCTCGTCACGATCCACCGCCGGCCGATCATCCAGATAGCCCAGACGATTACGCGCTGGCAGGTGCCAAACTCGCCCCTCGGCCACGAGGTGAGCGGCATCCTCCACTCGCTGCTCGACGTGATCGTGGACGATTATTTCTCGCTCATGGATCAGATCGTGGACTGGGTGGAGGAGCTGGAGGACCGCATCTTCGGTCGCTTCCGCGAGGGCTCGATCCAGGAGATCTTCTCGCTCAAGAAGGATCTGCTATTGCTGCGGCGCGTGGTGGCCCCCGAGCGCGATGTGCTCAACGTGCTGCTGCGCCAGGACTCGCCGATCTTCAAGCCCGAGGGCATCATCTACATGCAGGATGTGTACGATCATCTGGTGCGCGTCACCGACTCGATCGACACCTACCGCGATCTGCTCTCCAGCGCGCTCGACAGCTACCTCTCGCTCCAGGGCAATCAGCTGAACCAGCTTGTTAAAACGCTCACGCTCTCGTCGATCATCCTCATGGCCTGCGCGCTGATCTCGGGTATCTACGGCATGAACTTTACCTACATGCCCGAGCTGGGCTGGCGCTTTGGCTACCCCTTCGCCCTCGGCCTGATGGTGACGGTGGGCGTCGGGCTCGCGCTCTTCTTCAAAAGTCGCAAGTGGTGGTAGAGCGCGAACCGTCTGGATCACGAAGGGCGCGAACGTCGGCGAAGAACGCGAACACGAACAACGCGAAGACGCGAATACGACAGGAGATCCCAGATGACCTACGGTGTGAAGCTCGATCCAACTCCGATCCGCGGCGATCTGAGCGTGCGCGATCTGGTGGATAACCACCTCTACGCTTACAACGGCGCCCGGCTGCGCGAGGCGTGCCAGCTCTTCGCCCGCAAGATCGCCCAGCCCGGCGTGACCGTGGGCCTGACACTCTCCGGCGCCTTAACGCCCACCGGCCTCGGCACGGCCGCGATCGTGCCGCTGATCCGCGCCGGCATGGTGGACTGGATCGTCAGCACGGGCGCGAATCTCTACCACGATATGCACCGCTCGCTCGGCTTCGAGCTGTTCAGCTCTACGCCGTTCAACAACGATATCGAGCTGCGCGAGCAGAAGATTATCCGCATCTACGATATTCTTTTCCACCAGGATGTGCTGCTGGAGAGCGATGCCTTTGTGCGCGAGTGTCTGCGCGGCGAGGAGTTCCAGACCACCATGGGCACCGCCGAGCTGCACTACAAGCTCGGCAAGTACACGCAGGCCCGCGAGCAGGCCCTGGGCAGCGGCTACGTGAGCATCCTCACCGCCTGCTACGAGGCCGCCGTGCCGATCTACACCTCCAGCCCCGGCGACAGCACGCTCGGCATGAATGTGGCCGCCCTCGCCCTGGAGGGCAATAAGTGCCGCTTCGATGTGGAGCGCGACGTAAACGAGAGCACGGCGATCGTCTACGACGCCAAGAAGAGTGGCGGCGAGAGCGCGGTGGTGATCGCGGGCGGCGGCTCGCCAAAGAACTACATCCTCCAGACCGAGCCGCAGATCCAGGAGGTGCTCGGCCTCGACGAGGCCGGCCACGATTACTTCATCCAGTTCACCGACGCGCGCCCCGACACCGGCGGCCTCTCTGGCGCTACGCCCTCCGAGGCGATGACCTGGGGCAAGATCGATCCGGAGCAGCTGCCTGGCACCGTCGTCTGCTACGCCGACACCACCATCGCCCTGCCGATCCTCACCGCGTACGCCCTGGCCTCCGCTGAGCCGCGCCCGCTCAAGCGCCTCTACGACCGGCGCGACGAGCTGCTTGGCCAGTTGAGCGACGCCTACCTGGCGCGCCTGGCGAGCGGCGACGACAGCGCGAGCACCGCGTCCGACGCCGCCGCGGGCACAGCGGTGGGCCGAGCAACGCCGCACACGGGCGGGGTGTAGATTGCAGGTTGCAGATTGCAGATTGAGCACGTCCGGCTGCACTGTTCCTGTGCCCTGTGCCCTGTGCCCTGTACCCTTGTTCTAGCTTGCCTCTGGGTCGGAGGGCGGCGGCGCAGGGTGCGCCTCCAGCCATGCCCGCAGCTGCGCAGGCTGCGTGAACTCCAGCAGCGCTACGCCCAGCGCCTTGAGCTGGGCTGGGCGCAAGCGAGCAAGCTGCGCCGTCTGTTCCGCAGGCAGGGGGCCAAACTTGTGGGCGAGCAGCTGTTCGATCAGGAGCCGCTGCCCCTCGGCTCGACCCTCGGCACGCCCCTTGACACGGCCTTTGCGCTCCCAGCTCGTCTCAAACTCCATAACGATCTCCTTTTCCTGCGCGCTGAAGGTGGCGGCCTCCATCCTAAACGCTTGCTCCTCGGCACCTTTGAGCGGCAGATACAGATCGACGAACTGCGCGATCAGCCGACGCTGCGCCCCAGTTAGCTCTATCCCAGCCAGCAGGCGGAGCGCGGCCGCCTTCACCCGCCAGCGCTCCGTCGCGGCGATCTGCATGCGCGCCATAAGCGCCACTGCTACTGGATTGGTAGTCTGGAGAAAGGCCCGCCAGTCCAGACGGTTTAATTGTATCACCCGGAAGTGGAAGTCGAGCACGATGCTCCCCGGTAGAAGCAGCTGATGCCGGTCGGGAACAGCTCGCCGTGGCCTGGGATATGAGCAGAGCGCGATCGGGTAGATCGGTGTGTCGTAGCGATCATAGAAGCGCGCAAAGTAACGGAACATGCGCCTGTCGAGCTGCACATCAGCCTGCGCCTGATGCTCCAGATGAATCAGCAGCGTGGTGGGCTGATCGTGGAGCCGCGCCTGCACGACCAGATCGGCCTCGCGACGATCAGGATCAAGCAGCTCGCTGAAGCTCTCCTTGTCGAGAAAGATCAGGGGCTCGGCGCTGAGCTCCGTAGCAAGCTCGGGCGCGAAGAGGGCCAGGAACTCGCGGAAGAAGGCGGTGAGCAAGCGCTTGAACAAGGCGTCGTGGTCGAACGATGGCGGCATGGGCGCACTCCAGGGAACAAGGAGCCAACACGAATTAGTGTAGTACAAATGTACTTTCTCGTCAAGTTACGGCCTGCGCACGGGTGTGACGTAAAACTTCGGGCTGCCCGATGGCCGGCGGCTGAACGCCGCGCCGGCCGGGCCTACGGCCGCGCGTCGGCCTACGCGGACGCAGCACGGCGTCGGCGCAGGCCGACGCGCGGCGCGAAGCGCCCCTAGCCGCAGCTTCAGCCGCCAGCCCCCGGGAACGCCACCGCATCGCCCGAAACGTTACCTCGCACCCCCTGAGCAACGTCCACCGTCCACCGTCCGCACAAGCTTCATAACTGAGATAAACTTGTTCCATGTCTATGCCGCTACCCACGCTCCTCCTTGGTGGCCGCCCGCTCGACGAAGCCACCCTCCTGGAGTACCAGGCGGTGGAGCTGAGTGCGCTGCCGCCCCCAGGCGCCGAGCTCACGCTGGAGCTGGGCGGCGTTGCGCTTGAGCCATTCCTGCGCCCCGGCGACCCTGCCTGGCGCTGGCGCTGGGTTGCGCCGGGCGCGGCTGGCGCCTACCCGATCCTGCTGCGGCTCGTTTGGGCCGATGGGGGCGCTGAGGAGCAGCGCGGCGCGCTGTACGTGGCCCCCCGCAAGCTGGATCAGGAGCGCTACGCCGCCCTGCTCGACGACCTCCAGCGCCTTGGCCGCGCCCTCGTCTTCGCGCTCAGCGGCGGCGCCGAGGTCGTAGGGTCGCCCCCAGAGCTCGACCGCTCGCAGCCCACGCTGGCCGAGGAGCTGCACGGGCTCTTCGGCCAGGAGCTGGCCCGCCTCGCCGCCGCCGTGGGCCGCATCGCCCGCCGCCCACCGGATCGGCTGCGCCCCGGCGCGGAGCATGTGGCCCTGGGCCAGCTTCAGGACGCCTCGCGCATTGTGGAGCTGCGCCCCGAGCACGACACGGCCGAGCTGCGCACCACCACCCCAAGCTACGACTCCTACGAGGCCCGGCTACTGCGTCGCCTGCTCGAGATGCTCTGGCGCCGCCTGGAGCTGCTGGGCGCACGCGCCGATCTGCCCCCGGACGCGCCAGGCCGGATGGCTTTGGCCGCCGAGCAGTTGCGGGCCCTGCGGGCGCTACCCTTTCTGTCCCAGGTGCCGTCACTGGTCGCGTATCGCGGCCCCACGCCCCGCATCCAGCGCGACCCCGACTACCGTGTGGTCTACGCCGTCTGGCGCCAGCTGCGCCGCCGCCCCCTGGTGCGCTGGGACGCAGCGACCCTCAGCCTCCCCATCGCCGAGCTGCCGCGCCTCTACGAGCGCTGGTGCGCCGCCAGCGTGGCCCTCGCGCTGCTTGCGCTGCCAGGCTACACGCTTGTGTCCCAGGCTATGCTCACGGACGATGGCGACGAGCAGCTGCTTGCGCTGCCCAACGATGTGCCGCTCGTGGAGCTCGCCGCACCCGACGGCGCCGCGCTGCGCCTGCGCTACCAGCCGCGCTACACGCCGGGCGGCGCGCCGCTGCGCTCGCTCGACCGCCACACGCGCGTGCCAGACCTGGCGCTGGAGCTGCACCGCCCCGGCCAGGCGCTGTGCGTGGCCGTGCTAGACGCCAAGTATCGCCTGGACGCCACGGGCGGCGTGCCCGAGGACGCCCTGGCCGACGCTTACAGCTACCTCGGGAGCATTGGCGCGGAGGGGCGGCGTGCAACGCTGGGCGTAGCGCTGCTCTACCCAGGCCAAACTCGCGCAGAGCACTACGCGAGCGGCGTGGCGGCGCTGCCGCTGCTGCCCGGCGCTGACGCGGCGCTGCGGGCGTGGCTGATGAGTGTGCTCGCCTAGCGGGCCGTAGAGTCTCAGGAGAGACGAGTAGGGCGCCCACGAGGGGCGCCCCGACGGCATACACACTCGCCTTGGGGGCGCCCACGCGCCCATACGATCTACGTGGTGGCGCCGTCCACCGTCCACCGTCCATCGTCTAGTGCTGCGCCGCCCCCACATGCAGGTGGGCGTTGTAGCTGGAGCGCACCAGCGGGCCGCTCTCCACGTGGCGGAAGCCGCGCCGCAGCGCCTCCTCGCGGAACATAGCGAAGTCGCTGGGGGTAACGTAGCGGTCGATCGGCCAGTAGTTGCTGTCGGGGGCCAGGTACTGCCCAACCGTCAGCACGTTCACGTCGGCGCCGCGCAGCGCGTCCATCACCTCCAGCACCTCGGCGTTCGTCTCGCCGGCGCCAACCATCATGCCGCTCTTCGTGGTGAGCGCCGGGTCGAAGGCGCGCGCGCGGGCGAGCAGCTCCACGCTCTGCCCAAAGCCAGCGCGGGGCCGGAAGCGCCGAAACAGGCGCGGGGCCGTCTCGATATTGTGGTTCAGCACATCGGGGCGGGCCTCCAGCACCTCCTGGAGTGCGTTCCAGTTGCCGTCGAAGTCGGGGATGAGCACCTCGATCTTGCAGTCGGGCACGCGCTCGCGGATCAGGGCGATGCTGCGCGCAAAGATGTGCGCCCCGCCGTTTGGCGCGTCGTCGCGGTTCACCGAGGTGAGCACGGCGAACTTTAAGCGCAGGTGGGCCACCGAGTCGGCCACGCGCTCGGGCTCGTGCTCGTCGATCAACTTGGGCTTGCCCTTGCCGATCGCGCAGTAGCGACAGCCGCGCGTGCAGGTGTCGCCGAGCAGCAGAAACGTGGCGGTGCGATGGTTCCAGCACTCGCCGATGTTCGGGCAGCGCGCCTCCTCGCAGACCGTGTGCAGGCCCTTCTCGCGCATCAGGCTATGCACATCGTTGTAGTTCTCACCAGAGGGCGCGCGGGCCTTGAGCCACTCGGGGCGGCGGGGCCGCGCAGGCGCATCGGGCATGCTCGGGGCGCCCGTGACGCCCACAGCGTTCAGCGGGATCAGCTCAGCCATCTATTGTTGTCGCTTTCTAGCAAGCGTGTAGCGTTCACAGCACTATTGTACCGCAACTCCGGGGCTGCGGCACGGGATCGCGCGCCGGGCTGTTGTCCACAGATGGCACAGATTTCCGGCCTATTGCTGGCCCCACCCCTTCTAAGGCTGGCTGAGTCGTGCCAGGAGTTCGCTTGGCGTCAGTATAGCGGAAGCTTCTGCGCCACCGAGAACATGGCCCTGTCCAGTGGACAGACCGCTACAAGCGTCAGCAGATCGCCAACGAGGGCGCGAGCGTTGCTCGTGCCGATGACCTTCCGCGCGAGGTAGAACATGTTCACTGGCGTAATCGCCGCAATAGCGCCTGTCAATCGACCCTGAGCGCACGCCTTGAAGATCTCACGCGCCTCCTGGGCAAATGGTTCGCGCAGGAGTAGGAAATCGAGCGTGACATCGGTGTCGATGAGTACGTGCATCATTCGTACTTCTTGATAAGATAGTCGGTGTACGCTTCCCGCAGCTCGGCATCGGTTGGTGGCTGGCCTTCGGTCTTCAGCGCGCCAAATAGCCGATCAACAGTTGCTTCCCGCGCTGCCGATGATTGGGTAGCAGCTGGCGGCATCAGTTCCTCGCGCAACGAGCGGCTTAGAACCTCAAGCAGCAGTAGCCGCTCACGCGTGCTGAGCCTGGGGATCTGTACAAGCAGCTCCTGGTAGGCCATGCCATACCTTCTGTATTGCCTACCATTGTACCGCACGCAGCGCGTGCTCCCGCCTAATACGTAGCAGTGGCCAAATAGTAGCCGTTCAGAGTGCCTTAATGAGCAACGCCACTCCGTTTGGCTTCAATGCGCACCCATAAGGTTTTATCGCGCACCGAGCCGGGGGCGGTGGCGCTCAGGAAGCGGACGTTGCGCGCTCCAAGGTCGGTGACGACCACATTTTTATACGTATGCGTTTTTTTTACTGCTCGAGCGCTCTTGCGGGACGGCGTCGCGTGCACGTACGTGCAGATCGGTCTGCAGCGTGCCCTTCCAGATGCGCTTCCCGACCTCCAAGGAAGTGTGCTACTAATTTCCTATAATGTCGGAATGTGCCAAACCTATTGACACGTTCCGCTTCCCACAGGCGTGGTGGCCCCTGCTGCCGGGAAGCCGGCCCGCTTTGTACGGGTGACTAACAGCAAGTACGATGATATGCGGCTGATAGCGCCACAGGCAACACTGGCTGGAGCGTGATACGATATATCTGGCTCGATGTTGACGAATAGGGGAGACCGGCATGGACGATATACGCGCGCAGATCAGGCTCACCGAGCTGGCCGACTGCGCTGGCTGAGCGTCAAAAATGGGGCCGGGCGCCCTATCACAAGTGCTTGGCGCGCTGAGGTTGCCCAGCCACCCCGATCTGCTGATCGGGCTGGAGGTGAGCGACGATGCCGCCGTGTACCGGATAAGCGACAGGCTGGCGATGGTCCAGACCGTGGACTTCTTCCCGCCGATTGTGGACGACCCGTACACCTACGGCGCGATCGCGGCCGCCAACGCCCTGAGCGATGTCTACGCTATGGGCGGTAGGCCAGTGCTTGCCCTCGCCATCGCCGCCTTCCCCGAGACGCTGCCGCACAGCGTGATCCAGGCGATCTTGCAGGGCGGCGCCGACAAGGTGGCCGAGGCTGGCGCGGTGATCGCGGGCGGCCACACCGTAGTGGACAAAGAGCCGAAGTACGGCCTCTGCGTCACCGGCTACATCGACCCGGCGCAGCTGACGCCGAAGGCCAACGCGCGGCCAGGCGACGTGCTGCTGCTCACCAAGGCCCTGGGCGTTGGCCTGATCACCACGGCGAGCAAGCAGGACAAGCTGAGCGACCCGGCGCATCTGGAGGCGGCAGTGGCGAGCATGCTGCGGCTTAACCGCCAGGCCGCCGAGCTGGCGCAGCCGTTTGCGCCGCACAGCGCTACCGACGTTACGGGCTTTGGGCTGCTGGGGCACGCGGCCGAGATTGCGCGTAACAGTGGCGTGGGGCTGCGGGTGTCGCTCGGTGCGCTGCCGGCGCTGCCCGGCGCGCTGGAGTACGCCGCCGCAGGCATCGTGCCCGGTGGGCTCCACCGCAACCGCGCCTTTCTGGAGCAGGAAGGCTACGTGCGCTACGAGCGCGGCGACGATGTGGCGCGCCAGCGGCTGCTCTTCGACCCGCAGACTTCGGGCGGGCTGCTGCGGGTGCTGCCGCCCGAAGTCTGCGGGTCGAAGAGCAGCCGCTGGCGCGCCACATC
>ENA-ORBV01009308-ORBV01009308.1-microbial-mat-metagenome-genome-assembly--contig:-NODE-9308-length-16168-cov-3.429122_pt1 | contig 16168 bp, 9 predicted proteins | sample MGYA00237777_ERZ505514 | MGnify/ENA primary metagenome ERZ505514 (study PRJEB26160, sample SAMN06269048) | microbial mat metagenome | isolation source: Oligotrophic lake microbial mat | place... | reverse complement strand
ATACGGAAGTCATTTTGCTGAAGAAACTCAACGACTCGCAGTTCGGCATCGGCGCCAAACTTTAAACTCTGCATTTTCTTTAAAAAACTTCGACGATGTATCTTGCAGGGCCCAAGCTTCATCAAGCCCTCTTGGTGAGGCTCCACTCCATAGCCCTTGTTCGCTTCGAATTGATAGCCGGGATAAATTTTTGAAAGCTCAACCATGCGCCGATCTCTCTCAACTTTCGCCACAATCGATGCCGCGGCAATAGACTTTGAAAAACGATCGCCCCCAATCACCGCGAACGGATGCACGACCACGCGGTCTCCCAGGACGACGTGCTTCGTGACCACGGCATAGGCCATGATTTCGCAGTCGGCCCCGAGTTGGGCGCCCGCTTCCACAATGGCGGTCGGATGAATCATGGTTCTACGTTTCCCGGTCGTGCGGCTCGATTCGAGCGCAAACTCAATTCAAGGCCGCGGCTTGCGCGGAGCAAACTCCCGGGCGCCAGGCAAGTCCAGCTGCGTGTCTTTGAGCAGGTCGTAGTTTTTCAAAATCCGCATGACCTGCAGCGTGTCGCTCTTGCTGTAGTTCTGGTTGATTTCGATTTTCTCCAACAGATCCAGCAGCATCGCCCGGAATGAAATGATACCGTCGACGCCATGTTGTTTAAGCAACTCGACGCTCTGCGAGCGGAACGGCTCCGCGGTCGGCAGGCTGGGCAACACGAGAATCTTCGCCGGTGGATCCGCCGGATCTTCCGTCGTGCTCGGCGGAAAAAAGCGCGCGGCTTCCTTGAGCACGTTTTGCTGTAGGAAACTGAAAATCTCCGGACTGCTCTTCAGCATGTTCGGCGTGAACACCCCGGTGTGCCACCCCTTGACGGCAACGATTGCCGTGTGCACGTACGGCAGCTCGTTCGAGAAGAGAAAAAAGTCGGGTTTGCGCGATCCGCGTTGCCATGCCGGGTTCAGCACGAAGAGGTCGATCTCTTCGTCCGCCACCTTGCGGCGCGCCTGCACTTGATACTTCCGGGCCTGCCGCACCAGAAAACCGTTTTGTTCGAAATACTCCCGAACGATACCTTCATCGATGGCGGACATCTCGAGTGCGGTGGGACGATGAGAACTGGACTTACATTAACCCGCGGCGTGCGAGTGACGTGAATGGCATCACTGCCCGACCCGAAATCCGCAATCCGAAATCAGTGAGCCCCCACGTCGCGAAAACTCGCCTCCACCAGATCCAAGGCTACTCCGGCCTGAGTTATCGCCTCGCCGAGCTGCTTCAAAACCACGAACCGCAAGCCGCCCGCGCGCACTTTCTTGTCCCGCGTCATGGCCGCGTGCAAGTCGGCAAATGCGAGCGGCGCCCGCAACCGCGTGGGCAACGCGTGGACGGCCACGACGGCCTCCACGCGCGTGACGTCACTGCTGTCGATGTAACCAAGTTTCTGGGACAACCGCGCGGCGGCAGTTAAACCGATGGCGACCGCCTCGCCGTGCAGATACTCGCCGTAGCCCGCGACATTTTCGATCGCGTGCCCGAACGTGTGTCCGAGATTCAGCAGCGCCCGCCCGCCCTCCGGCGCGGTTTCGCGTTCGTCCGCTTCGACAAAGCGAGCCTTCGTCGCACAACACCGCCGCACGGTTTCCGCAATTTTGGGCGACGCCGGGCGCAACGGGTCGCGCTCAAGCTGGGCCAGAAGCTCGGCGTCTCCGAGCAATCCATATTTGATCACCTCGGCCATCCCGGCCGCAAACTCCCGCGGCGGCAGCGTCGTCAGCAGTTGCGTGGAAATGTACACGCCGCGCGGTTGGTGGAAAGCTCCCACCAGATTTTTGCCGGCGCGGATGTTGATGCCCGTTTTTCCGCCGACCGAGCTGTCGACCATCGCGAGCAAGGTCGTGGGCACCTGATAAAACTCGATGCCGCGCAGCCACGTTGCCGCGGCAAAACCGCCCAGATCGCCCATGACGCCCCCGCCCACCGCAAACAACACGCCGCCGCGATCAAGTTTCTGCTGGGCTAGGAAATCGAGTACCTGACCCAGCCCCTCGAGTGACTTTGTGCCCTCGCCTGCTGCTACGATGAGAACCGGCGTGGGGCCAAACATCGCTGCCAGCGCGCCCGCCTGGAGCGTGGCGAAATTCGTATCCGTGAGCACCGCGACCCGGCGGCCGTTCGCGGTGAATCGCTCCACGGCATGCCGGATGGCGTCCGATAAGTTCTCGCCAAATGAAATGGCATAACTCCGCTCCCCTAAATTTACGGTCAGATCGCCGGACATTCCTCCTTAAACGTCTGCTCCGCAGAGGCGTCGAGGAGAAGTTTCAAGTTGAGCGGTCCGGAGGGAGGGCGGCAGCCCCCGCCGCGGGCGAAAACTACGCTCGGTGAGGAGAGGATGGCGTGCTGCACTTCGCTCGCAGAGTCCGGGCGGCCGGAGGCGCTACTGGGGTACGACGCCAGAACTACCGGCCACGCTGCGACGCCTGCCGGCTAATTGGAATATTTCACGCTCTGGCGTGAACGCTCTTCACGCTGTTTACGTCTATTACTACCTTGTCATTGCGAGGAGCTGGAGCAACCCGACGCTGGGTGGAATCGCCAATGAACACCCCCGATTGTCATTGCGAGCGAGGCTTGCCGAGCGTGGCAATCCATCGGGACGCGTAGATTGCCGCAGTCGCTTAGCCGGAATTTTTCACACTCTGGCGTGAACGCTCCACACGCTGGGTACGTCTATTCTTACCTTGTCATTGCGAGAAGCGCAGCGACGAAGCAATCCATCTAGCTGGATCGCCACGCCCTCGTTCCCCGTTCTCGCAATGACAACAGCCGGACCACCCCACTCCAGCGACTCTGCCCCACCGCTCACGGCTCTACCAGCATCGGCGCCCAAGTGCCTTCCTTGAACTCAGGGCTCTTACCCGACGCGGGGAGTGAGGCCTTTGCCGCCGAGCGCAGCTGCATCGATAATTTTGCGACGGTGTCCGCGTGTTTCGGGTCCTTGGCCAGATTGGTAATCTCCTTCGGGTCGGCGTCATGGTCATACAGTTCGCTGCCCTGCCGACTTTCATCCCACTCCGTGTACCGCCACTTTGGCGTACGTAGACTGTAGCCAAAAAACCGCGATCCACCCGCGGCCTTCTTGCCTTTGGCCGCCGCCTGGCCTCCCCCACCACGCGCCACCTGGGTCAGCGCCCAGCCGCGGCCCGCGACGGCCGGATCCTTGAGCATCGGCGTCAGGTCCTGGCCTTGCAGATTAGCCGGCGCCTTGACGCCCGCCAAGGCGGTCAACGTCGGATACAAATCCAAATGGCTAACCGGAGATTTCGCCACCGCCCCGGTGCGCGCCACCCCGGGCGCGACGATCAGTAGCGGCACGCGCGCGCTTTCCTCGAAGAGACTTTGCTTCTGCCAGAGTCCATGCTCACCGACATGGTAACCATGATCACTCGTGAAAACAATGATGGTCGACTCGGCCAACCCGAGCCGATCCAACGCGGCAACCACCCGTCCGACCTGCGCATCCATGAAGCTGATACTCGCATAATACCCCTGCAGCGCCTGGCGCCGGAGATCATCCGTGAAGTTATCCTGCTCCCGCTTGTAACTCATCAGCGCCGCCGGAGGAATGTCCGCCTGATCCGCTTTCACGTTGGGCACGACCGGCATCTTGCCGACGGGATAGTAACCATAATACGGATCCTTCGGCGCCACGTAGGGCGTGTGTGGCCGGAAGAAACCCACCGCTAAAAAGAACGGGCGCTCACGCTTCTTCGCAAAACGCTCGAGCACCCATTCCGCTTGCTCGGCTAGAATGCCGTCCGTGTGTTCCGCATCGCCTTTGGGTGACGCGTACCAGCTCACGGTTCCGCCGAACTGCCCCGGGGTCAGGGTGTTGATCTTCGGGTGATGTTCTGTGCGATCCACGCCGGCGGGATTAAGCTCCATTTCCCAAGACGCCGGGTCATCATGACCGTCCGTGCCGATCGAGTTCGGCACGTTGTAGTGATACAGCTTGCCGATGCGGGCCGCGACATACCCCTGCTGACGGAACGCCTGTGACAAGCTCACTTGCGTCGGAATCGTTTGGCGGAAGATCTGCGAGTTTCCGTGAATGCCGGTGCTGTTCGGATACAACCCAGTCAGCATCGAATTGCGACTCGGCCCGCACAGCGGAAACGTACAATAGGCCCGATCGAACCGCACGCCCCGCGCGGCGAGTCGGTCAATGTTGGGTGTTCGCGCCAGAGGGTCGCCGTAACAGCCGAGCAGGTTGTTGAGGTCGTCCGCCATCAGGAACAAGACGTTTTTCGGCGCCGGCGTGGCCGCGAATAACGCGCCGCCTGCGCTCAACAGCAGAGTGAAAGTAAAGAGAGAGCGGAGTTTCATTGGGGGCAGTAGAAAAATTGAATGAGGAAGTCGACCGAGCGTTCAATGCGACCGTCAATCGACAATGAGGACCGAACTTGGGTTAGCGGTTCGGCCCACTCTCCACACACCAACTCATGCGCCGGGCAAAGTCGCGCTGAAAATCAGGCCGCCAGCGGCTGACCAACTCACGCAGATCGAAACCGGCGCCGGCGGGCGCGCTCTCGTACCACCCGTCGGCTTGGCGCACGAACTGACCGCCCCACCCGGGTTTGGTTGGATCGCTCGGGTGGTTGCCGCCGCCCGGCAGAAAGAAGAACCACGACGGCGTATCACCCTCCTTCATACACCCATGAGGATTCGGCGCCGTCCACGTCTTGACCGGATACAACGCTCCCAAGGGACCGCGGCGGCGTACGTTTTCATCGATCCAAGCGAGGCTGGTGAGTGCCTCATCACCCGTCAGGTACATCCCGCGGAAGATGGCTTGCCGCTTGTCGGTACCCGGCGCGGCCTTATTCAGAATATAATGGAGGCCCGGAAATTCCGCGCGCATCCAGGCCGCGATGCCGTCCTGATCCGCGATGTCATAGACGCGGCACTTCCCCACGAACGTCGTGAGTCCGCCCCCGCCGCGATCCTGCTTCACCCGCCACAGCGCTTGCGCGAAATCGGTCTGACCGCCCCAAATGGAAATATTAAGCGGACGCTCCGCGGTCCCCGCATCGATGCGCTGAATCAAGGCCCGAGACCCAGCCGTGTCATGCTCGGCGCCGACGTGGGCGCGGCCCCGTTGCGGGTTACCGGAAAGGATGCGCGCCCGCAGGTCACTCGCCTCGGGCCAGCCCGTCGCATGGCGCTTCAAGTTGGGCAGGACCTCGCCGTAGGCATCGACCATCTGCCGAATCAGATCCGGCCGCGTAATCTTTGCCTTTAACTCCCCAGGAGTTCCCGCTGCGCTCGCCACGAGGAGCTCGAGCTCAAATTCGTTGGCGTACACCATCAACCGAACCATCGACTGCTGGTCATCCGGATCGCCGCCGATATCCGTGAGGACCGCGAGCCGTGGCTTTTGCTGGGCAAACCCGGAGGGGGCGGACGCCCATAAAAGCATCAACACCAGGGCCGCGAAACGGGGAAGAATCCGCATGCGTTACCACCATGATCAGGTCCGAGTTGAGTCAATCCAGTAGTCCATCGGCAACGCCGGCGAACCCGCGACCGCACCATTTCCGGCCGACCGCGGACGCGCCTCACTTGCCTTTCTTGCCGGCACCCGGTGTCGCGCGGACACCGTCGAAATACTTGTCGACGATCCAATCCGGCTGCCACTGATCCGGCACGCGCTTCTGCCCGCTGAGATCGACCTTGGCCGGAGTCTTGCTCTCGGTCGGCAGCGCCAGCGTGTCGCCCACTCGTTGCTGCCATTGACGCATCAGGCCGAGTAAACGCTCGACGTGCGGCGCCGCGGTCGGTCCACCGATCAGATTCTTTTGTTCGTAAGGATCATCCTGCAGATCGAAGAGCTGCATGTAGTTCGCTTTCGGATAACAGATCAGCTTCCAGCGCTCATCGCGCACCGCGCGCTGAACCTGGATGTACGGCAAAAACACGGAGTCGCGGATCTGTTTCCGTGATCCCTCCCAGATCGGCCGCAGACTCTCACCGGCGAGTCCCCCCGGCGTCGTGACGCCGAGCACATCACACACCGTCGGGAAAAGATCGAAGAGGTACGTGAAGGCCTGACTCGACCGGCCTCGAGGAATTCCGGGACCAGAGATGATCAGAGGAACATGCATGCTGTGCTCAAACACGCTCTGTTTTCCGAGCAGGCCGTGACTCCCCAGGGCCAGCCCATTATCAGCGGCGTAGATCACGATCGTATTCTCAGCCTGGCCGCTGGCGCGTAACGCCTCGAGGATTCGGCCGATCTGTTCGTCCATGTGGGTTACCATCCCGTAGTATTCCGCGAGCTGGTCGCGAATGACCTTCTCGGTCCGCGGCCACGCCGCGAGATTTTCATCGCGACCGCCGTTCATGGCCCCGTTGTCAAAGGGAAGCTGCGGTTGGAAGTTCTTCGGCAGCGGAGGCAGATTTTTGTAATAACGTTCCCGATACGCCTCAGGCGGCTGACGCGGATCGTGGGGCGCCGTGAACGCGACATAGGCAAAGAAAGGTTTCTGGCCCTTTTGGGATTTGAGGAAACCAATCGCCGCATCGGCAAAAAGCTCACTCGAAAACTTCTCTCCCGTCCGCACCTCCGTGAGCTTGCCGTCGGAACCGAGGTCCTTGACCGGCACTTTAGTATGGTCGGACATCCCACCGAACATGATCGATCGACCCGATTGAAAGGCACGCAGCCACGACGGTTGCCCGTTGTGCCATTTGCCGGTGCCGAAGGTCGTGTAGCCGTTTTCCCCAAGTAATTCCGGCAGTAACTTCTCCCCCTCGAGGGTATTGGTGTTAACCTTAAACCACGTCTTGCCCGTCATGAGCATGGCCCGGCTCGGCACGCAGACCGCGCCGCTGTTGCCGCCGAAAACGTAGTTCCGCCGGAAACTAAATCCATTCGCTACCAGTTGGTCGATATTCGGCGTGTGAATATTCGGATTGCCGTGCGCGCCGATCGTATCCGCGCGCTGATCGTCGGCGAACAGAAACAGGATGTTCGGCCGTGCCGCGAGCGCACTCACAACCGACGCGAGAAAGAGGACAAGGGTGGCGAAGCGCATGATCAGGAAAGGAGAACGAAGGGGGTAAATCCAAAGTTGAACCAGAGCCACCGCGGACCCAATTCAATCGGGTTGAAACTGGATCCAGCTCCGGGCACGGCGTCAACGCCGACCTGAAGCGTACCTGAAGCGTGGGCGCATCTGCCGGTTGGCGGTTCCGGATCAGGCTCACGATGGTAGGGCGGCGAGTCCCTTCGCCGCCTTTTTCCAAGGTCACAATGGTAGGGCGGCGAGTCCCTTCGCCGCCGCGGTGGCTGCCACCGCCAACCGGCAGATGCGCGCCTGAAGCGTGAAACAGGCATTCCTGCGTGATGAGTCTCCGGATACGCTATCGCATCCGCACCATTAGCGCCGATCCGCAAAGGCTCGGCTCAAGCTCCGCTCGATCCCGGCTTATGGGCGAGCCACCGGATGCGCTGCATTCCATTGTTCCCACTGCGCGATTAAACCCGCCATTCGTTCCGGCTGTTGCGCCCCCAGATCGGTTTGCTCTGAAATATCCTGCGCCAGATTGAACAGCTGCCACGTCCGCGCCTGCGGACGCCCTCCCTCGCGGACGATTTTCCAGTCACCGTGCCGCATCGCCGCCCGCGGGCCCGCCCGCCAATAAAACGTTCGCGGGTCCGTCGCCGCGCTAGCCGCACCACCCGTGAGCAACGGCATGAGGTTCACGCCGTCCTGCGCGGACGCGTCCACGGTTGCCTGCGCGGCCGCGAGTGCCGTCGCGGTGAGATCCAGCGAAATCACCGGTGTGTCCACCACGCGCCCCGCCGGTAGGCGCGCCGGCCAGCGCAGGATAAACGGGACGCGCAGGCCACCCTCGTAAACCTGGCCCTTTTCGCCCCGCAACGGAGCGTTGCTTGACGTCAGCTCGCGCGTGGCACCGCCATTGTCGGAAAGGAAGACAACGAGCGTGTCGCGCTCGCGTCCGGTCTCGCGCAAGGCAGCGAGCACCTTGCCCACGCCCTCATCGAGATCGCTCAACATGGCCGCAAAGATCCGGCGGTGGATGTCAGCAATGTGGCGAAATTTCTCCATCGACCGATCCGCACCCTGCAACGGGCTGTGCACGGCGTTGTACGCGAGATAAAGAAAAAAAGGCTGGGACTGGTGCCGCCGGATGAAATCGCACGCCTCCCGCGTAAACGCCGTCGTGAGGTTGTCGGTTTCGTTCACCGGCTGGCTGTCGCGCAGGATGGGATTGTCGGCATTGTAGTCGGGTTCCTTGTTGCCCATGTGCGTCGTCCACACGACGCGTCCCTCCGGCGAAACCCAGCGCCCCTTCCCGCCATCGGGCAAGGCGACCCGGCGCAACCAGGTTGTCACGCCCGCCCCCGGATGCGGCACGTAATAATGACCCTCGTGCAGAAACCCGAAAAACTCATCAAACCCGCGACGCAGCGGATGAAAAGGAGCCGTTCCGCCCTGATGCCATTTGCCCACTAGCCCCGTGGCGTACCCCGCCGCGCGGAGGTGATCGGCGATGGTCCGCTCGGTAACAGGTAATCCAATACGCGGGTCGGAATTGGCCGCTCCGATGGCGTTGTTCTCAAAGCCAAACCGCGCCTGGTATCGCCCCGTGAGCAATGCCGCCCGCGAGGGAGCGCAAAACGAAGCGGTGACATACCCTTGAGTAAAGCGAACCCCCGCCTGGGCGAGGCCGTCGATATGCGGAGTCGGGATCTCCTTGCCCCCATAACTGCCCAGCTCTCCGTAGCCCAGATCGTCGGCGACGATGAAAATAACATTCGGCCGCGCGGAATCGGCGGCGAACGCCGCCGGTGCGACCAGCCAGAGCAAGGGAAAAATCCGTATCCGTAAAATGAAACAGCGCATGGGAAAGAATCGCGGGGGTGATGCGTCCGACCGGACGCCGGAAATGTGCCCACCGAATATACGGAAGACACGGAAGAAATTCAGCCAAACGTATCGACGAACGCGGCCCGCGCTAAAACGTCAGATGACGCCTGATACCGGAAACGCCAGGTGCCGGACAAAATAGACACCTCACATTGTCATTGCGAAGGAGGCTTGCCGACTGCGGCAATCCATGGGTACGCCCGTGCCGTCGATGGGCAGGCTGCTGCTCCAGTACGGTCTAATGGATGGATTGCCAAGCCCTCGTTCCCCGGACTCGCAATGACATTCGTGTCATTGCGAAAGAGGCTTGCCGACTGCGGCAATCCACCCGTTCGAGGCCAACCACCCCGCCATGAGAAGGCGTTTAGCGACGGCCGATCTACAATCCAGCGGCTTAGGGACAAGCCGCTCCACCGTTCTTGAGCAGTCCAAGGGACGCCGTCTGCGCCTCAGCGCCCTGGCGGCGGCTGCCACGGCGTCGCGCCGCCCCGCTGGATGTGCAAGCGAAGGGCCAGTTGCAGCTCACGCGCAATGGCCTGATTTTTGGCGATGACATTCGTGCGCTCCTGAGGATCGTCCTTGAGATTGTAGAGTTCGAGCGGCGCGTAGGGATTGTTCTGCAGCAGCTTCCAGTCGCCTCGAATCAGTGCCTCATACGCTTTGCCGCCATAGGCCACGCCGCCTTCGCGCCGAACGAAATAGAGTTCCCGCGCTTCCGTCGATGCCACGCCGCCGCGCACTATCGGCAAGAGGCTCACGGCATCCAGACCGGCCGGCCGCGCCGCGCCCGCCGCCTCGAGGGCGGTGGCAAAAACATCAAACGACAACCCGGCATAATCGCTCCGCGTCCCCGCCGCGATCGTACCGGGCCAGTTAGCGACAAACGGCACCCGCAAGCCGCCCTCGTAGTGATCCTGTTTTCCGCCGCGCCACGGGTCGTTGTTTTGCGCGTGCGGCAGTGAGCCACCATTGTCAGCGGAGAAAATCACCAGCGTGTTCCTTTCGATTCCCGTTTCGCGCAGCGTCGCCAGGACGCGGCCGATTCCGTCGTCGAGGTGCTCGATCAGCGCTACATTGGCCGCGCGCTTCGGATCCATTCCGGGAGCGCGCTGCTGCACGCGGGCGAGCCACTCCGCGGGCGGCTCGATCGGAAAATGCGGCGCGTTGTAAGCCAGATAGAGAAAAAACGGCTGCTTCGTCGCCGCACGTTCCCGCACATAATCGCTCGCCCAGGTCGTAAACAGATCCGTCGCGTGCCCGGTCGGAGTGATCTCTGTCCCATTCCGCCGCATGTAATTATTCCCGTGTCGGCGGTGCGTGGTGTAGCTGTCCATCATGTCCCCGAGGAAACCGTGGAAGAAATCGAATCCGCGTTCGTTAGGCGTGTTCGGGGACGTCAGTCCCAAATGCCACTTGCCCACGATGGCGGTGTGGTAGCCCGCCTTGCGCAGGTGATCGGCCAACGTCGGCACACCCGGCGCAAGATAGCCCCAGGAATCACCGGCGTTCGTGCGAATCACGCCGGGAACCCCCGCGCGATCCGCATATCGGCCCGTCAGTAACGCCGCGCGCGTCGGCGAACACACGGTGCAGTTCGACCGCATCGTCGTGAACAGCATTCCTTCCGCCGCGAGCCGGTCGATGTTGGGCGTGCGCACGTCTCCGTTTGGCCGATACGCCGACACGTCGCCGTACCCGTGATCATCGGTGAGAATCACAAGTACGTTTGGCGGCGTCGCGCCGTGGGCGACGACGGCGGAGAATCCAATCAGCACGACCAAGAGGGCAACCAGGCGAATAGGGAAAGTCATGGGATGGGTGAAAGCAGAAGACAGGATTGCGAGCGAACGCGGTTTGGCATCAACCCGCGGGAAGAGACTAGGCGCTGAACGTAAACGAACCAGCGGCTTAGGGACAAGCCGCTCCATCTCGGAAACTCATGATCAGTGTCCATGAATGAGGATCAGTGGTTCACCTGCTTGGGTCCGAGATAACGTCCATCCTGTCATCTTGTCCCGGCTCGAGCTCGATTGCTGAAGAGGAGAGACAGGATTACAGGATGGATTCTGCGCGTCGCGACGGCTAACCGCGGAGTCGTGACGCAGGCATTTCTGCCCACGCTGGCGGGGATCGGAGCGGACAGACAGGAATGTCTGTGTCACCCCGGGGTGAATACATAAAACTCCCGCCGATTGAGTCAGTGAGCGGTAGCAGAACTTACCTTGGCTTCTCGATTATGATCAGTGCTGATAAGTGAAGATCAGTGGTTCACCTGCTTGAGTCACTTGGGACGCACCACGACCTCACCGCAGCGCGAGGTCGACGCGTTTCACATCTTTAACCGGCCATTTGGAAACCGTGACGCCCTTGGCGTTGCGCGAACTCACGGGCACGGTGCTCAAGGCGAACTCGAACTCGCGCACGCGCGCCCCGCTCCGCCCATCAATGTGGATGGTCAGCTTTTTCGGCATGTCCTTCTCGGTCTTGCTCACTTCAAGGTACACGATCTTGGAGCCCTCACTCTTCGCCAGCGGGTAAAGTTTGTCCCTCGAGAGACCGCCGATCTGAAACCGCTTCACGAAGGCCTTCCCCGTTTCCTTGTCCTGGTAGACCATCGTGTAGAAGTTGGTGTCACCGGAACTCGGGAAAACCGCGCAGTGAATGATGTCACGGCCCATGAAAACCTTGTCCGCCACCTTGGCTACCTTGAGCGACCCGTCGGCCATGATCGTGAGCGCACTGTCCAGAATCGTGCACTCCTGGACGAACTCGTGCTGCCGCCAGTTCAAGCCGATGAAGCCGTCCTCGCGGTTGACGTACAGTCGTTGGTTGGCGGATACGACCTCCGCGGCATTGATCTGTTCGATCTCGTCGTACTCCGTGCGCCGTTTCAACCCCTTGCCGTACTTCTCCTGCAGCATCTCGTACCAGGCGATCGTGAAGTTCGTGAGATTCTTCAGGCTCGCCTTCGTTTCCTTGAGGCCCGCTTCAATCTTCTTGATCGCCTCGTCCGCTTGAAAACGGTTGAAGGCCGAAATCCGCTTGATCCGGATTTCTGTCAAACGCGTGATATCCTCGTCCGTGACCTCGCGCCGGAGCTGCTTGAGGAACGGCTGCAGGCCCTCGCGAATCTCCTCCAGTACGCTCTCCCACGTCTTGGATTTTTCGATGCGACGATAGATGCGTTCCTCAATGAAGATCCGCTCGAGCGAGTCCCAGTGCCACTGTTGCTCCAGCTCGCCCATTTTGATCTCGAGCTCCAGCTTGATCAGATCCTTCGTCCGGTCGACCGACCGTTTGAGAATCTCCTTTACGCCGAGAAACTCAGGGCGATCCAGCCCGGTGGTCTCATCGCCGACGATCACGCACGCCGCCGGCGAAATATTTTGCTGGCAGCCCGTGAAAACGAAGAGCTGCTGCGTAACCTGCTCGGCATCGGCGGCAGGCGGCAAATGCACCAGGATCTCGACTTTATCGGCGGTGTTGTCGTCGACGTGTTTGATTTTAATCTTCCCCTTGGCGTTGGCCGCGAGGATCGACTCGATCAGCGACTCTGTCGTCGTTCCGAACGGCAGCTCGGTGATCGCGAGCAGGTACTTGGAACGCGTTTCGATCCGGGCGCGGATCTTAACTTTTCCGCCCCGTTCGCCATCGTTGTATTCAGAAAAGTCGGCGATGCCACCCGTCGGGAAATCAGGAAAGATCCGAAACGACTTTCCCTGCAGGTGATTGATCGCGGCGCGACAGAGATCGTTGAAATTATGCGGCAGGATCTTGGTCGAGAGGCCAACCGCGATGCCTTCGGCGCCATCGAGCAGCACGATCGGAAACCTCGCCGGCAGAGTGACGGGCTCCCGTTGCCGCCCGTCGTAACTCAGCTGCCAGGTCGTGGTCTTCGGATTGAAGAGAACATCCTTGGCGAAGGCCGTCAGGCGCGCCTCGATGTAACGCGGCGCAGCAGCATCATCGCCGGTCAGGGTGTTGCCAAAATTCCCCTGCGGTTCGATCAGGAACGCCCGCTGCCCAATCCCGACCAGCGCGGCACCGATCGACGCGTCGCCGTGCGGATGGAGCGACATGGTGCGGCCGACGATGTTGGCGACCTTGTGGAAACGCCCATCATCCATGTCCCAGAGCGTGTGCAGAATCCGGCGCTGCACCGGCTTCAAACCATCCCGAAGATGCGGAACCGCACGATCGAGAATGACGTAGCTGGCGTATTCAAGAAACCAATTCCGGTAACTGAGCGCCAGCGGGGAATCCTCACTCTGGACGTTGTCACCGCCGCGACGCTTCGTCGGGGGCGGCGGCGGATTGGGATCGGAGGAGACGGTGACGATCTCGTCGCCTTTCGGTTGCGAGGCCGGGGCATCGGCACCGGCGCCCGTGGACTGGGCGGCGATCTCCGGCTGGGCCTCAGGCCCCGTGCTCAGCGGCAACTCGGATTGGTCGGAGGGGGTCGAGCTCTTCTTCTTGGGCATTCGGGCGAAAGGGCGGATGGATTAAAAAGGAGCGCACGCTGGCACGCACGGCGCAGGCGCGTCAAGGGGGACGAAATCAGAAGCGCCCGGACGATGCTGGCGGACGCCCCTGTCGTCGGACTTTTCAGCTCGACGAGAGCCATCCCAGGAGTTCGCGCCGGCGCTGGCCTCGCGGATTCGATCGCTGCTGAGCGTAGTCGCCGTCAACCGAACCCACTTAAAAGGTGGAGCGAGTTGTCCTCAACCCGCATCCGAATGTTCGCCCTCACGTTAGCGGCTTGGGGACAAGCCGCTCCCCCTTAAACGCCGGAGTCCGGTCCGTTCTAGGGTTTCAGGACCGGCGTGGGAAGCCGTGCGCCCACGGAGCGCAGGTGAGCATTGAGGCGGGCCCGGAGGTCTCGCGCGCGGGCGGGCTCCTGGGCGGCGCGGTTCCGGAGCTCGGAGGTGTCGCTGGAAAGCTGATACAGCTCGTCGCGACCGTCCTCGTAGAAATGGATCAGCTTCCAGTCGCCCACCCGAATGGACGACTGGGGAAACGTCTGGCTGACCGCGAAGTCCTCCACCCCGATGGAAGGGCGCGACGCGGCAAACCCGGTTTCCGGATGATAGTAAGGGAAATGCCAGACGAACTCGCGCTCCGTCTCAGCCGGCGTGGGCCGGCGACCTTCCCACAGCGGCAGCACGTTGCGGCCATCGAGCGGCACGGCGCCCGGCAGCGCAGTCCTGGTGGCCGCCGCCAGCGTGGGGAACAGATCCGTCCCGATGAACGGCGCGTCGCTGCTGGCGCCCGCGGGCACCCGTCCGGGCCAGCGCACGATCCAGGGGACGCGGACGCCGCCTTCGTAGACATTCCACTTGCTGCCGCGCAGCGGTGCGTTGGTGGAAAACTCAGGGTGGCCGCCGTTATCCGACGTGAAGATGACGAGGGTGTTTTCAGCCAGGCCGAGTTCGTCCAGGGCGGTGAGCAACCGACCCACCAGATGATCGAGAATCTCAACCATGGCGCCGTACGTGGCCCGCCTTGGATCGGTGCCGGCTGGGAGCTTCGCGGCATACTTCTCCACGAGCCACGCCGCGCGCGTGCGGATCGGCGTGTGCACGTAATAGTGCGAAAGATGCAGATAAAACGGACGCGCCTCTCCCCGCCGCGCCCGCAGGAACGCGATCGCTTTGTCGGTCAGCGCGTCGCGCCCATACTCACCGCGCGGCAGCGGCCCCTGCTCGTCAGGCGCACGCTGCGCGTCGCCATACGCATGACTGCCGAACTCCTGGTCGCCCTCCGCGTAGCCCTGCTGCAACGGGCCGTGCGAGGTGGACCAGTTGAGGTAGCCTTGGTTGTGCTGGCTCACGTGCCACTTGCCGAAGTAACCGGTGGCGTAGCCAGCGCCGCCCAGGAGCTCACCGAGCGTCACCTCGCGCGTGTCCAGGTTCAGCGGATACGGCGGCACGTTGAGCGCGTGGCGATCCGGCGGTTTCGCCGTGGGCTCTTTCGTCACGAACTCAAAACCAAGCCGGGCCGGCGAGCGCCCCGTGAGCAGCGCCACACGCGCGGCCGAACAGATCGGGGCGGCCGCATAGCCGCGCGTGAAACGCGTGCCCTGTCGGGCGAGGCGGTCCAGGTGCGGCGTCTCATGCCAGGCGTGCCCGTCACTCCGCAGATCCTTCCACCCGAGATCGTCCGCCAGGATGAAGACGACGTTGGGCCGCGGGGAGGATGCGGACGCCGCCACCGCCGTCGCCGCGGGCAGCAGGAGGCCCAGGGCGAGCCAGCGTCCGGCAGTGCACAGCGTCATGATCATCAGAAGCGACCGTTGATGCCGAACGTCACCGACTGCCCTGCATAAATGATGCGCTGCGGGCGATCCTTCGTCCAAAGGTAGGTCTGCTGCGGCTCATTGAAGATATTCGTGACGTCGATGAAGAACGAGAGGGACGGACGCCATTCGTAGGCGACGCCCGCGTTCACGAGCTTCCGCTCGGCGCGGTAAATGTTGCGCTGGGGAGTGGCCGAAAACGTGTTCAGATAGTCGCCCGTGTAGTTGAAGAGTACGTTGCTTTTGAAGCGCCCGAGCGTGTACGTAAGGCTGGCGTTGCCGGTGCGCGGAATGAACCCGGCAACTTCCTTGTCGGAGCGAACCGTGGCGCCGCCGAAATCGCCTTCAGTCTTGAGGATCGTGAAATTGCCCGCCACCGCGAAGCCCTTGAGCCAGCCCGGGAGGAACGTCAACTGCTGACGATAATCGAATTCCCAGCCCCGTACTTCGGCGCGGCCCGCATTCGTCGAACTGAGCAGGGAGTAACCCTCATAGCTGCCCTCGAAGCCGTTGTCCCGGCCGACGCCCACCACGCCGACGTTGGTCGTGAGGATGTAATCCTTGATGTCTTTCTCGAAGTAGCCGACCGACACCAAGCCCGCGGGACGGATGTAGTACTGCAAAGAGAGATCGATGTTCTTCGCGTACTGGGGGCCGACCGCCGGGTTGCCGATCGTGACCGTTTGGTTCGGATCGCTGATGCTCGCGGAGGGGACGAGGTTCGTGAAGGGCGGACGGCCGAACGACGTTGACCAACTCGCCTGCGCGCGCAGCCGGTCGGTGATTTCATACGTGACATGGATGCTCGGGAACGAACGCGTGTAGGAGCCCAGGTTCGTCACCGGGTTGTTCCAGTCGTTGATCGCGCGGGCCACCGGGTCCGGAATTTGGGCCGCCGTTGCGGGCCGCACCCGCACAT